>Ga0209254_10005648_pt1 | contig 11500 bp, 10 predicted proteins | sample FrelakmetDIP11DI_FD_187148 | JGI IMG/M metagenome (GOLD analysis project Ga0209254, IMG submission 187148) | Freshwater lake sediment microbial communities from the University of Notre Dame, USA, for methane emissions studies - DIP11 DI (SPAdes)... | ecosystem: Environmental > Aquatic >... | reverse complement strand
TTTTCTCCGGCATACCCTGCTCTGGATATTATCTCACAGAAGGATCTTTATAAGAACTCCCAGGTAAGATTTTATGCCGTGGATCTTTCAAAGAAGGATCTTAACCTTCTTGAAGGTGAAAATGCCGGACTTAAAATGCTTGATATAAAGTATGCTGAAAATCACGGGACACTTAACCATGCAGCATCCGTTCTGAACCCTGACAATGATACTATTACACCTGGACTTGATTCAAAGGGCCCACGGGTAATTAATTTTGCAGATATCCTCAAATACAACTATATTCCGCTGGCCCCTGCCCTTAAGACAGTACTTGATGTTGTAACGGAAGCGTGCGGAACACCTGTGGAGATAGAATTTGCTGTAGACCTGACAAAGGATGAAGCGGGAAATGCTTCATTCTATCTTCTCCAGATAAAGCCGTTGCTGGGCACCGGAGCCGGTTATAATATTGATCCTGAGTCCATAACTGAGGATGAACTCATCCTTTTATCACGAAAGAGTATGGGTAACGGGATTATTGATGATATAAAGGATATTATTTTCATTGAACCTGACAAATTTGATAATAAGCTTACAGTAGCGATGGCAGATGAAATTGCTGCTTTAAATGAAAAGATGTTAAATGAAAACCGGAAGTATATTCTGATAGGTCCGGGAAGATGGGGTACACGCGACAGATTCCTGGGAATTCCGGTAGCCTGGCCACAGATTTCAGGAGCCAAAATAATTGTTGAAGTATCACTGCCTGATTTCTATACAGATGCATCCCTCGGTTCACATTTCTTTCATAATGTGACCTCAATGAATGTCGGCTATTTCTCAGTAAATCAGAATTCAGATCAGGATAAGATCTGCTGGGAAAATATCCGGAACCAGCAAATGGTTGAAAAAGGCGAGTTTTTCAGACATGTCAGATTCGAAAAACCTATGTTAGTCCGTATGGATGGAAAAAAAGGAGTTGCAGTAATATCTATGAGTCACTAAAGAAGCAGATAAATGACAATAATCGAAGGAATCCTCGATCTGCAGAAATACGATTTCACAGATACCTCATTCGACCTTCTTATGCAGAAGAGGATCCATCGGGTTCTTATAATATGCAGTAATTATGATAATTACATGCTTGAAGAGGATGGCAGGATCGACGAACAGATATTTAATGAATATGTTTCCCTGAACCTCAGATATCCTCCATCATTTGTTCAGACAGATAATGCTGAAGATGCTTTCAGGATACTCGAGGAGGACCAGATAGACCTTGTAATCTCTATGCTGAGCCTCCGTGGTACAGATGTTTTTGCTCTCGCAAAAATGATCAAATCAAAATACGAGAAGATTCCGATAGTTGTGCTTACTTATTTTTCGAGGGAAGTCTCCTTACGCCTTCAGGGGGAGGATCTCAGTGCAATCGACTACGTTTTTTGCTGGCTTGGGGACGCCTCATTAATTCTTGCCATAATTAAACTTATCGAAGATAAAATGAACGCTGATCACGATATTGAAAACATAGGCGTTCAGGCAATAATTCTTGTTGAAAACTCAATAAGGTATATATCTTCTTATCTTCCTAATCTTTACAGGATAGTGCTTCTGCAATCTCTCGATTTTCAGCGTGAAGCACTAAATGAACATCAGCGTATGCTGAAAATGAGAGGTCGGCCAAAGATCCTTCTCTCAAACAACTACAATGATGCCCTTGAGCTTTATAAAAAGTATAAATATAATGTGCTTGGTGTTATATCTGATATCAGTTATAAAAAGGATAATGTCCAGGATGAAAATGCGGGAATTGAGCTGTGCAAAGCTGTTATGACTGATGATAACAAAGTTCCGTTTCTCATACAGTCTTCGAGTTCGGTGCATAAGAAAATTGCAGAAGAGCTTGGTGCCGGATTCATCAATAAATATTCAAAATCCCTCTCTCTTGAATTAAGAAATTTCATAATTCAGAATCTTGCTTTCGGGCCATTTGTTTTCAAGAATCCTGATACAATGGAACCAATAGCGATTGCTACTGATCTTCAAAGTCTGCAGCAAAAGCTTCTGACAATTCCTGACAGGACCCTTGAGTTTCATGCTACAAGGAACCATTTTTCCAAATGGCTCAATGCAAGGGCGCTGTTCCCTGTTGCCCAGATGTTTAAATATATCCGGAAGGAAGATTTTGACACAATGGATGAAATGCGAAGGTTTCTTTATGTCGCTATTTCCAGTTTCAGACTTGGGAAGGGGAGAGGCGTTATAGCTAAATTTGACAAGAGCAGCTATGATGAATATCAGGTGTTTTCGAGGATAGGGGATGCATCAATTGGCGGAAAGGCAAGAGGCCTTGCATTCATAAACAGGATTATTAAAACTCACAAGCTTTTCAGTAAATTTCCTGATGTACTTATAACAATCCCTCGTACAGTGGTTCTGAGTACCGATATCTTCGATGAATTTATGGATCATAACAATCTATATTCGGTTGCTCTTTCTGATCTTTCTGATGACGAAATGCTTAATAAGTTCCTTGTTGCCGAACTGCCAGGCAGGGTTTACCAGGATTTTTATGCTTTTCTGTCTGTATCAAGAAATCATCCGATTGCAGTAAGATCATCCAGTAAGCTTGAAGATTCACACTATCAACCGTTTGCAGGGATCTATTCAACCTATATGATGCCCAGGCATCCCGATAATAAGGTGATGGTGAAAATGCTCTCTGACGCTATTAAAGAGGTTTATGCATCAGTTTACTATAAGGAAAGCAAGGCATATATGAGTGCTACTGCAAATGTGATTGATGAAGAAAAGATGGGAATAATTCTTCAGGAAATCTGCGGTAACCGTCATGGTGATATCTTTTATCCCACCTTGTCAGGTGTTGCACAATCGATAAATTATTATCCGATTGGATCGGAAAAAGCAAGTGATGGTATCGCTAATATAGCATTTGGCCTGGGTAAACTGATTGTCGAAGGAGGAATATCACTGAGGTTTTCTCCACGGCATTATAAAAAGATACTCCAGCTTTCATCAACTGAAACAGCTCTGAGAGACACGCAGAAAGAGTTTCGTGCACTTGATCTTAAGATCGACAGTTTTGTTCCTTCAACTGATGATGGAGTAAATATTCTCAAGATTGCCATCAATGATATAAATAATGATGGTGCAATGAAGTATGTTGCTTCAACCCTCGATTATGACAATAATATCCTGCGCGATGGAATAAATCATCCCGGGAAAAGAATAATCTCTTTTGCCAATGTGCTGCAGCACCGACTTTTCCCTCTTGCAGAAATCCTAAGTACACTGCTCGATCTGGGACAGAAGGAGATGAACAATCCTATTGAGATCGAGTTTGCAGCCAATCTTGAAACACCTCCCGGAACCCCCAAAATATTCAACTTCCTGCAGATACGGCCAATTGTTCAAACTGATGAAACCTCGGTTATAAGTCTGGTGAATATTAAACGTGAAGGAACAATAGTCTTTTCTGAATCGGCCCTCGGCAATGGAGTGTTTAAAGGTATCCGCGACCTTATCTATATTAAGCCTGAATCGTTTAATCCGGCAAAAAACAAGGATATTGCAGTCAATATCGAACGTATTAATAACGAGTTTGTTAAACAGGGAGCAGGATATGTCCTTATCGGACCGGGCCGGTGGGGATCGACCGATCCATGGCTGGGAATACCGGTAAGATGGCCCCAGATCTCAGCCGCAAGGATTATCATTGAATCGGGACTGAAGAATTACAGGATAGATCCAAGCCAGGGAACCCATTTCTTTCAAAACCTTATTTCGTTCCGGATAGGCTATTTTACTATCAATCCTTATATAAATGAAGGATTCTATAATGTTGATTATCTCGACAGTCTGAATGCCACATATGAAGACTCATATCTCCGGCATGTAAAATTTGATAAACCTCTCGACATAATGGTTGACGGGAGATGTCATAAAGGAGTGATTTTAAAAGCGGGGAAAGAGATATGAAGTCTTTGACTCTTAAGATATATGAAGTATGTAAAATGTCAATAAAGAATTAAACTGCTATGGAGACTGCTGCAACTGTTTATAAAGGCGATTTAAGGACAGAAATCACACATCTCAGGTCGGGAAGTATGATTATAACTGATGCCCCGGTTGATAATAAGGGAAAGGGTGAGAATTTTTCACCGACCGACATGGTGGCGTGCGCTCTTGGAAGCTGCATATATACTATTATGGGAATTGCTGCAAGGGAACACAACTTTTCAATTGACGGAAGCACATGTAGAATCACCAAAATCATGACTGAGAACCCAAGGAAAATCGGAGAGATCAGAATCAACTTTGACTTTACAATGAATGAGTATACTGAAAAGCAGAGAAAGATACTTGATTATTGCGTTAAAACCTGCCCGGTAGCACTTTCACTAAATGATTCAGTTACTCAGAATGTGACCCTGATATTCTGAATAAGTGCCTTGTTACAAAAAGTATTGAGAAGTATCGGATCAGAATACTGCACTCTCAGTTACACTCTCCCTGTTTATCTTTTTTATAAGACCCTGGAGGACTTTGCCAGGTCCGACCTCAGTAAACGAAGTTGCTCCGCCGGCAATCATATTCCTTATGGTCTGGGTCCATTTAACAGGTGAGGTAAGCTGCAATACAAGATTTGTCCTGATCTCTTCGGGATTGTCTGACGGACTTCCGGAAACATTCTGATAGACGGGACAAACAGGGTAATTGAAGACTGTATTCCTGATAGCTTCTTCAAGCTCAATTCTAGCAGGTTCCATCAGCGGAGAATGAAAGGCACCGCTGACGGCAAGTTTAAGAGCCATTTTTACCCCTTTGCCTTTAAGTATTTCAATGGCAATGTCAATAGCTTTATCTGATCCTGAAATGACAATCTGACCGGGACTGTTATAATTTGCAGGGACAACGGTATCATCTATAGATGAACAAACTTCTTCGACAACCGAATCATCCAGACCGATAATTGCTGCCATCGTTGAAGGGGACAATTCGCATGCCTTTTGCATAGCAAGAGCCCTTTTGGATACAAGAATCAGACCATCGTCAAAAGAGAGTGATTTGTTGGCAACAAGAGCCGAAAACTCCCCTAGTGAATGTCCCGCAACCATTTCAGGATTAAATAAATCTTCCAGTACTGCTGCCAGAATTGTTGAATGAAGAAATATTGCAGGCTGGGTTACTCTTGTCTGCTTCAGATCTTCGTCAGAACCTTCAAACATCAGATCTGTGATCCTGAAACCAAGTATTGAGTTTGCTCTTTCGAATAATTCTTTTGCAATTTCGGATTTGCTATAGAGATCTTTGCCCATTCCTGGAAATTGAGCACCCTGTCCGGGGAATACATATGCTTTCATATAATGATCTGTTTTTCTACCGATACTTTCACTAATGTTCACAGACTCCTTTGCATATCTGTGCTTATCTTATTGGCCGGCGGGAATTTCTTTAATGAAGTTTAGAGCCTATAAGATGGATAAATTCCTCTCGTGTATTCAGTTGATCGAGAAATATTCCTGTAAAGGCGGATGTGGTTGTAACAGAATTCTGTTTCTGTATACCTCTAATCTGCATGCACATATGCTGTGCCTCTATCACCACTGCAACCCCCAGCGGTTCAAGACACTCCTGAAGACAGTTTCTTATCTGGGTTGTAAGTCGCTCCTGAACCTGCAGACGCCTTGCAAAAGCTTCGACAACCCTTGCAATCTTACTGAGGCCGGTTATATATCCATCGGGGATATAAGCAACATGCGCTTTACCAAAGAAAGGAAGCATATGGTGTTCACACATTGAATAAAGGTCGATATCCTTTACAATTACCATCTGCCTGTACTCTTCCTTAAATTTTGCAGAATTGATAATCTCGCATGGATTATGGGAGTATCCCATCGTCATGAAATTAAGGGCTTTTGCAACTCTTACAGGTGTGCCTTTCAATCCTTCACGGTCGGGATCTTCCCCGATAAGCTTCAGTACCTTATAATAAACAGACGACAATTCCTTTATGTTCTCAGCATCCCACGATTCTATTTTATTATAACCGTTTGTGTTAATTCCGCTTCCGCTGTTAATTGATTCAATCTTCTTCTCCATAATATTCAACAGTATTGTTTTCAGTCTCACATATCTTAATGCAATGAAGGACAGCTCCTTCCTGCTCAACTGCAGGTTTAAGTTCATTCCATATAGCTACCGCCAGATTTTCAGTTGTTGCAATTTTACCTTTGAAAAAACTGACCTCAAGATTAAGATTCTTATGGTCGACCTTATCTGTAATTTTCTCTGCAATAATCTGTTTGAGCCTGTTTATGTTCATAAAAAAGCCGGATTCCGCTGATATCTCACCTTTGACTGTAACATACAGTACATAATCATGACCATGCCAGTTAGGATTTGAGCACTTACCGAAAACCTTCTGGTTTTCTTCATCTGACCACTCCTCCCTGTACATCCTGTGAGCAGCACTGAATCTTTCTCTGCGCGTAATATAAATCATAATAAGGGTCAATGATGGTGCAATATTAACCAATAAAGTTGATCTATTTCAATCTTAAAACATATATTTATGCAGTGAATAGGATCACACTATGTCATTAAGAATTTTACTTGTAACCGCCACCAATGCTGAGGCAGATACCTTTCGGCAGATGACATGTATAAAAAGCTCACCTTCCGGATATAAATTTGATGACCATGAAATCATCTCTCTTGTCACAGGTGTTGGTACCGTTGCCACAGCATGGACTATGACCAAATGGATTTCATCAGGATTAAAACCTGATCTTGCTGTTAACATTGGAATTGCCGGAAGCTACAGAAATGAGATCCTGAATGGTGACGTGGTGGTCCCGGTTTCAGACTGCTTTGCAGATGCAGGCATTGAGACCCCTGATGGATTTCTTACCCTTGCCGAGGCAGGACTGGAAGATCCTGACAGATTTCCTTTCAGAAATGGAAGGATTTTAGCTGATAACCGGTTTATTAAAAGCGCTGTTAAACACCTTAAACCTGTGAATGCAATAACTGTCAATACTATTACCGGTTCACAGGAAGCAATAGATAAGCTGGTTAAGAAATATCAGCCCGATATTGAAACCATGGAAGGGGCGGCCTTTTTCTATGTGTGCCGCAGGGAAAACATACCTTTTCTTGCCGTCAGGTCCGTGTCGAACAAAGTTGAACCCCGCGACAGGAAGAAATGGGAAATGGAGCTTGCCCTTGGTAATTTGCAGAAGAAACTGAAAGAATTATTCCCTTTGTTTAAATGACAAGATGAAATTAACACTCGGATTTTCACCGTGCCCTAATGATACATTCATTTTTGACGCACTCGTTAACGGAAGGATTGATACTGAAGGTCTGGAATTTGAGTATCTTCTTGATGATGTTGAAAATCTTAACAGAAAGGCTTTTAAATCAGAAATAGATATCACTAAGATAAGCTGTCATGCTTACCCGTATGTAGCCGGGGATTATTTAATACTTGATTCCGGTAGTGCGGTAGGATTTGGTAACGGACCTCTTCTGGTAGGTAAAAGCCTGCTTGATGGCTCGAATTTGAATAATTCCAGGATTGCAATCCCGGGCAAGTATACAACAGCCAATCTGCTTTTCAGTATCGCCTGGCCGGCTGCTGTTAGAAAGACCGAATATCTTTTCTCGGAAATTGAAGATGTCTTGCTTAGAGATGAAGCTGAAGCAGGACTCTTAATTCACGAAACCAGATTCACCTATCAAAGGAAATCGCTTGTAAGGATAGCTGATCTGGGTGAATTCTGGGAAAAGCTGACAGGACTTCCTATCCCATTGGGATCGATAGTTATTCACAGGCGGATTCCGGCGGATATCGCATTAAAATTTAACAGGATTCTTCGCAGGAGCATTGAATTTGCTAACAATGATCCGGAGGCTTCTTACGGTTTTGTTGAATCAAACGCCAAAGAAATGGATGCTTCTGTAATTAAAAACCATATAAAACTGTATGTGAATGATTTTTCACTTCAGCTTGGCACTCAGGGAAGAAATTCACTCCTGGAGCTTTTCAGGATCGCATTCGAAAAAGGGATAACACCTGCAATACCGGATAATATTTTTCTTACATAATGTAAATGATAATGATATTCAAAATGATTAGTTTTGAATACTGTTTTTCAAGAGATATTTAATAACATTAATCCTAAAACCTGATCTACTATGGTATTTGAACTGCCTAAACTCCCGTATAAGACTAATTCACTGGTTCCATATATCAGTGAAGAGACCATTGAATTTCATTATGGCAAGCATCATCAGACCTACGTAAATAATCTCAATGGGCTGGTTCCTGGTACTGAATATGAAAACTCCGACCTGGTCTCAATAATTCTGAAAGGTGAAGGAGCGATATTTAACAATGCTGCCCAGATATGGAATCATACTTTCTATTTTGAATCGTTTTCTAAGGATGGCAGGAAAACACCTGTCGGTCCGCTTGCTGATGAATTGATTAAATCATTCGGCTCCTTTGAAGGGTTCAGGGAACAGTTTACCAGATCGGCAGCGACTATTTTTGGTTCCGGATGGGCATGGCTTGCAAAAAAGGATGACGGAACACTGCATATTTTGCAGGAATCAAATGCCGGAAATCCATTGAAAAAGGGATTTACACCATTGCTAACCTGCGATGTATGGGAGCATGCATATTATATTGATTACAGAAACAGACGTCCCGATTATATCAAGGCCTTCTGGGAACTAATCGACTGGGATATAATTGATATGCGATTCCGTTAATTAAAACCACTCTCCTGATTTATTTACATATTCCGATACTTTCTCAGCAACACTGCTATATTACTCTTATACCTTTTTGATTATATGAAGAAAATGACTTTGGCAGTTTTTATCCTTATGGGTCTTTTAATAAACCTTTCAGCCCAACAAAATAAGGTAATAGAAAAGATAATAGAGCTGGGCAAAACCGATAACCGCACTATGCATCATCTCGATGTTATAACAAACCGTTTCGGAGGACGTCTGGCTGGTTCTGACGCCTATGAGAATGCTGCACAATGGTGCGCTTCTGAATTCCGTAAATGGGGTATGGAGGTGATACTGGACGAAGCAGGATCAGTCCCGGTAGGTTTCAACAGAGGTCCCTGGTTCGGAAGGATGCTTTCCGACAATGGAATGATCCTTCATTTTGCAACTCCCTCATATACTTCAGGAACAAAAGGCGTTCAGAGGGGACATGTTTTACTGGAACCAAAGAGCAGGGATGAGTTTAACCGGATGAAAGGTGCTCTCAAAGGCGCGTGGGTACTTATCGTAGGTAAAAACAACGGATTCCCGGTCGATTACTCCTCCAAAGCTGATTCTGCCCGTGCGAAAATCATCATTCAAAATGATTCCATCGCTTTGATTAATCGCGATATCATGAGAGAAAACTATACTAATCGTGACAAACCCCAGAAAGAGTTGGTGCCTTTGAAAGAAGAACCCGCACTCTTTTACAGGGAGATGCGTGAAGCAGGCATCCTTGGAGTGATTCAATCGTCAGAGGTTCCAATAAGAGCTATTTATGACAGGAAAAACATTGATAAAATGTCATTCGATTCGTTACCGACAGTTTGCGATATCAGGCTCGATGAGAAACAATATGCCGTTATTGAGAAAATGGCCAGGGAACGCAGGTACTTTCTGCTGGAGTTTGATATTAGAAACCATTTCAAACCTGGTCCGGTGAAATACTGTAATGTTATCGGGATCATAAAAGGATCAAAGTATCCTGATGAATATGTTATGATGGGTGGTCATCTCGATGCGTTTGATGTGGGAACCGGTGGTGTTGATGATGGTTCAGGTATTACCCCTGTTATGGAAGCTGCCCGCCTTATTCTGACAGCAGATGGTAAACCAAAACGTACTATTCTGGTATGTCTGTGGGCAGCTGAAGAATTCGGGCTTGTGGGTTCTAAACACTGGGCTGAATCAAATAAGGATAAGCTTCCCCGGATATCAAATTATTTTAACCGCGACGGCGGACCAACTGTAGCCTCAGGATTAACTGTACCCGAGGCAATGTATGATGATTTTGAAAAGGTCTGCAGCCCTCTGAATAGTGTAAATCCCGATTTCCCGTTTAAACTCACAAAAAACACCAATCCACCCCGTCCAAGGCCAACAACAGCAGGAGGCAGTGATCATGCTTACTTTGTAATGAACGGCGTGCCTGCACTCTCTTTTGATGCTCCCGATGTAAAAGGTTATGATTTCAGTTACATGGAGATATGGCACACGGAAAACGATCTTTTTACGAAAAGTATTGCTGAATACCAGGAACATACTTCAGTTGTTACAGCAGTGGTGGTCTATGGACTGGCAAATCTCGATCATCTGCTGTCAAGGAAAGGTCTTTATGCTGAAGAAGATGTCAGAAAATGATAAGGAATTCATGAATTATTTAAGATGAACTTAAAGGATCTGGTTTATAAAACACGTTCATTCAGACGTTTTGATGAATCGCATCATATTGATCTGACGACAATTGAAGAGCTTGTTGATCTTGCCAGAATGTCAGCATCGGCTGCAAACCGGCAACCATTGAAATTCATGCTCTGTAATACTCCTGAAGTGTGCGAAAGGATTTTCCCTTCACTTGCCTGGGCCGCTTACCTTAAAGAATGGGATGGCCCGTCACCTGGTGAAAGACCGTCAGCATATATTATTATACTGGGAGACAGATCCATTGCAGAATCATTCAGCGTTGATCATGGAATTGCAGCCCAGAGTATTATGCTGGGAGCAACAGAAGCTGGCCTTGGGGGATGCATGATAGCATCTATACGGCGGGAGGAACTACGGAATGAATTTAATATTCCTGAAAGATTTGATATTCTCTTAGTACTCGCTCTGGGTAAACCAAAAGAAATAGTTATTACAGATAATATAAAAAATGGGGATGTGAAATACTGGAGAGATGACCGGGACAATCATCATGTTCCGAAGCGGACTCTTGATGAAATCATAATTAAAGATTAACTTTGTTAGCAGGATGAAAAGGATCTTGCTCATATTGTTTTTGATCCTTGGTATTTTTTCTACGGGTTTATGCCAGGTTGAGGAGCAAAGGAAAAACAGTATACTCTTCACAGGTATTATCAGGGATGCTTCATCTCTTTCACCTCTGCCAAATTCCCAGATTATAATTAATGGATCCTTCACTTCAATAAGCGACCAGGATGGAACTTTCGCAATAAAAGTTAACAGGCGCGATACCATAACCTTCAGTCTGCTGGGTTATAAATCTGCTTGTTTCTACGTAAGCGATACACTTGCAACTGATGAATTTGTTGCAGGCGTATACTTGAAAACGGATACCCTCTCCATTGGTGAGGTAATAATCATTCCGAGGCTTCCAAACCTGAAATCTGATATTCTTAAGCCTCCTCCAGCGCGAAATCCTGAAATGGAAAATGCAAAATATAATATGGCGGTTTCTGCCTATCAG
>Ga0209254_10005647_pt1 | contig 11501 bp, 11 predicted proteins | sample FrelakmetDIP11DI_FD_187148 | JGI IMG/M metagenome (GOLD analysis project Ga0209254, IMG submission 187148) | Freshwater lake sediment microbial communities from the University of Notre Dame, USA, for methane emissions studies - DIP11 DI (SPAdes)... | ecosystem: Environmental > Aquatic >... | reverse complement strand
GTAAGAATTGAAATCATTTCCATTTTTTAGTTTCTCGAGTGTGTGTGTGATGTAACGAAGGGCACGATTAATTTCGCCAATATTGTCAATCTCTTCAAGAATTTGCGCCTCTTTTAAGGCTGCATCAACAGCCTCTTGCGCAAGGTTTGTCGTGTGAGAAAGCGAACCAGCATTGACTCCAACTCTTATTGGAATATGGCGATCCTTGGCCTCACGACCAACGAGTTTGATTTTCTCAGGATCTTTGATGTTACCAGGATTGAGCCTTAGTTTGTGTACCCCTGCCTCAAGACTTAAAAGCGCCAATCTATAATCAAAATGGATGTCAGCACAAATTGGGATTGTGCTTTTTGTAACGATTTCTTTCAAAGCATTGGCTGCAACCTCGTCTGGCACAGCACATCGAACTAGCTCGCATCCAAAATCGACCAATCTATTAATCTGGGCAAGGGTCGAAGTAGTGTCTCTTGTATCAGTTTTTGTCATTGACTGAACGACGACTGGCGCGCCACCACCAATCGTTAGGTTGCCTACTTTTACTTTATTTTTCATCTCCCAAAAAGTCCGAAGTCGGACAATGTGACAAGAATCACTAAGCCAATAAGGATTATAAAACCTACCGCGTGAACTATATTCTCAACGGATCTGGGTAGTTTTTTGCCTGTTATACCTTCGATGAGCGAGAAAACGATTCTGCCACCATCAAGGCCTGGGAAAGGCACAAGATTGAAGAAACCTAAGTTTAACGAGATAAGAGCAGTGAAACTCAAAAGCATTGAGAAGCCTATTTGAGCCGCTTGACCAACCATGTTGAATATCCCCACCGGTCCAGCTACTTGAGGTACTTTTCCTTTGAAAAGCGAACCGATTAGTGTGACAAAAGCCATCAGGAACAGCCAAAACTTCTCAAGAGCGCTCCACAAGGCATCAAAGAATCCAAAATGCTTGTATTTAAATTGAGGTGAGACGCCAATCTTGCCAACCTCTTTAGGAGGCTCCGAGCCTTTCACGACCTCAGCCCTTGGGGTGAGTTCAACAATCCTAGTTTCGAGTGACTGATCAAAAACTAATTTTGTTTCACCTTTTATTGATTTTAAAGCCTCAACTTTTTCTTCCCATGTATTTAAGGGTTTACCGTTAATTGATGAAAGAGAATTCAATCTAACAAAAATGCCGTGTGATTTTATTCGATCGAACTCTATAATGATTTCAGTGGATGTTTCTATTGATGATCCCTTATATTTTGATGGATTTTTTTCGAAGTCAGATAAATATGAATCTTCAGGGTGTTTTGTTATCTCAAGGAAGATTTCATCGCCTGTTTCATTTTCAGGAACTTTTAAATCATTTGTCTCGAAGAGATGGCTATCTATTCCGATAAAAGTGTGGGGATCGATCATTGTTTCAATTTTTCCAGACTCTTGACCAACTAATATAGAAGTTTTTATTCCTGCTCGTGACTCGATCTGTTTTACAACATCATCCCACGTTTGTGTTCTTTTGTTATTCACTACGAGAATCCAATCACCTGTTTTTATCCCCGCAGTTGCGGCCACATCACCCGGTTGAACCATGCCAATTCGGTTTAGAGTGCCTATCGGCTCTCCCCATATCATAGCGACAAGCGCAAATAGAATGAAAGCCAAAGCAAAGTTTGTTAAAGCACCTGCAGCAGCATACCAAGCCCTTTGCCAAGGACTTTTTGTGTAGAGGCTGTTTGGGTCACCGCTTTCCTCAGCTTCACCTGAAACCATGACATAACCGCCAATTGGAAACAGTGAAAACCTGAACTCAGTGTCACCAAAGTATCTCCACTTCCATCTGGCAAGCACTGGACCCATGCCGATTGAATAGCTTATTATAGGAACACCAATAGCTCGAGCTGCAAACAGGTGGCCAAACTCATGCGCTATTACGAGAATGTCTATGACCGCAAGGAAAATCAATATGTTTAAAAAGATTGACATAATCTCCTTCCAATATCAAAAGCCTTTGTTTTGATGGCGTTGTAGTTTGATAATACCTTAGAAATGGTTGAAACGTCAAGATTTTGCGTGAGTGATTTTGAGATAATCTCTGGGATGAGAACAAATGGAAGCTGTTTTGAAAGAAACATTTCAACCGCTGCCTCATCAGCTGCTGCAAAAGATACCAATCCAGATGGGCCAAGATCAATTGCTTTCCTAGCCAAGTCAATTGAGCGTGACATGGTTTCTGGTAGCTCTTGAAGCGTCCAATTTGCAGGTAAGTGAAGACCTTTCAAATCCGACATGGAGCGTGCTGGGTAGTGAAGAGCAAAGGAGATTGGATAACGCATGTCAGGAGGTGAGCACAAAAGCTTGGTTGAGCCGTCCACGAAAGTGACACCAGAGTGAATTTCTGCTGAAGGATGAAGCAGAACACGAATCTTTTCGTGCGGGATGTCAAAAAGTTTTGAGATTTCTATGATTTCAAGACCTTTGTTGACCAATGTTGCCGAATCAATTGATATTTTCTTTCCCATTCTCCATCTAGGGTGAGAAAGCGCCTCTTCTGGACGAACATTTGACAACTGACCCCAATTAAGGTTTTTTGAGAAGAATGGCCCGCCTGACGCTGTAAGTAAAATCTCACGAATCCTGGTTCTATCATCACCTTGGAGGCACTGAAAAATTGCAGAAGGTTCAGAATCGATTGGAACAACCAATTCTTCAAAGAATCTTTGCTCGATTAAGTGGGCCCCACAAACGATTACCTCTTTTGTAGCCAACGCTATTTTTGTGCCACGCTCAAGCGCTTTGAGTGTTGGAGAGATACAAGAGGAGCCACTACCTGCCACAACTAGAAGATCAATGTTTAGGGTAGCAATCTCATTCAGACCTTCATCACCTGTTAAAATGGTCACATTTTTTATGCGAGTTTTAAGGCGTGATGCCCCTTCGCGATCATACATACAGACGAGTTGTGGCCCAAAGCGGTTTACTTGCTCAGCAAGGAGAGAATCGTTTGTATGGGCAGAGAGGGCTACAACTCTAAACCTGCCATATTCAGACTGTATTACATCGAGTGTTTGAGTTCCAATCGAGCCGGTCGAGCCAATGATTGCTACTCGTTTCAAAGAAGCACCTGGAAAATAAAATACATTACCGGAGCTGCAAATAACAATGAATCAAGACGATCGAGGATACCACCATGTCCCATGATTATCTTACCTGAGTCTTTTATGTGAGCGTCTCTTTTGAGTACAGACTCTGACAAGTCGCCAAGCAAACTGGCTAAGACGACAATAAGGCCTATACAAAGCAACCTGATCCAAAGAAAAGTTATCTTTGGAAAGACACCGCCAAGTAACCATACACCGACAACCATGAACCCAAGCACGCCAAAAACAGCACCCACAATAAAACCTTCCCAAGTTTTTGAAGGTGAAACCTTTGGGACAAGCAAATGTTTGCCGAACAGCTTGCCACCAAAGTAAGAAAAAGTATCCATGCTCCAAACGCCAGCAAGGAGTGTCCAAACCAAGCGCCAACCCGCAGGAATGTCACCTATGTTTGGAATTGACATCTCAAGGAGAGTTAAGAATGAAAAGAGCAGACCAATTGACAAAGCGAGCAGATTTGATCCAATTCTAGTAATTGACCCCTGTGGATTGCCTTTTAACACTTCAACAGCGAAAAGATAAGCCAAAAAAGCAAACAACAAAATACAAACCCAAAGCCAAAGATTCAAGAAGATGAGTACTTGGATGGTCAGGTTGATCACAACTATTGCAATCAGTTGTGGTTCAAGAGAGAGTTTCTTTAAAATTCTTGAGCTCTCAATAACCCCAAGTGTTGACAAGATTATTACAGATGCTAAAAAGTACCATCCAGATAGTCTTGATAGATACAAAGCGATTGGGATGAGAACAATGCCAGCAACGACTCGTATGACCAAATTTTTTTTATCACTCATCAATTTCCCCCAATATCGCCAAAACGCCTTTTTCGCCTTGAAAAGAATGCGATAGCTTTAATCAAGTCGCGTTCTCTGAAGTCTGGCCAGAATTTCTTCAAGAAAACGAGTTCAGTATAGGCACTCTGCCAGATCATATAGTTTGATAGCCTCATCTCACCAGAGGTCCTAATGATAAGGTCTGGGTCAGGCAGACCCGCTGTGTAAAGGTTCTCATCAATGGTTTTCACGTCGATTTCCTCTGGCTTTGCACCTTTTAAAACTATTTTTTTGAATGCTTGGATAAGCTCATCTCGACCTCCATAATTGATGGCCAAGACCAACCACATACCAGTGTTTTTTGAGCTTTCAGTTTCGAGGTCTTCAGCTGTTTTAATGAGCTTTGGATCCAAGGGAGTTCGATCGCCTATGAGTTTGAAACGGATATTGTTTCCTAAAATCCTGTTACGTTCCTCAAAAAGTGATTCTAAGAAAGTATCCATGAGAAACTTTACTTCTTCTTGTGGTCGTTTCCAGTTTTCTGTAGAGAAACAGTACAGAGAAAGAACCTCAATTTTAAGGGAAGCAGCTTTTTCAACTGTTTTACGAACCGAGACGACACCTCGTTTGTGTCCCATCACTCTTGGCAAGTTGCGGTGCTGTGCCCAGCGGCCATTACCGTCCATGATGATGGCGATGTGTCTAGGAAGCCTGGTCAACTCTCTAGAATTTCCTTCTCTTTGATCGCTATTAACTCGTCAATCTTTCTGATGTATTTTTCGGCAGTGTCTGAGATATCCTTTTCCTGTTTGAAACGGACATCTTCGGATATCTCTTTGTTTTTCTCGGCTTTCTTAGCTACTTCAATTGCGTCTCGCCTGATGTTTCTGATGGCTACTTTTGAGTCCTCACCATACTTTTTGACGAGTTTTGACAACTCGATACGACGTTCTTGTGATAAAGGCGGAAAAGGGATGCGGATGATATTGCCATCAGATATAGGATTAGCGCCCAAATTGGCTTTTTGTATTGCAGTGACAACTTCTTTGATCAAACCCCTATCCCAGGGTTCTACTATGAGTGTGCGACCGTCGGGAGAGCCCACGTTGGCCACCTGGGGTAAAGGGAACTCGGAACCATAGGCTGTTATCATGACCTTGGCCACCAAAGCTGGCGTCACGCGTCCAGCTCGAAGTCCCACAAGGTTTTGCTGTAAAGCACCCATTGTCTTCTCCATATGCTCTGAAAGCTGCTTTATGTCCATGCTAACCTCCTTGGACTATGGAGCCGATTCCATCAATTCCCATGACTACCTTTTCAATATTTTTTGGGTCAGAGATGGAGAAAACAACGATTGGTATTTTATTGTCTCTACAAATAGCCACTGCTGCACCATCGAGAACTTTAAGGTTCTCACCTAAAACATGATTGTATGTGACAGTTTTAAGAAACTGTGAGTTGGAGTTTTTGGCAGGATCGTCTGAATAAACTCCATCAGTTTTTGTAGCTTTGAGCAATGCATTTGCGTGCACCTCAGCAGCCCTTAAAGCTGCGGCCGTATCTGATGAAAAAAATGGATTGCCAGTACCAGCTGAGAATATGACTATACGCCCTTTTTCAAGGTGGCGAATTGCCCTGCGCTGGATGTACGGTTCTGCAATTTCATGCATGGCGATGGCCGTTTGACAACGAGTTGGAACTCCAAGTTGCTCAATGACGGTTTGTAGTGCCAGTCCGTTCATTACAGTAGCAAGCATACCCATATAATCAGCAGTGACTTGATCCATGCCAAGTGAAACACCTTGGGAACCGCGCCAGATATTTCCCCCACCTACGACGATTGCGATTTCGATACCTTTTTTGTTAAGATCAACCAGTGCTTGTGCGATTGTTGTTATAAATTCAACATCGATACCGTACTGTTGGGAACCTAAAAGCGCCTCTCCCGAAAGTTTTAAGAGGATTCTCTTGTAACCGGGTCGTTTGCTTTGGTTCTCTGTCATATCACTTCCTAACTGATGATCTAACGAATGTACATACCTCTACTTTGCCACCGATCTTCTTGGCTGTTTCGGCAACGATGTCACCAACCTTCTTTGATACCTCCCGCATATACGGTAGTTCGAGTAAACAGCAAGAACCATAAAAAGCGCTCAACTTGCCATCGATAATTTTCTCCTTGACATTATCAGGTTTGGTTGCCAAATCTGGACTATTACCGATGACAGCACGTTCTCGCTCAACGATATCAGTTGGTACTTCTTCACGCCTGACAAACTCTGGATTGTCAACGGCGACTTGCATGGCAAGCTCATGAGCTAGATTAGTCAGATCTTCGATATTACCATCTTTATCAGTAGTAACCTCAACTGCTACAACCAACTTGTTGCCAAGATGTGTATAGACATCAATAATGCCTTTCTTGGCATCGATGAACGTTATCTCTTTGAGTTGGATATTTTCACCAATCTTACCGATAGCCTCTTTGATCTGCTCTTCAACAGACCCTTTGCCACCTGGAAAGGGTTCCTTTAGCATTAAATCAATTTCTTTGACACCTTTTTGAAGTGCAATTTCAGCCACTTTGTCAGCTATGTCAATGAAAATCTCATTCTTTGCTACAAAATCGGTCTCACAAGTTAACTTGGCAAAGACTGCTTTCTTTTTGTCATTTGAAACTTTTACTCCAATTCTACCTTCTAAGGTTTCACGCTCTGCTTTCTTAGAAGCTTTTGCGATTCCCTTTTCACGTAGAAGATCTATTGCCTTTTCGATGTCTCCATTGGTCTCGGTAATAGCTTTGCGACAGTCCATTATTCCGGCACCAGTTCGCTCTCTTAATTGTTTGACGAGTTCTGGAAGATTATTCATTTTGCTTCCTCTTCCACATCGTAAATGATGTATTTGTCAGACTCGAGGATGTCTTCAATTTTTACTGTCTCCTCAGTTGAACCCTCATAGCTAGAAATGTCGATTGGTATCTCCTGCTCAAGGTCAACCTTTTCTCCTTCATCGCCTTCAGCTTTTTCCTCAGAGGTTTCAAAGACATGGTCAACACCTTCACGACCTTCTATCATGGCGTTTGCAATGAGTTGGGTAAAAAACTTTATAGAACGAATGGCATCATCATTGCCTGGGATTGGAATGTCAATTTCATCAGGATCGGAATTTGTGTCAACAACTGCGATAACTGTCACACCGCACTTCTTTGCTTCAACTATAGAAGCCCTGTCTTTATGGGTATCGGTAACGAAAACAGCTTTTGGCAGCGAGTCCATATTCCTAAGACCATCAAGGAATTTTGTCAATTTGTCCCGCTCGCGCTTGATCTTCATGTACTCTTTTATAGGAAGTCTTTTCAACTCACCGGTGGCTTCCTTTTCCTCAAGTTCACGCAATTTTTCAATCCTCTGGTGAATGGTGATAAAATTGGTCAGAGTACCTCCAAACCAACGCTGATTAACATAATGAGCGCCGCATCGTCTGGATTCGTCCCTGACGATATCCTGAGCTTGTTTCTTGGTCCCAATGAAGATGATGTTGTCGCCATTTTTTGAAATATCTCTGACCTTTGAATACGCTTCTTCGCATTTCTCAGCTGTTATTCTTAAGTCAATGATGTGGATTCCGTTTCTGGCAGTGAAAATGAAAGGACGCATCTTGGGGTTCCACCTTTTGGTTTGGTGGCCGAAGTGGACGCCTGCCTCTAGCAGGTGTTTCATGTTTACAACACTCATTTTATTCTCCTTCTAGTTTCATCCTCCACCATGGCAAATCCAATATCAACCGAAGGTTCCCATGGTGTGTGTAGTTTAACCGTACTAAGTTTAGTTAAGAGTGAGTTTGTGTCAAATAAAATTGGATTGCCTTGCCAGAACTCAAGTAAAGAGGTAACGTTTCAAAAACTCAGAAATAAACTAAGAACACAATACAAATTTCTAATTTTTTTTTGTTTTAGTCAATGAAGCTAACTTAACAAAAACCCTAGACACAAGATGTTGATTCTGTTATAAATTGTGCACAAGGGCGACGTAGCCAAGTGGTAAGGCGAAGGTCTGCAAAACCTTTATTCAGGGGTTCGATTCCCCTCGTCGCCTCCATTAACCCAATCTAGATGTCCCATCGGTTTGTCCGTCTTTTGTAGTTTTTGCAATAAGTGTCATATAGACAGCAGCATCAACAATAAGAACAATGAGTACCCCAAATTGCTCTCCAAGTGTTGCTAAAATTGGTATTCCTCTTGTGTATCTTGCCACAACAAGCGCTATGGCCACCGGTGGAAGTGACATCAAAACTACAAGCCAAAAGTAACCTCTGGTTAGATGTAAAGAATAGCGGATTGAATCCATAAAACGTTCTGCTGATTCATTTCGAACACAAGATAGATAAGCTAACCTGATAAAAATCACACAAAGCCCAATTATTGAAGCGGACACAACAAAAGTGATAGCTGTGAATGTGGCGCTGTCTTTGACGAAATCAGGTGTTGCTAGGTATATTGCTATTGTGTCCCCAATTAATCCTGCAAACAATAACGAGGTAAGCGTTAACCACATACCACCCATGTATCTGAATGCTGATCTTATATTAGTAAAAAAGATTGAGAGTTTTGCTTCACCATTTTTTATCACCTCGAGCAAGAACGATGTAGCCATGCCAGCTAACAAAATGAGGAAAGTCATTTGAATAACAAATTGGATGAACGAATAGAGTGCTAAAAAAGCGAAATTACTTTCACCCATTGCTGTAACAGCATCGTAGCCACGCTGCCCTACTTGTTCAAAAACAACATACCATTGTTGGAGTGGTGAACCATCGAATGAAAACCCTCGCCCCATGATTAGCGAGAAGATTCTTGGGAGCAACTGGTGGAAACTATATGCCAGGACTGACATCATCAGATAGATGACCAAAATCTTAAACCATGATGTTTTGAGCACTTGAATAATAGTTTTCAAAGAGATGGTTATCTTATCTATCATTTTCTTTAGCCTTTAAGTAAAGTGGTGTAACAAACATAAGGATTAAGATCCCGCTAACGGTTGAGAAAAATTGGTTTAAACCATAGATATTGATGAAGAAATTACCAACAAGGTTTGAGAAGATAGTAATGGTAAGGATTGTCAAGAATATGCTACCCACATATCCGTTTGTTAGACGCCACGAAGAGGATATTGAGTATATAGAGGATTTGTTGGCAACTGATGTCTCAAATTGTGCAAACTCGAATTTTATTAGAGCATAGATGGCGAAGACAAGAGCTAAGATTATAAAGAGTGATGCAATAGGATAAACAACAATCCCAATAAGCAAACCAACAATTATTATTCCAATGAGAATTAGGGTAATTAGAATATTAATGAGGAGAATGGTAGGTGAGAGTGTCAATCCTTTCTTAAAAAACGTTGAGATGTCTGATTTGAAGTCTCTACTCTCTTGGGTTAACATTGAGATGAAACCACCTTGATAGAAGGCACCAACTATCATCATCATGAGTATGTTTGAAATAATGACGATAATGAGTGTTCGCCATTGTTCAGGGGTTAATGATAGCATTAGTTTTCCCAAAGGTGTCAAAGGAGTGTCATTTTGAAGAATTATTTTTTCATAATTCTTAGTCGCTGAGTAGATTGTTGTTTTCGATATTGTTGCAAGGTCTGAGAAGTCACCAATCATCAATTGAATTGGCAACATGAGTAACAAATTTAGTCCTATTATAAAGACGATAACAATGAGGATAGCCCAAAAGCGTTTTCTGAGATTCTTACCAACGAATTCGAACATTTTATACATGGTTTCCACAAATTCAAAGTATATACTTGAGTCATCAATCGTCAACGCTTGACTTGAAAGTATTTAACATATATTTTCATACAAGTGTGCCGGAGTGGCGGAATGGTAGACGCACGGGACTTAAAATCCTGCGGTGGCAACACTGTGCCGGTTCAAGTCCGGCCTCCGGCACCAAAAAGAGCTTTTGATAGAAGGCTATCTGAATCTGAAGTTCAACTGTGAAACCTTGGGTTTTGTGAATTTTGGTGACTCATGATTTTTGCATATAGGGAATTTCTTTGCCAAACGTGGTCTCTGATCTAGTCGTATTGCATGGCTTTGGTGTTAGCTCCGAATGGATGAGCCGATATTTCGATGCCTTCTCTGCAGATTACCATTTGCATATTCTGGATTTGCCTTATTCGCCAAAATCCAAATCCAACCTAGCTTTTTCTGTGGAAGATTGTACTCGATTTGTGACAGAGTATCTGAAAGCCCAATCGATTGAACACCCAATAATCATCGGAGAGTCACTTGGCGCATGTGTTGCAATGGAGTTAGCAACGATAAGAGATGTTAGAGCATTGGTTTTAATAACACCCCTTATTAAATTTAGGGGGTCAGTTTTAAAGAACCTTTTCTCGATTTTTGTACTGCCTTTGAGACTTACCGCGACCAACCTGGCCCAAAAGATGTTCCCGAATGAAGATCATTACCGAAAACTTTTCTTACGCATTCTTTCATCAAACTCAAAATTGAAACTTCTTTCGTCTTTCATCGCGCTTATAAGATTCAATGGTTGGAGGCTACTCACTAAAATAAAAGCCCCGACTTTGATTGTCGGTGGCTCTTATGACAAAACAGCACAATTTGAGGATTTAAGACGAATGTCAAAAGAGATGAATGCAAAACTTTTCCTTAACAAAGATTCAGGCCACCAAGTTGCTGTGACTAAGTGGCCTGAGATTACAAGAGAAATTAGTAACTTCCTACATATCCATTGAGCTGTTGTCTTCGAGAATTGGGTTGTACTCCTCAAGTTCAGTGACATCTTGTTTGAAAAACATAGGTGAAATAAGCGGAAGCTTACGTTCTTCCTCGTATTCTTGGAAACCTCGGATGACTATGAATTCTTCAAGACCAAGGATCATTAGCGCAAAATAGGGCCACATTGACACCGAAGGTGCTGGGATGGTAACGCCGGCCAAATATTTTATTATCACTGGAGCCAGTGCGATAGTAAACACGATTGAACGGATGAGAACTATTGTCCAAAAGCGTCTTTTTGTTGCAATCCATGATTTTTTTACGGCAGTAAGTAGGATGTCACCTTGGATTATGAATGCGGGTGTATAGGTTATCTTTGTTGAGAGAGCAATCACTAGGAAGGCAAGGACAACAAAGACTAACATGTCAACTATATAACCCATTGTACTTACAGGTTTAATGAAATAAACGAATACGAACATAGTTGAAAGCAATGCTAGAAGAGATAAAGCTAAGAAAGTCGAATAAGCAAGCATCCTTTTAGTGTAGTACTTTACACCGACAACGAATGTTCTTTGAGCTATATGTTGAGGGTCAACACAACCAATGAGATAGCGTGTGCCGCCTGCCAAAGCAATCGCAGCCATAAAAACCCACAAAAATAAGAAAATGCCTATCGTAAGCACATCATTCCATGACGGTCCACTTAAAAACCTTAAAAAACTTTTTGTGACCGATGTCAAATCTGTGAAAGGTTCCATGATCAACTCAGCTATAAAAATGGATAAATAAAGTGAATAAACATATGCGGCACCGACACCCAGTAG
>Ga0209254_10005646_pt1 | contig 11502 bp, 10 predicted proteins | sample FrelakmetDIP11DI_FD_187148 | JGI IMG/M metagenome (GOLD analysis project Ga0209254, IMG submission 187148) | Freshwater lake sediment microbial communities from the University of Notre Dame, USA, for methane emissions studies - DIP11 DI (SPAdes)... | ecosystem: Environmental > Aquatic >... | reverse complement strand
TGATCGCTCAGGCTAGCCTCCAGATAGAAGGTCAACGCCCGCAGGTAACTCTGCTGGCTCTCGGCCATACGGTTCTGATCAGCCAGGATATCGCCTTCTACTTTGAATAACTCGGCGACCACCACGACCCGCTCGATATCCAAGTTGTCTTGAAGTGTGAGTATGCGGAAGATGACCTCATCGTCTAATTGCTTGAGCAGGTCTGCTCGCAGACCAAGCAACTGCTCCAGGGATTGGTCGATGGCCTGCTGGGCTTGTTGATACTGTTTGGCCTGCCTGAAACCAGAGATTTGGAGCAGCACTGCCACCGCCTGGTTGATCATGCGTAAGATGAAATCTTCGGTATACACACCCCTATTTTACCTGGTTAGTATCTATTGGGTTGGATCTATGATGACTTACCAGAAATTGCTATGAAAACTGATGTCCAACCAATACACATGGTATTCCTTTGTATGGGTAGCACCAATTTTTGGGATAAATATGCCTCCATGTCTATATTTTCAAAGAGTGTTTTCTGAATTACGACTGAATTACTCCACTCCACGAAGCAAGAAGATGTCGTGGTATTACTGTCCAGAGGGGTGATGATTTATTTCATATAAGTCGAAAAACCAGGTGTCTAGCTTGGGTGGCAATAAGGTTCATATTTATGACGGGATTGCCGATTTATTCTCACTGCGATGATTAATTCATCGCTTTCTCAATAGTTGCCAATTGACAAAAATAAGAGAATCATTAAAATTGAATTAACTGCTTGGACAATGTGTCTACATCGGGGGCAGATGGATATTATATCGTGTTGAAGATGGAGGGATAAGATGGAGAGTAGCATAAATAAACGAAACTGGTGGATTGTTCTCGTGGTGGCAGCGATCCTGGCAATTGCGGTGACCTTGATCCAGCAAACATGGCTGCCTGATTATGGCTTGGTAGCGTTCATCCTTGCTATTGTCATATTGGGGATCGCCTTTTATTGGGTGTATTCCATCGATAAAGAGGGATTATGGTGGGCACTGATCCCTGCGTTGGCAATGGTAACCTTGCTGGCCACCGGCATCGTAGCATATTTCACACCTAAGGATGCCAGTGGAAGCTCTCCTTATGGGGTAATTACCATGGGAATCGGTGCGTTGATCATGGGATACGTGTTGAAACGTCCGAACGCAAAATTCGTCCTGTATGCAATCGCGATAATTACGCTCCTGGTTGGCATCCTGATGCTACCGATTGATGTCATCGGGAAGATAATCTTGATTGTTTTGGAGATTTTGCTGATTGGCTACCTGATCTGGCAGAATAATCGCCAATTGATCAAAAAGTAAATAAGTAAAATATTTACTCAATCTTAAAGGCAAGCCCCTCCGAGTTGCTATCTCCTCGGCAATTGGGATTTAAAGTAAAACAAGTTCCTTGATTTGATTAAGGATTTTGCCAGGAAGAAGTATTCAATTGAAAGCAAGTACACCAGCTTTCATAGCCTCTTTCGCGTTGGTAAACAATTCCATCAGTATTAATCCTTGGACGTATATAGGATTAACCGGGGAATATAGCCCATCCTTGGGGCTATTCATTATATTTGGCCACCTATGATCAATCACCATATAATATTGGATTGGATCGTTTTTCGGGGCCTGTCATGGCCTAATATGCACTTTAAGTGTTTTACCTTCGATGAAATCCTGGAATCCCTGTTGGAATTCGGCTAACGGAAGGATATGGCTGACCAAAGGCTCAATCTTAACCACATGATTCACCATCCAGGCAATTGCCGGTTGAAAGGTATAGCATAAGGCAAAACTTCCGATAAGCGTCAAATCTTTATGGAAAATCTCGTAAGGCTGCCACTGAACGGTCGCTCCTCGAGGGGCAACTCCAAATTGCAAGTATTGCCCGCCTGGCTTCAGGAATCGGATCGCCTGCTGGATCACCTCTGGCACACCCGTCGCATCGATGACGATACTATGTCCATACGGAGCAAGGTCGAATAGCGATTTTTTGAAGTCTGAACTGGATGCGATTGCAGTGGTTGCCCCCATTTGTAAAGCCAGGTTCCTTCTTTCCTCTTCCTTCTCCACTACATTGATCTGGGATGCTCCAGAGTGCCTCATTGCCTGGACGAGCAGTAAACCCATGGGACCAGCTCCGAAAATCAGGACATCATCACCAGGCCAGGTGCGAAGTCGCTTTAAGGCATAGATCACACAGGAGAGGGGCTCAACGAAGGCAGCCTGGCTATCCGTCAATATTTCTGGAACCAGGTAACACGCACGCGCAGGTACAGCCACATATTCTGCAAATCCACCTGGACGGGTAATGCCAACCCCCTGCCAATTCAGGCAATGATTGGATTGCTCCTGGCGGCAGAAATAGCATTCCCCGCAGTACAAATTCGGATCCACTGCCACACGATCACCACGTTTCAAAGATGTGACCTGCCTGCCTGCTTCCACTACTCTCCCACCAAATTCATGTCCTGCGATTATCGGGAATTTGCTGTGATACTCGTCGCAGAAGATATGCATATCGGTCCCACAGATCCCAACTTGGGAGACCTGAACGATCACTTCATCCGCTCCACAAATTGGGTCATTCACCACTTCTATGGAGATTTTCCCGGGGGAAGGAAAGACAACCGCGCGCATAGATAACTCCTATTTCACACTTGCATCGTAACAAACAAACTCCAGCAGATTCCCCTCTGGGTCGGAAAAGTATAGTGAGCGAACATGTAACCACTCGTGTACAGTCGCATTCACCTTTAGCCCCAAACCCTCGAGGCGTATTTTCTCGGCTTCGAAATCTTCAAGAGCAATATTGAGCGCAATGTGGTGGAGCGTAGACTGATCCATGCTTAGTTGTTCAGATTTGGCTTCCAGGAACATACGGTCGGATGCAGCAAAGAGAGCCAGATTCTGGGGATGACCCCCGTACCCTTGTGCGATTTTGAAGAACACAAAACTTCCCTCTCGCTTCAGCACTTCGAGTCCAACCACTTCTTCGTAAAACTTGTGCATCGCGTCCAGGTTCCTGACTCGAATGGATACTTCGCCTAATCCTTTGATACGGTGGTCTGCTGTATCCATGACTCCTCCTTTGAAGGTGGTTGGATTCAACGGTATTCTACGTTTCCAAGCATCCTATTCGCTAAAGCGTTCTCAACATGAACTGTGTTGAGCGAGGCGACTGACGGAATGGATCATTAGGATCTGTGCGGTCACATTTTAGGCCAGTGTCGGGATGCGCCGCGTCAGCTCTGCCCAATCATTGCCAATCGCCTGATGGATGAGAGGCTTGACCCCCTCGAAAACAGGCGGCGGCATCACCATTTGCCAGATACGGGTCATGTTCTCACGGTCGTCGTTGTCAATTAAAGGGAACATCCAGGCGATCACTTCCGGGAAGCGTTCTTGCGGAACAGTACTTGACATGGTGGTTAATGCCTTAATCAAATCCGGTACGGGCACGCGCTCCTTTACCAGGCGGTATAAGTGCGTATCTTCCTTCCCCAGGTGAATGTCGAGGTGGAATTTGAACGCGGCAGAGGCGCGCGCAGTCTCTAACAAGTCACCCATAGACACTGCCTTGCTCATCGCTTCGAATGCAACGTCCAGACCGTGGTGATCTCTCAAATATGCCTCGGCGACCAAAGGCGCGACGGCTTCTAGTGCAGGGAAGATGGCAAGTTCCTCCCCATGGGCGTGCCAAACCAGCACTTCGTTAAAAAAAAGGAAGCGTCCGACCGTCGGCGCAAGACCTTTTTTACCACGTGCCATATCGAGCACCGCTTTGTCGATGATGCTCATATCGTGTCGGAAGGCATTATGGAATGCCATAATTGCATCAAGTGGTTCTGCCATTTTCTTCGTTCCTCCTGCTATTCTTCGTAGGTTGGTAAATTTTCGATTTTCTGTTTAACGATAACTGATTACAATAAATTTATGGGATTATGATCAAACCAAGGCTGAGCGCGCTCGAGTTGACCAGCCAGGCGGAATAGCGTAGCCTCGTCACCAAAGCGCCCGACAAAATGCATTCCGATGGGCAACCCGGCTGCATTCCAGTATAACGGCACGGACATGGCTGGCTGACCGGTTACGTTGAATATCGGAGTATAGGGCATGAAGTCGAATGTCTTGTTAGCCAATGGCTTGATGATGCCAATCGCATTCAGCAGCCAGGCGGCTTTGAGCCGACCGATCAGTCCCACCATAAACCGCTCCGAGCCAGAGGGCTGTAACGAACCGATCGGTACAGGGGGTTGAGAGAGAGTCGGAGTAAGCAAGACATCAACATCTTCAAAGAAGCGACTCACTTCTCGTGCTGAAGCCATCAAGTAATTCAACGCATGGGCGTATTGACCCGCACTAAAAGCCTGGCCGAGCATAGCCAATGCGCTTGTGCCTGTTTCGAAATCGGAATAAGATGCTTTTTTCCCAGCCAAACCCGCAGCCCAATCGATCTCATCGCGCGTCTCAGCCGCGATCATGGTTACAAATGCGATTGCAAACGGTTCTTGATCAATCTTCGGTGAGGTTTCGACAAGTTCATGTCCCAACTTCTTCAGTAGATCCACAGTCGTTTCCAGCCCTTTGAGGCAATCTTCGTGGACGTTATGTCCCAAGAATGGATGGGAAGTGAATGCGATGCGTAAGCGACCGGGTTCCTTGCTAACTTCATTCAAATATGGTTCCTGCTGCGGGGGTGCCCAGTAAGGTGCGCCTGAGTCAGGACCGGCGATAAAGTCTAACATGGCGGCACTGTCACGCACGGAACGGGTGATCACATGTTCTTGGGCAAAGCCGCGCCAGATATCCCCAACATCTGGCCCTGTAGGAGTGCGACCGCGGGTGGGCTTTAAACCAAATACGCCACAGCAAGAGGCTGGGATGCGTATTGATCCACCTCCATCGGCACCTCCTGCAAGGGGTACCAGGCCAGCTGCTACAGCGGCTGCAGAACCACCGCTGGAGCCGCCTACTGTGCGAGTGAGATCCCAGGGGTTGTGGGTTGGACCAAATACTTCTGGCTCGGTATAGGGTAGTAAGCTAAATTCGGGAACATTGGTTTTTCCGAGGATGATTAACCCCGCAGCTCGGTATCGGCGTACGATCTCGCTGTCGTGCGGCTGGGGGACATCTTTCAGCATGCGCGTACCACAGCTTGTGGGCACGCCCTTTACTGTGGCATGCATGTCTTTTAGAAGGAAGGGCACACCTTTGAATGGAGCATCCGGCAAACTACCTTGGGCGACTTTGTGTGCTTGCTCATACATTTTATAGATGACGGCATTGATCTTCGGGTTATGTGCCTCGATACGGCTGATGGCCTCTTCTACGAGCTCAGCAGGTGAGATTTGCTTTGTACGCACCAATTCAGAAAGGCCTAATCCGTCATACTTATGGAATTCAGGAAAGGTGTTCATGATCTCCTCACATATATCTAGGGCTAAAGGGATTTAATGTATGCTAACAATTAGGCTCAGACAAAACCGAGCGTACAAACAAGATGGTATAAATATTATAGCTCAATTCGGATGAACCCATTGTATACCCATAGGGGGCGAGCCACTCTAGTCCCCGTATAAAGAGCATAAAAATGATGATATTCAATTTTGTGTGGAGAAATAATACGCTATGGTAAATAAAATATCCATTCCATCTGGTGCTTGATATGTTGGATAGACTGGATGGTGGTGTTGGGTTGCTTGCTCGCGCAGGAAAGCCAGACTATGCACTTTCTTTTCTCAGTGCTGATGATCATCGGGTCGGTTGTGTTGTTCAATGGCTCATGGCAGGTCAAGATTAATGCGCCTTCCGCCTGGGCTGAGAAATAAGAGCTTTACACAAAGCTCCCTTGAATAAAACGGCAAATTAGCCCTTAACCCAGACGCTTAATTCTCTCTCTGACTCCCACATTTATTCTATATCCTCACCGACAGCAACTAACTGAGGACCAGATATACAAAATACCCATCTACCAAGAAACAGAAAGCTGCAATAGCGATCATGATCACATTGACAACCCGGGTAGCCGATCGTTTCTCAATAGGTCTTCTACGCAGACCAATGCAACCTGCTGCAAGAGGTATTAAAGACAGGATGCCCAGAATACGAAAATCCACTGGATAGTTCCGGGAGGTTAGCCACGGAACACTCAAGAAGGATAAGGTTGCCAGGAGAAACGACGCTGCTATCACAGTGAAGCTAAAGACCCGACCCTTTTGAGCTACCCATGTCCTCTTGTTGCCCAAGCGGTCCGATTCCATGTCCGGTATCTCTACATTAAGAATGAATGCTAAGCCATACAGCGTCAGGGGTATGATAAAAAGCAATCCATCCATATTAATTTGCCCACTTGTAACCAGATATCCAAACCCCGGGATCAGCAGCCCGATGGAAACGGCCATCGACAATTCCCCTAAACCGCGATAAGCAAGCCTGATAGGTGGCGCGGAGTAAAACCAACCTAATAGATTGCCCAATAAAACAATACCCAAGAACCAGATCGGAAACGAGTAAACAATTAAAAACACAATCCCGAGTGCCAGGGAGCACAAAATCAGGATTATCGCAGTCCATTTGGCAGGTTTTCTCAATTCTGGATGATCCACCAGTACACCACTGCCTCCGCTGAAGACGGTGGGTTTGTCGTACTTGTCTACATCAACGTCAAAGTAGTCGTTACTGTAGGAAATGGAAAGATGGGCCGGTAGAAGGACCAGGTAACCAAGGAGTATCCTTGACAGGGAAATTGGCGCTCCCAATAAAATTGCCCATAAAGCCCCAAATGCGAAAAGAGCCATTCCGCAAATCAAGAATTGTAGCCTAGCCACTCGAAGCATTTTAGTTATGGATGAGCTCATCATTCATGATTACCTGGAACCAAGATCAGCAATCGATTTGTCTATACATAGATTGCGCACTTACCAGCAAACCATCTGGTTCTGATTTCTCATCCTTCTCTAATAACCGATAAAACAAAATCCTGTTTTTGCCCCAAAAATATCATCGTCCAGTTCACCTATTTTTACAAGAAGCAGTAAATCTCTCTTAATTGTATACGATACCATCGATGTGGTTAATTATGATTTTGTTGCTTACCTGCTTAGATGCTTTGCAGCCTGACGGCTTAGCTCAGTGGTAGCCGCGGAGCTTGAGATACTCCTTCTCAATTATCGCGCCAAATCTTGCAAAGCGTGCCTGCAAGCGAGCAGCGGAAGCGCTGCCTGCTGGGGCTGGTATTTGGCGGGTTGGACATTGGATTATGCAGGTAGGTAATGGTGCTCGGTGAATCGTTTCCAACCTTTTTTCGTTCGGGCCTCGACAGCCCAGCTGAATCCGCCTATTTCGTTCGGCCAGTAAATCATCCGCGCCAACCCTGCCGGCATGTGTGCTTCAAAACCAACCGATTGGGGATGTATATCACTCGTATCGGCGATGACTCCCCGAGAGTGCTTACCATCAGATGTAAACGACCAAAAAGCAAGTTGCTTGTTTTCGTCCACTCCGAAAAAGGCTTGCTCTTCGTAAGTGCCTGTTTTGAAATCCCAACAAGCGATCAGTAGTATGAATGTGCCCCCCAATGCAGGTGCAAAGCTGCGTGTGCATCGCACGCTACCCATGGGATTCTCGGCTTGTGCCTGCCAGGTGCCTATGAGCGGAGCCAGTGCGCCAAGTTTGCCGCGGCCTTTTTTCCAGGTAAAGGTTTTTGTTTTCATAAGGACTCCTTTGATCCGAATATGACTCTCTGCCTGCCCAACGCCTCCACGGTTCCTTCTGCGTTTGGTTTCTGTTCGTCAGCATTGCCGAGTAACATCCAATCGTTGTGCTGCTTAAGCATTGCATGCAGGTCTTCGATGCAGTGCAGTTGGTAGCTGAGCTTGGTTACCCCTACGATGCAAACCAAGGTTGGCGGATTGGATGTTTCGTCGCGATACATTTTGTGCTCAGATGTGCCCGGAGGCGTTTTCAGGATCCATGGATCATTTGCCGTGCCCATGGCCACAACTGTCGGTTTTGTCATTTTCTAACATAGATCGCTTTATATTCAAGCTCGATTTAAATAAACATCGATTCTTTATCGTCCTTTCAATTCGCCAGAGGATGAACGTTTTCCTCGGTTAAATTGATCTCGCACCCCTGCCAGATAACCTTTCACGGTATCCAAAAACCCTGGCTTTTCTTCAACCGGTGGTGGGAGAGGGGGTTTCTCCATGATCTTTCCATAAATGTAGCGGAACACCAGGTTTCCCGTGGCAATTGCCGGGGTTGCTAAAAGTGCGCCCAAGATACCAAATGCCCCGGCACCAGCGATGGTGCCAATTAAAACGACCAGGGTGGGGAGATTAACAGCATCCCCCATGATTTTGGGCACGATCAATTGATTTTCCAGCAACTGGACAAGCACATAAAAAGCGACCACAATTAATGCAAAAACCAGGTGGTTAATTTCGAAATTGGCAGACCCGAACAACAGGGCGAGAAGAACCGCTGGAATTGCTGCCAGAGTAGGACCGACATTGGGGATCAGTTCCATCACTCCCGCAATAACGCCCAGTAACACCGCTTGTGGCAGTCCTAGTAGTGTCGCACCCAGCCAGATTACGATGCCAATGAACAGCATAAGTGTCATCTGACCGCGCAGGAAACCAGTCCAGGTCTGGCGTAGATTCGCCAAAAGCCCGTTAAGTTCCGGACTAAAATCCGGAGGTATCAAGTCTGCATACCATTTCGTAAACGCATCCGCAGTGAGTGACATTTGCAGCGACATCAACAAAGAAAACAATAATGACGCCAGAACTGAAAAAGTCGGTCCCAATATATTTGCCGCGGTGCCCATTGCCTTCCCAAATCCACTGGTTAATTCAGCCACCGACAGGTTTATGCCTGAAACCCCGACCTGGGTTGTGGAGGCGAAACTTTCCAGTTTTATAGAAAGGGATTCCAGGGTGGGCTGTAGAATTGCAGCCAGCCCAGGGTTCGCTTGCAGTGCGCTTGATATGGATTGGGTCACCTGGCTCAATTGGTGAGCAACCAGATTGGTGTCGATTTGTGTGACGAAATTAAATGCCTGCACCAGCGATGGAATAGCCAGCAGGGGAACCAGTACCACGATGGCAACCACAAAGAAATACGTAATCCCAACAGCCAGTCCTTTTTTCCATCGCAAGCGAAGCATCATAAACTTGATCAGTGGATCAACTAATAAGGCCAGCAGTGCAGCACCTATCACCAGGGGTATGGCTGACCGACCAATAAATAAGACAACGATCACCGCCAGGAACAGGAACACGCCCATAATGTAACGCGTTGGGGCACTCCAGCGGTTGCTGGAATGCATTTCCACCACAGCTGCGGTTTTCGCCATTGGCTGGCTGGTTTTGGATGCGAACCCCGGTGTCGGAACCACGGGTGAAGCTGCTGGTGAGGATGAGAATCCCTTGCCTTTTTTAGCAGAATCGCTGACTATCGGATTGGGAACGGGCACTTCAACCCCGCGAGCAACAGTCGGTTCCCCCACTACCAGAAATGGCTGAACCGGGGATGCCAGCGCTGCATCCAGGCGGCCACTCGCTTTATCGTCCAATTCACCTGCCAATCCGTTTTGGGATTGAAGCTGCGTTTGCCGGAAAGCGGCTTTGATTCGGTTTGCTAACGATAAAATCACTAAAATAACGGCGCCCGTGATAGCCCCAAGGGAAAATATCATCAAGGCAGGACTCTCGTTGCCCGACTGGTTTTTGTCATTGAGATGATCATCTGTTCTCATGCAAGTCTCCCTATTCCAGTTTGGTTCTATGCAGGCCAGCGGGAGGCAATCGTCAACCTGGAAAATTCGTCGTGGCTGCAGTTGTTCGCCCAACAACTCCAATATTTTATCGTAAACAGCTGTTTCTTGGCTACCCGTTTACCGACAATCCGTGATTAGGCAAAAACTATTCTGGCCTTAAATATGAGAAATCTTAAAATAACCAGGAATCTTCATAAACCCCTTGTAGAAAAGAACATTTGTGCTATAATAAGACATCGAAATATACCTGCCCCATACCTCCCCTGGAAAAGATTAATTGAATGCATTTGAATTATTTACAAACAATTCAGTCCAGCGGAACACCAAACCTGGTAATTTTCCAAAACCTTCCAGGTTTATCTCAGCGCCTGACTAGGCTTGGTTGAATGCTCCCCATAAAGATGTACTGTAAAAATGTGCACTGTTATTCCCCACCCAACTCAACCTCGCAGGATATTCGTTTGGATTCGTTTTTTTAAATTCAAATACTGATATGCTCAAGGTCATCTCTCACCCCTCTCATTGCCTTATAGCCAGATCGCCTGGTTTCTGTTTATTCTCTCCTTTGAATCCTTGGAGCCGGAGGGTGCTCTTCCATTTTCTTCCTATGACTAACCGCTACTCACTAAATGCTAATTTCTCCCCCATCACCTGCGGTGCTTTCTACGCTTCTGAGAGCGGGTAAGCTGGGTTTGGCTGGCGGGAATACCAAGCTTATCCTCGTCAGCCTCCGTTTCGGGTCCAGTCTCATCAAGCGGTCCTTCTTCAATGATCTCACCCCCATCTCGACTGGCTGGACCCAGGGAGGCTTCTACCTCAAGCTCCTCAGCCGAGGTCAAGTGGCGCATCTCGCTCTGTACTTCGCTCATATTGCGTGGACGATAAATGAACATGCGTGAGATCACACCTGAACGCATATCCTTGAGCAGATCCTGGAACAGCTCCGATGCTTTACTCTTATACTGCACCAGTGGATCGCGCTGGCCATAGGCTTCCAGCCCGATGGATACGCGCAGGGCTTCCATTTGGGTCAGGTAATCCACCCATAGTTCAGTAATCACGCCTAACAACAACTGGCGGTAGACCTCAGTAATCGCGCGCCGTCCAAGCTCATCCATTACCAGGATGATTTGCTCGCGATCCAGGCTTTGTAAAGGCTCGGTCTGTAAAGTGAGACAAGTCTGTTCGCCCAATATGGCGCACAGGGTGTCACGCAGTTGAGGTTCGAGCTCAGGCAGGCGGGCATGTGCCAGGCGTGAAAATTCTCCTGCACCCCAGGCACGATGGATGGTCTGCTGGGCAGACTGCAGGTGTTTGAGTACATCTTCAGTAATGTCGTCTTTAGCAAGTGATTCTAGCAGGTGGGCTGCCAGGTAAATGTAGGTCAGGCGGGTAGTGCGCTGCAGGATACGCCGGTGGGTCTTCTTGTCAAAGGAGGCCCGCGTGCCCTGCGGCATCATTAAAAGCAAACCCAGCATATGGTTGGAGGTGACTGGTCCGCTGATCTTTGCCAGGTTGTTTTCCAGGTCACGTGCCAACTGACCGGATGCTGGACCAGCGCCGTTGCCCATCAGGCGTTCACGGCGCTTACGCAATGCGATCTGGACAGCGTGGTAGACCTCGTCTGCCATTGTCTCCCAATCATCCGTGGCCAGCTTGGAAGAATCGAGCTCAAGCGTATCTTCCAGGCGGCGCTCAATGGCACCCACC
>Ga0209254_10005645_pt1 | contig 11503 bp, 12 predicted proteins | sample FrelakmetDIP11DI_FD_187148 | JGI IMG/M metagenome (GOLD analysis project Ga0209254, IMG submission 187148) | Freshwater lake sediment microbial communities from the University of Notre Dame, USA, for methane emissions studies - DIP11 DI (SPAdes)... | ecosystem: Environmental > Aquatic >... | reverse complement strand
CGCCCCACACCGAACAGGATCACGACCAGCGCGATGTACAGAATGAATGCAACCGGTGGAGTCAGTATGACTTGCATGTTGAAATCCTTATGCCTCACGCTGAGCCGCAAGAGGCCAAGAAAAGCCTTTGCTGCTTTGCACCTTGGCGTGAGATTTATCCGCCAAATGCTCTAACTAGGTCTACGCCCGCCGGGCCTGTCATCCATGACAATAAGCTCGGCCACACGCCCAGAATCACAATCGCCGCGGCCAGCAGAATCAGCGGCAGGCTCATCGTCCACGACATCGCTTGGCCGCTCGTCACCGCTTCCGACGGTTCCTGCCGATACACCGCGTTCACGATCGGCGCATAGTAGGCCAGCGAGAGGATGCTGTTCAACGCCGCGAAGATCACCAGCAGATCGATCGCGATGTTACGCGTCTCGAAGCCCGCTGCGAAAATCTGCCACTTCGACATGAAGCCCGCGAACGGCGGCAGTCCTGCCAGGCCCAGCACGGCGATGCTGAGCGTGAATGCCACGATCGGATACTTGCGCGCCGCGCCGCCCAGATCGCCGATCGTCAGCGGCGAGTGATGATCGCCGGTCTTGATGAACAGCGTGTACAGCAGCGCGCCTGCCGCAAGGAAGGCGAGACCCTTCATCAAGCCGTGATTGATCAAGTGGAAGAAGCTGCCGGACGCTGCTGCGCTCTGGCCGGCGTACACGGCCACGCCCAACCCCACGAGCATATAGCCCATGTGGCTCAAGCTCGAGAAGGCCAGCATGCGCTTCACTTGTTTTTGTCGCAACGCCAGCAAATTCCCGGCCAGCATGTTCAACGCGCCGAAGGCCATCAGCAGCACGCCCCACGAGAGCGTCACGCCCGACAGCGAAGCCACCGCGCGCAGCAGCGCGATCAGGCCCGCTTCGATCACCACGCCCGACAGCATCGCGCTGATGCCGCTGGGCGCTTGCGAGTGCGCGTCGGGCAGCCACGTGTGCATCGGCACCAGCGCGGCCTTCACGCCAAACCCGATCATGAACAGTGCGCCCGCCGCCAGCAGAGGTAGGGCATCGGCTCGCGCGGCGGCCACACGAATCTCGGCTAGGTTCGTCGTGCCCGTCATCGCCAGCACCAACGCGATTCCCAACAAGACCAATACCGATCCCACCGCGCTCTGCACAAGATACTTCACGCCGGCTTCCAGCGACGCGGGTTGATCGCGATAGAAGGCGACGAGCAGATACGACGAGATCGCCATCGCTTCGAACCACACCCACAGGTTAAACAGGTCCGTGGCGCAGCCCAGGCCGATCATCACGCCGACCAGCGCGACGAGCATGGCGTAATACTTATCTTCGTTTTCTTCGTGCGCCACATACCGATTGGAATACAGCACCACCAGCGTGCCCAGGCTCAACGCAATCGCCGCCAGCACCAGGCTGATGCTGTCGATGCGCAGCGTCATGCCGCCGATGACCACCGTAATCGATCCGTCGCCCACCACTTGCGCGGCCATCACGAACGGGATCCACGCCAGCCCGATCGCGACGAGCGCGGCCCAACGCGCTACCTTGAAGAAGCGCCCGGCGAAGTACACGATCGGCGCGGCGATCAGCGGCAAACCGATCAAGAATAGCAGCGCCAGTGAATAAGCCCCATTGCTGAGAATGATTTGAATGTCGCTCATGTCACTTGCCCCATGCGAGAACAATCAATACGACGATCAAGCCGACGGCGATGCCGGCCACATTCCAGCTCAGCAGGCCGGTCTGCGTCACACGCAGCGTTTCGGCGGTGTTCTGAGTCACGCGCACGATGCCGCGATTGATCGCCTCGAACCCGAAGCTGTTCGTCGCCAGCCGCGCGAAGCCTTGCAGCCGCTTGGTGATACCGCTGAGTGCGTCGCGCTTCCACCAGCACAAGCCGCCGAGGAAGACTACGAACAGCGCCAGATACGTGGCGGGATCGGTGAGAACTTTGCTGATCATCTCAACCGTAGTTACTTCATGAAACTCGTGGAATGGCAGCGTGCTGGTCAGCAGTTCAAACAACGGTCCAGCCAGCAGCCATGTCGTGCAGGCGCCAAAGGCCAGTAGTCCCAGCGACACTTTCATCGCGGTCTGCGCATCGTGCGCGTGCAGTTGACTGCGCGGATCGCCGAAGAAGACCAAATAAACCATGCGCAGTGTGTACATCGCTGTCAAGCCTGCGCAGAACAGCACGACGATGTAAGCCCACAGCGGTCCTTCGGTTAAGCCTGCTTCCAGAATCAATTCCTTGCTCCAGAAGCCGTTGAGGATCGGAATGCCCGCCAGCGCCAGAGCGCCGATGACAAATACGGTGCGCGTAAAGGGCATGCGCGAGCCCAGCCCGCCCATCAAGCGCATGTCGCGTGTTTCCACGGCGTGAATCACCGTGCCTGCGCCGAGGAACAACAGCGCCTTGAAAACGGCGTGGCTCAACAAGTGGAATTGGCTCGCGTACACGCCGCCCACACCGATCGCATAAACCATCAACCCCAGTTGACTCACCGTGGAGTAAGCCAGCGCGCGCTTCAGGTCGGTCGCTACCACGGCCATGAGTCCGGCCAACAGCGCAGAAAGCAGTCCCACGATCATGACAGCGGTCGTCCAGCCCGGTACTTCTTCAAATGCAGGGAAGAAGCGCGCTAACAGATACACGCCCGCGTTGACCATCGTCGCCGCATGGATCAACGCGCTGACCGGTGTCGGCGCTTCCATCGCGTCGGGCAACCAGGTCTGGAAGGGGAATTGCGCCGACTTCGCCGCCGCCGCGATAAGAAATCCAAATGCGACAAGGGCTAATACATCTGCAGGCATTTCGTGCGCGTGTGCCAGGAAATATCCAATCTGATAACTGCCGAGGTTGGCGTAGATGATCAACGCCCCGATGAGCAATCCCACCCCGCCGAGCGAGGTGATGACCAGCGCCTTGACGCCGCCGGCCACCGCTTTGGGATCATCGTTGTGGAACGCAATCAACGCGAACGAGCACAGCGCGGTGATTTCCCAGAAGAAGAACAAGAACAGCAGGCTGCCCGTCAGTGCCAACGCCGCCATCGCGCCGATGAAGAGCAGCACCAGTTCGTAATAGCGGCCCAGCTGCTTCTCGCCGTGCATGTAGTTCACAGAGAAGATCACGGCCAGCGAACCGACCACCGTAGCGATGATCGCCAGGAACACGCCCATGCCGTCGGGCGTAAAGGTGAGATCGCCGAAAATGCCGCCGAGTGGGATCACGATTGCCGGAGTGGCCGAGGTGTAAGGCAGCATCAACAGCGCTGCCAGACCCGCCGCCACCGCAAACAACACGGCAAAAGTATGCTGCGCGCGCGGATGCCTGTTCGTCGTGATCCAGACGGCCAGCCCGCCGAGCCATGGCAAACCAATGGTGAGGAGAATCAATGCTTGAATCATGTGCGCCTCGTAAAGCGTGAAACGTAAAACGTAAACGGTGCTATTACCTTTTTTGCGCCTTACGTTTTACTTCTGCAGCGTCGAAAGTTCCTTCACGTCCAGCGTGCCCATGCGCCGCTTCACTTGCAGCGCCAGCGCCAGACCAATTACGGCGACGACGGTATCGACCACGATCACCATCACGGCTAGGCTCTGCCCCAGGTTAATCTTGCCGCTGGCGGTGCCGGCCGCCACGATGGCGAGCAGCGCGCCCTTCACCAGCACTTGCAGCGCCACCACAACTTTGATCAAGTTGCGCGTGATCAACAGGCCGTACAACCCAATCCCGATCAAGCCCAACACACCGATGAGTGAGATTTGAAGTGGCGTCATGCTTTCACCTCGCGCGAGGCGGTAACCGCCGGTTTCACCGCAGGCTGAGCGGTCGAGGATTCTTTCGCAGGCACAGTCTTCTTCTCTTTGACGGGCACCTTCGCTTCGCCCAACAGGCCCAGCATGCCGAGGACCGCCGCGAACAACAAGCCGCTTTGCACCAGCATGTCCAGGCCGCGCTGCTGCCACAGCATCTCGGAGAAGGATGGCTCGGTCGTCGCCGGGAGAGTCGTGAGCGAGGAAATGGTCATGAAGCCAAGCAGAACGATCGAGACGAGGGCGATGATCAGCGCGATCGGGCGGGGGATGATCGACTTGACCTCGAACGTCTCATCGCCGGCGATGCTGATCGCAAAGACGAACAGCACCGTCACCAAGCCTGCGCCGACGCTGAGCTCGATCACGGCCACCGCGTAAGCGCCCAGCAGATACATCAGAATCGAAAGAATGGCGCTGCAGCCCGCCAGCCACAGCGCCGAAACGATCAATTGTTTTGCGCGAAATGCCATGAACGCGCACGCCAGCATGGCAATCGTCAGCACGATGAACAAGACACTCATGTGCTTCCTCCATGAAAATGTAACGTCAACCACTGTCAAGGTTACACTTATGCCTCAAAAATTGCCGCTGGTAAATGTCATGATTTAATTACGCAATTCAGCACATTTATAATGCGTTGCGTATTTAGTGTGAGGGCCGTCTGCTAAATGATGAATTGTTTGCAGGTATTCGTATAGTCGCATGCTGCGCCATGAAAACGCCACGCGCGCTTGAGTTAAAATGAGCGCACGACCATTGGACAAAACCACCATGATCAGTCTTCCAGACTTGCCAGTTTCGCCCGGCACATATGCCCTGCATCTGCTCGTCTCGCGCGCTCGATTGATTGGCATTGGCCGTTTGGGGCAATATCGTGTGCCGATTGGCGATTACTTCTACCTCGGCAGCGCGCGAGGCGCAGGCGGGTTGCGTGCTCGGGTAGGGCGGCATCTGCGCGGTGACGGCGCGCTGCACTGGCACATCGACACCCTGCGTGCGGCCGCCGAAGTACGCGAGGTGTTCTACACGGTAACGGATATCCCGTTGGAATGCCTGTGGAGTCAAACTCTGGCGCAGCTACCCGAAGCGTTCATTCCGGTTCCGCACTTTGGGGCTGGCGATTGCCGATCGGGTTGTGCCGCCCACCTGATCGCTTTTCCGCTCCGGGCCAACATTGCTCATGTGGCGCATACCCTGGCGGCCATCACCCCCGCCCCGATCGGCTCTCTGCGCCCCCCGCTAACTCGCTGATCCGCTGATTCGCCGCATTTGCCGGGTGCATTTCAATTTGGCAGCGAACCGTTGCTGGCGATTGAAACACCTGCCGCCCGGCGCGCCTCCGCTTCGCGGACAAGGCGTGCACCGCAGGCGGTTCGCCCTGTCCGCCGCATCGCGGCGGGGGCGCGTGTGGCGCGTGCGGTGCAGGTGTTGCGCCTACAACTACGCAAAGCCGACCTGCGTCGGCTAGTCGGCGTAGGCCGACTTCGCGTTTTTGTTGCTGCGACTCTGCGTAGCGTGTCGCTGGGTTACTTGCCCCAAAAGTGAGTTACGCCCCGCATTTGCCTCTTGACAAGCCGCTATTTCAGCTTAAGAATATAAATGAACGCTCGTTCGTTTTTTTGAAAGCAGAGAATTCGCTATGCCCGCCAAACGCTCTACCTCTTCCACGGCAACCTCGCCAAAAGTGTCCCTGACGCCTGCTGCGCCAGTGACCAAAGGCGAGCGTACCCGCGCCATCTTGCTCGACGCGGCCAAGCGGCTCTTTGTCAGCAAAGGCTATCACGGCACGTCGATGCGCGAAATTGCCGACGAAGCTGGGCTGGCGCTGGGCGGCATCTACAATCACTTTGGCAACAAAGAAGACATCTTTGTGGGCGTATTGATGGAGCGTCATCCGTTTCTGGTGGTGATGCCCGCCTTGCAGGCGGCGCAGGGGCAGACCGTGGAAACGCTCTTGCGTGATGCCGCCCAAAGGATGCTGGCGGAACTGAGCCAGAACCAGGACTTCCTGAATCTCATGTTTATCGAGCTGGTGGAGTTTGAAGCGAAGCATATACCGCGGTTGTTTGAGATGTTCTTCCCGCCTTTGATGCAATTTGCGCTGCGGCTCGAAGCGGCACGCGGGCCGCTGCGCGATATTCCGCTGCCGATTGTGCTGCGGTCTTTTCTGGGCTTGTTCTTCTCGTACTTCATTACCGATTTGATCATGGGCAGCCAGATGCCGGTGGCGATGAAGACCGGCGCGTTCGATCATTTCATCGGCATCTACCTGCACGGCATTCTGGCCGCCGAATGAAAGGGCGTCAGCATGGTTAATTCGCGCCTGCGGTCCCTCGTCCGCAAAGAATTCATCCAGATTGTCCGCGATCCGCGCACGCTGGTGATCATGTTCATCATGCCCATCATCATGCTGTTCCTGCTGGGCTATGCGGCCACCAACGACGTGCGCAACATCCCGGCGGCCATCTTCGATCAAGATCGCTCGGCGGCCGCGCGCGAACTGATCGACGCCTACCGCGCCGCCGATTACTTCCGCTTCGATTTCGACGTGAGCTCGCCCCAGGAATTGCAGTGGCTCATCGACAGCGGACAGGCGCGCGCGGGTCTGATCATCCCGCCGGATTACGGCCGGCGCTTGACGCACGGCGAGCAAGCACAGGTCGCCTTTGTGCTCGATGGTTCCGATCCGACGATCGCGGCCACGGCGTTATCGGCAGCCACCTTGATCGGGCAGGCCAAAGCGACGGCGGTGCTGCGCGCCACGCTGGAGAGGCGCGGCCAGAGCGGATCGATCGCGCCGCCGGTTGAAGTCCGCACGCAGGTCTGGTACAACCCGGATCTGGTCAGCACCTACTTCATGATCCCGGCGCTCATCGGCACGATTTTGCAGTACATGGCGGTGCTGCTCACCTCTACCGCCATTGTGCGCGAACGGGAGCGCGGCACGATCGAGCAGCTGATCATCACGCCGATCCGCTCGTGGGAGTTGATTGTGGGCAAGCTGCTGCCCTATGCCTTGATTGCCTTCTTCAACCTTCTGGAAGTGCTGATCATCGGCACGCTGTGGTTCAAAGTGCCCGTCAACGGCGACCTGGGCCTGCTGCTGGCTTTGTCGGCGCTCTTTCTGGTCAGCACGCTGGGCATCGGCCTGCTCATCTCGACGATCGCGCGGACGCAGTTCGAGGCGATGCTGCTGGCGTTTCTCATTCAACTGCCGGCGATCTTCCTCTCGGGCTTTTTCTTTCCGCTGGCCGCCATGCCGCCGTTCCTGCAAGCGTTGAGTTATCTGGTGCCGCTGCGCTACTTCCTGATCATCGTGCGCTCGATCGTGATCAAGGGTGTGGGGTTATCGGCGGTGCTGCCGGAAGTGATCGCGCTGGCAATCTTCGGAGTGGCGGTGATGGGCATTGCCGCGCGGAGGTTCCATAAGCGGTTGGACTGAGCGAGAGGCAGGAGACAAGAGGCAGGAGGCAAGGACTTGGAGAAAAGATTTGACGCAGTTGTGATCGGCAATGTGGGCATCGATACGAATGTGTACTTCCATTCCGATGAGCCGGACTTCACTCGCGAGTCGAATTTCACAGAGGATCTGGATTACATCGGGCAGGCCGGCGGTTATGCGAGCCGGGGTTACGCGCAGCTGGGCTGGCGCACGGCCTTCATCGGCACCATGGGCGACGACTTCAGCGGGCGCTTCATCCGCGAGGAGTTCGCGCGCGACGGCATCGATCTGTCGGGGCTGTTCATCGATCCGGCAGGGACGAGCCGCAGCGTGAACTTCATGTACCGCGACGGGCGGCGCAAGAATTTCTACGACGGCAAGAGTCACATGCAGCTGCAACCTGATCGGGCGGCATGCCGATCGGTTTTAGCTGAAGCCCGATTGGCGCATTTCAACCTCCCCAACTGGGCGCGCCACCTGCTGCCGATCGCCAAAGAGCTGGGCGTCACCATCGCGTGTGATTTGCAGGATGTGGTGCAGCTGCGCGATGGTTATCGTGACGACTTCATCGAGTATGCCGACATCGTTTTCTTCTCAGCGGTCAATCAAACGGGACCTGCGCCGCTGATTGAAGAACTGCTGCTGTGGAAGCCGGGGCTGATCGTCGTGTCGGGGATGGGCGCGAGGGGCTGCGCCTTGGGCACGCGTGACGACATCCGCTATTTCGATCCGATCGATATGGATGCACCCATGATCGACACTAACGGAGCGGGTGATAGTTTGGCCGTGGGCTTCTTGAGTAGCTACGTCCTGGGCGGTTATTCACCGGAAGATGCGATCCGACGCGGGCAGATTGCAGCGCGCTACACGTGTACGCAGAAGGCCAGTTCGGCGCACTTGATTACGCCGGAACTATTGGCACACTACGATCGGGAGGCACGATGAAACGCCAACCACTTCGTCCACCGGATGTGCGTGTGTTCAAGACGCTGTATGCGCTTGGCTTGGGTCCGCTGGTGGGACGATTAGTTTTGCTGCTGACTACGACAGGTCGCAAGTCGGGCTTGCCGCGCGTGACTGCGCTGCAATACGAAGAGATCGACGGCGCGATCTATCTCGGATCGTCCAGAGGCACGCGTGCCGACTGGTTTCAGAATCTTGTCGCCAACCCACACGTCAGCATTCGCGTGAAATCGCGCCAGTTTTCCGGCAAGGCTGAAGCGGTGACTGATCCGGCGATCGTTGCCGACTTTCTTGAGCTGCGACTCAAGCGGTATCCGCGCCTGATCGGCGCGATGTTGAGGTCCGAAGGTCTATCAGCCAAGCCGAGCCGGGCCGAACTGGAAGCGTATGCCGGCAAATTGGCGATAGCCATCATCCGACCGTTGTAGATTTGAGGAGGTTCCCATGAAGACTCGTTTGCGCTTTATCCCGATCGTTTTGATCATCATTGTGGCCGTGCTGGGCGTGTACTGGTTTACGCAGCGTGTGGCCGCGCAGGATCAGGGCTTGAAAGCATCCGGCACGATCGAGGTGACGGATGTCGCCGTTGCGCCGGAGATTGGCGGGCGCGTGGTTGAAGTGTTGTCCGCCGAAGGCGATCTGGTGCAAGCCGATCAACCGATCGTGCGACTGGACGATACGTTGCTGCGGGCGCAGCTCAAGCAAGTTGAGGCTAGCATTCTGGCAGCGCAGGCGCAGCAACGCGCGGCGCAGGCGCAACAGCAAGCGGCGCAGGCGAATTACGATCTGCTGAAGTCCGGGCCGTTGGGCGAACAGATCGCGGCGGCGGAGCAAGCTGTCAAAACAGCTGAGGCGAACGTGAGCGCGCTGGACGCGCAGCTGGCTCAATTGAAAGCCGGTGCGCGCAGCGGCGACATTGCAGCGGCCCAGGCGGCGGTAGCGCAGGCGGCGGCCCAATTGAAAGTGGCAACCGATCTGCACGACAAGACCATGCAGTGTGTGGAAGTGCCCGGTCGCGGCGAAGTGTGCCCCGGCCTGGGCGAGCGTGAAGAGCAGGCGCGGGCCGCGCAGACTGCGGCGCAGGAAGCCTACGATGCCGCCGTGGCACGCTTGAATCAGATCAAGTCCGGCGCGACGAAGAACGAGATCGCGGCGGCACAGGCGCGTGTGGAAGCGGCGCGGGCACAGCAGGCGCAAGCGCAAGCGCAACTCGATCTGCTGAAGAGCGGCACACGCGCCGAGCAGCTGGCCGCCGCGCAGGCTCAGATCGACGCAGCCAGGGCGCAGGTGGAAGGAGCCGGGGCGCAGATCGAAGCAGCCAAAGCGCAGGCCGCTGTGCTGCAAACTCAGATCGATAAGCTGACGCTGCGCGCACCGTTGGCGGGTGTGGTGCTGCGCCGCGCGATCGAGCCGGGCGAGATGGCGCTGCCCGGCGCGTCACTGCTGATCATTGGCGACACCGATAATCTTTACTTGACGGTCTACATCCCGGAGAATCGTTACGGCGAAATCGCGTTGAGGCAGGCGGCGCGCGTGAATGTCGATTCGTTTCCGGGGCAGGCGTTTACGGCGAAGGTGACGCGCATTGCCGATCGAGCGGAGTTCACGCCGCGCAATGTCCAGACGGCTGAAGGTCGCGCGACGACGGTGTTCGCGGTGAAACTCGCTGTGGAGAATGCAGACGGCAATCTGAAACCGGGCATGCCGGCGGATGTGTTCTTTGACGAGTGACGGGAGCACTGCATCGCATGTGTGAGTGAAGAGTGAAACGTGAAACGTAATACGTGGTGCGTAAGAGGTGATCGTATGAAGATTGATTTTGATCAACTACACGCGGTGGCGCGCGGATTCAGCAGACGCTTCCCTGAAAGTGATGATCCTTTTCGCATGATGACGCGCTTGCTGGAGGAGTGCGGCGAGCTGGCGCAGCAGGTCAATCACTTTGAAGGCAGCGGCGTCAAGCGCGAGAAGCACGGCGAACCCGATCGCGCGAATCTGGCGAAAGAGATCCGCGACGTGTTAACGTGCGTCGCGCGCGTCATCGATCACTATCACGTCGAAGAGGAAGTTGCGGCCTCGATTGAGTGGATCTACCAGCGACTGAAACATGAAGGGTTCATTGAAGATGGTCACTAAAACCGGCAGTCTCAGCGTGTATCTCAAGGACTCCTCGAAGCGTCATTCTGAACGAGCACAGCAACTGAAGAATCTCTTGCACAATCAACAACGTTGCGTATCAGAGCCTGAGATTCCGAGCCGCGCCGCGGCTCGGAATAACACATTTGTCGAAAGATCATGACCGCCATTGTTGCTGAGAACCTACGCAAATCATTTGGGGCAACGCCTGCCATTGACGAGTTGAGCCTGACCGTGAATGAGGGCGAGATCTACGGGTTGGTGGGGCCGGACGGCGCGGGCAAGACGACGACGATGCGCCTGATCTGCGGCGGTTACCGGCTCGATGGCGGGCGCGTGACGATTCGCGGTTACGACGTAGCTCGCGAGCCGACGCAAGCCCGATCGCAGATCGGTTACCTGGCGCAGCGCTTCAGCCTCTACGGCGATCTGACGGTGATGGAGAACTTGCGCTTCTTCGCCGAGATGCACGCCATGTCGAATGCCGACTGGAAACCGCGCACGCAGGAGGTGCTGGAGTTTGTGGGGCTGGCCGAGTTCGCCGATCGGATGGCCGATCAACTCTCGGGCGGGATGAAGCAGAAGCTGGGCCTCGCCACCGCGCTGGTGCATCGCCCCAAGGTGTTGCTGCTCGACGAGCCAACGGGCGGGGTCGATCCGGTAACGCGGCAGGATTTCTGGCAGTTGATCATCCGCATTGTAAGCCAGGAAGGCGTGGCGGTGTTGATCAGCACGCCGTACATGGACGAAGCGGCGCGCTGCACGCGCGTGGGGTTCCTTCATCGCGGGCGGAAGATCGTGGAAGATTCGCCGGGGCAGGTGGCGGCGCGCTTGAACGGGCGCATCCTCGAATTGACGGGCGAACCGCGCGAGGCGCTGCGGCGCGTGGCAACTTCGGCAGAGGACGTGGAAGACGTGCAGGTGTTTGGTGATCGCTTGCATCTGCGCGTGAAGGCCGGCACCGCCGATCGGGTGTTGGCGCATCTGCCGCAGACGCTGCAAGCAGAAGGCGTGACGGTGCAGCGCCTCCGATCGATCGCGGCGACGTTGGAGGATGTGTTCATTGAGTTACTTGAAAAGTGAGGAGTGAAAAGTGATGAGTGACGAGCAACGAGTAACAAGTGATGAG
>Ga0209254_10005644_pt1 | contig 11504 bp, 12 predicted proteins | sample FrelakmetDIP11DI_FD_187148 | JGI IMG/M metagenome (GOLD analysis project Ga0209254, IMG submission 187148) | Freshwater lake sediment microbial communities from the University of Notre Dame, USA, for methane emissions studies - DIP11 DI (SPAdes)... | ecosystem: Environmental > Aquatic >... | reverse complement strand
GCACCGCCCGCTCCCGAACTTCCGCTGAAAACTTGCTCTGTGTTCCCATCGCTCCATCCTCTCAAGGAATGGAGCCTCCCGAAAAGCCGGGGCGGTTCACCCGAGCTGCTGCACGGCCACGAGACCCGCGCCTAGGGCGACTCAGCGTATCAAGGCAAGCGCGAGGTGATTCACGCGATCGCGCCGCGGGCCCGGGATATGACCCACCGCCGCTATCGTCGCGGTGGCTGGCTCGACCCGGTCGAGCGGCGCAAGAACCGGAACAAGTCGCGGGTGCGCGCCAAGGTCGAACATCCGTTCCTGGTGCTGAAGGTCATCTTCGGCTTCCGCAAGGTGCGTTACCGCGGCATCGCCAAGAACGCGCAACGACTGAACGTAGCCTGCGCGCTGGTCAACTTGTTCATGCTGCGACGGTCGTTGCCGCGCCTGGCATAGGAAACGTGTCGATGAAATCTGGGAAGATCGGCCATCGCCGCCACGAATCGATCGAAAACGACCGAATCTCGTGATGCCAGAGCCTGCCTTGAACGTCGATCGCGTCATGAACCCCGTTAGATCAGAGCCTCCCTAGGTGCCCTGTACGCACTCCCGACCGTCGCTTGTGTACTATCGTGCCACCGACAGAGCGAGTGGTTGCGCGAAGCAGACAGGGGAATGACTCGAGCTGAGCCACTCCGCGTATCGCCTGCGAAGCCAGCGGACGCTCTCTCAAGATCCATTAAAGACTTCGATCTGACCGGATGCTAAGTTGTAGCCGTAGTGCGCTTGCTGAGTGCGACACGCACCTGCACGCACGCGTGGCGCCGGTGCCGCTGTCTGGGGTTCGCACATGAGACTCAAGCGACGAATCAAGGGTGAGTTGCTCCGTTTCCGCCGATTCCGCGACGGCGGGACCTCCGGTCGAGTCATTGGCTCGCGCGATTGGCCGACGTACATGATGAACATTCGGCGCCCCTTCGTGCCACTGGAGCCCGACGACCGCGAGGTCGCGATCGTTGCGGATGTTCTGACGAAACTCAGCGCCGCCGGGATGCTGCCGACCGTGGGGTACGACTTGGGTCGCTACCAGGCGATGCGTCGCACAGTCGAAGAGATGTTTGAGATCCCGTGGACCGCTATAACCCCGCGCATGCAGCGGTTGATCTACGCGATCAACGCCATTCATCGGCCCAGAACGATGATCGCGGCCGGCGTGTTCTGCGGCAACACGTTCATCTCGAACGCGGGCGCCGCAGTTGGTCCCGGGGCAGTCTACTCGGCCAATTCGCTCATCGGGCTCGAGATCAACGAGCAAGAAGCGCAGCGAGCCGAGCGTAACGTCCGCGCAATCGACCCTTCGGGCGTCGCCAGGATCATAGCAACCGACGCTGTGCAGTACTGCGAGCAATGGTCGGACTCGATCGACTTGCTATACCTCGATGCGGACGGTGACGCAGGCCGCGGGAAGAGCATCTACCTCGAGATTACCAGAAAGGCTTGGGACAAAATTCCGCGCGGCGGATTGTTATTGGCGCACAACAGCGTCAATTCGATCCGCACGATCCGCCCCTACCTCGATTTTGTTCGAGATACGCGGAACTGCCGGGCGAGCTTCAACGTTGTGATCGACCAGGAGGGCCTCGAAGTCTCGCAAAGGTAGTCGATACGGGACCGTGTGCGCTGCGTGCGAGGCGCCTTCCCGTCAGGCGCCAGAACGGCACTCCTCGATGAATCGCTCGACGCAGGTCCGAGCAGGCACGATGTCATGGACCGCTTCGACCGATAGACCGCAGTACATAACCATTTCGTCAATGTGACCTGTAGTGCCTTCCGTCGGGACCATCGCGCTATATCTCGCAATGGGATGACGCGTTCCCTCGACGTCGAGCGTCGCGATAAACTGGGTCTGACGCTTGGCGGGCGCGAGGTCCGTGAGCGCGTTTCGGAGTACACGGTGCGGGCGTGCCGGCCAGCCGATGTCGTACACGTCCGTGACAACAGTGTCCCGGGCGCGCGCCCTGATGATCGCGTCTTTGTAGCGCCCGTGGGCGCGGCTTTCCTCTGTCGCCACGAACAGTGTGCCGCAGATGCAGCCAATGGCGCCGAGTTCACGCAGTCGCCGAAAGTCATGGCCAGACCCGATCCCGCCGGAGGCCAGGAGCGGTACGCGGCAGCCACAGTCGATTGCCTCTCGTACGAGCGCAGCGACCGGATTCGCGCTGAGCAAATGACCACCTGCCTCGACACCCTGCAGGGCGACGGCTGCAGCACCGAGTTCCTCGGCGAGGCTGATCTCCGCGGCAGAGCCGACCATCACGATGAATGGATGTCCCGCCGCCCGCAGCATCTTTGTACTCTGACTTTCAGGCATTCCGTAGAACGTGAAGAACACCCTGCGATCCGCAGTATGAAGCACAGCGTCGACTTGCTCGGCAAGTCGCGAGGGTCCAACCAGTTCTGGGATCAGGTTGACGCCGAAGATCCGGCTCGTCCGCCGCTGGGTCTCGCGGCCAGCGGCCTCGATCATCGTCGGCGTCATGCGATACAGGCCGACGACGCCGCCGGCACCGGCCGATGCAACGGCCGCGGCGAGTGCGGGCCCAGCGACCCCGCCCATCCCGGCTTGGATCAGTGGAAAGTCGATGCAGAGGATTTCCGCCAGACGATTCACATGCCACCCCCGGAACGACCGCCTGTTTAGCGCGATGCGCCCCCGGAGATCAGGTGCTCCCTGTCCGGAGTGTAGTGGGTGCCAAGAAGTGCGCCGTAGTCCCCAAGGTCCACGTTCACCAGCCAGCCGTCAGCTGGCTCGAACATGCGTGCTGGGTCTCGGAAGCTGGAAATGAAGAAAGGCCGCTCGCGTGGATCAGGAACGAAACCGTGCTCACGGTAGATCGCGTTCATGCGGGCATGCATGGAGGTGAGCGCAACCTGGCGGAAGCATTGTTCGCCGCGATTCACGACGGCAATTGCGAGCAGCACACCGCGCGCAAGAATCTCAGGGTCGTCCCCGTCGCAATGCGCTACGACCAGTCGATGCGGCCACTCTGCCAGGACCACGTATCCCCGAGTGGTTGCGGCCTGGACGATTCTGAAAATCCGGTAGCATACGTGTGCGAGATCGGTGCAGTACCGCCAATTCAGGTAGTCAAGGTCCGCGACCGCTCGAAACCCGAACGATCCCTTGCGGCAGAGCATGTCGTCCGAGAACTCGCTGACCTCGTGCACGTCCAAGACGCCGCGATGCATCCTCGCGACGCGACGCGCGATTACGGCCGGGTCCCTTCGCCTGATGCGCCGAACCAGCGGTCGCAGCGCCTTCCTCCACGCCGGCGCATTCGGCGGACTGGCGGCGCTCCAGTTCAGGTGGAAGGCCCGCAGGCCCGCGACGCGATGCCATCGCGAGGAATTCGAGACAATCGCTTCGAGATTCGGGTTTCCGGGCAGGATCAGCCCGACGTCCGCCGAGCGCATCCAGTGCAGCAGCAGGAATGCGAACGCGCCCGGCACGATCGAATAGGTGTTGGAGCCGACGGTCGCCGCAATCTCCGTGCCGGCGATCTCCAGACGCACCTGCTCGACCGCCAGCAGGCCAGCCAGTTGCTCGTTCCTGTCACGGAGCAGCCATAGTCGGCTGCTCGGATGACCGAAATACTGGTGACGCAGGAAGTCCTCAGAGTGCAGCAGTGCATTGGCGACCCCGATACCGGACAGGGCCGCGGACACCTCCGGGAAGCACGCGGGCGTGTACTCTATGACTCTCAAGACTCCTTACCCGCCTGTCCTCGGCCGCGATGAGACGCCTGTTCGCGTCGCACAGAACTATAGCCCGAACTTCGCGGCGAAGCGCCAAGTATGGTGAGTCCACCGTTGCGTGAGAGCGATCCAGTGAGGCGTCGATCGGACCTCCTCTACAAGCTTGAGTGGTTGCGACAGGCCAATCTCCCTGTAGACGCGCGGATTCACCAGCCGAGAGAAGGCGAAGTCGGCATATTGCCGCAGTAGGCCGCTCACCATGCCGATCTCCACATCGAGCTTCTTGGCCTTCATTTCCCGTAACAGGGTCACCAGCATCACCCGCCCAAAGGCGATGTGCCGCGATTCCTCGAGATGGTGGGAGCGATGGATGGCGCGTACAGTCGGTTCTAGTTCGGGATCCCGCATAGCAACGCGATTCGCGTAGTCGAGGAAGTTCTCCAACACGTGGGTGCGGCCGTAGAAGAGCAGGTCGGTGCCAAGTCTGGAAAGCTCGGGCCTCTCGAACTCGAAGATGATCTCGGGCATCACCCGCCCGTAGTACCGGGAACAGAACTCGGCGAGCATGTAGGTGTGCGAGTTCTCCTCGTGAATGAAGTGCTGCAGGTACCTGCTCACCTCGTCGGTTTCGCCCTCCCATCGCTTGCGATAGAGGCGCTCCCCGAGTTCCTGCACCAATGCCTGCTCGCCGTGGATGTTGAGCGAGAAGAAATTGACCGTCTCGAGCAGCCCGAGCCGCCAGCGGGCATCGAGACCAAGTTCCGCATAGGCTGGATGCCCGCGGAGACTGATCAACTCGCCCGGGATGGCTGGATGATTTGTGCCCAGACTCGCGGGAAAGTCGATCCTGTGAAACGTGTCGGTGGAGCGTTCCTCGGACACCGTTATCAGCCGCCCTGCGGCGCTTCGTAGGGACACACCGGTACCTTCTGTGGTCGACTCACTGGCGGAAATCATTGCTTCTCCACGCCGGAGCGATGACGAATCAAAAGAGGGTTACTTGCGCCGGCGGAGTCGAGCGTAGTCGCTCGGTAGCCATGTGCGATCCCACGTCGATGGCTCGCAATGCCTCCGCACAGTTACCTGCATTGCGGTCCAGAAACGCACCGAGCCATCTCTCCAGTCCGAATGCAACACACGCCGAATATGCGAAACTGCCGTCCTGCAGGCGAATGTCCCACTTCTCAGCGAAGAAGTTGCGGTGGAAATTTACCGAGGAAACTGCCACCGAGTCGTCATGCAGGAACTCCTCCTTCACCGTGAACAAATGCTGCATTAGGGCGCGGCTTCCCTGTCGATCGAAAAATGGATCAGTCGCGGGGCGTATGTGAAGCGTGAGCCCCACGTGACCGCCAAACGTGGAGATCCAGTCCTTGCTCTGCTGTATGAACGACCGGACAGACTCCAATGCTCCGACGATGACGATCTCTCGCATCGTGAAGGCCCACAGTCGGCGCAGGCCCTCGTAACGATCTTCGTTCCTGAAGCACTGCTGCACGGTAGTCACGAGGCTCGGTGCCGTCAGTGTTCTACCCCGTAGCTGCGAGTAGACAGGATAGCAGGCGGCGGACGGCAGCATGAACCGAGGCGCTTCGAGGACACGAGACGGGATCGCAACCCCGCCCTCCTTCGCCTCAAGCGTGACTGCCGTCAACTCGCTCTGCGCAATAGGCGCCACCGCGAGACCCAAGTGCGGAAAATTCGCAAAGTAATCTATGCGCTGCAGATCGGCGGCCGATTGGAGCGCGGGAAATCGTTGCTGGCGCGCACCGCAGGCTCGCGCCCAGTCACAGATCGCGCCGTCGAGTCTCGTCAGGACGGCGAGGTGGCCCTCGTCGAGCGTGACAAGGCCGTTCGAGACATCGGGATCGGCGTCGCTCATCACTGGTGGAGCCGATCAAGGAAGTGGGCCGAAATGCTGCGCAGCGAACGAAACGCATCCAGATTGACGTCCGCGAGATCAATGGGGCGGCCTGTGATCTCCTCGAGCAGGAACACGAACTCGGCAAACTGAAGAGAGTCGATCGTCCGCGTCTCGATCAGATCGACGTCGAGGTCGACCGGACCTGCGTTCGGATTCTTGACCGCGATCCATTCACGTATGGCCGCGATCGCAGTTGCCGCACTGTCCACCATTGCATGCACTGTCGGCGGCGCCGCGCCAGTCGATGAGTTGCAAGAAGCATATCGCGCGGGCACCAACGTCGGGAAGCGAAAAGACTGATTTCTGTTAACCGGAGTCGAGAATTGATCAGCGTCCGGCCTCCAGTGTTGCTCATGCGAAAATGAGACAAACGACGCTGCGCATCCACGAATGACTCTTGAACCGTGGTCAGTCTTCGCCGCCTCTTGGGCCAAGAATGGCTAAACTTCAACGCCTGTTCACACCAGCAGTTCACCCGGGGCCGGGTGGCCAAGAAAGCCCACTGGGCTCGCGCTGAGTCCGTACGCTCCGGATTGAAAGACAACCACCAAGTCACCCGGCCGCGCCTCGGCCAGCTCCATCCGGTCGGCCAGCAGATCGAGCGGTGTGCACAGCGGCCCGACCACCGATGCCGTCTCTCGGCATGCGCCGACGACACGGTTGCCAATCACCACCGGATAGTTCTTGCGCAGCACCTGCCCAAAGTTGCCCGAGGCGGCGAGATGTTGATGAAGCCCTCCATCGGTCACCAGGAACACCTGTCCTCGGGAGGTTTTGCGGTCCACCACTCGGCAGACGTACACGCCGGCTTCACCAACGAGATACCGGCCAAGTTCGATCGTAAACTTTACACCGGGCAGGTCGCTCGCTGCCCGCCTGGCAAGGTCGGCAAGGTTGGCGCCGATCAGCGCCACGTCGAGCGGCTTCTCGCCCGGGAAATAGGGGATGCCGAAACCGCCACCGAGGTTAAGCACCCGCGGCGGCACCGGCGCGCCCACGGCCAGCGCGAGCGCCAGTTGGTAGGACTTCTGCTGCACCTCACAGATCAACTCGGCGCGGAGGTTCTGCGAACCGCAGTAGATGTGGAACCCCTCGAACGCCAGATACGGCCCGCGCACCTCGGCAAGAATGGCCGGAACCGCTGCCGCGTCGATGCCGAACGGCTTCGCGCCACCGCCGATCCTCATGCCGGAGGACTTGAGTTCGAAATCCGGGTTGACTCGGATCGCGACGCGTACGGTAAGCCCCAATTCGTGTCCGATACCTCGCAGAAGCTGGAGTTCGGTCGACGATTCGACGTTCAGCAGGACGCCGGAAGCGACCGCCTGACGCAACTCGGCCTGGGACTTTCCCGGCCCAGCGAAACTGATCTCTCGCGCGGACATGCCGCTGTCCAAGGCGACTCGCAACTCACCACCGGAGGCGACATCGATGCCATCGACCAGGCTGGCCATGTGGCCGACCAACGCGGGCATCGGGTTCGCCTTCATCGCGTAGTGCAGGTTAATGCCGGGCGGAAGATGGCGGCGCAGCAGCCCCACGCGAGCGGTCAGCAGACGACGGTCATACGCGTAGAATGGGGTACCGCCAGCGCGCGCCACAAGCCGAGGCAGTGGTATCCCACCGACCTGCAACACGTCATCGACCACGTCGAAGCCATCGATCGGAGCGTGGGTCGGCAGGACGATCATCGGCCTTCCTCGAAGTGCGCGGCGAACTCAGCCGACAGCGTCTTGCGGTCGATCTTGCCGTTGGGATTACGTGGTAACGGCCCGGGACGGACATCGACATGCGCCGGCACCATGTAGGCGGGTAACTGAGCGCGGCATAGCTTGACCAGCGCATCGGCCGAGAGCCAGTTTCCATCATCCTTCGGAGTGACGACCACCACTATCGCCTGACCGAGGATCGGATGCGGTACGCCGAAGGCGGCGGTCTCGCCCGTCAGCCCGCTGGAGTACAGCACCTCCTCCAACTCGGTGGGACTGACCCGGTAACCCGATGTCTTGATCATCTCGTCGCGCCGCCCGATGAAGTAGAGGTAGCCTTCGACGTCGCGGCGTACGTTGTCGCCGGAGAACACCGCGATCTCAGGCAGCACCAGGCCGCTGGCACGCTGCGGGAGCAGCCTATATCGCTCGGCCGTCTTGGCCGCATCGTTCCAGTAGCCCATGCTCACCAGGGCACCGCGATGCACGAGTTCGCCCGGCTCGTCAGCTGCGCACTCGGTACCATCGTCGCGCAGTACAAGAATCTCCGCATTGGGAATCGCCTTGCCGATCGAGTCCGGTCGACGGTCGACTTGCTCAGGAGGTAGACAGGTCGAACGAAATGCCTCGGTCAGGCCGTACATCAGGAACGGCCGGGTTTTCGGCAACTGCTTGCGAAGAATGGACAAGCACGCGAGCGGCATCCGCCCGCCTGTGTTGGCGATATAGCGCAGATGCTCGGTGATCGTGACCGGCCACGCGAGCTGGGACAGCTGAATCCAAAGCGGCGGCACCGCGGTGAGCCCGGTGACCCGTTCGCGTTCGATCGCGTTGAGCACATCCATGGGCAGCAGGTAGTTGATGAGCACTACCCGCGCGCCGGCATGGCAAGCGGTGGTGAGTTGACTGAACCCGGCGTCAAACGACAACGGAAGTGCCGCAAGAATCACGTCCTGCGGACCGTTCTCGAGGTACGAGGCTACGCTCTTGGCACCGGCCACCATGTTCCGATGGGACAGCACGACGCCCTTGGGCCGCCCAGTGCTGCCGGAAGTGTAGAGAATCGCCACCATATCGGTATCGATCACCCGATGCGGCGCGCGTGGCGCCGCCGCAAGCACCTCGTCCCATGTATGCACCGCAACACCCGGCACACTCAGGCCATCCGGCATGGCGCCGATGATGACCAAGTGCCGCAGATCGGAGCAGTGAACCAGCATCGGCGACAACAGCGCGGCACGCTCGCCGGTGGTGACCAGCACCAGCACGTTGCAATCGGCCAGAATGTACCCGACCTGCGAAGGCTTGAGCAGCGGGTTGATCGGCACGAACACAGCGCCCGCCGCAGGCGCCCCGAAGGAGGCGATGACCGTCTCGAACCGCTTGTCCAGATAGATCCCCACGCGGTCCGCACGCCTCAACCCCAGCGCAATCAGCCCGCTGGCGAAGGCGTCGGTGGCGGTGGCGAGTTCGCCGTACGATAGGATGGAACTGCCTGAAACGATCGCAATGGCGTCGGCCGATCGGTACGCAGCGTTCCTTACGAAATCCGCCAGAAACGTCGACTCGCGCATGCTAGTGGCTCCAACCCCCGGCGCATCGTCGCACTTTGGGCCAACCGAAATGTATGCTGACGTTCCGACAAATCATGTGCATCCATATGACTCGGACGATGCTCATTGCTTAGATGGGAACAGTATCAATGCACGGGCTGCAGTCGTTCGAATCCACCGCTCCGGCGCAATCGGCTACCACAATCTCGATCTATGTGCAGCCCGCCGACCCGCCCCCCCCGAATGCTGCACGCGTCGACAATACAGTTTTCACTAGCGGAACCACGCAGCCAACCCGTCGAAATTGCACGCACTACCAGCCCTCACTGACGTAATCGAACCCGCTATGCGGCAGTCCGAGACACCATCGTACTGAGCAACTGAGCGCGGGCGACCCCCGACAAGGCCGAGCCACTCGTGAACAAAGCCATGCAAGATCATCGATATGTCCTCGCAGGACTCACCCAACTTCTTGACGATGTGCTGCAGCTCAATGGGAGGGCGACAGCCTTCACTGCGGAAACCCCACTCCTTGGCAGCGTACCGGAGCTTGATTCGATGGCTGTCGTGATGGTTCTCGAAGCAATAGAGCAACGGTTCGAAATCACGATACCGGACGATGCTATCACTGGCGAGGCGTTCGCTTCTGTGGGTAGTCTCGCCAGATTCATTCGGGACGCCAAGGATCACCAATCGCCCGGACCGTCATCCGGACTCTCGAATCGGTAGACAGAGCACAGAAGCTCGGAGCGGACGACCTTGTAATCTTGTTCGCAACCGTGCCGCAACGCGCGGCATGGATCCCCCGGCCCCTGTCACTCGAACCGTACCGACCTCCGCAAATCGTACGGAGAAGGACGCGCTCGATCGGCTAGCGATGCAATCGGTCGCCGCAACCGCCGTAGGCGTCCCAACCCGCGATCATGCAACGGGCATGGGCGACCCCTCTGATCCGAGGAGCGTAGAATGCAGGACGACACGGACTGGCCGCTTATACGAAAGCCGCAGCAATGGAAGCGACGAACTAAGCACGAATGTACATCGACAAATCCTCAGGATCACCGCCCAACCGATGGGCCGGGCGCCCAAGCGTCGGTGTGACTGACGGGAGATCTGATTCGTCCAACTCACTTGGCTTATCGTCGACACGACGCCTCGCACGGAAAGATAGTTCTGGGCCGTCTCCCAAAGCCTCAGGAAGAGCCGCCCGCCGCGGTACCGGGGAGAAACAAATAGATGGTAGTCCCACCATACCCGTGCAACGGGTGACGGCACGAAGATGCAGTTAGCTTCTTTCTCAAAGTATGCGTGTTCTGTAAGCCACAGGTGTCCCGCGAGATCTTCAGCTCCGTCTTCCCCAAGCTTAAAGGCTGCGAGACAGACATCTCCGCGCTCGAATCGCGCAACCATCTCCGCGACCGAAAGTTCGGGGCTCACCAGCCGTTCATCGGCGGCAAGAAACGGTATGATCCGGGTTCGTGTTTGGTCCCTGTGCCCCACGCTCTGCAGGACCGCCGGAACGGGTTGCTCCAGGAACTCATAGACGAGCAATCGCGCCTGGCCACCGGTGCTCCTATTGAGCCGTCTGTCCAACAGTGCGCACCCTGCGGCCACCCAGTCGACTAGGTCACCAGCCCTCATTCTTACTAAAACCGATCTCAAGACTGCTTGAGCAGAATGCATGGGGCCGCAAGCTGCACGAACCCGAGGAAATTGGCTGGATGGTATCCCCAGCGAACCAGGAGCCGGCGGCGCCACTGAATCCAGGCGAAGAACCGCTCGACGATCCAGCGCCGCTCGTAGCGACGCAGCCGTCGACCGTACTGAGTCTTCTTGCGGACGCAATCGGAACGCTGCGGCGCGATCATCTCCGTGCCCGGTTCGCTCAACTCGGCGTCGAGCTTGTCACTGTCGTAAGCGCGATCACCGATCAGATTCGCCGGCCGGGCCTCGATCATGTAGAAGTCGAAGGTCAGCTGCACCAACGTGACCTCGTGGTGGTTGGCGGCGTATGTCGTGACCGCGAGCGGCAGGCCGTGGCGATCTACAATCGCCATGATTTTCACGCCTTTCCCGCGCTTGGTCGGCCCGATCTCATCACCGCCACCCTTGGCCGAGGCAATCGATGCGTCGATGTCGCGTTCCGATTCATCGATTGCGCCGTCCTCGCGAAGCGAGTCTGGCAGCTCGGTCAACGCAGCACGGATGACTTCGTTCTGGCACCAGTGCTGAAAGCGGCGGTGCACCGTCTTGTAGTTCGGATAGGACTGCGGAACCATGTGCCATTGCGCGCCGGTGTTGAGAATCCACAGCACCGCTTCGAGCACCTTGCGTGCCGGAATCGGCCTGCGGCCCGGACGATCGTCGGGATAGTGCTCCTCCGGAAAGTGCTTCCGGATCCGCTCCCACTGTTCATCCGATATGCGTAGCACACCGCGATTCTACCTGTGTCATGCGCGTCATTCGATTTTGAGATCGGTTCTTCGCAGTGAGCCGGTCACCGCGGCCCGCCGCGCTCCGCGGCTCAGTTCCGTCGCAGCATCAGCACATTGCCCGCCACCGCCAGCGCTGCGCCGGCGAGCG
>Ga0209254_10005643_pt1 | contig 11506 bp, 9 predicted proteins | sample FrelakmetDIP11DI_FD_187148 | JGI IMG/M metagenome (GOLD analysis project Ga0209254, IMG submission 187148) | Freshwater lake sediment microbial communities from the University of Notre Dame, USA, for methane emissions studies - DIP11 DI (SPAdes)... | ecosystem: Environmental > Aquatic >... | reverse complement strand
GGTGCCGGATACCACATAATGAATGTTTTCCGGATTGGGCTGGATCCCCTGCGGCCTCCAGTCAGTGCAGTTCATATACCGAGAGACATTTAAATGTTGGCGTAACTCCCGCTCGGGTTTATTGTCCCGGCCGTAAAGGCGAAGTCGCATGGGTCGCATGGCAAAGGAGTCGCCCAGATATTTGTTGTCATACCACTGGGCCAGCTCAGGCCCGTTTTTAGGATGCATGAAGGGGAAACCGCCCACATATCCTGTACAGCTTATTCCGTCCGCTCCGATTTTTATGTTTTTTTCCGACTGGAGGGATTTTTCCATCCAGGTCCTCCCGAGGTGGTACTGATCAGTCTCTTTGACCTTAATCGGGGCCATCGGAGCATACGACTTCGGGTCCATACGATCGTAGAGGCTTTTGGGTAAAAGCTCCGCTAATCCAGGATATTGTTTATAATTGGTTCCATCAATCGTCATTCCCGGTTTTATTTCCGGCGCTACCTTGCCGACTTTATCTTTTGATTTAAATCCTACCAGCTTGGCAAAATCTTCCGCCAGCTTGGGATCTTTGGTTTGCCAGCAATACGCTGACGAACTGATGCAAAAAACAACACCAACGATAAGTGATAAAACAATAAATGGTATTTTTTTATTCTCCCAAGTCATAATATTTACCCTCCACTCCAGGTTGGTTATTTTATTTTGAAAAAGGTGGCGGCAGTGATACCGCCACCTTACCTGTTTTTTTAGGTTAGAACTGGTACTGGATCCTGACCCACGCCGTATCCCGGTCAGCAAACAAACCAAAGGATTCCTGGTTATCACGTACTTCATAAGGAGAACCACCAGGAAGCCATCTGCTGTTGTTCTGGTTCGCCATGATGCACAGGTATCCGATTTGCGGCCGCCAGTGATCACCGATCTTGAAATCAATCTTGCTCTTTATCCATCCGGACCGGGTATGGAAATCCTGCACATAGAGCATCGAAGGGCAAACCCGTTCATTCAAGTATTCGGTCTTCATTAACAGGGTCATATAATACTGGTTTTTCGGCCAGTTCCAGTCATAGGGAGCAAGCTGGAGAAGGTTCTTATCCCCGAACTGATTCCCGCGGGTATAGATATGGAAAAACTGGCCGCTCACAAACGTGGATTTTTTCGGGTTCCAGGGTATGGCCATACTCCAGTCAAACCCGACCATGTACCGGATCTGGTCTCGCTTCACGGTTTTAAAGAGGATTCCAGGAGGTCCCTGTACTGGTCCACCTGGTGTTGCTATTGACGTATACACCGTTTCCTCGGTGTTAAAGGTCTGGTTAATGCTGTAAAGACCTTCCATCCTGAGCACCGGGTTGGGCACCTGGCAGAACAGTGGTCCCACGCCGAAAAGCTCGCGGCTCAAGGTAAAGCCCACGACCTGCATCCGGGGCTGCACCTTATCAAACCATGCGACCATAGGGAAATTTGGCAGACCGCTAGCATTAGGAGAATTCCACAAACCGGGCTCCGGGTGTAAAACCGAGTTCACTACTGGGCCGCCTGGACCAAGTTGGAGCGGGTCTCTATGGGACTTGATAATTTCATGGTCAGAGGTGTCCCACCCCCGCCAGTAGTTGAGGGTGATAAAGGTGTCTTTGATGTTGAGCTTAATCCGGGTGCCGTACTCGGAGTTTGAGATTTTAAAAGCCTTCTCTTTGGTATTCAGCCGGACCGGCACCGGAGCAGAGGGAGTAGGCGGCGCCCAGGCGCCCCACTGGTTACCCATATCATTTGGCCATTGGAAGCTACCAGCGCCTTCAGGAAAAGGAAAGCCGTATTTATCCTGCCATTCTGCGTAAGGCCTGTTCTGGGCGTCAAGATGGGGTGGTAAAAGATCGCCGAATCGCTTGATGTCCCCGGGGTTCCAGTAAAGCTCAACCGCGGTGTCGTAAAACTTCCAGAAATTGCCCGGATAAAATTCGGTCTTGATGATCAGCTTCGGGATCCGGACTTCCTCGTATCCTTCGGTGTCGTAAAACTGGAACATCCGCCGCGCGTCGAGCGGGTTGATAACATCCATGACTCTCAGGCCGTCGGCTTCTCCCCAGCCGACCTGCTGTCTCCCTGCGCGGAACAAAAACTTATCAGTAGAATAGGTAAAATAAAGCTCGCGGACTATCTGGTCCCAGTTGGTATCCCAGGCAAGTTGCCGCTCTGAACCAGCATAAAACTGTTGCCAATGGTGGTTATCCTTTAACATGTAATACGCCAGGTCTCCCCACATCCGGAAGATCCCCCGAAATTCGAGGTTATCGTTCCATTTGAGGTTGGTATCCACCAGCCACATCTGGTAGGCGCCGTTTAACCCGGTTTGATTGGTGTTATATTTGCTGTTGCCATTGGTATTAAAAAGAAACTCCTGGCGGAAGAAACCATCCGCGGTCACTTCCTTGCCACCCACATTATAAACTTGGGCCGCTGCCGGAAAAGCAAAAGAAAAAACCATGAGCAGCAGGGCCATGCTTAAAATAAATTTTCTTGTTTTTTTCATACCTTTCTGCCTCCTTCGTTATTTTATTACCTCATTTACCTGCATTTTCTTGCTCGTGCTTTCTCAACCTCCTTTCTCTATCAGACTTAAATTATTTTGTTTTTCAGGGTGATAAACCGGATTGGGTGATACGTTATACACACATCCCCAAGGTAAAGACTAAAATTTTTCCCTCCTTTGCCTTTAACTATCATAATCAGCGATAAAAAATCAAGAAAAAAATTAAAACGTCTCTTTTTATCTCCCTAACTAAAAATAATAAAAAATCTATTATTTTCAGCCGTCGCCTTTGTTTTTCCGGGTACAATTACAATCCTTTTTTTCTCCTCAATGGGCAGACCCTTCATTTGCAGCTTTTGAGATAAATTTTGGCTTCAGAATATAAACCAAAGCTGGATGCAAGGTAAGGACCGCAAACATATTGACCGATAAAAGCAGAGCTAATAAGAAACCCATCTGAGCTTGAAATCGTAAACTCGATAAAAAATACCAGCTCAAAAGGGGCAAAACCAGGGTGAGGGCAGAATAGAGCACCGCCAGAGCAGTAGTCTGAGACCCCACCGCGACAGTTGCCGCCCAGTCCTTTGTCCTCGCATATTCTTCCTTATACCGGCTGTATAAATAAATCCCGAAGTCAACACCTACGCCAACGCCGACCGCGGAAACCGGAAGCGTGTTAATACTTAAACCGATTTTGGAAAAACTCATGAACCCAAAAGCAACAATGTTGGAAATAACCAGGGGGATAATCAAAAGAAACCCTGCCAGAAAAGACCGGTAGGTTATACAGCACATGAGGAATATGGCAATGAGAATCGTGGCGTCGATCCTCACATGGGCTACTCCCAGCTCTTCATTTACCGCAGTCTCCATCCCGATAACCCCGCCTGCGAGCAGAAATTCTCCCTTATCAACTTGTTTCGGATAAATGGTGAAGAACTCATTCACGTTTTTGCGAATCCGGTCAATGGTATCCTCAGTATGGTTTTTGAAAAACATGAGGATATTGCTGTTGTAAAATTTCGGATCAGCATACCGGTCCATATCTCCGGGAACACTTTTTGACTGAAAAAGAAAAAGCATGGTGTTACATAAATCCACACCAGGGATAAAAGCCCAGAGCGGATTTCCATCATGAAATTCTTTGTTCAGCTTTCGAACAATCGGGGCAAGCGAGGCAGAGCCTCCGTAAATATCAGGCAGCCGGGAAGCCATGAAGCGGTCCATGGCCTCAAAGGTTTTGAGCACCTGCGGGTCTTTAGAAGCAAACTCCTGATTACCCCGGAAAAAAACTAAAAAATTATCCGCCCCGGCTTTATCAAAGGTCTTATTGATTTCAGCGTAATCTTGATTATAAACCGAATGAGGCTTAAGAATCGGTGAACCGGGGTGGAGGTCTCCTACCTTTAACTGGGTCGCTTCGTATGAGAAAAGTCCGGTAAGCAGGATAAAGCCTACAACAACCAAAAACTTCCTCACCTGGCCAGTGGAGAAATTGGACAGGGCGAGGTTAATATGACTAATGACACTGGTTCTTCGTTCAGGGTCTTTAGCCTTGGGAGGGGGCAAATAATAGCAGATAATCGGGGCCAAAATCCCCGCCCCCGGAAAGATTGAGAACATCCAGAAACTCATGATCACCGCCAGCTGCTGCATCAATACTATTTTTGCCAGAAAAATGACCGAAAACCCCATCACTTCAGCAAGGATAGCCGAGACATTGGGAAGAAACATGGTGCTTATGGTTTCAATAGCAGCCACCTCCTTGCTGCCGGAGCGATGGTACTCTTCAAAATAGCGGTGGGTAATCTGAACCGTATGGCTTAACGCCCGCGCTCCAACCAAAAAGGGAAGAACAAAAAGGAGCGGGCTTAAGTTTATCCCCATGTAGCCGGTAAACCCTAACCCCCAGATCGTGCACAATGAACCTACCAATAAGGGCACAAGCGTACCCTGCCAGTTGCGGAAAAAGCCCCACATTAAGAGCACCATAATGCAAATGCTCACAGCGAAAATCTTCATCATCTGCGGCCAGTAGCTGTAAATCCACCCCAACAGCACCGGCTTGCCGATCATGTGAAACGTCGTGTTACTGTCTTCAGATTCCTTTTTCAGACCCATAAAAAAGTTGAACAGTTTGCTGTAATCAATATTCTCCTTGAATTCGGAAATAATAAGGGTTGCTTTTCCATCCCGGCTCACCAGCACTCCATTATAGAGGGGGTTGGTGAAAACATTTTCTTTCATAAAGTTAAGTTCTTCCGGGGTCTGGGGAATCTTGGGCCACATCAGGCCATCCATTTCCACGTTTCCTCCGGAATAACCACGCATATATTTTATCTTCCGTTCGGCAATCGAGGCAGTAAGAAGCATATAGGCGTCATTATTGAAGGTGATGGAATCAGAAATCTTCTTTACCTTCAATAAAGTCGGGGTATTAAAGATGTCGCCATCCTTGACCTTTAATGCGATGAGCACGGTGCTCGCTCCCCCGAACTGGGAGCCAAACTCTTTATGCAGTTTTATAAAGGGGTGGCCGTAGGGAAACATATCTTCCAAAACCACATTGACCGATATTTTGGTAATGCCGTAAAGGAAAACGCCGGTTAAAACAAAACCAATAAGGATCAGTACCACTATCCGGTATTTTACAATTCCTTTTGCCCATGCCTGAACATCCAGTCTCATAATTTTTCCCTCGTTCTACTCGTTATGGTTGTTAATTATTTGTTAATTTCTATTTCTTCCCATTCTTTTCCATTGGTTGCGCTTTTAAAGACTCTGAGATTTTCTCCTACCATCCAGATGTCGTTATCAGCAGCCCTCATTCCATATAGCCAAATATATTTAATACTGTCTTTAAACTGGCTTGGCTTCCATGTCGTTCCTCCATCGTCGGTATAGAGCACTGTTCCCTGTCCACAAATGACAGCGTGGCTGGGATCTTTAAAGAAAATTTCATAAAAAGGTGTCACCTTTCCCAGACCCGTGTTGACTCTCTCCCACGTCTTGCCCCCATCCTTGGAATGGAGAAGCATAGAGTCAATACCAACAACCCACACATTCTGATTATCTAACGCTTTGCAGGAAAAGAAGACATTCTCCACCCCGCTCGTCTGATTAACCCAGGTCTTGCCTCCATCTTCAGTGAAGAAAATGGCACCAAATTCTCCCACGACCCATCCATGAAGTTCATCGGAAAAACAAATATCATAGAGGATAGCATCCCCTCCGCTTAACTGGGAATTCCACGTGTTACCTCCGTCCTCTGTAACCAGGACTGTTCCCCACTCACCGACGACCCATCCTTTCTTCGCATTTAAAAAATGCACTGCCATAAGAAAAATATCCTCGCTTATTTTTTGATCCGACCAGGTCTTTCCTCCGTCCGTGGTGTGGAGTATGGTAGGGCCATAACCTACTGCCCAGCCGTTATTAGGATCAACAAAATCAACATCCGTAAGCAGGGTTGTTTTTCCGCTTGTTTGATAAGTCCAACTTTTACCTCCATCCTCAGTATGAATGATGGCGCCGTAAAAACCAACTGCCCAGCCTTGGTTGGGGTTTACGAAATCTATACTAAAAAGATTGTCTTTGAGACGTATGGGGTTGGGGTTACCGGGTTCGGCAAAAGTGAGGAAAGGAAGAAAAAAAATAGCGAGGCAAAAAACAATCAAGGGGAAAAACTTATTTCTTTTTTTCATGTAAGTACCTCTTTTTCTCTAAAGTGCTTTAACAATGAGCAAACCATTTTCCCTTACCAAAAAGTTTGTGCTTGCTTTAGTCTTAATGACTAACCCCCTTCCAATATATTTAGGGTCGGATAGTTTATTACAGGAGTGAAGTCTCTCTCTACCTCAAAAAAATATTCCTTTCTTTTTATTCTACGCACCTTAATTGTCAATCGGGAAATCTCTGATTTTTTCAGTAAAATTCCTGAAAATAAAGAATAACAATAACTTGTTAAGATAGGTTTTTTTTAAACTTTACCAAAACTTAATTAATAAGTAAACATTTATTTAAAGCTGTATGATTCCTTTTTTGATAGCTAACTTAGTAAGATCAATGATGTTTTTAGTATGAAGTTTTTCCATAATATTATATTTGTGAGTTTCTACAGTCTTTCGGCTTATCCCCAGAGTTTCCGCAATCTTTTTAATAGATTTTCCTTCTGACAAAAGTTGAAAAACCTCTCTCTCTCGCAGGCTGAGAGATTCAAAACCATTAGTATTATTATTACTTTCATCTAATTCTTTCACATAATTCAACAAGATTTCTGATGAAATAGTAGTAAAATAAGTTCCGCCTCTTTCCACTGCTTTTATCGCGCTAACCAGGTCTGACATGGGGTCTTTTTTCAGGACATAGGAGGAAATGCCAGCCTTAAAAAGATCAATCACGTATTCCCGGTTGGAATACATGGAAAAAATAATTATTTTTATATGAGGATCCAGCTTTTTTATTTGCAACGTGGCATCAATCCCGTTTAAATCCGGCATGGATATATCCATGATAACAATATCAGGTTTTAAAGATTTTGCTTTCTTTATGGCCTGATGCCCATTAAGCGCTTCACCAATTACCTCAAGGTCGGGAGAGACGCTGAGCGCACTTTTAATCCCTTCAATTACCACCCGATGATCATCTACAATAAGCACCTTTGTCTTCGTCATTTTTCAACCTCTCTTAGCAAAAAATTCGACTATTAGACAGCTCCTTGCACAGTAAAAATAGCATCCTGAGCAGATTCGACCAGGGTATGAAATTTTGTCCCATTTTCGATTAAGGTTTTTTCTGTCTTTTGGGGCTTAGAATTATTTTTGCCCAACTTCGCTGTCTGTTTTCGCAGTTTCACCAATTCTGCGCCTAACTCTGCTTTAGTTTTATTTTTATATTCCATTTTATAAACACGCTTCTATCGATGCCCGTAATAAACTACCCCGCCGCAAGCAGCGGGGTATTCAGAGCAAAAGCCAACTATTTCCTTCGCGGCAAGCCGCGGGGAATTTACCCGTAGAGATTAAAATAACTCAAACTTAACTCAACCTCAGGTTAGAAAAATTTGTCCACTTGGGCCTGAAGACATACGATATAACGCCTGCGACGGAATATTCTTTCCTGCACATGACAACCATTTGCCCTAAAGATAAAAGATTTGCACAGGAAAAATAAAAGATCAATATTTTATTTTTCTCCAACTGTATTGGAAAAAGGTTCGAGGATTCTAGAGGATACTGGTTCAGATGAAATGTTTAAGAATCTGCTTAGGCAACCTTCTGAACATCCCTTGTGGCGATTATGTTGCATGGCAGCCCGGCGACATTCTTTATCACAATCTCCCCTATCTTAACCGGGGCTTTGAGTTTGACAGCTTTGATTTCCCTCATAACATGAAAAATACTTTTTAGGGAGATAGGGGAATCTGTCCTTACACTAACCATGGGAAAATCGCCCTGTTCTACAAGTACACTGCTTGCTATGGTCCTCATAGGGTTGACAATCTCTTGCCTGGCCCATTCAGGACCCTTATCGCACTGGTTGCCGATGACATCAGTTACGGTAGGCTCTTGGCCTTCCTGTATCTCTGCCTGCAGCTGGCAACCATCAGGGCATATGACACATATCAGTTCTTTCCTCATTCCACACAGACCTCCAATGAACTTATATCCTCCAGTTTATCTGCCTTGATGGGTATCCGAATCATCTCCGCCGGATGCAGGCGAACCATCTTTTTGCGTTTTACCTTTTTTTCACCGTCACGCACCATGACGGCCTTATCCCTGGAGGGCTCCGTTACACGAAGCGATAGCACAAAGTCCCTGTCGCCACTCACCCTCTGGGGAAGGATATATCCAACGCCCTTTCCTGGCTTTATATTGATGTATGATCTGGGCGTCTTGATGCCGCCCTTCAGGTAGGAAGCAGCATACTGCCCGACCTTGGTTGCCTCATCAGAGACATGGTCCACCAGGTCATGGACATGAAGCACATTGCCGCAAGAAAAGATGCCTGGTATGCTGGTCATGAACGTATCATCCACATTGGCACCCTTGGTCTTCATCTCCAGGTGTATATCTGCGCCCCTGGAGAGCTCATTTTCAGGTATAAGTCCCACTGATAAAAGGAGCGTGTCACATTCCACATGCCTTTCCATCCCAGGGACAGGTTTTCGGTCAGGGCCTATCTTTGCAACTGTTACGCCTGTCAGTCTTTCTTTCCCGTGGATATTAACTACGGAGGTGCTCAGATAAAGGGGGATTCCATAATCATTAAGGCACTGCTGAATGTTCCTTGGAAGACCGCTTGCATAGGGAAGGATCTCGAAAACAGCCTCTACCTTTGCACCCTCAAGCGTCATGCGTCTTGCCATAATCATGCCTATATCACCGGAACCAAGGATTACAACCCTTTTACCGACCATTATATTCTGCAGGTTGATAAAATTCTGAGCCGCGCCGGCAGTATATATTCCGGCAGGTCGTGTGCCCGGGATAGAGATGGCGCCGGCAGTCCTTTCCCTGCATCCCATGGAGAGTATCACTGCGCCTGCCTCTATACGGCTGAATCCCCTTCTTGAACTGACATGCAGGACGCGGTCCCTGTCCATGGATAAAACAATCGTTCCAAGCATGGTTTCAATATTTAGGGCGTTCAAACGGCCGATGAAACGCTGGGCATATTCAGGGCCGGTCATGGCCTCGCCGAACCGGTGCAGCCCGAACCCGTCATGGATGCACTGGTTCAGAATCCCGCCAAGCCTTTTATCACGTTCGATCAGAAGTATATCATCGCATCCTGATTCTTTTGCCGCGACGGCAGCCGCCAGCCCAGCCGGCCCGCCGCCAATAACAACCAGATCGCGTTTTATAGTTTGCATATTATATCTGTTTCCTAAAAATAGTTTTTCCCAATAAAATAGCAGTAAATTATTGATTATGTCAGGATTTAAGTGTTCACCGGGGTCGAGTGAAGAGGAAATAACTTAAACCTTACACCTTACGCCCTGAACCTTATACCAATATTTTATCTCTCACCCTTCCCATAAAGAGCTTGGACTCAGGCCTGTTCAAAATAAAATCATCCGGACGGTAACCAAACTCCTTTTCCAAAATTTCAACAATCCTTGGCAGGCAGAACCCGCCCTGGCATCGGCCCATCATTGCCCTTGCCCTGTATTTAATACCCAGTATGGTCCTATTGCCTATGGGATTCTGAATGGCATCCAGTATCTCCCTTTTTGTTATCTGCTCACATCTGCAGACTATCTCACCGTAATCAGGGTCGTTGGCTACAAGATCTGCCTTCTCTTCAGATGTCAGTTCTGAAAAGGTCCCTACCCTCCCCTGTCGTTCTGCAATGAAATTATCACTCTTTATCAGCTGCATCTTCTCTTCGACCATATTCTTTACAATGAGGGCGATGGCCGGGGCAGATGTGAGACCCGGGCTTTCTATGCCGACGAGGTTGATGAACCCGGGGACGTCCTTGCGGCTCTCAATAACAAAATCCTTGAAACCGCCTTCTTGAGGAGAGGTCTGCTTCGGTCTTATACCTGAAAAACTGCGGATAAAATCGGATAGGGAAAGGCCCGGCAACAGCTCCTGGCCTTCCTTTTTAAGCTGGTCTATTATCGCAGCCGTGGATGCATAGTCATCGCGACCATCAATATATTCGTTGCTTGGGCCTATCAGTATATTGCCGTCAACCGTGTTGGTGAGATGTATGCCAAGACCGGCGCCGCCATGCCCCGGCGCAGGATAAACAAGGACGGATAATCGTCCTTTAAGCCCTTTATCAAGGATCAGGTATTCGCCCCTGCAGGGGTAGATCCTGTATTCATTTATGCCGAGCATTTCGCATATCCGGTCTGAGAAGAGACCGGCTGCATTTATCAGGACTTTGGTGTTGAAGATATTTTCATTCGCCGCCCTGACAATAAATCCCTGACCATTCCTTTGGATTGATGAGACCTCATGCCCCAGGAAAAATCTTACACCGTTAGCAATTGCGTTTTCGGCCAGGGCAATGGTGAGGCCATAGGGGCATATTATCCCTGTTGAAGGTGACCAGAGGGCCTTTATGCCCCCGACATCGGGCTGTTTTTTTCTCATCTGCTCGGCGTCAAGCATCTCAAGACCTGGCACGCCGTTGGCCTCGCCCTGCACCTTAAGCCTCACAAGTGTCTCAACATCCGACCCGTCAAAGGCGACGGTCAGCTTGCCGATATAATCTATCTTTACCTTCAGTTCGCGGCATAGGTCCTGCATGAGTGAATTCCCCTGAACATCAAGACGAGCCCTGAGGGTGCCGGGCTTATAATGGATGCCGGAATGGATAACGCCGCTGTTGCGGGAACTGGTGCCCATCCCCACGTCCTGTTCTTTCTCAAGGACGCCAATGGTTAATCTGTAGCGGGACAACTCCCTGGCAATAGAGTTTCCTACAACGCCTGCGCCTATAATGAGAACATCAAATTGATCTGACATTGTGTATAATTCAATCCCTATTGATAGTTATCTTATCTGGTCTTTTTACAATTATTGGGGAAAGCGGTCAAGGATAACAGCAAAGCATTTCCAAATTTTTTTTAGTGCCACAGAACGAAAAGCCCCCCTCTTGAAATAAAAGGGGGGCGGGAGTTATGAAACAGAGACTGCTTTGTTACGGCTTGACCGTGTTAAGTATATTTTAATCCTTTATCCCCGCAAGTCTTTTAGCGGCTTTTTTCTTGCTTTCCGTATCAGTTTCACGGAATATAGTTACCCTGTGAGCCTCCGGTGAACCGCCACCATGGATATCCGAAATAGTGTCGGCACTTTCAAGGGCAAGCTTTTCAGCCAACCGATACATCTTAATACGTTTCTCAACAGGGACAGATTCAACACCTTTCAAATATTTCTTCAACAAAGCGCCTACTTCAGGATTCTCAAAATCCCTGTCAGAAGGCAGATCAGCCACAAAGCCGCCGCATGCGTCTATCATCAG
>Ga0209254_10005642_pt1 | contig 11506 bp, 10 predicted proteins | sample FrelakmetDIP11DI_FD_187148 | JGI IMG/M metagenome (GOLD analysis project Ga0209254, IMG submission 187148) | Freshwater lake sediment microbial communities from the University of Notre Dame, USA, for methane emissions studies - DIP11 DI (SPAdes)... | ecosystem: Environmental > Aquatic >... | reverse complement strand
CTGGCAGTTACTTTTTTAACCCTTTGTTTAATCTCTTCTGGTTCCATTTCAATACATTTAATTGTTAAGCTTGAATTCACTGGTTCTGATATATAGAAAAAATATATTCTATATATTTAATATTTATACAATTATGGTTAAAAAAGGTACCCATGAAAATGGCAATACCAAATATAGTTTTTTTTATGTATTTAATAATGAGTGTCAGTAAAAAAATAAAAAGCTCCGGACCGAACATCTGGATTCAATTTGATATGAACGGTGGAGAAGAAATCCCCGAAATTTCCAGGATAAATCTAAATGGTAAACTGATCTTTAGTGAGCAAAAACCAAGATAATGGCAAATTCCTGAAATTTACCATTGCCTGTTTTCGTAATTAGTATTTTCAATATCCAGGAAATACTTTATCGTTTCAACATGAAGCTCAGATGTTGCAGGTTCATCGCAAACGATAATACCCCTATGATGCATCTGAAGGATTGAAGCAGTCCACTTGTGGCCAATGCCACCCTCAACTGTCTCCCTGCTGGTCTGGCTTTATTATATCCTGAAATAATAATCAGTACTTCCCTGGCATCCATAATTGTACCTACACCAACTGTAAGAGCCTGCTTGGGTACTCTGGCAATGTCTCCGCCAAAAAACCTTGAATTTACAAGAATTGTGTCGGATCTCAGAGTTTTAATTCTCGTTCTTGAGGTGAGTGATGAACCTGGTACATTCTAATTAATTCCTTGTACACAGGCAAAGGGGAAGAACCAGTAGGTAAACCAAGCAAAAATGGTTTTTCCCTGGTGAGTTTGGCTTTGTTGATTTTGTCAGCAATATACGAAGCTGCCCATTTACCTGCCTCGTTCTGGTCTTTTTTGATTACGATTCTCATAGCTGATCCGTGCTATTGAAGATGGTTATTATATTTAGAATCACGTAAATCCATTTATGATTTTAATTATCAAAACTATTATAATTATGCGCAGCATGTAAATTAATTATTAACAGTTTATTTATTAGTACTCCCTATTAATCAAAAAAAATGTCAGGCTGCCAACAGGATTTGCATCTAAAAAAGAGGCCGTCTCAAAATTTAAATGAGACAGCCTCTGTGATCCAGCTGGGATTATTCGCATGCTCATGATCCCTAAAGGGGGGGATCTTACAAGCCAAACGATGTCGCAGCAAGCTGCTAGTCATTTTTTATTTTCTTCGCGGAACCTAAGCCAGATGGCTTATTCCGCTCATAAAATAAAAAATGCTCCTGACGGAGCATCGTTTGTCTTGTGATCCAGCTGGGATTCGAACCCAGGACCCCATCCTTAAAAGGGATGTGCTCTACCAGCTGAGCTACTGAATCAAATTGCCAAATTGAAAGGACCCAGGACCCTCCCGCAAAGCGGGATGCTCTACCAGCTGAGCTACTGAATCGTCACCCCAATTTTCGCGGGGCAAAGTTAGAAGAAAATTGATTTAATACAAAAATTATATTCCTTTTTTAATCCGGTTTGCCAGATAAATGAAAAATCCTCTGTCGGGAACCTAAAATTGGTCACTTTAGGATCGATTTATTCGTTTGACCGGTCCTCCCCGGTTAAGTAATCTCTGATGCACTTACTTTTTTTAACTGGATGTTGAATTTCTATTCTGTTTTTTGAAATGAATTCCTGACTTATACGTCATGCTGATAAATAATCTACGGTTTAAACAAAATTTATTTACACATGAAAAGAATCCTTGGAATTTTAGTAATGTCTGGTTTAGTGTCAATTGCCTGTGGCCAGAAATCAATAGATGCATTATTCGCTAAATATGCTGATAATGATGGTTTTGTCTCACTTACTATAAACGGCAATCTACTGAATCTTCTGAAATCTGATAAACATGGGTGCAAAGAAAACCAGTGGCCGGGAAAGGTCAATGAAATAAGAATACTTGTGCAGGAAGACGAAGATATGAGGGTTGAAAATTTTTATGAAATGGTAATGAGGGAAATAAACAGGAGAAGCTATGAAGAATTTATGAGCGTCAGGAAATCAGAACAGGATTTACATATGTATGTTCGCAGTGACGGCGATGTTATAAAAGAGTTGTTGCTTATATCAGGAGGGGAGGATAATTTTATAATACAGCTTAAAGGAAGAATAACAATAAAGGAAGCTGAAGATTTCTGCTCTGAAGCAAACAAAGACCATGGGACGGATTTATTGTCAAATCTTAACTAATTGAATATGTATTTATCTTTGTCAGGAAGAAAATAAGCTTCTCTGTCAATGACCAGGGCTGAATTCGATAACCTTGTAAATTCAACAAGCAGAAAACTTTACGGATATGCTTACCGGATACTCCGAGATCAGGAGGATTCAGAAGATGCTGTGCAGGAGGTATTTATAAAGCTTTGGAAAATGAATGTACAACTTGAAGAATATAAAAGTGTGGAAGCATTGGCGGCAACAATGATCAAAAATTACTGTATTGATCAGTTACGGAAGCAAAAGCATATCGGACAGGATGACAAAAGTCCCCTGGTTTATCATGATAATGAGCCATCGCCTTACGAGAAGCTTGAAAGGGATGAAATAAACCGCTTAATGCATAGGATTATTAATAATCTTCCGGAAATATACCGGGAGATTATTCAGCTCAGGGATATAGAAGAACTCTCATACGAGGAGATTGTAGAATTAACCGGACAGAATATCAACACATTAAGAGTAAATCTTTCGAGGGCAAGAAAAATTGTCAGGGAAGAATATAAAAAATATAATAATGAATTCAGAGGAAATTAAGCACTTACTTGAAAAGTATTATGACGGAGAAAGCACTTTGAAGGAGGAGGCTTATCTTAAGAGTTTCTTCAGTCATGGGGATATACCTGAAGATCTGCTTGATGAAAAACAAATATTCAACTATTATTTAAAGTCAGCAGTAGTTCCGGAACCCTCTCTGGTTTTCGAGAAAAAAATAATTGACGCACTCGATTCTGTTGATAAGGATTCATTAATCCTGAAGCGCAGAAGAGTATTCGGGACATTGACCGCTATTGCAGCCGGAATTCTGATACTGACAGGATCTTATTTCTTTTTTATTCATATATCAGAACCGAGAGATACTTTTTCCGATCCCGAAATAGCTTATGCAGAAACCATGAAAATACTTTATGGTGTTTCCATCCGGATGAATAATGGCACACAAGCTCTTGACAGGATTGGTTCGATGCAGGAATTAACCAGGCAAAGCCTTGAAACTATAAACAGATCTGCATCCACCATCCGGAAAAAAATGAAACCGCTCGATCATCTTCGCAAGGCCGGAAATATAATTGACAGTACCTATGACAAAAACTAAATAACAAATTACCAATTACCAATTACAAATTACCAATTACACATCACCCGATATGAAAAAGTTAATTCTCTTTACCACATCTATTTGCATGGTTACACTTTTGCAGGCTCAGACAAATGCAATAGATGAAATGTTTGACAAATATTCAGAGAAGGAGGGTTTTACATCAGTCTATATCTCCAGCAAATTACTGGGACTGTTTGCCGGAAAAGGGACAGAAGATGAAGGCAGCGATATTATAAAGCGGTTAAAATCCATCAGGATACTTAGTGTTGAAGATTCACTCCTGAATAATAATGTGAACTTTTACAAAGAGCTCACCAAAAAACTTGATCTTTCAGTATATGAAGAACTTATGATCATTAAGGAAGGCAGTGATATGACTAAGTTCCTGATTCAGCAAAAGGGAGATATAATTACCGAGCTATTAGTAGTTACCGGCGGGCCTGGGGATAATACACTTATCTCAATAAAGGGTGATCTTGATATGAGGATGATATCTGATCTGTCAAAAAGCACCGGAATTGATGAATTAAAAGGTCTTGAGAAATTGGAGAAAGATCCTGACAGGAAGTAATTTAGTTTATTGTATTCCTTTGTGTTACTTAGTGATAGCCTTTGAGATCCTTTGCGGTTAAATTCTTTTTTAACACAAAGTCTCACAAAGGTTTACACGAAGGACTCACAAAGTCTATGAATTTTACAAGTTAGATATTCCGGTGCTGAATATCATCTTTTTTAATCATCATCAAATCCACTCCCGCCGTCATGCAAGTCTCAGTTAAATTTATTGACTCTTATAATTGTTAAAGTGCATCTAAATTAGTTACTTTCAGGGATTTTTTTAAATCCAGGTTTGTATTTGAAATTGGAAGCGCAAAAAATAAATACTGCCTACAGAGCCCTTCTCAGAGCTGCTGGAAGTTCGTTATCCTCAGATGATAAGATAAAAATCCGTCAGGCCCTTGACCTTGCAATAAACGCCTGCGACAATAATATTACAATTACCGGAGAACCGGAAGTTTTACATGTCCTGTCTGTTGCTTATATCATAGCCGCTGAAATGGGGCTTGGGCTCACTGCAATTATTACAGCTATTCTCCACGATTCCTATGACAGGCTTGACATCACACAGCAGGAACTCGAGAAGTTGTTTGGTAAAAAAGTGGTAGAGATATTACAGGGATTTTCACGGATAACCGGAATTGACTCCCTGCAGTCATCCTACCAGGCCGAAACTTTCAGGAAACTGCTCCTTAGCCTTGCTGATGATGTCAGAGTGATCCTTATAAAACTGGTCGAACGGCTCGAATATATGCGAAATCTCGATAATGCTTCCGAGAAGGAAAGGCTTCCGCTTGCATCCGAGACCTATTTCCTTTATGCCCCGCTGGCCCACAGGCTGGGTTATTATAATATCAAATCGGAGATGGAGGACCTGGCTGTCAAATACCTTGAACCTGAGCAATATAAATTTGTTGACAGCAGGATTAAGCAAACCACGGCTTCAAGAAACAGGCTAATTCGTGAATTTTCTGCCCCGCTTGACGAACAGCTTACAAAGCAAGGATTTAAATTCAATATTAAAAGCCGTACCAAATCAGTTCATTCCATAATGCTTAAAATGAAAAGGCAAGGTGTGGAATTTGATGAGGTTTATGATCTTTTTGCAGTTCGTATTATAATTGACAGCAGTCAGGAAAATGAGAAATCAGATTGCTGGAGAGTCTATTCAATTGTGACCGATCTTTATCAGCCTAATCCAAGCCGCCTCCGTGACTGGATCTCTGTGCCAAAATCGAACGGATATGAATCTCTTCACACCACAGTTGTGGGTCCCAGGGGTAAATGGGTTGAAGTCCAGATAAGATCATCAAGGATGGATGAAATTGCCGAAAAAGGGCTTGCAGCTCATTTTAAATATAAAGGAATAAAAGGCGAGGGAGGTCTTGATGCCTGGCTCACGAAAATGCGACAGATACTGGAATCATCCGAAAAAGAGGATGATTCATTTCTCGACCAGATAAGGTCAGGCTTATACACTGAAGAGGTTTTTGTGTTCACCCCAAAAGGTGATCTGAGGCAGCTGCCGGCAGGTTCAACACTACTCGATTTTGCTTTTGAAATCCATACTGCTGTCGGGGCATCGTGCGTGGGGGGAAAGGTAAACGGGAAGAATGTGACACTTCGGTATGTCCTTCAGAATGGCGATCATGTTTCAATTTTACGATCGAAAAATCAGAAGCCCAAGCAGGACTGGCTTTCATTTGTCGTTACAAGCAAGGCCAAAACTAAAATCAGGCAGGCTCTGAGTGAGGAAAAAACAAAAGCGGCAGCTGAAGGGAAAGAGATACTTATGCGCCGTCTGAAAAACTGGAAAATGAACTATGGCGATTCCACGATTCAGAAACTAATCATACATTACTCTTATAAAAATGCACTCGATCTGTATTGCAGCATCGAATCAGGAAAAATTGATCTGCTGGATATAAAGGAGTTTTTATTAAAGGAAGAGTCTGCTGAAGCCTCCGTTCAGCCTCCTCTAATTCCGGATAAGGAAATAAAAGAGACCACCGGCTCTGTATATTCTGATTACCTTGTCATTGAGGACAGAGTTGAAGGGCTTGACTATAAGCTTGCAAAATGCTGCAATCCGGTTTTCGGTGATTCTATCTTCGGATTTGTAACAATTTACGAAGGAATTAAGATCCATCGGACCGGCTGTCCTAATGCCCATAATATGATAGCCAGATATCCCTATAGAGTTGTTATTGCAAAGTGGACAAAAACAAAAGGAGCTCCCACATTCGGTGCTACAATAAAGATTTCTGGCGTTGAAGATATTGGAATTGTAAACAAAATTGCTGATATAATAGCTGGCTATAACCTGAGCGTCAGGAACTTCAATTACAGCATGGATGAGGGAATGTTCGAAGGAATCCTGAATATAATGGTCCCCAACAATGATGTTCTTTATGGCATCATACGGAAAATACAATCTGTAAAAGGAGTTGTCAAAGCCTTCAGGCAAACCAGTGATTAAATGCTTTATATCAAATAATATATCATACATAATGCATATTACGTTTTTCAATGGTCAATAATCTGTTATTAATTTCTCTTGCACCCATTCTGATAATTGCTTTATATATTTACAACAGGGATAAATATGAAAAAGAGCCTTTATCTGTTTTAATTAAAGCTTTGCTGGCAGGCATTATAATTGTGTTACCTGTCATGTTGATTGAAAAGCTTCTTACCATTCCATCTGAGAACCTTGAAGGAGTATCATATGCAGCCTATACAGCTTTTACTGTGGCCGGACTGACTGAGGAGGGAATGAAATTCCTTGCCTTTTACTTTTTTTTCTGGAACAACAGGAATTTTAATGAAAAATTTGATGGCATAGTGTATTCAGTCTATATAGCGCTGGGGTTTGCAGGTATCGAAAATATCCTGTATGTTTTTTCAGGTGGTTATGGAGTCGGAATTATCAGGGCTCTTACAGCAGTACCGGCACATGCCCTGTTCGGTATTGTTATGGGATACTATTTTAGTCTTGCAAAGTTTAATGCCAGCAGTAAACCTGTTTTTATTATCCTTGCATTTCTGATGCCTTTTCTTTTCCACGGGTTATATAATTTTCTGCTGATGGGAAATTCTCCTGTTCTTTTATCAGCATTTATCCCGGTGTTTATCTATTTCTGGATAAGCGGATTTAAAAAGATGTCGGCGCTCTCGGATGCATCAATTTTCAGGGATACGCATGAAGAGGTTCAGTCTGGTCAGGATGATCATGACCAGACTGTTATATGAGGCAATATATCAATATCTTTTATCAGGTTGTACAGGTAGCTTGGCAAGTTTTTCGACCTCGAGGGACGGGAAACCGAATTCTTCGACAATTTTACCCAGGATCAGATAGGTTCCACCGCCTTTAAACGGATAATTTTTCAGCGATTGTGAGAAATGCGTTGTATCGAAAAAGTCTCCTTCATGATCAATAAAACACCCGAAGTTCATCCAGTCTTTCTTTATTGTCTTTATATACTTGATTGTGACCAGGTGCCCGACCATCCTGACCTTTTTCCCGACGTGCTTTATCATATCGCGCGACCTTATCTCACCTCTGAATGATGTCTCAAGCATATCGAACCAGCTTGCGGTTACAGGAAAGCCTATCAGCTCAATTTCATCATAAGCGTCATCAAGACTTCCATGAACAAGGTCAGGCAGCGTAAACCTGCGCACTGGCTGGGAGAATAGGGGGCGGATACTTTCATGTTTGTTTCTGTTCATCATCATATGAGCCTCCCAAAGCAATACAGCCTTCTTCTTTCCTGTAAACCTTAATGCTCCTGTCCTTATGAGAAGAATTACCTGTTCCAGACCAGGACAAACCCTATCAACAAAATCGCTGAGATCGCTGAAGGGACCTCCGCTGTTACGGACCTCTTCGATAGATTTAGCAAGTTTTTCTTCGATGCTGAGAATATGGATAAAGCCAAGGTAAATATCTGTTCCGTAAATAGTTGTTGTATATGTGCTTTTATTTACGCACGGCAGCTGAATGGTTGCTCCGTATCTTCTGGCTTCATGCACATACACCCATGTCCTGTAAAATCCTCCAAAATTATTTATTACGGCAACCATGAATTCAAGCGGGAAATGGGCTTTAAGATAGAGGCTCTGAAAGCTTTCAACAGCATAAGAGGCTGAGTGTGCTTTTGAAAATGAATAGCCGGCAAACGATTCAATCTGTCTCCAGACTTCCCTTGTTATCTCTTCGCTAAAACCTTTTTCAAGGCAGTTTGAAAAGAACTTATCAACTATCCTCTGCATTTCCTTCTTTGACCTGTATTTACCGCTCATGGCACGTCGGAGGGTATCTGCATCTGAAAGATCGAGGCCGGCAAAATGGTGGCATACCTTGAGCACATCTTCCTGGTAAACCATTACCCCGAATGTCTCTTCCAGCTGTTCTTTCATAACAGGGTGAATATATTCGAATTTATCCGGGTTATGGAACCTGTAGATATATTCTCTCATCATGCCTGAACGGGCTACACCCGGCCTGATAATAGAGCTTGCGGCCACAAGTGTAGGATAATCATCGCATTGCAGCTTTTGAATCAGACCCCTCATCGAAGGGCTTTCAACATAGAAACATCCCTTTGTCTCGCCTGTTTTAAGAAATTCCCTGACTTTTAGATCATTCTTGAATTTGTGGATAGCATGAACATCGACATCAACCGACTGGTTCCGCATTATTATCTCGACACTTTCACGTATATGGCCGATACCGCGCTGGCTTAGAATATCAAGTTTTTCAAAGCCGATCTCTTCAGCAGTGTACATATCCCATTGTGTCACAGGGAAGCCTTTTGGGGGCATATCAAGTGCCGTGTAGCATGTGATTGGCTCCTCGGAGATCAGAATACCCCCTGCATGAATGCTTCTCATATTGGGGAAATCGGCTATTTTGAGTCCGGTCGAAAAAACAATATCAGTTATCTCATTCCTGTTGGCTTCTGACGACGGATTATCAATAAGGGAATCAATCTCTTCCTTTGGCAGTCCGTGTACTTTTCCGAGTTCGCGTACAATTGACTTTCCCCTGAAAGTGCTCATAGTTCCGAGAAGCGCTGTATGTCCGTGACCATATCTCTTAAAAATATAATCGATGACGTCATCTCTCTCTTTCCATGAATAATCGATATCAAAATCGGGAGGGCTGCTTCGTTTCGGATTAATAAAACGTTCGAAGTAAAGGTTAAGGTCAATCGGGTCAACATTGGTGATCTTAAGGCAATAAGCTATTATTGAATTTGCACCGCTGCCCCTGCCAACATGGTAAAATCCCCTTGCCATCGAGTATCTTACAATATCCCATGTAATAAGAAAATAGGCAGAAAAACCAAGCTTGTCAATGATTTCCAGTTCATGCTGGATTCTTCTTTTTGCTTCAGGATTATGATTGCCATACCTGTAAATCATTCCGTCCCATGCCAGTTTCTCGAGCAGAAGCCTGTCGTCGTACCTGCTTGCTGAAAATATCTTCTTGTTCTTCAGGCTGTCACGGTCAAAATTGAGGGAACAATCATCGATCAGCTTTTTCGTGTTACTCACAATCCATTGATGTTCATCCGAGAGATATTTCTGATGCCCCGGTATTTTGAAAAACTCATCTTCGCCTGCACACTGTGAAGGCTTTAGATGGCTGAGAAGAATATTATTGTCGACTGCCCTGAGGCTTTTGTGAATAAATATCTCATCATTTGATGCAAATGTTACGGGCTGCATAAGAACCATTGAATTCCTGTCAATCGATTCCGGCAGTGTGACCAGTCGGTTGATCTCACCTGGTTTTATGCCGATACGCTCATTATCAAATAGTTTTCTGCCAGGTTTTTTTTTAAGGGTATATAACGTATATGCTTCAGAAAACCTGGGTGCCGGAAAGGGGAGAGGCGTTTTTTCAAAATTATGCTTTGAAAGAAATTCATTCAGTTCCCTTAATCCGTTGTTGTTGCGTGCTATACCGATATATTGCAGCTCGTTGTCATTTCTGAATTCAATTCCCGCCACAGGTTTAATACTGTTTTTAACACACTCACCTGCAAATTCAGGTATCCCTGTTGAATTGTTGATATCAGTCATGGCTATGCTCCCTGCACCTGCTGCAATCGCGTTCTTCACAAGCTGTTCCACGGACATCATTCCGTAGCGAAGGCTGTAATATGAGTGGCAGTTGAGATACATTTTTTTAAGGCGTCAGGCGTCAGGATTTAATTCCCCCTTTGAAGGGGGTAGGGGGATGTTTTTTTCTTAAAAACCCACCCCTTACCCCTCCCAGGAGGGGATCCTTCAATTCAATGCCCAGCCCCCCACATCATATAACCTTTCAGTCTTTCTTCCATCATTTTCTGCTCATTAAGCGAGTTTTCAAGCTGTTTAAGGGCCTTTTCCTCTCTTTCCTTTATAGTCATCACTCCGACGGCTCTGCGCACTGCATCGCGGCCGAAACGTTTTCTGATATTATCCATGGTCATATAAAGGCTTACCTTTTCAGGAGTGTCATCGAACATGTCAAGCTGCTGGACCCCTCTTACCAGATGGCTGAACCTGACCCCGATAAGCCTGATAAGCATACGACGCTGGTAGAGTTTGCCAAAAAGCTCTTTTGCTATATCTGAAAGCACATGGTCGAAAGAGGTATATGGTATCCTTTTCTGAAGGGTATGGGTATCGAAGTTTGAATACCTTATTTTTACCGTGACGCACGATGTGAGCTTTTCCTGCTTTCTAAGCTCAAAGCAAATCTTTTCAACCATTCCTGCCAGCAGCTGGTTTAGCCGGACTATGTCGGTGGTGTCTTTTTCAAAAGTATGCTCTGTGCTTATCGATTTTTGTTCAGAGTAGCTGATGACAGGTGTGGAGTCTATTCCGTTGGCTCTTTTCCATATCTCGATGCCGTTTTTGCCCATCAGGTTTTCAAGCATCTCCGCCGGGATGTTCCTCAGGGTATATATTGTTGCAATACCCATCGAGCGAAGTACGTGATAAGTCTTCTGGCCTATCATCGGGATCTTGCTTATTGACAGCGGATCGAGGAAGGGGAGGACTATCTCTTTTTTAACCTCTTTCTCTCCATTTGGCTTTGCTTCACCTGTAGCTATCTTTGATACGGTTTTATTGACTGAAAGGCCGATAGATATGGGCAATCCGGTTTCTTTTATTATGAACTGCCTCAGTTCATGCGACCATTTGCAGCATCCGTAGAAACGGTCCATTCCTGTAAGGTCGATGTAGTGCTCATCGATCGATGCCTTCTCATAAAGCGGCGATCTTTCCGCAATTATTCCCGTGACAATGTGTGAATAGTTGCTGTACAATTCCATATCGCCTCTTATAATAATGGCATCGGGGCACATGCTCCTGGCCATCTTCATAGGCATGGCTGAACTTACTCCATACTTCCTTGCCTCGTAGCTGCAGCTCGATACCACACCACGGTCCGACATGCCGCCGATTATGACAGGCTTTCCGATAAGCCTGCTGTTCTTAAGCCTCTCGACTGAAACAAAAAATGTATCCATGTCGAGATGGAGAACTGATCGGTCTATGTTGCCTGCGAGAAACATCTTTCAAGTTATAAGTGCCTAG
>Ga0209254_10005641_pt1 | contig 11507 bp, 10 predicted proteins | sample FrelakmetDIP11DI_FD_187148 | JGI IMG/M metagenome (GOLD analysis project Ga0209254, IMG submission 187148) | Freshwater lake sediment microbial communities from the University of Notre Dame, USA, for methane emissions studies - DIP11 DI (SPAdes)... | ecosystem: Environmental > Aquatic >... | reverse complement strand
GAAGCCAACGAATTCGTGCAGCACGCGCACGCGCAGCGCCCGCACGGGCCGCCCGCCGGTGCCGCCGCGGCAGGTGCCGGGATAGACGTGCGGCGGCAGGCCGAGCGTTCGCTGCGCCGATGCAATTTCGGTGCGCGAGCAGGCGCAGCCGTAGACCAGCCCGGAGGCCTCCAGTCGGTCAAGCGCCTGCCGGTACAGGTCGCCGCGCATGCTCTGGAAGACCGGCGGCTCATCGCTGGCGAGGCCAAAGGCCGCCAGCGCATCAAGGATCTGCCGGGCCGCACGGGTGAGCTCACGCGGCGGGTCGAGATCCTCGATGCGGACCAGCCAGATCCCGTCGTGCGCGCGGGCATCCAGCCAACTGGCCAGCGCCGCCGCCAGTGACCCCGCATGAAGGGCGCCGGTTGGCGACGGCGCGAACCGGCCCCGGTAGGCAGCCGTACGTCTCATCCGTCCGGATCTCGCAAGTCAGCGTCCATGTGAGGAAAATACCCTGTCATGCCTACCACATACCCGCGATCGCGGACGTGAACTCAGACCAGGCGCGCATCGGGTCGCAACTGGTTCGGCTGTCGATGCAGTCGGGCCACTACTCGTGGATCGGTAACTTCGTCCTCGCCGTCCTCTTTTCGGCCGTTCACTGGCGCGAGAAGGAAGTCGTGGACGCCTTCTACTGGTGCGGCGCACTCGCCCTGCTGCTCCTCGGGCGCGGGCTTTTCTGCCGACGAGTCCTGGCCGATGAGACGGAGCCGAAGGCGGCAGCCACCCTGATCTATGGCGCCTTTGCCGCTGCCGAGGGGCTGGCGTGGGCCGCGGCCCTGTTGCTGTTCAGGGTCGCCGATCCCACCGGTTTCCTGCTGCAGTTCACGCTGGCGCTGGGCGCGTCGATCGGCATGCTGCTGCCGTTCGGGGCGGTTCCGCGGCTGTGGCTGGCGGGGCTCGCGCCGCTGGCGGCCGCGCAGGCGTTTGCGCTGCTGACGGTAACGCTGCCCAACCTCGACCTCGTGCTGCTGGTCTGGGCCGCCGTGCTCGGGCTGGCGGGCTATGCCTGCGCCAGGCTGCACACCGGCGTGAAGGAAACGATGCTGCTGCAGATCGAGAGCGAGCGCTCCGCCGCGGCACAGGCAAAGGCGCTCGCCGACCTGAAGGACAGCCGCGATCAGCTGCGCCTCGCCCTCGATGCGATCGACGCCGGGGTGGCCGACACCAACGTGGTCACCGGCGAGCGATTCTTCTCACTGCGCTACATGGAGATCCTCGGCTACAAGGAGCGGGAGTCCTTCATTCGCGAGTACCGCTTCTCCGAGTCCCTGCATCCCGGCGACAGCGACCGGGTGCTGGAGGCGCGCCGCAAGCACCTGGAGGAGGGCGCGCCGTTCCGCCAGGAATTCCGCGTCCGCACGGCGAAAGGCGACTACATCTGGGTCCAGGCGCGCGGCGAATCGATCCGCAACGACATTGGCCGGGCAACGCGCTTCGTCATGTCGATCGTCGATATCACGAAGAAGCGCGAGGCGGAAGACAAGCTCGTCGCCAGCGAGCGCCGCTACCGGGCGCTGTTCGACGCAACGCCGTCGCTGATCTGGACCTGCGACCGGGAGGGCATGATCACGCTCGTCTCGGGCCGCGCCTGCGAGATGATCTATGGCTACAAGCCGAAACATGTGCTCGGCCGGCACGTGACCGCGTTCAATGCGCCCGAGTTCACCCGGCGCATGTTCATGCGCCGCTTCCGGCCGGTGTTCCGTGGCGAGCCGGTGTTCGACGTCGAGGCGATACACCGGACCCGCGACGGCAAGACGCTGCACGTGATGGTCAGCGCGATACCGACCTTCGGCGCCGACGGCAAGCTCGAGTCGGTGCTCGGCGTGTGCACCGACATCACGGCACAGAAGCGCCGCGAGCGCGAACTGGCGGTCGCCCTTCGAAACCAGCAGGTGATCTTCGACGCAGCGGGCGAGGGCATCGCCTTCGTGCAGGCAGGAAGGATCGAGCGGGCCAACGGCGCGCTGGCGCAGATGCTCGATGTGCCGGGCTCGTGGCTGAGCGGCCGGCCGGCGGCCGACATCCTCGCCAACGAGGCCGACTGGCAGCGGATCGTCGAGATCACGCGCGCCGCCGCGCAGCGCGGCGAGTCGGCCAACCACGAAGTGATGCTGCGGGCGCCCGAGGCAGGCGCCGGCACGCGCCGCGGGGTCTGGTCACAGCTGACTGCGCGCCTGGTCGGCGGCGAAGACGACGCCGAGGCAATGATCCTGGTGCTGACCGACATCACGCCGCTGAAGCAGCGCGAGGAAATGGCGTGGCACCAGGCCAACCACGACGAGCTGACCGGGCTGCCGAACCGACGCCTGCTGGTCGAGAACGCGCGCCGCCTGCTGTCGGTGGCCATGCGGCGCGACCGGCTGGCGGCGCTGATGGTGCTCGACCTCGACGGCTTCAAGGAGGTCAACGACGCCTTCGGCCACGCCTATGGCGACGCGATGCTGCGCCGGGTGGCGATGCGCATGTCGATGGCGCTGCGTGAATACGATCTGATCGCGCGCACCGGCGGCGACGAATTCGTGATCCTGCTGCCCGAGATCGACGACCTCGACGCCGCGCGCACCGTGGGCGAGAAACTGATCGTTGCCGCCAGCGAGGACATGGAGATCGGCGACCGCCTCTCGCACATGGGGGCGAGTGTGGGCATCGCGGTGTTTCCGACCGACGGTCAGGACTTCGATTCGCTGCTGCGCCGCGCCGACGCGGCGATGTATGTCTCGAAGCAGGCCGGCAAGAATCGCTGCACCTTTGCCTCGCCGCAGCACGCCGACCCGGTCATGCCACCAGCGCCGTCCGGACTTCGGCCGCACTGAGCCGCGCCAGCCACCAGTCGATCGCCTTGCCGCGTGCATCGGCGCGCCACGCCGCGTAAAAGGCGATGCGCTCGCCGTGCTCGCGTTCGGCTGCGGTCCTCTTGACCACCAGTTCACCGCGCGCCAGTCGTTCGCCGATGAGGTGCAGCGGCACATAGCCGACGCCGAGTCCCGCTGCCTGCGCGGCGATCTTGTCGGCCATGCTCGGCACGGTAATCGTGTCGGTGGCGCCGAGCAGGCCGGCCGTTCGCGGTGCAAGCCGCTGTGAGGTGTCGCCGACGACGATCTGCCGGTGCGCGCGCATCTGCGCTGCCGACAGCGGTGCCGAAGCGGTTGCCAGCGGGTGGCTGGCGGCCACGGCGAAGACGAACCGCAGCTCACCGAGCTTGCGCGTGCGATAGCCGGCTCCATGCTGTGCGGAAGGTCCGCCGGCGGTCGCCCCGATGGCGAGGTCGGCACGCCCGCTGGCCAGCGCGTCCCAGGTGCCGCCGAGGACCTCGTGGCTGAGCCGCAATTGCGTCGGTGCCTGTCCACAGAACTCGTCGAGCAGCGGCAGCAGGCGCGCGAACGGCAGCACCGAGTCGACTGCGATGCTCAGCTCGCGCTCCCAGCCCTGCGCCACGCGCTGCACGCGTCGACGCAGGTCCTCGGCGGCGGCAAGTAGCTGGCGCCCTTCGCGCAGCAGTTCCTCGCCAGCCGGTGTCAGCCGCGCCCGGTAGCCGCGTCGGTCGAACAGCAGCACGTCTAGATCGTCCTCCAGCTTGCGTGCCGCGTAGGTGACTGCCGACGGTGCGCGTCCCAGTTCCGCGGCGGCACCGGCGAAGCCGCCGCGGCGGGCCACCGCATCGACCAGCAGCAGCGAATCGAGGGACAATGGCGATCCCGGCATATCGTTCAAAGAATCAGAACAAGATGTTCGAAGTCTAGGTGATGTCATCGGCGACGGGGTCGTTCATCATCGGATCCGTTGCGACAACAACTCGTTCTGCCCGGTTGGTCGACTGACGGGCTGCAACGCCAGGATCAGGAGCGTCGATGATCACTCTGCGCAGAAGTCAGGAACGCGGCTACGCCGACCACGGCTGGCTGCAGTCGTTTCACAGCTTTTCCTTTGCCGGCTACTACGACCCGGCGCACATGGGCTTCGGGCCGCTGCGGGTCATCAACGAGGACCGCGTTGCGCCTGGCACAGGTTTCGGCACGCACGGGCACCGCGACATGGAAATCATCAGCTACGTGCTCGACGGCGAACTGGCGCACAAGGACAGCATGGGCCACGGCTCGGTAATCCGTCCCGGCGACGTGCAGCGGATGAGCGCCGGCAGCGGCGTGCGGCACTCCGAGTACAACCACGCCAGGGACCGGACGACGCATTTCCTGCAGATCTGGATCGAACCGAACGTCACCGGCATCGCGCCGAGTTACGAGGAGAAGCGTTTCACCGACGCCGACAAGCACGGCCGACTGCGCCTGATCGCCTCGCCCAACGGCGCCCACGGTTCGGTGCGCATCCTCCAGGACGCGCGGCTATACGTGTCACGGCTGGGTGCGGGCCAATCGCTCGCGGCTGAACTGCCTGCCGGCCGCCTCGGCTACCTGCACCTTGTGCGTGGTGCGGTGACCGTCAATGGCCAGCGGCTCGATGGCGGCGATGCGGCAAAGATCCGCGACGAGAAGCGGCTCGCGATCAGTGCCGAGGGCGATGCCGAACTGATGCTGTTCGATCTGCCGCCGACACACTGAGCGGCGCTGCGGCATCTCCAGTGCAAGAACAACCGAAGGAAAGGAACGAATCCATGAACGGCAATGCATCGGACGCACTGGCCCTGGCCGGCCGGTTCCTGCTCGCGCTGATGTTCGTCCTCGCCGGCATCTCGAAGATCGGCGGCTTCGACGGCATCGCGGGTTACATCGGAGCCAAGGGCCTGCCGCTGCCGCAGCTGCTGGCGGTGGGCACGATCGTGCTCGAGATCGTCGCCGGACTCGCGCTGATGGCAGGCTTCAAGGCACGCTGGGCCGCAGCGGCGCTGGCGGCCTTCACGCTGCTGGCGAGCTTGCTCTTCCACGCCTTCTGGGCCGCGCCGGCCGAGCAGCAGCGGGTCGAGTACCTGATGTTCATCAAGAACATCGCCACCATCGGCGGCCTGCTGACGGTGGTCGCCCTCGGCGCGGGCGGCTGGAGCCTGGACGCGCGCCGACGTGCCTGACAGCTGCCGCGCGTCAGCGCTCAGCCAAGCCGCTGGCGGAGGAACGCCGCGATTGCCTCGATCTCCTCGGCGCAGATGGAGTGGGGCATCGGATATTCATGCCAGCTGACCGCGTAGCCGAGCGAGGTGAGCAGGTCCCGTGATTGGATCGCGCGGGCGATCGGCACGACCGGATCGTCGGTGCCGTGCGCCATCAGCAGCGGCACCGCCGCGCTGGCCGCATGCCTCTCGGCGGCCAGCTTGTCGGCGAGCGGCAGGTAGCCCGACAGCGCGATCAGGCCGGCCAGCGGATCGGCCTGCCGCAGGCCGGTCTGCAGCGCGATCGCCGCTCCCTGCGAAAAACCGGCCAGCACGATGCGCGCGCGCGGTATGCCGCGCTGCACCTCGCGCTCGATCAGGGCCTCGACCGCCTTCTGCGAGCCGCGGATGGTCTGCTCGTCCTCGCGATGGGCCAGATCGGCGGTGCGGATGTCGTACCAGGCGCGCATCACGAAGCCGTTGTTGATCGTCACCGGCATCATCGGCGCGTGCGGGAACACGTAGCGCGCCGCCGGCGCCCCCAGTGACTCGAGTTCCTTCACCACCGGCACGAAGTCGTAGCCGTCGGCGCCCAGCCCGTGCAGCCAGATCACCGCGCGCGTCGGCGCGGCCGTCGTCTGCAGCTCGATACATTCAAGCAATTTCTTCTCCCCGGCCGATCACCGGCTTCGCACGGCCGACTTCGGCCGGAAGCTCCTCACCACCGCCTCCTGCGTTTCGATGTACGGCCCGCCGATCAGGTCGACGCAGTACGGCACGGCGGCGAAGATGCCCGCTTCGATCACCTTGCCGTCGGCGTCCTTCAGTCCTTCGAGCGTCTCGGCGATTGCCTTTGGCTGGCCGGGCAGGTTGATGAGCAGCGCCGCGTGGTCGGCGGTCTCGCGCAGTACTGCCACCTGCCGCGACAGGATCGCGGTCGGCACGAAGGCGAGCGAGATCCGCCGCATCTGCTCGCCGAAGCCCGGCATCTCGCGCGTGGCCACTGCCAGCGTCGCCTCGGGCGTGACGTCGCGCCGCGCCGGCCCGGTGCCACCGGTGGTCAGCACCAGGTCGCAGCCGACGGTATCGACCAGTTCGATCAGCGTCGCTTCGATCAGCGCACGCTCGTCGGGCACCAGCCGCTCGTGGTGCTGCCACGGCGAGGCCAGCGCGCGTGTCAGCCAGTCGCGCAGTCCCGGCAACCCCTTGTCCTCATACGCGCCGCGTGAAGCGCGGTCGGAAATCGACACCAGGCCGACGATCAGTTCGTCGGGATGCCTGCGCTGTGCCTTCATGAGAACCGAGCCTTCTGTGTGTATTGCTCGTGCAGCCAGCGATAAAGCTGCCGCGCGTACTTCGGCGGCCGGCCTTCCTTGTGCTCGCGGCGGGCGGCACGAATCGTCGCGCGCAGCTGCTGCACGTCGGCGCCCGGCAAGTCGGCCAGCACGCCGTCGAGCGCCGCGTCGTCGGCCAGCAGGGCATCGCGCAGCCGCTCGCAACGATGCATCAGCGCCACTGCCTGGTTCGACTCGCCGGTGGCGTTGTCAATCGCCGCCCGCAGCGGCTCCGGATCCACCTGCCGCATCAGCTTGCCGATGTATTGCAGATGCCGGCGCCGCGCCTCGTGCGAACCGATGCGAGCCATCCTGGCGATGGCCTCGCGCAATGGTTCCGGCAGGTCGATCCGTCCCAGCTCAGCGTCAGACAGCCGCAACAGCGACTCGCCGAGATCCTGCAGCGCGGTCATCTCGCGCTTGCGCTGCGACTTGCTCGGCCGCTCGGCCGGGGTCTGTTCTGGCGGGGGAGAAAGGGTGGGGGCTTTGTGAACCATCGCTGGCTATCATAGCCAGCCGATTTCGCGCCACCTCCGCCTTCATCTTCCGGATGCCTCGATGAGTTCCCTGTTTGCGTTGCCCGATGACCAACTCCGCGCCACTGCGCAGCAGGCGCTCGACCTGGCTTGCTCGCTGGGAGCCAGCGACGCCGTGGCGGACATCAGCGAATCGGTAGGGCTGTCGGTGAGCACCCGGCGGGCGCAGGTCGAGACCATCGAGCACACGCGCGACAAGGGCCTCGGCATCACCGTCTACATCGGCTCCCGGCGCGGCAATGCGTCGACGTCGGACTTCGCGCCGGCCGCGATCCGCCAGTCCGTCGAGGCGGCCTACAACATCGCCCGCTATACGGCGGAGGACCCCGCCGCCGGCCTGCCCGACGACGACACGCTCGAGCGCGCGCCGCGCGACCTCGATCTGTTCCATCCATGGGACCTGCAGGTCGAGCAGGCCATCGAGATCGCGCAGGCGGCGGAGCGTGCGGCGTTCGGCGTCAGTCCGCAGATCGTCAACTCCGAGGGGGCCAACGTGTACACGTCCTCGGGGCACTTCGTGCTTGCCAACACGCGCGGCTTCTGCGCCGGCTTTCCGTACTCCCGCCACTCGCTGTCGGTCACCCCGATCGCGCAGGACGCGCGCGGCATGCAGCGCGACGACTGGTACAGCGCCTCCCGGGTGGCCACCGCGTTGGCCTCGTCGCAGGCGCTCGGCGAGTACGCGGCACGGCGGGCGCTGGCGCGGCTGTCGGCGCGCCGGCTGAAGACGCGCAAGGTGCCGGTGCTGTTCGAGGCGCCGCTGGCGTGCGGGCTGCTGGGCAGCTTCGTTCATGCGGCCAGCGGCGGCTCTCTGTACCGCAAGGCGTCGTTCCTCGTCGACGCGCTGGGCGAGCCGCTGTTCGCGCCGCACGTGTCGATCCACGAGGACCCGTACGTGCCTCGCGGCTACGGCTCGGGCGCCTTCGACGAGGAAGGCGTGCGCGCAGCCGCGCGCGACGTGGTTGCCGATGGCGTGTTGCGTGGCTACTTCCTGTCGACCTACTCGGCGCGCAAGCTCGGCATGAAGAGCACCGGCAACGCGGGCGGTGCCTACAACCTGGAGCTTCGTTCGACGCTGACGCAGCCGGGCGACGACTTCGCGGCCATGCTGCGCAAGCTCGGCACGGGCCTGCTGGTCACCGAACTCATCGGGCAGGGAATCAACTATGTCACCGGCGACTATTCGCGCGGCGCCAGCGGCTTCTGGGTCAGGAACGGCGAGATCGCCTACCCGGTCGAGGAGATCACCATCGCCGGCAACCTGCGCGACATGTTCGCCAACGTCGTCGCCGTGGGCGCCGACCGGCTCGAGCGCGGCGGACGGACCACCGGCTCGGTGCTGATCGACGGCTTGACCATCGGCGGCGCTTGATCGGGCGCAAGTCCCAGCCTGCCGAAGCAGGAACTCCGCGGACTACAATCCGACGCGAGGGGGGCGGAGCCGCCCCTTACCGGCTGGGCGCTACGCTCCTCAAGACCGAGTTCGACACCAAACACGAAGGAGACCTTATGCAACGTCGTTCGTTCATTCGCAGTGCCACGGTTGGCGCGGCAGCGACCGCAGCGGTTGTGGCAGCGCCGGCCGTCCATGCGCAGACACAGATCCGCTGGCGCCTGGCGTCGAGCTTCCCGAAGTCGCTCGACACGCTGTTCGGCTGCGCCGAGTTCTTCGCCAAACAGGTGACCGCCGCTTCCGGCGGTCGGCTGACCGTCACCGCGCATGCCGCCGGCGAACTGGTGCCGGCCTTCGGCGTGGTCGACGCGGTGCAGAACAACACGGTCGAGTGCGCGCACACCGCGCCCTACTATTTCTTCGGCAAGGACGAGACCTTCTCGATCGACTGCGCCATCCCGTTCGGCCTGAATGCGCGGCAGATGAACGCGTGGATGTACGAGGGCAACGGCCTGAAGCTGCTGCGCGAGTTCTATACCAAGTACAACATCGTCAACTTCCCGATGGGCAATACCGGCGCGCAGATGGGCGGCTGGTACCGCAAGGAGATCAAGTCGGTGGCCGACCTGAAGGGCCTGAAGATGCGGATCTCCAACCTGGCCGGCGCCGTCCTGACCAAGCTGGGCGTGGTGCCGCAGTCGATCCCCGGCGGCGAGATCTACACCGCGCTGGAGAAGGGCACGATCGACGCCGCCGAGTGGGTCGGTCCGTATGACGACCTGAAGCTCGGCTTCAACAAGGTGGCGCCGAACTACTACTACCCCGGTTGGTGGGAAGGCGGCCCGCAGCTGTCGCTGTACGTCAACAGCAAGGCCTGGGAGGCGCTGAGCCCCGAGCTGAAGGCGATCGTCGAGGCCTGTGCGACGCAGGCGGGCACCGAGATGCTGGCCAAGTACGACGCCAGGAACCCGGTTGCGCTCAAGCAGCTGGTCGGGGCAGGCACCAAGCTGCACCGCTTCCCGAAGGACGTAATGGACGCCTCGTTCAAGGCGTCGAACGAGATCTATGCCGAGTTGAGCGCCAAGAACGCGGGCTGGAAGAAGATCTACGAAGACATGATCGCCTTCCGGCGCGATCAGAACCTGTGGTTCCGCTTCGCCGAGGCGAGCTTCGACGACTTCATGCAGCAACAGAAGCTGTAGGAAGCGCATCGGCGCAAGAGGGCAGCGGGCCGCATCAGCGGCCCGTTTTCTTTCCTGCCGTCGCTTCGGCGGCGGATCCGAAGCTACTTCTTGGCGTCGTCCTTCAGCGCGCGGCGCACCGCTTCCATCGGGTCCTCGGCTTCGTCCTGCTTGGCGGGCGCGGGTGCGGCTGCGCCGCCCGCGGGGCTGGCCGCGGGTTCGGGGGCCGGTGCCTCATAGCCGCGCGGGGTGGGCGCCTCGAACTGGATCTTGTCGATATCGACCGCGGCCTTCTTGGCCGTGTCGATCGAAATGCCCGGATACATGATCACTGCCACCACCATGATCAGCTGGATCGCAATGAAGGCGAGCGCCCCCTTGTAGATCTGCGGCGTGGTGACGGCGCCGATGGTTTTTCCGCTCACCCGGTCCGCATAGTCGGAGCGCGGCGCCACGCTGCGCAGGTAGAAGAGCGCGAAGCCGAACGGCGGCGTCAGGAACGAGGTCTGCAGGTTCATCGCGACGATGATGCCGAACCAGATCAGCACCAGGTCCTGCGGCGTGCCCGCCGGCAGCAGCGCCGGCAGCAGCTTGTCCGCCACCGGCGCAATCATCGGGATCACGATGAAGGCGATCTCGAAGAAGTCGATGAAGCAGCCAAGGATGAAGATCAGCACGTTGACGACGATCAGGAACCCCATCGCCCCGCCCGGGATGTCCTTGAACAGCGCTTCCACCCAGTAGTGGCCCTCGGCGGCGTTGAAGGTAAAGCTGAAGACCGTCGAGCCGACCAGGATGAACATCACGAAGCACGACAGCCGCGTCGTGTTGACCAGTGCCTGCCTGAGCAGATCGAAAGTGAGCTTGCGCCGGCTGGTGGCCATGATCAGCGCGCCGACCGCGCCCATCGCGCCGCCTTCGGTCGGTGTGGCGATGCCGAGGAAGATGGTGCCAAGCACCAGGAAGATCAGCACCAGCGGTGGGATCAGCACAAAGGTGACGCGCTCCGACAATTTCGACAGCAGCTTCAGCCCGAACAGGCGGTTGAGCAGCGCCAGGCCGAGCGCAGTGAACGAGGCGACGGTCAGCGACATGATCAATACCTCGTCGCCCGGCGCGGGCAGTTCGCGGTCGATCAGCGGATTGATCATGACCTGGTGCCCTTGGCTCCAGGCGAAGCCGGCCGCAGCCGCGATCGCCAGCAGCACCAATAGCGATCGATGGCCGCTGGCGCCGTTGTCCTCGCGGTAGATGCGCGCCTCTTCAGGTAGCGCGGGAACCCAAGCTGGCCGGATGATCGAGACGATCAGCACGAAGATCGCGTACAGGCCGACCAGCATCAGGCCGGGCAGGAACGCCGCTTCGTACATGTCGCCGACCGAACGGCCCAGCTGGTCGGCGAGCACGATCAGCACCAGCGACGGCGGGATCGCCTGCGCCAGCGTTCCGGAGGCGGTGATCACGCCAGTGGCAACGGTACGGTTGTAGCCGTAGCGCAGCATGATCGGCAGTGAAATTAGCCCCATCGAGATCACCGCGGCCGCGACCACGCCGGTCGTGGCCGCCAGCAGGGCGCCGACGAAGATCACCGCCAGCGCCAGCCCGCCGCGAATCGGCCCGAACACCTGACCGACGGTCTCCAGCAGGTCCTCGGCCATGCCGCTCTTCTCGAGGATGATGCCCATCAGCGTGAAGAATGGAATCGCCAGCAGCGTGTCGTTCTGCATGATGCCCATCACGCGCAGCGGCAGGGCCTGGAACAGTGTCGCCGGAAACAGGCCGAACTCCATGCCGATGTAGCCGAACACGAGTCCGGTGGCGGCGAGCGAGAAGGCGACCGGGAAGCCCGTCAGCAGGAAGAACAGCAGGCCGCCGAAGAGCAGCGGCACGAAGTTCGCGTGGATGAACGCGGTCATTTGGCGGCCCCCGCCTCGGCTGCGGCCTGTTCACCGTGGGCCTTTCCGGGCTCCGCGTGGGCCA
>Ga0209254_10005640_pt1 | contig 11507 bp, 12 predicted proteins | sample FrelakmetDIP11DI_FD_187148 | JGI IMG/M metagenome (GOLD analysis project Ga0209254, IMG submission 187148) | Freshwater lake sediment microbial communities from the University of Notre Dame, USA, for methane emissions studies - DIP11 DI (SPAdes)... | ecosystem: Environmental > Aquatic >... | reverse complement strand
TTCCTATGAGGCATGCGGAGGGAAAGCGGTTGATATCCTCCCGCAGGCCGCGGCCCTTGAACTCATCCATACCTATTCGCTTATCCATGATGATCTCCCTGCAATGGACGATGATGACCTGAGGCGCGGGAAGCCGACTAACCATAAGGTCTTCGGTGAGGCGATGGCAATCCTCGCGGGAGACGGGCTTCTTACAGAGGCTTTTTCCATGTTGACGAGCACGGACCCGCTGCTCCACTTTAGCAGTGGCGGCATGGGCAGTCTGCAGGGCAAAAAGATCACTCAGTCTTCCCTTTTGAAAGCAGTGAGGGAAATCGCTGTCTCATCGGGCATTCACGGTATGGTCGGGGGACAGGCGGAGGATATCCTTTCCGAGGATTCCGTCCCTGACCTGCAGACGCTCGAATTCATTCACCGTCACAAAACCGCGGCCTTGATAGCGGCAGCCGTTAAAATGGGTCCCATTCTCGCAAACAGCGGCAAAAAAATGCTGGAGGCGATGACGAAATATGGCGAAAATGTCGGACTTGCGTTTCAGATCATTGATGATATACTGGATATCGAAGGTTCTACCGAAGAGCTTGGAAAACCCGCGGGATCAGACCGGCGAAAGAAGAAGATGACCTATCCGGCCCTATTCGGCGTGGAAGGCGCACGGCAGAAAGCAGGCAAGCTGATAACCGGGGCGATTGAAGCCATCAGTATATTCCCGTCCGGAGCCGATCCCTTAAGGGAAATTGCACGGTATCTTCTTGACAGGAGGGCTTAATGTATATTGAACAGATAGCATCCCCTGCCGATTTGCGGAAACTCTCTCCTCATGAATTGCAGAAACTGAAGAGAGAGATCAGAACTATCATCATCGAGCGCGTTTCGAAAAACGGGGGACATCTCGCCTCAAACCTCGGGGTGATAGAGCTCACGATAGCCCTCCACTATGTGTTTCATTCACCCACGGATAAGATTATCTGGGACGTGGGTCATCAGACATACCCGCACAAACTCCTTACCGGCCGATTCGGACGTTTTTCAGAAATACGGAAATTGAATGGGATTTCCGGATTTCCGAAAAGGGACGAAAGCGAGCACGACGCTTTCGGAACAGGACACAGTTCAACTTCGATTTCTGCGGCGCTCGGAATTATTGAGGGAAGAGATAGGAATAAAGAAGATTTTAAGGTTGTTGCCGTTATCGGCGACGGCGCGTTGACAGGCGGGATTGCCTTCGAAGGCCTCAATAATGCGGGACACCTGAAGAAAGATCTCATCGTCATCCTGAACGACAACGAAATGTCGATATCAAAGAATGTCGGGGCGCTGCCTGCGTATCTCAACAGGATACTCACGGGAGACCTGTATCAGCGATTTAAGAAGGAGACGAAGTCCCGTCTCGAAAAGATACCCAAAGTAGGCGGCAAGGCCGCCGAGATCGCCGAAAAGACGGAAGATATGCTGAAGAGGCTTTTCCTTCCCGGCATGCTTTTTGAAGAACTCGGATTCAATTATGTCGGGCCGATCGACGGCCACGATATCGATCTTCTGATCGGGACGTTAAAGAGGATAAAAACAGAAACTTCTCCCACGCTTGTGCATGTTATTACCAAAAAGGGGAGGGGGTATGCTTTTTCGGAAGAGAACCCATCCTTCTTCCACGGGATCGGTCCGTTCAAGCTCGAGACAGGGTCTCCCCTCAGCGGAAATCTCCCCACGTACAGTGAGGTATTCGGCACTATGCTGACGGAACTGGCAGAAAAAGATGACAAAATCCTCGCCATAACCGCTGCCATGAAGGAAGGCACAGGTCTCGAACAATTCGCGAAGAGATTTCCCGACCGTTTTTATGATGTCGGCATTGCCGAGGGACATGCGGTGACGTTCGCCGCAGGTCTTGCGACGCAGGGGCTAAGGCCTGTTGTTGCGGTCTATTCGACATTTCTTCAGAGGGCGTATGATGAAATAGTCCACGACGTCTGTCTTCAGAATCTCCCCGTCATATTTGCCATCGACAGGGCCGGCCTTGTCGGAGAAGACGGACCGACCCATCACGGCGTATTCGACCTGTCCTACCTGCGGCATATACCGAACATCGTTATTATGGAGCCAAAAGACGAAATCGAGATGAAAGAGATGTTCGAATGCGCACTCTGTCATAAGGGACCGGTTGCAATACGCTTTCAGAGAGGGAAAGCTCGGTCGGGATTCGACAGGTATCTCGATATCGCCGGTGAAGTGCCGGTATCATTCAAGATCGGTGAAGCGGAAGTGCTGAAAGACGGCAAAGACGTAGCGCTCATTGCGCTGGGAAGCACTGTTTACCCTGCCCTGTCGGCAGCGCGGAGACTCGAAAAAGAAGGGGTTTCCGCGATGGTCGTTAATGCACGTTTTGTAAAGCCGATAGACCGTGCCCTTATCGCGTCTGTTGCGGCAATCGTTCCAAAGATCATTACTGTTGAAGAAAATGTTCTCCAGGGCGGGTTCGGCAGCGCAGTTCTCGAATTCTTAAACGAACTCGATCTTCATACTATAAGGGTGAAGCGTATCGGAATCCCGGATATCTTTATTGAGCAGGGAACGCAGTCTGAGCTGAGGACAAGATACGGCCTTGATGAAGAGGGGATAGCCAGTGCGGTGCTGTCTCTGCACAAGGAGCCGACATTCAGCTTTTGAAAGAAAGGCTCGACAAGATACTCGTTGCAAAAGGGCTGGTAAAAAGCAGAGAACTCGCGAGGGCGCTTATTATGGAAGGCAATGTTTTTGTCGACGGTTCGCAGGTCACAAAAGCCGGCTTTTTGGCCCATGATACCGCTGACATCGATCTCAGGAAAACCGGTATTCCCTATGTAAGCAGGGGAGGCCTCAAGATCGAGGCCGCACTCGATTTTTTTACTATCACCGTGCATGATAAGATTATCATGGATGTGGGGGCTTCAACGGGCGGGTTCTCGGATTGTTTATTGCAGAGAGGAGCCCGAAAAATCTACTGTATCGATGTCGGATACGGACAGCTTGCATGGTCTTTGCGAAATAACCCAAGAGTGGTTCTCCTTGAGAGGACCAATATACGGTACCTCAGCGAAAAACTAAAAGAGCGGGGAGAGAAGGGCAGGGAGCAGGGAATGGAAGAGCTCATTGAATGCAGGGTAGATATGGCCGTGGTTGATGTATCATTCATCTCCCTGAAGACCGTTATTCCTGCCGTAGTACCGTTCCTTCCTGCCGACGCTGAAATCCTCGCACTTGTCAAACCGCAGTTTGAAGTGGGGAAAGGAGAAGTCGGCAAAGGCGGAATTGTGAAAGAAGAAGAGAAGAGGCTGTCTGCTGTGGAGGATGTCAGAGGTGCGCTCGAAAGGCTGGGACTTACTACCATCGGCGTTTTCCAGTCGCCGACACCTGGGCAAAAGGGGAACAGGGAGTACTTCTTATATATGAAGAGGGAATATCATGGATGATGAAAAACTTCTCATAGGCATTGATCTCTCTACGGCATCCGAGGTGCTTATCGAGTTGCTTATTGAAGATGCTGTTGACGTTTCAGTATATGAAGAGATCGCCAGGGCAAATACGCGCCGGCCTGAAATTTTAAGGCTTCTCCTCGACAGTCCGGAGACGCCCGACGAAGCAAGGGCACTTGTGTCCGGCATGTTGAGTATTCCGGCAAAGCCGAAATCCGGGATCGTACGGGCGCAGAAAACGCCTGAGGTCCGCACCCAGAGTATTCTCCAGAGGATTCAGAAGCTGAGCGTGTCCGAGAGAATACAGCTCGCGCTGAGGGGCGGCAAGGAAATCAGGACAATCCTTATGCGGGACCCGAACAAGGAAGTTTGTCTCACTGTCCTTGGAAACCCGAAACTTACCGACACGGAAATCGAACTTATCGCACGATCGCGCTCGATACCGGACGAGGCACTCAGGATGATAACCAAGAAAAGGGAATGGATGAAAAATTACAATATCATGCTGGCCCTCCTGACGAACCCCAAATTACCACCAGGGATAGCGCTCCCCCTGGTAAATGAACTTAAAACAAGAGACCTCGCTGTGCTCGAGAAGAACAGAAATGTTTCAGAGGGGTTGCGTGGAACCGCAAAGAAACTTCTCAGAGCAAGGAAAGCCCACTAACGCAGTCTCGAAAACTTGTTGCAAAAAGTCTCCAATGGTAGAGAACATCAGATGGAAAAGAACACATAAGCAGCCTTCATTTACGGGACAACCGTGAAGGCAATCGGTTGAATTATGTTATTATATAGTCAATATAGTGGAGGACACACAGGTAATGCCGATCTATGAATATGAATGCCTCAGCTGTAGCAAACAATGCGAGGTGATACAAAAATTTAACGATGAGCCTTTGAACTGCTGCCCTGAATGCGGCGGTCATATGCATAAACTGATATCGCACACGTCCTTTATACTGAAGGGCACCGGGTGGTATGTGACCGACTACGCATCGCCTGAAAGAAAAAAAGCCATTGAAGCGAAAGGCAAAACACATACCAAGACAGAAAATAAGACGGATGTAAAGAAAGAATCAAAGACAGAAGCAAAGACAGAAGCTGTTTCAAAAAAATAGTGAAAGAGCCTCATGTCCACGTCCCCTACAGCAGGATTGAGGACTATCTCGGATTTATAAAAGAAAACCGCATCAATCCGGAACTGTATTTTTCTTCAAATATACTCGACCGCATAACCGTATCCGATATCAAGACACTGAAGGAGCAACTTGACTACAATCCCTCCTTTTCGGTCCATGCGCCGTTTATGGACCTCTCACCCGGTGCAGTCGACGAAAAAATCCGTGCAATCACTCTTGAACGGTTTTTCGCTGTCTTTGAAATCGCCGACATCCTTCAGCCAAAGACGATTGTGTTTCATTCAGGATACGAGAAATGGAAATATGCCCACAGGATAGACCTATGGCTTGAGGGCAGCCTCCCCACGTGGGAAGTTCTGCTGAGAAAGGCTGAGGCAATGAATATCAGGATTGCGATAGAAAATGTCTTTGAGGATAATCCGGAGAACCTCAGAATGCTTATGGAGAAAATACATTCGGAGCATTTCGGAGTCTGCTTTGACACAGGACATTTCAACCTTTTCTCCACGATATCTCTCAGCGAATGGTTAGGCGAGCTGAAGCCGTATATTGTAGAACTGCATCTCCATGACAACCACAAGACATCCGATGCTCATAGTGCCATAGGGGAAGGAACATTCGACTTCAATGCATTGTTTGCAATGGTGAAGGATAAGGAGATGATTTACACGATCGAAGGACATACACCTGACGATGTCATGAAGAGCATCGCACGACTGAAAAACTACCTCTGAAAATACCTTTTTCCCAGAACAATGCGGGCACTGTAAATATTCTGAAAATCCTCTTGACAATTTGTTATGCCGGGACTAAAGTAAAAAAATAGCAGCCTAAATCCATTCAAAGAATGGATGCGGGGGACCCAAATAAAAGGGGCGTATTTCCCGGGATACCCGGGAATAGGGCACTTCCAAGCCCGAGCCCGACAGCTAACCTCGCAGGCATTTGGAAGGGCACTGGACAGGGACGTGAACCGCTGCCAGCCGGCGGTTTTTTTATGCTCCTCCTTTGCCCCCGAAGGAGGCAGCGATGCTGAAGAGAGAATCTGCTGTTAAGGGAATCATCAAATCCCTCGGTCTTGTTTTTGGCGATATCGGAACAAGTCCCATCTATACGCTTACCGTTATCTTTCTGCTCATGAAACCGACTGAAGCCAATGTAATCGGAGTGCTTTCCCTCATTGTCTGGACATTGGTTATCCTTGTGACCATAGAATATGCATGGCTCGCCATGAGCCTTGGGAAAAGGGGCGAAGGCGGCACTATCGTCTTAAAAGAGATCCTTGCCCCTCTGCTGAAATCAGGGAGGCAGGTTTCGTTTGTGACCTTTCTCTCCTTTATCGGGATATCACTCCTTATTGGTGACGGTGTCATCACTCCGTCAATAAGTATTCTCAGTGCGGTCGAAGGCTTATTACTGATCCCCGGACTTGAACAGACGCCACGGGAAATCCTCATTTTCGCAGCAGCGATTATCGCAATAATATTATTCGCCTTTCAGAGAAAGGGGACCGAAAAGGTAGCTGTGGCATTCGGCCCCCTGATGATCCTCTGGTTTTCTTCGCTGACGATATCGGGGATTCTGTCCATCGGTAATGTGCCATCGGTAATGTCTGCATTGAACCCCTTCAATGCCGTTCGATTTATTGCCGGACATGGCCTGTTCGGTTTTTTTGTGCTTTCTGAAGTTATCCTCTGTGCAACAGGAGGGGAAGCATTGTACGCCGATATGGGTCATCTGGGCAGAAAACCAATCATAAGGGCATGGTCGCTTGTTTTTGTAGCGCTCCTCCTGAATTATCTTGGACAGGGAGCTTTTCTCGTTCAGCATCCGGGGGCAAAAAATGTGCTTTTCGAGATGATATTCCACCAGGCGCAGTTCCTCTACATCCCCTTTCTTGTTCTCAGCATCTTTGCAACGGTCATTGCGTCGCAGGCGATGATCAGCGGAATGTTCTCAATCGTCTATCAGGGGATTACCACGCATATCATGCCCCTCTTTAAAATCGACTATACCTCAATGGAAATGAAGTCCCAGATATACATAGGTTTTGTGAACTGGTTCCTCCTCGCTTCGGTGCTGTTCGTTCTGGTTGAGTTCCGCGAATCCCAGCGCCTCGCCTATGCATATGGCCTCGCTGTCACCGGAACAATGTCTTTGACCGGTATCATGATGATGTGGATTTTTTATAAACGGAATAACAGGGGCAGAGCGTTTATCTCGCTCCTGGTCACCATTGTTGATCTGGCATTCCTTTTTTCGAATATGTATAAGATACCGCACGGCGGGTACTGGTCCCTTATTATAGGGGCGTTCCCCCTCGCGGTAATCCTGATATATACCAAAGGGCAAAGAAGGCTTTACACGGCGTTAAAGCCGATAGCTATCAATGAATTCCTCGAACGATACATCGTCGCGTATAAAAGGACAAACAGAATAGAGGGAACCGCCCTTTATTTCTTGAAAGATGCAGAAGAAATCCCTCCATACATGCTGCGCAGCATGATGGTGAACGGCATCATTTATGAAGAAAACATTATTGTGACTATCGTCAAACGTGTTGACCCGTACGGGGTAATCGGTTTTTTTAAGGAAGATGTTTCACCCGGCCTCAGGGTATTTGAGATCCAGACAGGGTATATGGAATTTCCTGATATTGAGGAAATATTGAAAGAAGCCGGCATCGATGAAAAAACAATCTTTTACGGTATAGAAGATATCGTTACGGGAAATATTATCTGGCGGATCTTTTCAAGCATTAAACGATTAACGCCCAACTTTGTCCAGTTCCATAAGCTTCCGCCTCATAAACTGCACGGTGTAATGACACGGGTGGAAATATGAAGCGTACCCTGTAGATGTGCGCGCAATACAGGGGAGAGTTTTCTGGCCATATCACCCACAGTTGTATTGAAAGTGACTGGAGAGAGAGTATTTGAGCGGATTTTTTTGCAGATACTCAATAACTTGAGAGTACCGAGTTCTCGATCATTTTAACAGATTGCGGTTAGCCAGGTGCATTTTAATTTTTGAGTATTCGATAGAGAGATCGATCCATTTTTCAACGAGAGTTTTAAATCTTTTGTAAGTATCGACCTGCTTTTTCAGATCATCAACATGGGGAGCCCTGACATACTCGGTTTTGCTTTTCATCTTATGGGTATAGCTAAGCTGATAGAACTCCCATTTCTTTTCTTTCGCATTGCGGTACTGTTTGGTAAGTGACCCTGGCCGCATCTCTCCGATATCCAGCAGCTCCTGCTTAATCTTTTCAATCTGCTTTTCGATTCTCAAAAGACTTTTGTCTGTCATATTCCTCTGTATTCATTTTACCAAAACAGCCTTCTTCCTGATGTCGACGGACTTATCTCTGCCACCCATCGATAGTATTGCGCTGTGCGGGCTCCGCTTTAAGATCGAGGTCTCTTTCAAACAGGCTGTCCGTACTATCGGCTTTTTTATGCATATCATTTCTGGATGAAGGCTATGACTCCTGTTCGTAAGGCTTCAGGCGATCAGTACCTCCACAGAAAGTCTGATGCCTACCGCATGGTTGTCAGAAGAAAGCTTGCTGCGTATCACCGGTTTATTCAGGTCGGGCGTATTGCTCAGGGGCTCCTTCAGTATCTTTCCATTAGCTTTCCCGATCTCGTCTGGGCTAAGTTCGGCTCCTGGCTCCGTACTATCCGCCCCGGTATTCCCCCTTCGGAGTACGTTACTTCCCTTGCCCTCAGGAATTCCTTCCCCGATTTCCTGTCAGGTTCCCCTTCTGAGGCTACTTTCGCGAGATTCCTCATCGATAGAATCGATTTCCGTAAAAATAACCCCTTTAGGTTGGCCGCTTAGTTGCTTTTGAAAGATTGAATACGGTACTCTCAAGTTATTATGAATACAATATTCCGGAGAAATATGGATTGATGGAAACTATAAAGGAACATAGGGGATGAAAAAGAGCAGGATCCTGATCACCTGTGCAAAGGGGATAACGCCTTTTTTGAAGGAAGAACTCCTTCGCCTCGGATTCCCCGCGCTTTCAGAAACCATTGCAGGTGTCGCGACCGAGGGGACTCTCGATGATACCCTCAGGCTTAACCTTCTTCTGCGCACAGCGCATCGCGTCCTCTTTCTCATCAGGGATTTTATTGCGCGCGATGCCGATGAACTCTATCGCGCGATGTCGGAGATTGCGTGGGAAGAATACATCAGCGAGGATGGGTATGTCTGTGTGACATCCAGCGTGGATAATCCGGGCATCAGAGATACGCGCTTTGCGAATGTAAAATGCAAAGACGCCATTGTCGACAGGATACGGAAAAAACGCGGGAAGCGTCCTGATTCAGGTCCCGACCAGGACAGGGCCGTAGTAAATCTTTACTGGAAGGGTGATCAATGCTCTGTGTATATCGATACGTCAGGGGAGCCCCTTTCCCGGCGGGGGTACCGGAAGATTCCCATGGCAGCGCCTATGCAGGAGACGCTTGCAGCTGCCGTTATCCTGGCAACCGGATGGAACGGCGGCGGACATTTCGTCAATCCCATGTGCGGCAGCGGAACCCTTGCCATTGAAGCAGCATTCATTGCGCTCAACAGGGCGCCAGGTCTTCAACGAATCAATTACTGCTTTATGCATATAAAGGGATTCAATGAACAATTGTGGAACAATCTGAGGGCTCAGGCTAAAAAAGAGGCGGGAAAGCTTCATTGCAGGATTGTCGCCACTGATATCAGCAGGGAAGCAGTCGATGCGGCGAGGAGGAATGCCGCGACCGCCGGGGTAGAGCATCTGATCGAATTTGCAGTATGTGACTATTCCGAAACCTCTGTTCCTCAAGGCAGCGGGATCATAATCCTCAACCCTGAATATGGCGACAGAATGGGCAGGATCAATGAGCTTGAGAGCGTATATGCGGGAATCGGCGATTTTTTTAAACAGAAGTGTAGGGGGTATACAGGATACATTTTCACGGGAAACGCTGATCTGGCAAAAAAGGTGGGATTGAGAGCGAAACGAAGGATTCCATTCTTTAACGGCAGAATAGAATGCAGGCTTCTTGCATATGAATTGTACGAAGGGAGCCGAAAGAGCAAAGAAACAATAATGCCGTAAAGAAAGCTCTGACGTTCATCGACTGATCAATAGGGTATTATTAACCCGGCAAGTAAATACTTTAAAAAATCGTCATTGTCCGGCTTGACCGGGGGATCAAGTCGGGAATTCTGGGGACAAAGTCGGGAATTCTTGCCGTGGTACGTAGTTATCCACTACTTAGTGGCCACAAATAAACATCTAAGAACTGTTACGGTAATTCCCTTTTCGTCAAAAAACGAAAGAGTTTATCCTTTCGACTAACAGCCAAAGACAACCTTAAGGGCTTTTTTTACGCTCAACAGCTGATCTACCCCGATTATTCCGACACGCTCGACAAGGCGTTCCTCAGCTACGGAACGAACCTGGAAAATATCTACCACGGATTTCTTATCAAGGCCATTTTCATTCCCTGGGGTAAGGGTAACCATCCAGGGCACATCCTTGAATTTGTCCTTGTAATCGGTAATTGGAGCTACTATTTTCAGTGGAAGTATGCCAACAGTGTCGTCATTAACGATTACACAAGGTCGAGTTTTTTTAATTTCAGCTCCAATTGTGGGGTCCAGATTGACGGTCCATATCTCCCTTTGTCTCATTTGAAATCCTCCCCGTCCAGAGTTGTAAGGGAAACGAGGTCGGTGTTCCGCCGGTATTCATCAACCATGGAACGCGCTATCTTCTCAATTTTCCTTTTCTGTTGAGATTCCCGGTAGGCTTCGAATGCCTTAGTAATGAGTTCAGACTGCGACAGATCGAGTTCTGTGGCAAGGCTTTTGATTGCCCTGGAATAGCCGCGCGGCAATGAAACAGTTATACGGTCATGTTGCTTTGAAGTTTTAGGCATGGCAATTCTCCTTTCCTTAAATTGTTATATGTTTATAATGACATACAATTGTACGTAAACAAATATGCGATAAAATAAGATAAAAGTTATGCTCATGTTCCATAGCGTACGAAAGGTGTACTAATACTCTTTCTGTAACGGCTCCAACACGGTCTCTTCTACACGTTTGCATATTTGTGAAGCAGTCTTTTCACGATAATGCTCAATGGTTACAGGAGCATGAATGATTACTTTGACATGAATTCTTTTTTGAGCGCACACCCTCATCGCATTTTCATTCAGCGATTGCGGTTTGTGCCAGGCAATTTCCGCATCTTCTTTATAATGCAGCGTGACCGGCAGGAGCGAAATATCAGGGTTTAATTCTGTGACTTTGAAAATCCCCCTGTTGAACGGCAATCGCTCGGTAATCCGGCTGGTCGTCCCCTGGGGAAATACGACGAGTATCCGGTCTGAGCACTTGCCTGTAATGGTATTCAGTACCCTCAACCTTTCATGGGAAGCGGTACGGTCAAAAAAAATAACGCCCATCAGCCAGGCGATCTGCCCGAATATCGGATAATACTTTACTTCCTCTTTGCTTACGAATACCGAACCGAATGACGCGGAGAGCACAAAAATATCCAGAAAACTGGCATGGTTTGAAATGATGAGCATGCCTTTTTCTCTTTGTTCATAGATCTGGGAATTTTCCCGGTCAATAGCAACGCGAAAAATTACAAGGCATAGCTTGGAATACAGCTGAACAAGCTTAGGCCCCACACGGTGACGCCATTTAAAGAATACGAACAGTATGAAAAAATAAAATGGCGCAAGCATGAGGGTAACAATCAAAAATAGAGTTGTTTTTAAATAAAACGCAAAGAGTTCCATTTCTTTTTCTATTATAGATTAATCCCTCGAAGGAGTACGGGGCAATAGATGTCCTGACGGAGATTGAAAAAGGTATAATGTAAAGAACGTACATATTATCTGGAGATATG
>Ga0209254_10005639_pt1 | contig 11510 bp, 12 predicted proteins | sample FrelakmetDIP11DI_FD_187148 | JGI IMG/M metagenome (GOLD analysis project Ga0209254, IMG submission 187148) | Freshwater lake sediment microbial communities from the University of Notre Dame, USA, for methane emissions studies - DIP11 DI (SPAdes)... | ecosystem: Environmental > Aquatic >... | reverse complement strand
ACTGCCAGGGACGGAGGGCTATGGTGAACTGCGATGCCTTGCGTACATCCAGGAGCAGGCCGACCAGTTGGGGCAGGGGCAGGGCCCGCTGGCGGGTGAAATCTCCGGGGCTGAGGCGGGCGCTGTCGGCGAACTCGGGGGACGACAAGAATTCTCTTACGGGCCTATAGGTACTTTCAAATTTGCCCGATCAGTTGCAAATCGCTTGGGGTCGGCTGGATCGTCCTGGGTCTGATACCATGGGGTCTGGCTCCTTTGCGGGCGGCGGAGCATGCAGCATTATATCGAATATTCAGTAGGTTGGCGCTAACTTAATGACATTGTGTTGGCGCCGGGGCAGGGCGGCCTACTTGCCTACGACGAAGTGGGGCAGGCGATCCAGTACGGCGACCTGGATGCCGATCAGCACCCGCTGCACGACGTCGTACTTCTGCGCCGCCTCAACCGGGTTGAGTTGGTCGCCACCGCGATCAGCCAGCCACGGGAAAGCGTCCGGCGAGCCCATGAGGGCGGCAGTTGCTGGGAAGACTATCCGCGCATTCCCAGCCATGGCCTTGGGCGCATCGATGCGGCCCGCCCCGTCCTGACCCTGAAGAACCGCCCGTGAGCAAAAAACAGATCAAGCTCGCCATCCCTGCCGGCACACCCTGGCCTGTCGAGGGTCGGGACCCGAAGACCGGTGCGGTGGTCCTGGCGCCCGGCTTCCTCGAAGCGGTCGCGCAAGCCTCGGGGCTCGCCCTGGGCGACGACGGTACGGGTCGGCCGCGGCTCACTGAGGATATGGTGAGCGAACTACTCCTGCGGTGGTACATCGCTCGCCGTAAGCTTGGTGAGCCGGAGTGCCCCGTGATGGATGCGCTGATTGGGGAAGCGCGGCGGGCGTCGATGCACTAGCGCAGGCTAGGCCTCTTGAGCCCGGCGCGGCTGAGTCCCGCCCGCGCAGCCCTGGCCGGTCAGGGGTGTGCCACGCGATCGACCAGGGCGCGATCGATCTCGCGGGAGGCCGCCGTGTCGTAGCCCACGCCACGGACTTCGGCGATGTGCTGTACACAGGTCCAGTTGCCGTCATCGGAGAGCATCGCCCGCAGCACCGGGCTTCCATTCGACGCATCAACGACTTCCAGAACCTGCCCGGCTTTCAAATGGATTCGCCGCAGAATGGCCATGTGACCCCCGGAAACTTGAGTGCACTCGAATCGTGCGCACGAGTGTAACACCTACCATGAGATCATCAAGACAGAATTTGATTGGTTCATCAATTTGGTATAATGGCCGCCATACGGGACTGGGACGCGCCAGCCGGCACCATTCACTCAGACGCGGTCAATCTAGCGATGACGGATCTGTTCGATGGCGCCGACCAACCAATCAGTGGGCCGCGCGGAGGACGGCATGACTGACAACCAACTCAGGAAGGCACTGGCCGAGTTTGTCCGGCTCGGCAACGCCCTGGACGCAGAAGCGAAACGCAGGTACGGGCCAAGCGCGTTGCTGTTCCACGCGGCAGACGGTGGCGTGGTGTTCATGGCGGGCGACGGGGATGCTCGGTATTCAACCGAACAGGACCAACAATCCTACATGACTGAAATGGCGACGGTTTTAGCTAGGTGGGGGCGGGCGCATTTGGACGCAGCCGGTGCGATGCAACTCATCTGAACTTGAGGCGGACGTGGACTGCTCGTGTTGTGGCAAAAGAAATGTCAACGGGTTGCACCGGTGCTTTATCACAGGCAAAGGAAGGCCCTTGCGCGATGCTGAGCGGCGTGAGGCGGGGCGGGTATCCACCAGGCTCGCAAAGCGCGTGCGAGAATGGCTACCAGACCAGGTCGCGCCTACCGATCGACCCGTGAGGTTGTATCCCGGGCATTGGCAGCGGTCGGCGGGAGCATGGTCCTGGCAAATGCGGTCGAGCCTAAATCAGGTCGTGTACGTTGGCAGCCAGGAGCCGATGGCGGACTGCGTGAAGCGCGGCACAGGCATTACGCCGTCCGTGTTCGACCCGGCCACGCTAGAGGTTTCGGGGATCTAAGCGAAGTGAGCGCACTGATGAACTCGACGCACCGCGCTCGCCGCCACCTGGAAGCCGCGGGCCGAGATCACCCCCAGGCATGGACCCAGTTCGACGATTTTCGCCAGCGGCGCGAGGCGCTTGGCGGGTGGCCGGAGTATGTGTTTTGCCCACTGGCCGGCGCCTATGCCGTAGCCAGCCGGGGTGGGAGCAACCGGCTCCCGCTCGATCGGGTGGGCGAAGTGGCGCGTCTCGGGGCGCTGGCCGCCTGGCGACCGACCCAGGGGATCTATCGCTTCGACCCTGATCTGTATGCGGCTCTTGTGGCGAGCCCACCCAGCGGCCAATTGCCTTGCGAGGTCCTGCGCCACATGCCAGCCTGGTGTGTCTACCTCGAGTCGTCGGAGGCGGCCCAGCAGGCGGGCTTGTTCGGGTTCTTCGCCCACATGGAGAGCGACACGAACACCGGGGGTGAGGAGCTACGCCTCCTGCTCGATCACACCGATGGACTCCTGGCTCTGCCCCTGCACTTGGGTCCATGGGACCTGAGCACGGCGCTCGACGAAATGGGCAGGGAGGCGCGCAAGCAGGCGGTCCTAGCCGGACAGCCGGCGCCAGGGAACATGGCACAACTGGCCACGCTGGCGGGACCGCTGGTGTCGCTGCTCCTGTATCTGTGTTCCGACGGCGCCGACTACGAGCGCGCCGGACCGGTGACGCCGACGCGCACAAAGAAGGGGCTGCGCCTATTTCCCCCGCATCAGCCGCGGACCTGGGAGGTGGGAACGCGCATCGGAGCCGCCTTGCGACGCGCCGCGTCGCTGCCGGCGTCTGATCTGGGGCCAGCGGACCCGGGGACCCGGGCCAGTCCCAGGCCCCATGTCCGGACCGCCCACTGGCATCTCTACTGGACAGGGCCGCGAACGGGGACCCAGGTCCCCAAGGTGCGCTGGATTGCGCCGGTCGGGGTCAACCTGGCCCTCGGCGAGGACTTGCCCGCCGTCGTGCGCCAGGTCAGCCCGCCATGAGCGTGCCGCGGTCGGTCCTGATGCGAGCTGATGGCGACGGCGACGTGGTGGACTGCGCCCTCTGCGACGAACCGACGCGACGCCGCGACGCCGTACCGTGTTACTGCGATCCATTGCCGGGCGACGGCACGGAAGGGGGCTACACGTTCGTGTGCGCGTCTTGCCACCACGGGTGGGCCCCGGGGAACGAAGGGGATCAACAGTGACCGAGACGAATGCAACAAGCCACGGGATCGCGGCCTGCGGTGAGACCAGGATTAGACCGCACCTGCCTGGGATCGCCCGGCATTTTCGCCCGGATGGATGCGGATCGACCGCCTGCGGTCCGGTTGGGAGCCACGCGACAAGCGCGAGCCGCAGCGAGGTCTCCTGCGAGCGGTGCCGCAGAACGCGGCTGTTTCGCCGGTGCGCTTAACCGTGTCCTACACCGACGAGCAACTGCGCAGTATTGCGCATGAGGGCGGCCACAGCCTGACCTTCGCCGTCCCCGGCAGCGGGAAGACCCACACGATGGTCGGGCGCGTGCGCTATCTGCTGGAGCAGGGCATCCCGGACAAGTCCATCCGAGTCCTGGCCTTCAACACCGATGCGGCGGCGGAGTTTCGCGAGCGCTTGCAGCGAACGCTGCCGAGGGGCCTGGCGGCCCCCAAGGTCCAGACCTTCAACGCCATCGGCCATGCGCTGGTCGGCCTGTTCGAGCAGCAGGGGATGCTGCCGCGGTTGCGCTTGGAGACCAGCGATGGGCTGCTGCGGCGTCTGGCCCGGGAGGCCGTCAAAGCGACGCTCGACGAGAGCGACGCCGACAAAGCGCCAAGCCAGGACGAGCACGATGCCTTCGTCAGCTTCATCGGCTTGGTGAAATCGGACATCGTGACCCCGGAGGAGGTCTTCCGCCAGTTCGGTCTGCCGTCCAGTCTCGACTATTTCCCGCGGGCCTATCGCCGCTTCGAGCAGGCCCGGTTGAAGGCCGGCGTGCGCTTCTTCGCCGACCAGGTCGCCGAGCCCGTGGCCCTCATGCGGGCGAACCCGGACGCTCTGGCGAAGGTGACCAATCGGCTCGACTACCTGCTGGTCGACGAGTTCCAGGACGTGAGCCGGGTGCAGGTCGAACTCCTGTTGCAGCTCCTGGGAACCCGAGCCCAGCTCAACGCGGTCGGTGACGACTCGCAGTGTATCTACACCTGGCGCGGTTCGCGGCCCGAGTACATGGGCACGCAGTTCGACCGCTTCTTCCCCGGAGCCACCCGCTACACACTCTCGCGGACCTTCCGCTTTGGCCACCGCCTCGCGCTGGCGGCCGCCCAGTTGATCGGCCACAACCGCAACCGCGAAGATGCTCTCTGTGTCGCTGCGCCGTCCACACCGGACACGCAAATCGAGCTGATCCGCGCGACAGCCGATGGGGACCAAGGCGCTGTGGTGGCGGCGGTGGAAGCGTGGCGCCGCCAGGGCCGGGGCCTGCGTGAGGTGGCGGTCTTGGCGCGACTCTGGGCCCAGACGTTGGGCCTGGAGCTGGCCTTTCTGGAACGGGGCGTCCCTTACGTCAAGGCGGCGCGGAGCGTCTTCGAGGTCGGGGAGGTGATCGGTCTGCTCGGCTGGCTGCGCCTGGCCGCCGGCAGCCTGTCGGCGGAGGTGAGCGTCGAGGATGTCATCCGGCACATGCTTTCGACTCCGACCCTCTGGCTCCAGACGCAGCATCTCACCGCCCTGGCCAGGGCCATCGCCGAGGCTCCGGGCCGTGCGCCAGATCTGCTGGCGGCGGCCGCGCGCAAGGCCAAGGCGTACACCGCCGAGCGGATACTGACCCGCGCGCAGGTCTGGCGCGACGCGCCACGCTGGGCTGGACGGCCCGCCGCAGAGTTCCTGCGGTATTACGCCGCGGAGACCGATCTACTGAAGGTGTTTGGCGACTCGGCCACCAGCGAGGATGCCGGCGAGAAAGAGCTGTCCTATCGGACCTTGCTCGAGTTTGCCCTCGCCTGCGGCGCGGACGTTGGCGCGTTCGTCCAGCGCCTGGATGGGTTGCGGGAGGCGCGGGAGCGTTACGAAGCAGGCGGCGATGCGGTACTCCTCTCCACGATTCACCGGGCCAAAGGGCTGGAGTGGCCGTTGGTCTTCGTCACCGGCCTGGAGGATGGGTCCTTTCCCAGCCGGCGGTCGGACATCGAGGAAGAGCGGCGGCTGGCCTACGTGGCCATCACGCGGGCGAAAGAGCGCCTGAGTCTGGTGGTCCCGCCGGATGAGGCGTTCGACGCGGCCTGGCACGGTGCGATTCACCGTGGCCCCGGCACGGCCAAGCGGACCGCCAGCCGCTTTGCCTACGAGGCGAATCTGCGCATCAGCGTGGACCTCGGGGGTGCCATCGTGCGCCGGCTGGCCGATGGGGCCTCTGGGACCGCGCTGCCGGACGTGTCGAAGCCGGCCGCCCCGCTGCTCAACCGGTACCTGGAGGCGGTCGGCCTGCCCGAGCGCTACGTGGTCCCCGAGACCACACCCGCGCCGGCGCCAAAGACCGCGCCACGACCCTGGGGGCTCAACGATCGCCTGCGCCACCAAACCTTCGGCGATGGCTACGTCGTGGGGCTGGTGGACCGCAACACCCTGGACATCGATTTCAGCGGGCAGCGCCGGAAAATCCGCTTGGGGGTGGTCCCCTTGGAGCGGCTGTGACCAACTTTTTGTACAACAAAAACAAGAAAACGATGCGAGAACGAATAATAGGTGTGATCGACAATAGATCACAATGGCTGCGGCGCAGTTATTGTCGTGCGACCAAAGAAACAGACAGTGAAATGGAGCAGGCCCTGATTCGGGTCGCTATTTCGGGGTTGTCCCTGGTCTATCTCTGGTTCGTACCATCGCTGACCACGACCGAGTGCGAACTCTGTGGCTTTGGGTACTGGTTTAACTTTGGTTTCTTGGTGTTTTCGCTCGCCATCGTGGCCGCCATCGCCGCCTGGCCACACACATCCACGGCGCGCCGTCTCTTGGGCGCCACCGGCGACATCGGGGGATTGTCTATCTGCCTCGCTGTCGTCGGGGAACTGGCCGCGCCTTGGTGGTGGGTGTATCTATGGGTGACCGTCGGTAACGGCTTCCGCTTCGGCTTACCTTTCCTGTATTTCTCCGCCGGGCTGTCGCTGCTCGGGTTTGGCATCGTCACGCGGCTCAATCCATTCTGGGGCCAGCATCTTGGCCTCTCCCTGGGGCTGCTGCTGTCGCTTGTCATCATTCCTGGCTATGCCGCCTTCCTGCTGCGGCGCCTGCACGCGGAGACGCAGCGGGCCGAGGCCGCCAACCGGGCCAAGAGCGAGTTCCTGGCCAACATGAGCCATGAGATCCGCACCCCGCTCAACGGGATTATCGGACTGAGCGACCTGCTGGGTTCCTGCCAGCTCGGCCCCCAGGCGCGCGAGTATGCCGAGGCCATCCACTCCTCCGGGCGCAGTCTGCTGGAACTGGTCGAGGGGGTGCTGGACATCTCCCGCATCGAGGCCGGCAAGCTCACAACCCAGCAGGTACCCTTCGATCTCCACGCCCTGCTCGGGACAGTCCTGCGGATGTTCGCCCCACAGGCCGAAGCGCGCGGGTTACGCCTGTCGAGCCAGATCGCCCCGGAGACCCCCTACGCCCTGATCGGTGACCCAGGTCATGTGCGCCAGGTCCTGATCAACCTCGTCGGCAACGCCATCAAGTTCACCGAGGCGGGCTTCGTCGATCTGCGCTGTCACCCCCTGGGAGACGCCGCCGGGCGGGCCCTGATCCGTTTTCAGGTAGCGGACACCGGCATCGGCATCCCGCTGGAGGCCCAGACCCAGGTCTTCGAGAAGTTCACACAGGCAGATCAGAGTATTACCCGGCGCTTCGGCGGTAGCGGACTCGGTACCACCATCGCCAAGAAACTCGTGGAATTGATGGGTGGCCACATCGGCTTCGACAGCACCCCGGGGCTGGGGACCAGGTTCTGGTTCGACCTGGAGTTCGCCCATCAGGCCGATGCCGGCGCCGCCCAGGAGCCCCAGGGCCTTCATGGCTGCCGGGTGCTGCACCTGTCGCCGTGGCGCCGCTCCGCCGGCGACATCGCCCAATGCCTGGAAGGCTGGGGGATTGCCAACGACAAGGTCGATACCCTGGGCCAGGCGCGCCTGCGCCTGTTGGGTGGCGGGACACGCAATCTCCCCTACGCGATCCTGCTGCTCGATCGCTTCCCGCTGGACCGCGAGGCGCTGGACTTTCTCGCCGTCTGCGAGGAACCCCAGAGTCGGGGGCATCTGACCGTCCTCGTCGTGCCCGCCGAGGACGACGAGCAACGGGCCAGAACCGTTCTACGCGGCCGTGGCCATGTCCTGTCCTACCCCATCGACAAGGCGCACCTGTTCAATGCGCTGCATGCCTCGCACCAGCGTGCCTGCGGCGGCACCGTGGTGAGCTTCGCCGACCACCTGGACAGACGCGGGGCCGCCCACGTCACCGCCGGGTTGCATGTCCTGGTCGCGGAGGACAACCAAACCAATCGGCTGGTCATCGGGCATCTGCTGGAACGGGCCGGCGTCCGCTGCCGCCTGGTCGAGGACGGTCAGCAGGCCCTGGACGCCCTTGAAGAGGAGCGTTTCGACCTGGCGATTCTGGATCTGCACATGCCCAACCTCGGTGGCATCGAGGCCTTCCAGCTCTATCGCCTCGCCCACGCGGGAGAACCCGACCCGGTCCCCTTCATCCTACTCACCGCAAACGCCACCCTGGATGCACGCACCCAGGCGGAGGCGGCTGGGATCGAGCACTTCCTGACCAAACCCATCGCCTCGAGCGACCTCCTCAGCACCATTGCCGCGGCGACGCGGGCCAACCGAATGGAGGCCGCGGCGCCATCGGTTCCGCCGGACGAAGCCCAGGTGGATCGCACCCGACTCGCCGACCTCTTTGCTGTTGCGCCGACCAGTGAGTTTGTCGATCGGCTCATCACCGGGTTCGAGGCCGAGGGGCGCGATCTGCTGCGCCGGATGGACGCTGCCGCGACCGCCGAGGACTGGGGCAGTCTGCGCAACTGCGCCCACTCGATCAAGGGTAGCGCGGCACACCTTGGCCTGATCGCCCTGCGTCAGCAGGCAGCCAGCCTTGAGGCCAGCGGCAACGCCGATCTGCGTGGGGCTGGCCGCAGCCGCATCGCCGACCTCGAACAGACCTTCGATGCCGCCATCGAGTTGTTCCGGCGTGAGGTCGCGCGCCAGTTGGACCCCGTCCGGCAACTTGCCGGGCAAAAAAAGCCCCGCTAACCAGGCGGGGCAATACCCAGGAGGGAAACGGATAGTCCAGCCACGCAACGGCGGGGCTGCACTTTCGGCATAGCGCTGAATCCCCTTTAAGTGGTGTGGGGAATGTCGTATGCCGAGAAACTAACACGGAGGAGCCCTTTGTCTAGCCCCTCCCCGGGGCCTGCACGCCCGTCACGGACGGATGTCCTGTGTAGGGTGTGAACAAGTTCACAACCGCCCTTGGTGCGGGTCTACGGCGCGCCAGCCGCTTGCCTACGGCAATAGGCACATTTTTGGCCGTTTTGCTCGCATGCGGAGCGCTCCAAGATGCGGGATGCTGCGGCACGGCGCCCGGCTCACCGCCCTGAACATCGCGCAGCGCCCGGCCGGGCGCATCGACATCAACCACATCCAGCGCGATACCCGAGGACCGCCATGCCCAAGACACCCATTCTCCTCCTGGCCGCGATCTGCGGGCTGGGCACCTACCCGGTGGCAGCAGAACCACCGCCGCTGCCTGAAGTGCTCACCGCATCGCTCGATGGGGGGACCTTCATGTACTTCCCCCGCAGCGGCCGCACTCAGATCTGCGGCCGACCGAACCAAGCGGCGACTATTTGCGAGACGGCGCGCGTCTTCACCGATGCCGGTGGCATGCACCGCACGGAGACCCGCATGGTCGATGGCCCAGATCTGCTGTATCCGCCAGACCTAAAGCCGGTCTACCTCGACGTGGCACTGCAACCCGACAACCAGAACGGCATGTTCGTGGTGTCCTACCGCGTCGTGGGGCCTACAAGCCAGTGGTCACCGTCGTGGCGCAATGAACTGGTCCTGGCCTACTGTGCCCCGTCGCTGCAACCCGCAACGTCCGGCAATACCCGTCCGCTGGTCTGTACGGAACGCAGCTATCCATTCCTTGCCCTGGGGGACCCACTCGCCGAGCCGGACGCCATCCAAGATGCGCTGCGCGACCTGGGTCCTATCTCCACGGCCGCCACGCGCTGGGGGATCGGACTGTTCATCCCCAAGGGGCGTGAACTTTTCACTATCGCGGCGTCCGGGTACCCAGAGGACTGGGACAGGGCAGACGTTGCCCGGCGCCCGGATGTCTTCGACCCGCGCTCTGCCCCGGCAGCCGAACGCTCCACTTCGGCGATGCGCTGGCATCTGCAAGACACCAATGGGGGAGAGGCTCTGCGGTTAGTGCGTGAAGGCCGCGCGGCGGGTCACTCCAGAACGCTGGTCTCCCAAGCCCTCATCCCCGCATCGCCGGATATTTCGGGCGGCGCAGGGCGCCTGTCGGCCCGCTGGGTTCCTTGACATCCTCCGCGGCCTGAAGGCCGGGGATTCCTACGGCGCTCAGGCCCGGCATGATGCCGCTCCTGAGTCGCTTCGGTGGGTTCCTGCTGCTGGCGGTCTTACTGCGCCGCTCACTTCACAGGCTAACCGGGCGGGTCCCGCCCGTCAGCCCGCTCCTTCGATGGGCGAATCCTGTAGGTTGTGCCGCTCGGTCAGCAGTAGGGGCCAGCCTGCCGGGGTGCCTACGGCAATAGGCACATTTTTGGCCGTTTTGCTCGCATGCGGAGCGCTCCAAGATGCGGGATGCTGCGGCCCATGCAAACAGCACCCGTCACCCGCAGCGTCCTCGCCCTAGCCCTCAGTAGCCTTCTGGGTTCGGCCCCCATCGGTGTGGCTCTGGCCGCCGACGGCACCCTCTCGCAGCCGGCCATCGCCAGGCTGGCGCGCCTGCCGGCGGGCGGTATCCAAGCCGTCGAGACCACCGATGGGGAGCTGCTTTTTCTCTCCGACAACGGCCGCTACGCCTTCCGCGGTCCAGCGGCCGACCTGTGGCACGGCGCAAAGCTCACCGACCTGGACACCGTGCAGCGCCTGGCCGGGCGCATCGATCTGAGACAGATCAAGCTCGACGCGAAGGATCTCGGCGCCATCGACTGGGGCGAGGGTCCCGACGTGTTGGTGTTCGCGGACCCCTTCTGCCCGCACAGCCAAGCCCTCCTCACCGAACTGGCGGCCCTGACGGCTCGGTATCGCATCCGGCTGATACCGCTTCCGGCACTCGGGGAGGCGTCGCAGATTGCGGTCCTGGCCATCAACTGCCTGTCCGTTACCGACCCCACGAAGGCCCGCCAAGCCCTCAGCGGCACGCTGGACCCCAAGACGCTCCCCAAGCCGACGGGCGACTGCGGGCAGACCGTCTCCCAGCGCGCCCTCATCACCGCGCAGATCCTGGGCGTGCAGGGCACCCCGTACCTGATCGCCCCGGACGGACGCCTGCGCCAGGGGCGCCCTGAAGATCTCCGGACCTGGCTGGCCGAGGAGGGGAAATGATCCGCTCCATCGTCGCCGCCGCCGCCCTGTTCACCCTGACGGCCTGCGCCGGGACCAGCGGCGAGTACGCCTGTCCCGGTATGCCCAGTCAGCCCTTGTGTCTGCGAACGACCGAGATCTACCGCTTGACCGACGGCTCTGGCCCGCCGCCGGCATCGGTACGCCAACCGACCCTGAGTGTGACCGAGTACCCGCCCGCCGCTGGATCCGGCTGGGTCTGGTCCACCCGCCTGTGGAATTGACGGAGTCCCGAATGCGCATACGCACCCTCATCGCCTTGCTCGCGGTCGCCGCCCTGTCGGGATGCGCCAGCACGCCGCCCGCCAGCCCACCCGCGGTCGCCAACGCCAAAGACCAGCGTCCGCCCCAGTACAAGCCGCAGCAGGTCGCCCCAACGGCCATGGAGGCCTGGATCGCCCCCTGGGAGGACGCCACGGGGGACCTGTATCCGCCGTCCACCGTGTACATCGAAGTCAACCCCAGGTCCTGGCAATACGGTGAGGGTCCCGGGCAAATGAAGGTCCTGCGCCCGCTGCAGGTCGAGCAGCGCCAGGCCACACCGTCCATGGCACCGGCGCCCTTGCGCGGGGCGCCAGCCGTCGAGACACAGAATTTCACAGGCCCGGCGCAAGGGGCCTGAACCGAATCCGATGGCTAGGCACGGCGCCTGGCTACGGAGACCCGAGCAACCGCTCACAACCGCAGCACTCAAGCAATAGAGGAGACATCCGCCATGACCCGTTTCAGCCCCACCCTCTCCATCGACAGCGGCAAGCTGGCCACCGGCCTCATGCTCAGCTTGGTCGCCCTGATGGGCCTCATGCTGTTCATGCCCAGCGTCAATGCCGGCGTGACTGGCACCGAGTTCCA
>Ga0209254_10005638_pt1 | contig 11510 bp, 6 predicted proteins | sample FrelakmetDIP11DI_FD_187148 | JGI IMG/M metagenome (GOLD analysis project Ga0209254, IMG submission 187148) | Freshwater lake sediment microbial communities from the University of Notre Dame, USA, for methane emissions studies - DIP11 DI (SPAdes)... | ecosystem: Environmental > Aquatic >... | reverse complement strand
ATGAAGGTAATCCAAAGTTGCACTCCTCAACCATAGCCCAACCGGGGAAATCGCGCCGGCTAGGACTCTTCCGAATCCTAAGCGCTCACGCAGCGCCCTAGCGGCAATCGCGCAGGGCACGCCCAACCCGCTTACATGCAAAAGACCCGGATTCCTGAATCGACCCCGATGGTACAACACGTGACATGGGCTCATTCCTTCTCGGGTACCTGTCCCTAAAGGATCGTAGGCATAGTTCGGGCCAAACGCTGAGTCAGCCAGACTCACGGGTACTGGTTCGCGGCACGCAAGGATTGGGACTTAGTCGTCGTCTCAGAGCGACGCTTCCCCGCTCCGCTCCGAGAGACCTCTACTCCTGATCGGGTAACCCTCGTGGGTGAAGAAGATCGGACCTATTGGCGACCGGCGCTCCAGTTCGGGGGGAAGGAGTATCCGAAGAACGGTTTCAAGACATTCCCGAATGCGAACTGCTTGCATGACGCTTGGCTTTCCCGAGGGTTCAGTCAAGCCAGGCGACTGTCGACGCCGCCCGCTGCTCACCGCGTCACTACCCAGGCCCGCCAGCCCAAAATCGTAACGATCTAGTGCGACACGGTAACCGCACGGCTTGGTGCGGAAGGTACCGCAGTCACCCGTGTGCCAGCGTTGGCCTCCAGAAACTCCTGGTATCCCGGGTCCTTCCGCAACAGATCCCGTCCGGCTCCGATCAGCATGTCGACATCATGATCGGACAGCTCCAACGAGGTGGGCAGATTGTTGAAATAGGATTTGAGCGTCTTGGTCTGGATGGATTTGAAAGACACCTCGGCGGAATGGACCCTGACGTCATGCCCGCGTTTCCGCATCGTATTTTCTAGGTCCTTGAGCTTGTTCGCCAACAACAGTTTGGTTTCAGCGTTGTACAGGGACATCTGCACGTCCGTCATCGCATCGATGGTCTCGACGACCGAAGGCTTTGCCGCCGACTGGTCGAGGCTTCGTTCCGGGTTCACCTCGGCATTGACGGAAATGACCAGAACGTCCTTGGGCATCTGGCGAGAATTACTGAAAAAGAACCCGCTGCCGATGGTTTCAATACGGTCCGTCAGAGCGCGCAACCCGAGGTTGTCCACAATTCCGCCATCCACCAAGTGAATGTAGGGGTGCTCCTTGCGGTTGGTATAGGATTGCATGCGCTCTTTCAATTCACGCACTCGCGGGCTCTTGTCATCCTGCTGGTCGAGAAACTTCGCGATATTGGACTGCTTGATATCGCAGTCCCCCGCGTAATTTTTCAGCACAACCGTCGGAAAGGCTACCGGCACCGCCGAAGAAGCGGTCACGGCGCGCGCCACGGAAAACGCACTCAGATCCGAGCAGATCAGATCGAAATACACTTGAATGAACGAAAACCTGTTCGCGCTGCCCATATCCGTGGCGTTGATCTCAACGTAGGGGCCAGAATTGAGCTGGAAATCAGCGAAGGTCTTGCCCTCGAAGATGTGGCTGTCGTAGTACTCGATGGCCATCTCGGTCCGGTCCAGACCGCTGAACAGGCTGTGCCACCAGTACGCTGGATTAAAGAGTTTGCGAATCAGCGTGCCCTGAATGCTTTGCCGCAGGAACACCTTCTCGTAATCGGTAAAGGTCTTCTCGCCAAACAAGCCATAGTAGGCAGCGGTGAAACTGCCGCCCGAGACCGAACTGATGCTGTCGACCTCATCGAGCAAGCGGACCCCATGACCGTGGGCAGCGATCTGGGTATCCCGGAGTTCCTGCAGAACACCATAGGACAGCGCGGCGGCGCGGGTACCGCCGCCCGAGAAAGCCAGGAAGATGAGATGGTCGCCGACGTCGCCGCTGCGACCTTTTACCAGGCGGTAGCCCTTCGTGTTGTCAATGGCGGTGATGCTTTGGTTCTGAGGCTTATAGACGCTTGCGCACCCCTGCAACACCAACAGCAGAATCAGCCAAAGCCACCCCAGGGTGGCGACCCTGGCACGAAGCAGAGCCTCCGGCGCGACGTCCATTGGAGTTCTCATAAGCTTTCGCCTTGGTGAACCAGCGTCCAACTCGAATCCGGGTTGTACTCGTTGAGCGTGGCGGCGATTTGCTTGGTCTTCGAGCCCAGGTCCTTCTGGTAGATGTTGCCCTGTTGGTTGACGATAAAGCTCATAATTCCGGAGGAACCGTACTCGGCCGGAAACGCGAGTAGCGCAAACCCGGCGATCATGTTGCCGTTGATGATGTAAGAGTATTTTCCGCCGGGAGCCTGACCACCCTGGCGGGTCAGGATGCGGTAATAATAACCATGGTAGGGTCTCGGCTGCTCGGCGTTTTTCGCGCGGTAGCCCTCGGCCCGCGCGTCGGCGACCAGCGGGCCGAGTGGGCTCGCCGGTTCATTCACGGCCGTTTCCCAGAACAACCCGTCGAATTGGCCCGGTTCGCTGCGGATTTTCTGCGCATACTCGGCGACCTGATCGCCGTCCCGATCCTGGCTGGCGTACTCGGCTTGAGCCTGCAGATAGGCTTCCATTACTTTCAGCACATTCAGTTCATTGCGCCCGATCCGCCGGTCCAACAGTTCTTCCCGGCCTTTTTCCACATCGAATCCCCACGTGTCACTGCTACGAACCAGCGGGATTGGGAACGGCCAGTCGTCGGGGCCTAGGAATAGGACCGCCTGATCCTCGCCCACTCGCTCGATGCGGAGTTTCCCTCCGGCCAAATCGACAAAGGTCTTACGGTCATTCTCGTCTTCCACCGGGTCGCCGGACGAGACGATATCACTTCCGGCGCTGCCGAAGATCGCGGCCAGACCGGCCGCGTCACCGACCCGTGCGGCATCGACCAGGACCTTGGCGGCCTCCTCGGGCGTACTGAAACCGCGGGGAGGCAGTGACTCAGCCGCCCAGGCCGAAGCGGCCAGAATGAGCGCCGAAACGGCCAGGAGGGGCCGCAGAAGGCATTGCGGATTGCGAAACATGGTTGGAACCTCGCGAAGTTGTAGGGATCGTTAGCTCGGAACAGTGGCGAAGCCGATCAGGTGTTGAACGGATACGCTAGCGCCGCCGGAAACCTCCGCCTCCGCCGCCACGGGCATGACCGCCGTCCCCTCGGCTGAATCCGCCGCCCCCGCCGGCCCGGGCGCGCCCGGTGTCAGGGTGGGCAGCGCGCTGTGCGCGCATCCCCTCTCGGCTTGCCGCGCCGCGCTGACCGAAATTCTTCGCGCGGCTTCCGTCTCGGGCGCCGTCGAACACCGCGGGCTTGGCTGTCTCGCGACGCCGTGCCTGTTCGATGCGCTGCTGCGCGCCGGCATTTCCAGTTCCAGCACGCTGCTTCAGCTCGGGCCGCGTGGGCGGCCGTGTAACGGAGGGACGCATGTCCTGGAGTTTGTCACCCCGCTGTTGCGCCACGGCCTCCCGGCTGGGCATGGGGCGCTGTTTGATCTTGTCTGCCACCGGCGCGGAGCCACTGTGTGCAGCCCGCTCTTTGACATTCGCGCTGCCGCCAGCGATCTGCCGGCTCTGCTTGCCGCGCTGGACCTCCTGCCGCACCTGCCCGCCGCGCTCCTTTGCACCGGCAAAAGCTCCTTCCTGGCGGGCCTCGGCGAGCTTGCCGCTCGCCTGATCGCGCTGCGCTTTCAGATCACCCGCAGAGCCCGGGCGGGCAAGTTCGGGCTTCTTCCCGGAAAGCCGTCCGCGGATCTCGTCGGCCGAAAGCGGCTTTTTCGCCGGCAGCGTACTCGGTTTCGTCAGCCCCTCGCCTAGCTTCCGGTCACCGCCAATGCCGCGGTCATCGTTGCTGGCACCCTTGAGGCCGCTGAGACGCTGCCCGGCCAGGTCGGGCTGCCGCACGTCGCCAATCCGTGCTTTGGCCTTGGCGGTGTACCGCTGACCGCGGCGGTGCTCGGGATCGTGTTGCCACACCTGATTCGTGCGCTGGAGCTCATTCATTTTGAACGTGCGGTCGCGGCTGAGCTGATTGCCGGAAATATTCACCTCCCGGTTTACATTGATGTCGCCGCGGTCGATGTTGACATCCCCCCGGGCGCCATTGCCCTGATAACCGCCACCATTCCAGCAATTGCCGCCGTAACACACCGCGTCGCCGTAGGGGTGCGCGACGCGGTAACCCCCATAGTACCCCCCGCCGCCATAGTCGCCACCGCGATAGTAACGGTCGTCATCATTGTCCGCCAGTTCCATAATGCCCCAAGTCACCAGCCCGCCCACTAAGGCGCCGGCTCCGAAGGTGAGCCAGGGATTCATCGTCGACGAGTCTGTCGCCGCGGTTGTGGTCGGCGCGTAGGTGGGGTAATAGGTCTGTGCCGGTGCGGCCGATGTGTACGCGGCGGTCGTCGCCGGGTAAGCCGTCGTCGCGCCGGGGGCGGGTGCCAGCGGCGCCGAATAGGCCACTTCCGGGTTGTATTGCGGCACGTAGAGAGTGTCGTCCTTGGCCGGCTGAATCGCAATTACCTCCTGACGAATGACGGCCGGAGTGGCCTGGACCGATGACTCGCCCGAAGGCTGCTCCATTGCGGCCTCGGGGACCTTAACCTTGACCTCCTTCTTGTCGACCTTCTGCTGCGGCGTATCCTTCAGGAAGCCGGACGAAACAGCTTTGCCGCGCAGCGTCTGCACGGATCCGAGGACCGCCTCCGGGTCTTCCAGGAAGGCATTGCCGAGCGCGGTCGTCCACTCCAGATGATCGTTCATCATCTTGACGACCGACGGCACTTCGGTCAGGCGCTGCACGCTCGGGTCCCATGATTTGCCATTCAGTGTCGCCAAGTCGGGTTTGCTGTCCAGCCAGCGCGCTGCCTCGACGATCTCGATCGGATAAGTGGAGGCCACCAATAGTTCGGCGAGCAACGGATCCGGATACAAAGCAACCGGCGCCACCAGCGACTCGACCGTATTCAGTGGTGGACCGGTCGGCTTGGGGGGCTGGAGGGTGGCTGACCCCGCTGGCGGCGCCGTCGCGGCCGGTTGCTGCGCATGCGTCTTCAAGTCGGCCGCTTCTCCCGAGGAGGTCTTCGGGTCCTGCTTCGACTGGTCGCATCCTGCACTTATCAACATGCACAGCGCAAATCCGGCGAGGCCATAAGGCGACCAATTCCCGAACCGTGTTCCTGAACGGAACATCGGCGTCTCCGCCGGCGCGGCTTCCGAATCAAGATCTACTTTGGTCATCGCGATGTTCTCTTGTGGTCGGCTTGGCAGTAGTTCGACGATAGTGTGGGTGCGACGGAAAGCGACCCCGGCATACGCCAGTGCCGCCTTGAGCGCCTTTTCGACTGCTGGCTGGGCATGGAACCCTGCCCGGGAGTCGTGCAGCCCCGGATCCTGGTCACGCGCTCACTTCAGCGCGACCCCGACGTTTTCGATCTTGCCGTCGAACCGGAACGGCCTCCGGTCGAAATAGTCAAGCGACACCGGTGAGCCGAGATCGGTGCCGACGTCGAAGGTTTCGCTGGCAGTGAACGCGGCGGGGACGGTCCGCGCGACGGTGGCGCGGGCAACTTCTTCACTGTCGACCGTCAGCACCACCTCAGCCGGCGCGCCTGGCTTGGCGATCGTCGTTTCCACCTCGATCCGATGCTTCCCGGCCGCAAGCTTTTCCTTTGAGCGCGCCGTGTAGCGTTCGATGACCATCATGTTGTACTCGTAGACGAGTTCGCCCTTGTCCATGAAAAGAGTAAGTCCTCCGGAGGCGCCTCCCAGCGCGTAAAGTACACCGGAAGCGTTCTCGCCGAGCTCGGCGTCGATGGTGACGCGGTTGCTCTCGCGGCCCAAGCCCGGTGCGGTGAACTCAGGCATCCGGGTCGTCGTCGTATCGAACTGCCAGCTCGTGTAAGGCGTCTTGATGCGGTCTTCCGGGTGAATTCTTGTCCAGATGCCGGCACCGATCGGCAGGACCTTGTTCTCCTTGGCCTCGGTCAGGAACTGCGCCTTCATCGCCTCCAACCGTTTGGGCTCCTTCGCCGCGAGGTTCTCGGCCTGCGAAAAGTCGGTCTTGAGATTGTAGAGTTCCCAGACATCCTTGCCGGAATCCCAGGCGGCAAGCCCCGGGCTGACGGTGAGCCAGGGCGTCAGCGGACCGAAGGTGCTGGCAAACCAGCCGTCCCGGTAGATGCCGCGGCTGCCGTTGTTGTCGAAATACTGCTTTTGCTTGCGCGTGGGGGCTTTGCCGTCGGCGAAGGTATAAGCCAGGCTGACGCCGTCGATCGGGTCCTGCGCGAAACCATCCACCATCTTCGGCGGTTTGATGCCGAGAACTTCGTAAATCGTCGGCGCGATGTCGTTGACGTGGTGGAATTGCGAGCGCGGCGTCTTGTCGGGCTGGATGCGCTTGGGCCAGGAAACCGCCATTGGATTCCGTGTGCCGCCAAAGTGCGAGGCAATCAGCTTGGTATGCCGGAACGGCGTGCTGCCGGCCCAGGCCCAGCCGGCGTGGTACATATTGTCCACCTTGGGTCCGCCGAGCGCATCCAGACCACCGAGCCGGTTCATCGCCTCGAGCTGCTGCTGGATGGTGTTCGGGATCTGGTTCTGCGCCAGCAGTTCGCTGATGCTGCCGTTCTGGCCTTCGGCGCTGGAGCCGTTGTCGCCGAAGATGTAGAAGACGAGGGTGTTGTCACGGATGCCCAGCCGGTCCAGTTCGTCCACGACCTTGCCGACTTGGACATCCACGTGTTCCACGAAGCCGGCGAACACCTCCATCAGGCGCCGCTGGAAGGCGCGCTCCGATTCCGGGATGCTGTCCCAGGCGGGCATGCTGTCAACCCGCGGCGTGAGCTTCGTATCCGCGGGAATCCAGCCAAGTTCCTTCTGGCGTTGGAAGGTGCGCTCGCGCAGGGCATCCCAGCCGTCGTCGAACTTGCCTTGGTACTTGTCGGCCCATGCCTTGGCGACGTGATGCGGTCCGTGCGCCGCGCCCGGCGCCCAATACATGAAGAACGGCTTGTCGGGTGCGAACGCGCGATGCTTCCGCATCCAGGTGATCGCCTTGTCCGACAGGTCCTCGCTCAGATGATATTTGTCGTGGTGGGGCGGCTCGATCGGATTGAGGTTCTCGAACAGCCGTGGCTCCCATTGCGAAGTCTCGCCGGCGAGAAACCCGTAGAAATAGTCGAAGCCGATCCCCTCGCCGGTGGGCCAGAGAGTGAACGGCCCCATCGCCGTGGTCTCCGTCGCCGGAGTGTTGTGCCACTTGCCGAAAGCGGCAGTCTTGTAACCGTACGCGCCGAGCACCTTGGCGAGCGTCGCGGAGGTCCTCGGAATCACACCGGTGTAGCCATCCCAGTCCACCGCTCGTTCCGCAATGGTTCCGGAACCGACCCGCTGGTGGTTGCGGCCGGTCAGCAGCGAGGCTCGTGTCGGTGAACAAATCGCCGTGGTGTGGAAGGCGTTGTAGCTGAGCCCCTCGTTCGCGATGCGCGAGAGCGTGGGGGTATGAATCGGCCCGCCGTAGGCGTCGGGTAGACCGAAGCCGACGTCATCCAGCAGCACGATCAAGATATTGGGCGCATCCTTGGGCAACCGGTTCTTCTCCAGGCGCCGCTGGTGCTTCGATTCCTGAAGAGTCGGGCCGGCGACGCTCGCCGAAGGGGTCGGCGGGAAGGGCAGCACGCTGCCGTCGTCGGGCTGCGCGCCCAGACTGGCTGACACCCCGCAACAGAAGGTTACGGTAACGGCTAGGGCGAAACTGGCGATCTTCATGGAGGGGCTCTGGTTGGTGGTGCTCGTAGGGCTCTGTCTGGTCTCGCTCGCGCCCCGGTCGCACGGTCATCCTTGGGTGACCGTCAAGGATAGTAGCACGCAAGAAACTCGGGCGGCTCACGGAGAAGAGGCCGGCGTGATTGTCAGCGACCCTGTTTTGGCCGGGGATGGTGGCATGAGTAAATGCCCCAACCTGCAGGGTAGCTCGCCCCCGACCCTAAGTTTCGGATCGAAGCGCCCGGCGAATCGGGGGTCGAGGGGAAGCCGGTCGTTACTATTGCTTCGGCGGTCTCGCACTCCCGGAAGTCGCGATCCAGAACCGGCTGATTGGCTTCTGTTCCTGCAGGGCATTTTCGGCAAACCCGCAGAACTCGGCGCGGCGGTCGGTACCCTCCGCCACCAGGACGCCCACATAAACGCCGAAATACATCGACAGCTTGTTTTCGTAATCCCTTTGCTCGGCTGGTTTGCGCTTTGCCCCTTCCATCGCGAGACCTTCGAATGCCCGCTTGAACTTGGCCTGGTCCAGGTTGACGGCAGCGCAATAATCAGAAAGCACTGCTGCTTCGGCGACCTGCCGCAAGGTCTTCTGTTTGTCATCGCCAAACAGTTTCGCGACCTTCTGGTCGATTTTCTTCAGCGCGGCTTCGAACTTCAAGGGAGGCACGGGCACCGACGGCACGTCCGCTTCGGCGGCGGCCACGAACGCGGGGGACAGGCCGGCAATGAGGGATAAGGTTTGAAAATACTTCCACATAAGGATGAACCTCGGATTCTGTTATACGGGTAGCGAATCAGCGACTAAGGGTAACTCGCCAGTCTCGCGAGCGGATGGTTATCAACCTTTTCTGTGAGGCCTGCTGCGGCCCCCGGTATTGGCGCGATTCACCTTGTTGACCCTGGCGGACCTGTTCGTCCTGTTGACGGCGTTGACCTTTCTGTTGCTGGCAGTGACGTTCCTATTGACATTGATGTCCCTATCGACATTGACGGTATTATGCCCGCCATGATAGCGGCCACCTCCGGAATACCCCGGGCGGCCATAATAGTACCGCTCGTCGTCGTCATTGTTGCTCAGGGCGACACCCAGCGCCGCGGCACCCATGGCCGCCCCGGCCACGCCGGCTGTCGCGCCGTAGTCGACTTCGGTTTGGCCCGTCGTGGGGTTATATTTCGTACACCCTGCCGTCAGGCCTAGGGCGATCGCGGCCAGCAGGCCCTTCATCAGTTCACGTCTCACTACACGCATGTGTCGATGCCTCGATTGTTGAAACCCAAAAAAACCGGCAATCCCGCCAAGAATGACCTGCGCCCATTGTGCATGACCCACGTGAGGCACGGGGTACGGCCCCAACCCCCGGTCGGTTGCCAGTCGTTATGATACTGAATTGGTATGCGGAAGAATAAACAGATTCTTGGGTAATCGGCCCGACGGTCGAGCCCGGCCCGGCCATCGATGGCAGTCGCCGACCGACACCCGGGGGGGCGCCCTGATCGGCTCTCGCCCTCAGGGGACATTCGGAGCAGCCTCGATGACCACCTTGTCGAGTCCACCGGTGAACGCGAAGGGTGGCTCGTACTGGTGGCTGACCGGCGTTCCCGTGTTTCGGCCGATGAGGAGCCCATAGCCTGTTACCGCGCTGTACTGGCCGGCCATTTTGATTTCCTTCAGTTCACTGGCCGGCTGGCCGTCGATGAATAAGGTCACGTCTCCGGTGAAGAAGTCGGGCTTCAGAGATTTTTCCTTGGGTGTGAAACGGAAGCCGAGGGTATGCGTTCCCGCCGGGACCGGGGTGTCGGACACCAGCTCGTACTCCTTCATCTTCAAATAGTTGTGGGCATAGTGGAGGTTGCCGCCCTGGACGAACAGCGACCAGCCGCCGAACTCACCGCCGCTGGCGGCCAGCACACCCTCGGCCCCCGTCTCGGGAATCGTCACGTGGGCCGTGACGGTGTGGTCCCGCCCCAGCAACTGCGGCGCGGCCAGAGGATGCACGATGGAGGTACCGGGATAGTAGGTGTAGACCGGCTGGCTGCGCGCGGCGACCGGGCGGGTAGGGTCGGCGGTCCGCTCGTAGCGGCGGTCGTCCAGCGGGAGCACATCGTATTTCTTCGCCTCCGCCGTCCAGAGCTGCTGAAGGTCCTTGAGCTTGCCGGGCTGTTCCGCGGCCAGGTCCTTGGATTGTGAAAAGTCCTGGTCCGTGTGGTACAGCTCCCACTGGTCCTGCTCCCAAGGCGTGTCCTTCTTGTGCCAGGTGACGGCCGTCCAGCCATCGGCCCAGATCGCCCGGCTACCCAGCATTTCGTAGTACTGCACTGTCTTGCGGGTCGGTGCGTCCGCCGCGTCGAAGGTGTACACGAAGCTCGCCCCGTGCAGCGGCATCTGCGGGACGCCGTTGACTGATTTGGGGGCGGGCAGCTTCGCGGCTTCCAACAGGGTCGGCACGATGTCGACGACATGATGGTATTGCCGCCGGACCGTCCCGGCATTCTTGATCCGCGCGGGCCAGGAGACGATCAGCGGGTCGGTGTTGCCGCCGGCATGGGTATCCTGCTTCCAGCGTTTCAGCGGCGCATTGCCGGCCATGGCCCAGCCCATGGGATAGTGCGGATCGGTCGCAGGGCCCCCGAGCTTGTCCAGCAGCGGCAGCATTTCCTCGATGGTATCCGGGGTGTAGTTCCGGTAGCGGTCGGTGTTCGCCGTGCCGTCGCGGAGGCCCTCCTGTGACGCGCCATTGTCGGACACCAGCAGCACCAGGGTGTTGTCGCGGAGCCCCATCCTGTCGAGGGCGTCCAGAACCCGGCCGATCTGCCGGTCGGTGTGGTCCACGAACCCGGCGAAGACTTCCTGCAAGCGGGTGTAAACCTCTTTCTGCTGGTCGTTTAGATCCCTCCAGGCCTGGATGCCGGGGTTCGGCGGCGGTAGTTGGGTATCGGCGGGGATGATCCCCAGTTTCTTTTGCCGTGCGAAGGTTTCCTCCCGCACCTGGTCCCAGCCCTGGTCGAAGCGGCCCTGGTACTTGGCGATGAACTCCTTCGGCGCATGCAGCGGTGCGTGGGCCGCGCCGAAAGATAGGTAGGCGAAGAACGGCCGGCCAGTATTGGCCTGCTGTTGGTCGCGGATGTAGGCAATGGTGCGGTCGGCCAAGTCTTCGCTGAGGTGGTAGCCGGGCTTGCGTGGCGGGTCGGTGAAATGGTTGTCCTGGACCAGCAGCGGCGCCCACTGGTCGGTCTCGCCGCCGATGAACCCGTAGAAGCGCTCGAAGCCTAGCCCCAACGGCCAGCGGTCGAACGGCCCGGCGGCGGTGTAGGTCGTGTAAGGCGCGAGATGCCATTTGCCCAGGGCGAAGGTGTTGTAGCCATTCTGCTTCATTATCTCGGAAACGGTGGCGGCGCTTTTCGGGATGGTACCGTAGTTGCCGGGAAAGCCGGTGGCGGCCTCCGTGATGGCTGCCAGACCGACGCTGTGATGGTTGCGGCCGGTTAGCAAGGCCCCGCGAGTTGGGGAGCACAGGGCCGTCGTGTGGAAATTAGTATAGCGAAGACCGGAAGCCGCCAGCTTGTCGATATTGGGTGTCTCGATCGGACCGCCATAGGCACCCAACTGCCCGAAGCCCACGTCGTCGAGCACGATCAGCAGGATGTTCGGCGCTCCCTCAGGCGCTTGCAGGGGCAGGGCCGGCGTCCAGTCGGCCGTGGAGTCCTTGTAGGTCGCGCCGATCTTGCCCTTGAACGCCGGAGGGGGTGGCGGCAGCACCGTTCGGTCGGGTAAGGCGGCGCGCGGCGTGGCCGACACGAAGATGAACA
>Ga0209254_10005636_pt1 | contig 11512 bp, 6 predicted proteins | sample FrelakmetDIP11DI_FD_187148 | JGI IMG/M metagenome (GOLD analysis project Ga0209254, IMG submission 187148) | Freshwater lake sediment microbial communities from the University of Notre Dame, USA, for methane emissions studies - DIP11 DI (SPAdes)... | ecosystem: Environmental > Aquatic >... | reverse complement strand
CTGCGGCCTGACCAGGGAGGCTGCGCGGCGGCTGAAAAAAGAGGGGCGCCTCATGGACGTGGTGAGCCGCGGCGGCGCATTCACCATCGAGTGGATGGCCTATAATAAAAAGGAAAACCCGCTCTATGAATATTATGACCGGCTGCTGGAACTCGCCCGCTCCTATGACCTGACCTTGAGCCTCGGGGACGGCATGCGGCCGGGAAGCATTGCCGATGCCACGGACCGGGCGCAGGTGCAGGAATTGATTGTGCTCGGAGAACTCGCGCAGCGCGCGCTCGAAAAAGACGTGCAGGTCATGATCGAGGGGCCGGGCCATGTGCCCATCAACCAGATTGAGACAAACATCCTGCTGCAGAAGCAGCTCTGCCACGGGGCCCCTTTTTATGTGCTGGGCCCCCTGGTCACCGATGCGGCGCCGGGCTATGACCACATAACATCCGCCATCGGCGGAGCGCTCGCTGCTTCTTATGGCGCTGACTTTTTATGCTATGTGACGCCGTCTGAACATCTGCGCCTGCCGACGATCGAGGATGTCAGGGAGGGTGTCATTGCATCAAAGATTGCTGCTCATGCCGGAGACATTGCAAAGGGGGTAAAGGGAGCAATGGAGCGGGATATTGCCATGTCCCGGTGCAGGAAAAACCTGGACTGGAAGGGCCAGATTGAGGCCTCCCTTGACCCGGTAAAGGCCAAAGCCTTGCGGGACAGCCGCACGCCGGCGGAAGATGATGTCTGCACCATGTGCGGTGAGTTCTGCGCCATTAAGATCCTGAATAAGGAAAAATCGTGGGACTTCGGGGATGAGTGAGTAAGATTTATTAAAATTGCGTAAAAAATCCGGCAGGACCAGCTATGACCCTGCCGTTTTCTACTTCCTGCAGTCTTTTTAAAGAGTGACAAAAATCTTTAAATCCAGTTCTCAACCTGCAAATCCGGAATTCTTTTAAATTCACGTACATTGTTTGTCACCAGTATGAGCGCCAGACTTCTGGCATGTGCAGCGATAAGCAAATCCATAGCGCCGATGACTTTCCCCTGTCTTTCCAGATACGACCGTATCTCTCCGTAGTGGGAAGCTGCCCGATCATCAAGAGAAACAATCTCAAGCGGTGCAAGAAATCCATTCAGAGCGGTCCTGTTCTGAAGGGGACTGCTGCTTTTTGCAACTCCATATTCAAGCTCTGCAAGAGTAACAGACGAGATAACGATATCAGAGGGCGATAAGGTCCTGAACCGTTCCAGGATTTTAACCGGCTTCTTCCTGATAATGTAAATACAGATATTCGTATCGAGCATGAAGCGCATTAGAGCTTTTTCCGTTCTTTCAAAGAGGGCTGTATCCGCTCTGACATGAAATCATCGCTGAATTTATTGAGGCTGTTTAAAAGAGACCCCCAGGGATCATCTTTTGGTATGAGGATTACATTGCGCCCGATTCTGTTTATATACACTTCATCACCTGCAAACTTAAATTCCTTCGGGAGCCGTACTGCCTGGCTTTTTCCGTTTTTAAATAGTTTGGCGGTATTCATCCGAACCTCCTGTTTGTATATACTCCTAAGTATAGACCAAACAAGAAAAAATGTAAATATCTTTCCAGATACGCAGAAATCATGATCGGGAACTCGCAGCCCGGATGAAAATACATACTGTAAGGCACCCAACAGAAGGCACAAAGTAATAACGGTGGCGAAATAAATGAAAAGTGAAAAGTGGAAGGTGAAAGGTGAAAAGGCCAAGAGGTCAATAGGCTAAGAGGCACAAAGGCAGAAGGCACAAAGTTAATAGCGGTGGGACTTCGGGGATGAGTTAAAGAGTTGGGGAGTTACAGAGTTAAGGAGTTGAGGAGTTAGGGAGTTTTCATTTATTACTTTTCAACGTTTAGCTTTTTCAGCTGTTCCACCAGCTTCTGGTGCGACTCAAATGCCAGGGCCGGCAGCTCATCGAGCGAAAAAAAGCGCACCTCTTCCAGGTCATCATCAGCCTGCATCTCTCCTGCCGTAATATCAATTAAATAGCCGAAAATAATAAGGCTGCCGTAGAAGCGGCTCTCCTGGTAAAAGCAGTCAACAAACGATACGATCGTACCTTCAAGGCCGGTCTCCTCTTTCAGCTCCCTCAGTGCTGCCTGCTCCATTGACTCGCCCTGCTCGATAAAACCGCCGGGCAGGCACCAGTGGCCTTTTTGCGGATCATTTTTCCTTCTGCCCAGCAGCAGCTGGCGCTGCTCATTCAGAACCAGGGCTGTTGCCGCTGGTACGGGATTTTCATACCGCACTTCATGACAGGCGGGGCAGTAAAGGCGCGTTCTGCCCTCAAGGTCCCTGCGCTCGCAGATAGTGCCGCAGTAGCCGCAGTATGTTAGCTGTTTGCGTGCCATAATAAATAATAGGGTTCGAGGATTCAAGGGTTCCAGGGGCCGAGGGGTCGAGTGATTCGGGGTTCGGGACTCGTGGTTAGTGATTAGTCACTGGTCACCTTTTCCATTCACTGATGAACCTTTTAACCTCTTAACCTTTTTACCTATTCACCCATTCGCCGATTAACCGTCCCCGCTCCACATTCCGAATTGCGCCTGATTAACTCATATATTCTTTCGTAAATATTCTATGGCGTTTCTGAAGATTGCCACCCCCATGCCCTCTTCCGGAACCGGCTCACGCGTCCAGCGCGGGTGATTGGTGTAATGCAGATAGGCTTCAGGGTGCGGCATCATGCCGAATACCCGTCCGGTCTCATCACAGATTCCGGCAATTGCCTCCACCGATCCATTCGGGTTGAGCGGATAATCCATCACCGCCTTTTCGCAGCTCCGGTCAGTGTACTGGGCAACCACCAGATTCTTGTCCTGAAGCTCATTCAGAACAGCTGCATCTCCGGGTATGAATTTCCCCTCACCGTGCCGCACCGGCAGATAGAGGCTCGTGAGCCCCCGAGTGAAAATGCACGGAGATTTTTCATTCACCGTAAGATAGGCCCACCGGTCTTCAAAGGTTCCTGAATCATTAAAGGTAAGCGTGGTGGCCTGCGTGCCGTATGCTCCGTTAAGGGCCGGCACCAGGCCGAGCTTTGCCAGCAGCTGAAAGCCGTTACAGATGCCGAGAATGATTTTGCCCTGGCTGATAAAAGTGCGGATCTGGTCAAAAAGACTTTCGCCGTGAGCGGTTCTGGCATAACGCAGCCGTATGGCATGGGCCTTGGCCGACCCCAGATCATCCCCGTCCAGGAACCCGCCCGGCAGGTTGAGAAAGTCATAATCAAGCAGCGATTTTTCTCCCTGCAGGAGCTGCGAGAAGTGCACAATGTCTACATCATCCGCGCCGCCAACCCTGCAGGCGTGCGCCATCTCCCGCTCACAGTTGGTGCCGTTACCTGATACTACAATCGCCCGGATTTTTCTCAATCTCATCTCCTTATCACTCGTTTCCGTTTGATCATCTGTTCTTCGTTATAATGTCACACATTGAGCCAGTCAATAGAAAATTGATAGCTCCGTTTCTCTGTGGTCTATTGTCTGCGGTCTTGTGTCTGTGTTCTTATTTAATTTCTTTCTCCAGCCGCTGGATATCAGCCCGTATGGTATCAGCCTGCGGTATGCGTGGGTCTATTTCGAGCACTTTTCGCAGGTGGTACAGAGCCTGTCTTTTATCAAGCAGCTTTTGCGAATAAATCTGTGCCAGATATACATGAGGAAGCACAGCCCTGGCATCCATCTCCAGCACTTCGGTGAAAGTTTGCACAGCCTTTTCAGTTGCAGACTGATTCAAGTAGATAGTACCCAGCCGCATGCTGAGCGCGGGATTCTTGAAGCCCAGCGCACGTGCCTGCTCAAGCTTTTCCTGTGCAGCAGCGGTCTTGCCCTGTTGCACAAATGCCATGCCGAGTGAAAATAATATCCGCGGGTCATCATTCCTGGCAGCCAGTGCCTGTTCGTACATGGCTATTGCTTTATCAGTATTCCCATCCTTGCGGTAAAGGTCACCGAGACACAGCAGGCTGTCAGCATACAGGGGGCTCTCCGGTTTGATCATAGCACACTGCGCAACAATTTCATTCTTCATGGTAAGTCTAAAATAAAGGCTTATTAATCTCTGGAATGCTTCTGCTGTCTCGTTTGCAGCCAGACATTGTTTATATGTTGCCACTGCCTGTTGCGTGTTGTTCTGTTTCAGGTATGCCTGTACCATATTATCATAGGCAGTGAGCAATGAAGGGTTGCTCGCTACGGCCTTTTCAAAGCACTGGAGGGCCTGGTCATACTGCCCCTGCTGCTGGTAAAGCCATCCCAGATTGTTATGCGCTTCAGCGTAGCGCGGGTCCAGGGCAAGCGCCGCATTATAATTCAGGATTGCTTCTTCTATCTTTCCCTGCTCCCGGCAAAACAGCCCCCGTTCGGTATAGAGCGTCGGGGAATCAGGATTCAGAGCCAGTGCCTGGTTGTATGCTGCAAGAGCTTTTTCCGGCATCCTTTTTTTGCGGTAGACATTCCCGATGCCGACATATGCTTCAGCCAGTGTTGCATCAGCACGGGCAGCTGTGCTGTAGTAAGAAAGTGCTTCGTCCAGATTGCCCGCTTCGCGGCAGATTTCTCCAAGAACAAGGTATGAGCGCGGCTTCTTAACGTCAAAGGCCAGCGACTTTTTGATCTGTTCCGTTGCCTCCGCATGTTTTCCTATCACGCGCAGGGCGTTTCCCAGGGATATGTGCGCATCAATAAATGAGGGCGCAAGAGAAAGTGCGCGGTTATATGCAGCAATGGCCTTGTGCAGGTCTCCTGCCTTCCAGTAAGCACTGCCCAGGCCATACTGAGCAAGTTCAGCCTCAGGGCTCTTGCTCACCGTGTCGGTCCAGAGCGCCATGCTGTCTTTCCATACGCTGCAGCGTTCATAGGTCAGCAGCGCAAAGCATGCGGTAATAATAATGCTGCAGCAGACACCCGCCGTTAATTTCCAGCGGGCACTTTGATTGCATAGTGCCACGATCCCGGTCGCAAGCAGTGCCAGCAGTCCCAGCGAAGGAATATAGGCAAACCGGTCCGCTACAATGCTATTGCCAAACGGGATCACCTTGAGCCCGGGCACGAGCGTAATGAAGAAAAACAGGGCGTAAAAGGTCATTACCCTGCATGTTCGAAAATAAAAAACAGCGGCAGCGCAGAGCGCCACGCAGATACACGAGATGCACGAGAGCGGAGACAAAAACTCTATGATTTTCGGGTATGGATACAGGGCGGACAGGGTAATCGGGAAAAGGGTCTTGAGGATATAGAAAAAGTAGCTGTAATATACAATAAATACCTTTTCCGCCAAAGAGTAACTCACCTCTATGTCCACCCCGCCGCCGGTCTGCTGAACATACAGCGTAAGGCCGCCGAATATCAGGCTGAGGAGTATGAATGGTATTTTATCCGGCAGGACCGACATCCCGCGTCGATTGAGCAGCAGCACATCATAGGCAATCATCATAATGGGCAGGGTTATCCCGGCCGGCTTTGACAGCAGCGACAGCAGAAATAAAAGGAGGATACCGCAATACCGTGCTATGGTTCTGCGCCTGCAATAAAAAATATACCCAATGAAAGCAGACAGAAAAAACACGGCTGACAGAACATCTTTTCGTTCCGTTACCCATGCCACTGATTCCACGTGCAGCGGGTGAGCCCCGAACAGCACGCCGCTCAGCAGGGATACCAGCAGGTTGTTGCTGAGAAGCATCACCAGAAAAAAGACCAGCACGCTGTTTATACAGTGCAGGATGGTATTGTTGAGATGATAATAAAACGGGTCAAGCCGGACCAGGGAATACTCAATAGCAAAGGATAGAAACACCAGCGGGTTATAGGTTGCCTGATAGGTGCGGGTAAACAGCTCCCTGATGGCGGGGAGTGACAGATTTTTTATCAGGGGATTGTTTGCAACATACTCCTGATCATCCCAGTCGACAAAATCATTGCGCAGCGAGCCGCTGTAGGCGGCCAGCGTGATTAACACGATACACAGGGCTGAGCATACAACGCGTGCTGTTTGCGATACTGCGGTATTCATTAAAACGCGACGAGGGTTAAAAGCGAAGGGTTTTCTGCCAGGATTCCTTGAGGTCAAAGATACCTGCATCTATGACAATGGTGTCATTGAGTCCGGTAATCCTGAACTGCGGGTCCTTCTCGACAATGCCGATTTCTGCAAAAGCATTTCCTTCCAGGCAGCGCTCAAAGTCTTTCCGGTCATCCGCTGCAATCGTCACCACAAACCGGCTCTGGCTCTCGGAGAAAAGCAGAAAATCATTGCGCGAGATTTTCGCGGCGGGCACTTTTTTCAGGTCAACGGTCATGCCCCACCCGCCGGAAAACGCTGTTTCCGCCAGCGCCACCCCCAGCCCGCCGTCCGAGCAGTCGTGGCAGGATCGCACCAGCCCCCGGGACATGGCTTTACCCAGGCTCCGGTAGAGCTTAAGCGCTTTTTTTGCGTCTACTGCAGGCACCCGGGCGCCAATGCTGTTATACAATGCAAAATACTCAGACCCTCCCAGCTCATCACGGGTCTCTCCCAGCACATACACCAGGTCTCCGACTGACTTGGCATCCATGGTAACGGCCTTGCGCACATCATCAATTCTTCCGATTATGGAAAAGAGCACGGTCGGCGGAATTGATATTTTAAGAGCGCCGATGATATAATCATTCTTCATGCTGTCTTTTCCCGAGATCAGGGGAATCATGTAGGCTGTGGCATAATCATAGAGCGCCATGTTGGCGCGCACCAGCTGGGCCAGTTTATATTCAGCATCAGGATTTTTTTCTGACGGCAGCGGATCGCACCAGCAGAAGTTGTCAAGCCCGGCGATACCCTCAAGGCTTCCCCCCACGCAGAGAAAATTTCTCAGTGCTTCATCAATGGCGCAGGCAACCATGTGGTAGGTGTCCAAGTCGCTGTAGCGCGGGCAGATGCCATGGCTCACGACCACTCCCTGCATGCTGTCAAGCACCGGCCGCAAGACCGCTGCATCTGACGGGCCGTCATTGGCGACCCCGGAGAGGGGTTTAATCACGCTTCCCCCCTGCACTTCGTGATCATACTGTCGCACCACCTCTTCCTTGCTGCAAATGTTCGGCCGCGCAAGCAGTTTTTTCAAGAGCGGCGTGCTGTCAACCGGGTCAGCACATTCCGGGTCCCGGTGCTGGGGCGGCTTCCACACGGCAAGGAGCTGCATGCGGGGGAGCCCCGCATGGAGAAACTGCATATCCAGGCAGGCGACGGTTTTCTTGTCATATAAAATGTGAAAATTGCCGCTGTCGGTAAAATGGCCGAGGACCGTTGCTTCCACGCCCATGTTCTGGGCCAGGGTCATAAACTCTTCACGATCTCCCGGCGGCACTGCCAGGGTCATGCGCTCCTGCGCTTCTGACAGGAGAATCTCCCAGGGCTGCAGGCCTGCATATTTAAGAGGAGCAGCTTTCAGATCCAGCTCGCAGCCGTTAGAGTACTGGGCCATTTCTCCCACCGATGATGACAGGCCCCCGGCCCCGTTATCAGTGATACAGCGGTAGAGGCCGCGATCGCGCGCAATAAGCAAAAAATCGATCATCCGCTTCTGGGTAATCGGGTCTCCTATCTGCACTGCCGTCACCGGAGAGCCTTCATGCAGCTCTTCAGAGGAAAACGTTGCGCCGTGGATGCCGTCTTTTCCAATGCGGCCGCCGGTCATGACAATCAGGTCGCCCGGCCGCACCTCTTTGGTATGCGAAGGCTCGCCGAGAATCTCACGGGGCATGATGCCGGCAGTTCCGCAATAGACCAGGGGCTTTCCCAGAAACCGGTCATCGAACACGATGCTGCCGTTGACGGTCGGAATCCCGCTTTTATTGCCGCCGTGCTCAACCCCTTCCCGCACGCCTTCATAAATTCGCCGCGGATGCAGGATGCGCGGCGGCAGCGGCTCTTCATAAAACGGTGTGGCAAAGCAGAACACATCGGTATTGAAGATGAGGCGCGACCCCTTGCCCGTGCCCAGCGGATCGCGGTTCACGCCGACAATGCCGGTGAGCGCGCCGCCATAGGGGTCAAGGGCAGACGGGCTGTTATGGGTTTCCACTTTAAACACCAGGTTGTAGTGATCATTCCAGGAAATGATGCCGGCATTATCGGTGAATACTGAAACACACCAGTCACGGTCGCCAAGCTTTGACCGCACCTTCCGGGTTGCGCCCCTGATATAGGTATCAAACAGGCTGTTGATGACCGTCTGCTGCCCCCGCTCATCAGCGTACTCAATCGCGGCGTTGAAAATTTTGTGTTTGCAATGCTCCGACCAGGTCTGGGCCAGTGCTTCCAGCTCCACATCGGTTGCCCGTGCCCCGAGGCCAACCTGCTGCCGCTGCGCACGGACATCCTCCTGGGCGAAATAGGCCTGCAGCACCTTCATCTCGGAAAGACTGAGCGCCAGCAGCCGCTCCCGGCTGATGCGCACCAGCTCTTCATCAGAAGCATTAAGATCAATCTCCTCCACCGTAAGGGCCGCGCTTTCCCTGACCCGCGGAGCTTTCGCCGGAACCCCCCGCTCATAATCAAACGCTGCGCGCGAAAATATCTCAAAGTGCTGTATCAGCTCATTGGCCAGCAGGTCTTTAGCAATGTGCTCTGCCCCGGCCCGGTCAAGCTCCCCGCAGATGAGATACTGGCGCGAGGCATAGACCTTTTCATCAATGCCGGGGGATCTGCTGAGCAGCAGCGCCAGCGCCTCCCGTGCGGTCCGCCCCACATTGTCAGTGACACCGGGCCTGAGACCTACCTCGATGAGCCAGTCAAACTCCCGTGCCAGAGGCCGGTCAATCAGGTATTCCTGAATGACGGGATCGGAAAATGGCCCGGCAGCCAGTGCCGTAAGCTCTTCGCTGCTCAAATCCATGTCCACGGTATATACTTCAATAGTGCGCACCGCTGCTACCGCAATGTTGAGGTCATCCTTAATCCTCTTGCGCACTTTTTCTCCCAGCGCATCCCTGATATCAGATTTAAATCCTACTTCAATACGGTGTGCCATAAATTCTATTTTCCCTAACCCGGATAAGCCAGAACCAAAGTTAACCGCAAAGACTTAAAAGAAACAAAGAAGATTGAATTTGGAACTCAGGAACTCACAAAGGTAAAAACAAATATTTCCTGATTTCTTGAGTTCCAGATTTTTTATTTTTCTTGTAAAAAAACGCGAAAATAACAACTAAAGGACTAACGGGATATAGTAGTCAGCTGCCTAACAGTGCTGCCCGCCGTACGCGACCAGCCTGTTGCCGGATTCAATATGTTTCTATTATTGGCTCGCCCCACAGCCCGATGCTTGACAGAGCATTGGGTTGCGGGCCTGATTCAACGGCAAATGTAATCTCAACTGTCATACCAGAAAATCGTGACATATCAAGCGCAATCTCCTCCCGGGCGCGTTCCCCGGAAGTCTGCCGGCCAGGGAGGTACTGCAGATAGATGGTCCGCGGCCGTAAAAAATGGCTGCGCGGTTTTAAAAACGACATCTGCTGGTCTGCCCCGGCCATTCCTGCTGCATCAAACATGTTCTCTAACAGGTTATTATTCAAATAAATTTTAAACAGTGCCCCGCCCCCTCCCGCCTCAATAGCCGGCGGCAGCTGTGACAGAGAAAACCTGAGCCGGCATGGCTGGTGCGGCAACCCGAGGCGAAAGGTTGCGCGCGTACCGGCGGCCTGCACAAGCGCGCGTTGAGAGCCGCCGGCCATATTCAGGGAGCCTGTCTTTATTCCGCTGCCTGGTATCGGCCCGCTATACTGTATCTGGGCCCCGCTGAAATTATCTATAAAATTATAATCCCCTGCTCCTCTTGTTTCAGGGGCATGCTGCGTCTCCCGCTTGAGCACGCAAAGCCTCATGGCTCTCATGTAGAACAGGCTGTAATAGTCCACTGAATCAATAACCGTATAGCGGTCAGTACAAAAATATTTCAGATAATAGAATCCGGACGGGACCGGCGAACTGCTGATAAGATACTGCGCATCCATTGCCGGCAGCAGTTCTTCAAACCACCAGGGGATATCATATTTCTGCGGGACAATATCTGCGGGGTGCGCCTGGCAGTAGTCCATGTTGTGCCAGCAGTCAAAGGGAAAGCCTGCCGACAGGGTGCGTGCGGGTATGCCGCTGCCGAGCAGCCGGTCCCCCAGTTTCCATCGCGTCTCATTGAAGCTTAAGAAATCCTGTGTTCCCATAAAACAGAGTGCAATAAAGCCAGCAAGCAGGGGAATAAAATATTTTTTCTGCATGTCCCGCTGCTTTAAAAACTCAAGGCCGCAGAGAATAAAAAAGGGTACAATGACCAGATAATAGCGGGTAAATTTATAGCGCACGATCAGCAGGTACAGCACCTGCAGCACCCCCATGAGCAGAAGCATGGACAGCGGTGAGGCAGCTGCCCGGCGGGATATGTTTTTTCGTTCTTTGACGAAACCGTAGATGAGGGTTAAAATTGAAAATATCGCGAGGAAATCAATAATCTTATAGAAGAGCTGCAGCGCATGATCTGCCCCGCGATAGCCGTATTCAGAGACATAGGCAAAATGAAAGCCGTTCATCCAGGTGTATACCGAAGAATAAATCCCGGCGTGTTCCAGCAGAAACAATACCACGCCCGCAGTACAGAAGAGCAGCAGGTATGATGTCTGTCGCGGCCGCAGCCACGCACCCGGTGCAGGCAGCAGGGAGATGCTGAACGGGATGAGGCATAAGCCGAGAAATTCTAAGATAAGAAACGGCCGGTGCAGGGCTTTGGATAACAGGCGCAGGGGGTTTTTCAGATCTTCAATCATCCACTGCCACTGCTGGAGCGAAGAGTCCGTCGGTCCATGGATGGCATTAAACCAGTAGCTGTAAACGGCAAACACGATGACCGGCAGCGCTAACGCCGCGGCTGCCTGCAGCGCTGACCTATCCCGCCTCCTCCCGATGCTCGCAAAATAAAGCGCTGCCCCTGCGGCCAGAAGAATCCCCTGCTGCCTCACCAGCACTGCCAGGGCGGTAACAACAGAGCCGAGCACAAGACATCGGATACTCTCCCGCTGTGCCCCGCGATAATAGAAAAAGAGCGCTGCCAGCATCAGGCTTAAGAAATGGTGATCGGTGAAAAAGGTAAAAAGCAGGGGAAAGGAAAACGGGTTGAAGACCAGCAGCAGGCACAGGCACAAAGACTTTCCCGGCTCCCAGCCGGCTTCGCGCAGGAGCAGATAAAAAAAGACCATGCCGATACAGCTGATGGCGAGCGTTGAAACTACCAGGGTATTGGCAGAAAATCCCAGCACCCAGCAAAACAGCGTGCCCCAGAGAACCTGAAAAACAAGGCTGGGGCTGGTCCAGGGAGTAAATTTCATCTGCCCGGTCTGAAAGAACGTCTCTGCCGCGCGGATGTAGGACCAGTCATCATCCAGAGGATAGATGGTGTAGAAGCGTGAGAAGATAATGAGCAGCAGGTAACACAGGAGAAGAAATGCACA
>Ga0209254_10005635_pt1 | contig 11512 bp, 15 predicted proteins | sample FrelakmetDIP11DI_FD_187148 | JGI IMG/M metagenome (GOLD analysis project Ga0209254, IMG submission 187148) | Freshwater lake sediment microbial communities from the University of Notre Dame, USA, for methane emissions studies - DIP11 DI (SPAdes)... | ecosystem: Environmental > Aquatic >... | reverse complement strand
CAAAAGGGATTTTTCTATAGCTGGCGGTGGCTTCGGACGCCGGCGCCGCGCGCCGGGCGGCCGCCGAGCCAGGCGTGCAGCTGGCGGATCACGCGGGTCGCGACGGCCTGTGGCAGCGACTCCGGCCGCGCCCAGCCGGTGCCGCGGGGGTGCCAGCGCCGGGTGTGCGCCTTGAGCCAGACGCCGATCTCGGCCTCGCGCGGCAGCCGCCCCTCGCTGACGAGGCGCGCCCACAGCCGCCGGATGTAGCGCGCCTGCGGCGTGCTGCGCCGCGCGGCGCCGGCGAGCGGACGGAAGCCGTGCTCGTGCAGCCAGGCCAGGACCTCGGCGCGACCCGCGGCATCGAGGTCGCGCGCGCTGCGCACGCCGGCGACGCCCCAGAGCAGGGTCCGGTAGGTGTCGTCGTCGAGCCCGAGCTGCTGCTTGCCGACGTGAATCAGCGCCAGATCGCGAAGGCGGCGACGGCGTGCTGCGGCGGCTTCGCCCTGGGACGCGGTGGCTTCGGCGGTGCTTGGCGTCATCGGTCAGCGAGCGGGCTATGATCGGCTGACGGCAGCATAGCCGCAGGGCTGATGGTCCGAACCATGCCGCACACGACCGAGCAACACGTCGAACTGTCCCGCGCGATCATGCGCCTCCTGACGGCATGGGGCGTACCAGCGGCACAGCAGCCGGCACTGCTCGGTCTCGATCCCGCGGCCCACCGCCGCGAGCTCAACCGCTGCCGCTTCGGCGCAGCGCTCCCGGACACGGGGGAGGTCTACGCCCGCGCACGACTGCTGATCGAGATCGGCGCTGCCGTGACGCAGCTGTTTCCGCACAGCAGCGTGGCGGCGGACGTCTGGGTGACCACGCCGCAGCTGCGGTTCGGCGGCCACACGCCGCTGCAGATCATGCTCGAGGACGGCAGCGCCGGCATGCACCGCGTCATCGATCACCTGATGGGCCAGTCGGTCCTGTGAATCCACCCTGGCCCCGGAGGCTGCCTTGCGCTACAGCACCGTCACCGTCACACCCTTCGCGCAGAACTGCTCGGTCGTCTGGTGCGAGCAGACCCGGCGCGGCGCCGTGATCGACCCGGGGGGCGATCTCGATCGCATCGCGCGCGTCGTCGAACGGGAGCAGCTGACGGTCGAGCGCGTGCTGCTGACGCACGGCCACCTCGATCACGTCGGCGCGGCGGCCGCTCTGGCGGAGCGCTACGCCGTCCCGATCGAGGGGCCGCACCGGGCCGACGCCTTCTGGCTGGATGCATTGCGCGATCAGGCCGCGATGTTCGGCCTGCCGCCCTCGAAGCCCTGCGTGCCCGACCGCTGGCTGAACGACGGCGATACCGTCGCCTTCGGCGACGAGCGGCTCGCGGTCCTGCACTGCCCGGGCCATACGCCCGGCCACGTCGTCTTCCATCACGCGGGGGCGCAGCTCGCCTTCGTCGGCGACGTGCTGTTCGCGGGCTCGATCGGCCGGACCGATTTTCCCGGCGGGGACTTCGGTCAGCTGATCCGGTCGATCCGCGAGAAGCTCTTTCCGCTCGGCGACGCGGTGCGCTTCGTGCCGGGGCACGGCCCGGAGTCCACCTTCGGCGAGGAGCGCCACACCAACCCGTTCATCGCCGGGCGGTACGGATGACGGCTGTCGCGGCCTGGAGGCCGTTCCAAGCGAATGTATGAGCTGTGCCGGTAGAGGCGCCGCCCACCACGCGATCCGACAGCGCGCCCTACGACTTGCGCTTGGCCGTTCCCGAACCGGCCGCCATGAGCCCGCCGAACAGCTTCTGGAAGTTCTCCATCGAGCTTGCCGTCTGCTCGAAGAAGGGCCGGAACAGGGTCAGAGGGTCGTAACCCTCGGCACCGGCCAGCATCTGCTGCTTGATCCGGTCCATGATCTCCTGCTGGAACCCGTGCACGTCGGGCAGGCCCATGAGCCGCCGGACCTCCTCGGGGGTGATCTCCACGTCCACCTTCACCTGCATCGCCCGTCTCCTCTACCAGCGTGGGCCCGGCATGCGCCGCGGGAACAGCAGGGTGGCGAACCCCGGGCCATCCTGGCGCTGCATCCTCGAAGGGTCGGCATCGGCGGGCAGCGACACGTCGCGCGACATCCGGCTGCTGCCGAATACCCGGCCGCCCGGTCCCTCCTGCTGCGTCGATCGCTCGACGAAGATGCGCAGGTCGCGCCCCTGCTGAGCCACCTTCAGGTCCTCGGGGGCGATGCCCGCGTAGCGGATCACCACGACGAAGACGTCGCGCTCCATCGAGGTGTCGACGTCGAGCCGCATCATCCCCCACGTCGAGCCCGTCGGCCCGCCGGCACCCGGTCCCCAGCCGAAGGGGCCGCCGCCGTAAGGAGCCTGCGCCACGGCCGATCCTGCGCCCAGGGCGATCGCGAGGGCGAGCGCGCTGCAATGTCTGGCCTTCATGCTCATTTCTCCGGATATCCGGCCCGAGTATGGACCCCGCCCGGTCTTTTCTCCACGGCAGCCGGGCCGGACGCACTGCTGCGGATGCTGCTACCCTTCGCGCCAACGCCATTCGGAGGAGGGCCGCAAGCGACGATGGACTCACTGCTCTATGCCGCCCTCGCCGTCGCCGTGCTCTGGCTCGCCTACTCCGGCTACCTCTACTGGCTCGGGCATGCCGCGATCGGCCGGTCCGTCGCCACGGCGCAGGCCGAGCTGCCCGGAATCGACGGACCCGGCAGCGCCGCGCTCGTCTACTTCTATAGCGAGCACTGCCCGCCGTGCCGCGTCATGACGCCCGTCGTCGACCAGCTGGCCGGCGAACGCCACGGCGTCCACAAGGTGGACGTAACGACGCACCCTGACCTCTCGCGCCTGTTCGGGGTGCGTGCCACCCCCATGATCTTCGTGGTCAGGGACGGGCGGATCGTGCGGGCGCTGCTCGGCGCCAAGGGCCGCGAGGCGCTGTTGCGGGCGCTGGACGCTGCAGAGTGAGCGCCGCCTTCGCCTCACCCGACGCGGCCGAGGAGGCCTTCTACCGGGCCTTCGCCCAGCTCGATTCCGCGGCGATGCGTCGGGTCTGGTCGGCCGAGCAGCCCGTCACCTGCATCCATCCCGGCGGACCACTCCTGCAGGGACTGCCGGCGGTGCTCCAGAGCTGGGTGGAGATCTTCACCGGGGCTCAGCCGCCGCGGCTCGCCTGGGAGCGCCTTTCGGCGACGGGGACCGACGACCTGGCGGTCCACGTGATCGCGGAGCACATCGAGAGCGGCGCCCCCGGCGCCGGACGCGGGGCCCGGGTCATTGCCACCAACGTGTTCCGGCGGGAGCCGGGCGGCTGGCGTCTGATCCAGCACCACGCATCCTTGCCGCTCGTGCGGCAGAGCCGATCCCAGCGGGCGAAATCCCTGCACTGAGTCACCCGCTACCGGCCCCAGGTCATGTCTTTTCGTGCTGCAAGTGCGAGAATTGCCCCCCGGTTTCCGCACCCCCGGACGGCGGACCCGTCGACAACGACCCGATTGACCCAGCGTGCACCTCGGGCATCAGCTCACCCCGCTGATCCGGCCCCTCCCCCGCAATGAACCAGCCCCCCCACTCCAAGACCCCTTTCCGTGTGCTCGCGCTCGGCGCGCTCGGCGTGGTGTACGGGGACATCGGCACGAGCCCGCTCTACACCATGAAGGAGGTCTTCGGCGGCCACCACCCGCTGCCACCGACGCCGGCCAACGTGCTCGGCATCCTCTCGCTGGTGTTCTGGGCGCTGGTGATCGTGGTCTCGGTGAAATACGTGTCCCTCGTCCTGCGTGCCGACAACCGCGGCGAGGGCGGGATCATGGCCATGGTTTCGCTGGTCCACCGGGCGACCGAGCACCGGCCCAAGCTGCAATGGATGCTGCTGGCGCTGGGGTTGTGCGGGGCGGCGCTGTTCTATGGCGACGGCCTGATCACGCCGGCGATCTCGGTGCTATCGGCCGTGGAAGGCCTGCAGGTCGCAGCGCCCGCGCTGCAGCCGTTCGTGGTGCCGACGGCCCTCGTGGTGCTGGTCAGCCTGTTCCTGCTGCAGCGGCGCGGCACCGCGAGCGTGGGCGGTCTGTTCGGCCCGGTGATGGTGGTGTGGTTCGCCACCCTGGCGGTGCTGGGCCTGGTCAACGTCGTCCAGTCGCCCTCGGTCCTGCTGGCGGTGAACCCGATGCACGCCGTCCGGTTCTTCGCCGAGAACCAGGGGCTAGGCTTCATCGCGATGGGCGCGGTGGTGCTCGCCGTGACGGGCGTCGAGGCGTTGTACGCCGACATGGGCCACTTCGGCCGCGAGCCGATCCGGACGACCTGGTTCGCCTTCGTCCTGCCGGCCCTCGTGCTCAACTACTTCGGGCAGGGCGCACTGCTGCTCCGCGACCCCGCTGCCGTCGCCAACCCCTTCTACCTCCAGGGTCCGGAGTGGGCGATCTACCCGCTGGTGGCGCTGGCGACCGCCGCGACCATCATCGCGTCGCAGGCCGTGATCTCCGGCGCCTTCTCGGTCACCCGGCAGGCCGTCCAGCTCGGCTATCTCCCACGCATGGAGATCCGCCACACCTCCGAGCACGCGATCGGGCAGATCTACATCCCGTTCATGAACTGGTTCATGCTGATCGGCGTGGTCACCCTCGTCCTCGGTTTCCAGTCGTCCAGCAACCTGGCGGCGGCCTACGGCATCGCGGTCACGGGCAGCATGATCATCGACACCCTGCTCCTCAGCGTCGTGGCGGTCCTGCTCTGGCGCTGGCATCCGGCCCTGGTGGCGGCTGGCGCGCTCGTCTTCCTGGTCATCGACCTGGCCTTCTTCGGCGCCACCGCCTTGAAGCTCCTGCAGGGCGGCTGGCTGCCCATCCTGGTCGCCGCCCTCGTGTTCGCCGTGCTCTCGACCTGGAAGCGCGGCCGGGAGCTGCTGCGCGAACGCCTGAGGACCGACTCGATCCCCCTCGACCTCTTCCTCGACAACATCAAGCAGCACAGCCCGATCCGCGTTCCCGGCACCGCCGTGTTCCTGAGCTCGCAGGGTCAGAGCGTGCCGCACGCCCTGCTGCACAACCTCTACCACAACAAGGTGCTGCACGAGCGGGTCGTGTTCCTGACCGTCCGGACCGAGGACGTGCCCTACGTGCAGGAAGCCGAGCGCGTCGAGGTAAAGGATCTGGGCGACAACTTCTATCGCGTCATCGCCCACTACGGGTTCAAGGAGGATCCGGACGTCCCGAAGGCGCTCAGCCAGTGCGCGGTGTGCGGGCACGAGCTCAACCTGCTCGAGACGTCGTTCTTCCTGAGCCGCGAGACCCTCATCCGCACCAAGGTGCCCGGCATGGCCGCCTGGCGCGAGGCCCTGTTCATCTGGATGGCCCGCGACGCCCAGAGCGCGATGAGCTTCTTCCGCATTCCCAGCAACCGGGTCATCGAGCTCGGCACCCAGGTCGAGATCTGACGCGCCGCCCCGATCCGGCGCCTCTGTTTCCCGAATCGCCGGGGCGGCGCCGGCGGCGCGACGGTGCCCTTGAGGGCGCGGATCCGATCCCTTATATTAGATAGCACTAATACTGAACTGCTCAGGCGGGGTGCGCCATGATTCGTCGTCTACTTGCCAGCCTGCTGTTGCTGCTGGGCTCCACGGCCGCCCGCGCCGACGTGGCGGTGCTGGTCCATGGCTACCTCAGCAGCGCGTTCACCTGGGACAGCAGCGGCGTGAACGCCGAGCTGGCCGCCCGTGGCTGGCGGCCGCTCCCTGCCATGATGCCGGGGGTGCCACTGCCGCCGGTCCCAGCCGGCCCCGGCAACACGGTCTACACCGTCACCTTGCCGTCAACCGCACCGATCGCCGTCCAGGCCGACTTCCTGGCGGCCGCACTGCGCGCCGTCGCGGCCCGCCACCCCGGCGAGCCGGTCACGCTGGTCGGCCATTCGGCCGGCGGCATCGTGGCCCGTCTGGCGCTGGTGCGTCACGGCGCCGGCCAGGTCGAGCGGCTCGTCACGATCGCCTCGCCCCACGTCGGTACGGCTCGCGCCCTCCAGGCCCTCGACGTCACCCAGGACTCGGGCCCCGTCGGCTGGGTCAAGGACCTGTTCGGCGGCAAGCTCTACCACACCGTCAAGGCCTCGGCCCCGCTGATGGTCGACCTGGCGCCGCCGGCCCCCGGGACCCTGCTCTATTGGCTGAACGTCCAGCCGCACCCGGACATCCAGTACGTCTCGGTCATCCGCATCGCGGCGGACGGCCAGGCCGGGGACGTCGCGGTGCCGGGCTTCAGCCAGGACATGAACCAGGTGCCGGCGTTGCGCGGCCGCTCCCGCGTCGTCGCGGCCCCGAGCCGCCACGAGCTGCTGCCGGGCGACGGCATCCTGCTCGCCCAGCTGCTCGCGAAGTGACCTGAAGCAATCTGGCCCCCTGCGACCCGGCCCCCCCGGGCCGCAAAGGCCTTCTCTCCTCTGGCCCGGACCTCGCGGCCGGCGGCATACTTGCGCCGCCGCCGGCGTGACTCCCTGCGCGATTGCAGGCCTCACGGAAGAGCGGCATCCGCACTGCTCCACCGAGGAGGGACCAATGCAGAAGACACTCGTTGCCATCGCTGTCGCGCTGCTGATGGGCTGCGCGTCCGAGCCCAAGGAGACGGCGGCACCGCCCGTCGATCCGAACGTCGCGCAGGCTCGCGGCATCACCAAGAACTTCGCCGACTCGCTGCGGGCCGAGCTCACCGCCGGGCTGCAGGCGGGCGGGCCGACCAACGCCATCGCGGTCTGCAAGGACAAGGCCCCGGCGATCGCCAAGGCGGAGCAGCAGAAGGCCGGCTGGCAGAAGGTGGGCCGCACCAGCCTCAAGCTGCGCAATCCGTCGAACGAGCCGGACGACTGGGAGCTCGCCGTGCTGAAGAAGTTCGACGAGCGCAGGGCGGCCGGCGAAGACCCGGCGAAGATCGAGTACTCCGAGGTCGTCGCGGCCGGCGGCAAGAAGACCTTCCGCTACATGAAGGCGATCCCGACGCAGGAGGTCTGCCTCGCCTGCCACGGCGAGAACATCGACAAGGCGACCGCCGCCAAGCTCGCCAAGCTGTACCCGAAGGACAAGGCGCGCGGCTTCAAGGTCGGCGACCTGCGCGGCGCGTTCACGATGAGCAAGGATCTTTGACCCCGGGCCGGCGCGTGCCGCGGCAACGCGGCCGCGTCGGCAACGAGCCCAACCCCCATGCCACAACCCCTTTTCGACGTCTTCTTCCGCGGCGCCCTGCTCCCCGACGCGGATGCCGACCAGGCGCGCGAACGTCTCGCGGCCCTGTTCGGCCTCGGTCCCGCCGAGCTCGGGCGCCTCTTCGGCGGCGACCCCGTTTGCGTCAAGCGGGCGGTCGACGTGGATACCGCAGCGCAGATCCGCGGCCGGTTCCGCGACGCGGGCGCGCTGGTCGATATCCGGCCGGCCGGGACGGTGCCGAAATCCGCACGGCCGACGGCCACGGCGGCGCCCGACACGAAACCTCCCGTAACCGCCCCTGCGGCGACGGGTGACGCGGCTGGCTTCACGCTCGCCGCACCCCAGACGGGCAGCCTGGTGGACTGCGCCCGTCCGGTCGCGGCGGCCCCGCTGCCCGACATCAGCAGCCTCGCCCTCGCGCCGGTCGGTGCGGGACTGGCCCGGGAGACGGCGCCGCCACCCGCGGACATCGACACCTCGCATCTCAGCGTCGCCCCTCCGAACACGGGCTCGCTGGAAGACTGCCGCCAGGACAAGCCTGCCCGGCCCATCGGCGACATCAGCCACCTCGTGCTCGACGGCGACTGAGGCGCGGCAACGCGTCAAAAAGCCGGCCCCCCACGGCCGGCCGACAACCCGCCGACGCGTTACCCGTCGTTCTGCCGTCATCGCCGCCGCATGAACCCCCTCGTGGCGCCCCGCGGCGCGGCCTTGCGTCCTGATTTCGCGCGCTGCACGTCGATTCCTGCCGAACCGGTCACAGTTCCATGCCTTGGCACGAACGTTGTTATCCCAAGTTGGCCACTCTTGGCTTTGACAGTCGCCCGCCGCGAGGAACCCGCCGTGACCCAGCCGATTCCGTCCGATCGCCCAGCCCCCGCCGTCGCGGATCGTGACAGGTCGACGACCGCACGCGCTGCGTCGACGCCTTCCGCCAGTTCGACCGAGACGGCTGCCGCGGCCGCGCCCGAGGTCGACACGGCCCACATCGGCCCGGGCAGCGCGCTGCTTCGCAGTGCCGGCACGAGGCCGGGGTCCGGCGCCGTCACCGATGCCGAACAGGCGCGCGCGCTCGCGGCTCGCATCACCGAGGCGCTACAGGGCGACCAGGCCCGCGCGATGCAGGCCTATGCGGCCATCAGTCACGAGGACGTGCAGGCCCTGCTCGCCACGGTCTGACCCAGACACTTCTTGTTGCTCACTCCTGCGTCTTCGCCCCGGTCGCGCCCAGCGCCGCCGGGGCATCTTGTTATGATGCGGGTAATTCGTGTGGCACTGGGGCGGCGATGGGCTTCCGGATCGGTCTGGTGGCGGTGGCGATCGCGCTGGCGGCGATGGTCGGCGGCTGTGGCAAGCCCGACCGGCCGACGGTGAACCTCTATCTCACGCTGGAGCGCGGCGACCTCGATCAGCTCAAGCGCCACGTCGCCTGGGACACCGACGTGCTGTCGCCGCTCCCCGACGGGCGCACGCCGCTACAGATCGCCGCAGCCGACGGCCGCGAGGTCTTCGTCGAGCTGCTGCTCGAGGCGGGGGCCGACCCTGAGGCGCGCGGTGCCGATGGGCACAACGCCATGGAGACGGCGCTGATCAACGGCCGCATCCAGGTGGCCACGCTGCTGGCGCCACGCAAGAAGCCCATCGACGCCAATGCGCTGCTGCTCGTCCTCGCCCAGCACGGCACCCGTGACCGCGATGCGCTTGCCTTCGTGCTACAGCGCGGCGCGAACCTGAGCACCCGTGGTCCGGACGGCGACACGCCGCTGCTCATCGCCGCCCGCCGCAACGACCGCGTGTTCGTGCGGCACCTGCTCGACCGCGGTGCGGATCCCTTCGTGACCGACGCGCAGGGCAAGAGCGCGCTCGCTGTCGCCGAGGAGCTCGGCCACGAGGACGTCGCCCGGCTGCTGCGCGGGCAGGGTGCCGGCAAGGGCGGGTGACGGCCGGCAGGGCTTCTGCTACGGTGCGCGCCCTGCACGGGAGGGCGTTGTCATGAGCGAGAAGGCCGAGGACCTGACGGTCAACTATAGCGAGGCGGGGCAGCAGCTGGTCGAGGAGCTCGACAAGCAGATCCTGTCGAAGGGCGGCTGGACCACCATCCTGTTCCGCTACCGCGAGTGGGACACGAAGAAGGAGGCCTTCGGCGACGACAAGTACACGATCCGCCGCTACCAGAAGCGCGGCGGCGAGTACCGCCAGCAGAGCAAGTTCAACATCTCGAGCCGCGACCAGGCGCGGCAGATCATCGAGACGTTGGAGCGGTGGCTGAAGGCGTGATTGCGCGCCTGGTGGCGGCCTCCACGCTGCGATCGATCGGCCCGAGGGCGGGCCTCCCACCGTAACTACAACCCGATCTCGGAAGGCCAATCCGCGAGCGCGCTGACCACTGCGCGCTGCGCTGCCGTCAGCGTCGCGTCGATCGCGAGCCGCGCGACCTGCTTCCGGTACTCCGTCAGCGTCAACCCGCGCGCCGGATCCTGCACGCGCCCGCGCCGCCAGGCGTCCCACCGGCGGTGCTCCTCGGCGCTCAACGTCTGCAGCCAGTTGCGGGCCCGGTAGCGGAACAGCAGCTCGGGCAGGCGCGCGTCCTCGAACTCGCCCGCCAGCGCGGCCAGCCCGTCGGGCGGCGTGCGCCTTACCCGCTCGCAGCGCACACGATCCGCGTCGGACAGGAACCCGCCGTACAGCGCCTGATCCGGGTCGGTCACCGGCGGGAAGGGGTTGTCGCTGTACACGACCCTGAGCTTGCCCGCGAGATCGGGCGCCGCGAGCAGCGCCTCGCGGTGCCGCCGGGCCTGCTCGAGATCGATCGCCCAGCGCTCTGCGGCCTCCGGCGTCAATGTCGTCAGGGGCGCCAGCACCGGACACTTGTTGAGGTGCACGACCTTGAGCGGGATGCGCGCCTCGCCCTCCTCCAGATCCTCGACTGCCGTATAGACCAGTCGGCGCACGGCATCCGCATCGAGCGACAGCAGCGGCGTCGGATCGTGGCGCAGGTCGAAGACCACGACGCCGTTCTTGTTGGTCGGGTGCTGCACCAGCGGCAGCACCGCGGCCAGGCAACCCAATCGTGCCGGATAGCGACTCGACACGTGCAGCACGGGCTCGCGCGTGCGCAGGTCGAGCAGCCGCGTCGCCGATGCCTTGTCCCGGTGGCTGAACGCGTAGTCGTAGAGGCGCGGCTGACACTCGCGGACCCGCTTCGCCAGCGCGATCGTCGCGCGCACGTCGGCGAGCGCGTCGTGGGCGCCCGCGTGCGCGATGCCGTTGGCAGCGGTCAGGTGCTCGAGCTTGAAGCTGGTCTCGCCGTCCTCCCGCATCGGCCACTCGAGGCCCGCCGGGCGCAGCGCGCGGGTGAGGCGGATCACGTCGATGACGTCCCAGCGCGAGTTGCCGCCCTGCCACTCGCGGGCGTAGGGGTCGTAGAAGTTGCGGTACAGGCCGTAGCGCGTGACCTCGTCGTCGAAGCGCAGCGTGTTGTAGCCGAGCGCGCAGGTGCCGGGCTGCGCGAGCTGCTCGTGGATGGCGGCGAAGAACTCGGCCTCGATCACGCCCTCCGCGAGGGCGCGTTGCGGCGTCAGACCGGTGATCAGGCAGGCGTCGGGGTGTGGCAGGACGTCGTCCGCCGGCCGGCAGTAGAGGACCAGCGGCGGGCCGAGCGGGTTGAAGTCGAGGTCGGTACGCAGGCCTGCGAACTGCGCGGGGCGATCGAGCCGCGGGATCGCGCCCCAGGTCTCGTAGTCGTGCCAATAGAACGAGGTCGGCACTGGCTGGGTCATTGAGGAAGTTCAGCAGCAATGATGCGTGTTACCTACCCTACAGCCGCGACGGGACGAAAGATCACATCGCGGCGAGGGCGCCGCTCCCACCGGGCAGGGGCCCGCGCTTCCACGGGTAGGAGGCCCGCCTCGGGCCGATCAGATCGCGGCGAGGGTGTCGCTCCCACCGGGCGCCGCTCCCACTGGGCGCCGCCCCCACATGCAAAAAAAACCGCCCCGCAGCGAAGCCACGGGCCGGCCTTCGTTCCAGGCGCCGAAGGCCTAGACCTTCTCTTTGATGCGTGCGGACTTGCCCGAGCGGTCGCGCAGGTAGTACAGCTTGGCGCGCCGCACGTCGCCGCGGCGGAGCACCTTGATGTCCGCGACCGCGGGGCTGTAGGTCTGGAAGACGCGCTCGACGCCCTCGCCGTGGCTGATCTTGCGCACCGTGAAGGCCGAGTTGACGCCGCGGTTGCGGCGGGCGATCACCACGCCCTCGAAGGCCTGCAGGCGCTCGCGCTCGCCTTCCTTCACCTTCACCTGCACCACCACGGTGTCGCCGGGCCCGAAGTCCGGCAC
>Ga0209254_10005634_pt1 | contig 11514 bp, 11 predicted proteins | sample FrelakmetDIP11DI_FD_187148 | JGI IMG/M metagenome (GOLD analysis project Ga0209254, IMG submission 187148) | Freshwater lake sediment microbial communities from the University of Notre Dame, USA, for methane emissions studies - DIP11 DI (SPAdes)... | ecosystem: Environmental > Aquatic >... | reverse complement strand
CCGGGAGTGAACGTGAAGACGAGCGTGCCCGCGGTCGGCGTGAAGACGTTCACCGTGAGCCTGAAGAAGGGCACCTACAAGTTCGTGTGCGACCCGCACACGTTCATGAAGGGCTCGTTCACCGTCAAGTAGGGCATTTGCCTCGTGCCTGGCTTGGCCGGGCGCCGGGGTTGGTGCCTGGCTTCAGCCGGGCGCCGGGGTTGGCCTCAGCGTGCAACCCTGGCGTCCGGCTGAAGCCGGACACCGCGCTGCCGCCTCACGTGAGCGGTACGGCTTCGATCGCTCCGTCGACGATCCGCCAGGCGGCGAGCTCGTCGGTGCGGAGCGTGTAGATCAGATACGGCTGCCCCGCCCAGAGGCCGATGTTCTGCACGTCCGTTCGCGACGGCCGTGGCGGTGACGAGACGTGTGAGTGGAACACGGCCTGCACGACCTCGCGGTCGTTGAGGTCGGCCCAGATGAGGGGGTCGATCTCGAGCTCGAAGTGGTAGGGCGACGGGGAGGCGTTGCGACCCGGCACGTACTCGACGGCGGTGTCGTCCTCGAACAGGACGAGACCACACGCCTCGTTCGGCAACTCGGCATTCGCGTGGGCGACGAGCGCCGCACGAACGTCCGCGGGCACTACCACGGGCGCGCTACCACCAGATCGTGCGTTCCATGGACTCGGCGAGGTCCTCGTCCGGGGCCTCCCAGAAGTCCGCGGAGATGTACTTCCAGCCGGCGTCGGTGAGGATCACGACGATCACGCCCTCGTCCATCTCCTCGGCGATCTTGCGCGCCACGTGGATCGCGGCACCGCACGAGACGCCGGCGAAGATCCCCTCCAGATCGAGGAGGGCCCTGACCGCATACACGGACTCCTCGTTCGAGACCAGCATCTTGCGGTCGAGCTTCGTCACGTCGAGGATCGGCGGGACGTAGCCGTCGTCGAGTGAGCGCAGCCCCATCACGGAATCGCCGGGGAGCGGCTCGGCCGCCGCAATCACGATGTCCGGGAACGACTCTCGCAATCGCTCGCCGGCGCCCATCAGCGTGCCTCCGGTACCGAGCCCCGCGACGAGTACGTCGACCCGGTCGAGCGCCTCCGCGATCTCGGCTCCGGTGCCCTCGTAGTGGGCCCGCGGGTTGGCAGGGTTCGCGTACTGGAAGGGCATGAAGTACTTCGAGTCGCGCTCCGCGAGCTCGAGCGCGAGCCGCACGGCGCCGTTCGAGCCCTCCGCGCCGGGCGACAGCACGATCTCGGCGCCGTAGAGGCGGAGCATGCGCTTGCGCTCCTCCGTCGCGTTCTCCGGCATGACGCAGGTGAGCGGGTAGCCCTTCAGCTTCGCGATCATCGCCAGCGAGTGCCCGGTGTTGCCGGACGTCGGCTCGAGAAGGTGCCGGCCGGGAGCCAGCTCGCCGGCTGCCTCGGCCGCCTCGATCATCGACTTCGCCACGCGGTCCTTGATCGAGCCGGTGGGATTCTGGCCCTCGAGCTTGCCGTAGATCGTGACGGAGGGCTTCGGGGAGATCCGCGACAGCTCGACGAGCGGCGTGTTGCCGATGAGGTCGAGTAGTGAGCGGACGACGGGCAGCGACCGCGGCGGCGTCGACCCGCCGGCCATCGCGGGCAGCAGGATCACCGTCTGGCCCGGCGCGACGGCGGTGTCGAGGCCGTCGAGCGTCCGGACGTCCTCGCCACCGAGGTACACGTTGACGAACGTCGCGATCTCGCCGTCGTTGAAGATCTGCGTCCCCAACGCGGGATGACGTGCGACCAGGTCCTCGAGCACTGCGCGCACGGTGTCACCGTCCGCCTCGACCTGACGCTCGCCGCCGACCTCGGCCCGCAGGGTTGGTGGAATGCGCACCGTCGTCATACGTGCACCGGCCGTTGCTCATGCGGCGCACCCGAGGGTGCGCCCGAGCAGAACTCGACGTAGTCGACGTACTCGGTGATCGTGGGGGAATCACCGCACACGGGGCAGCCCGGATCCTTCTTCACCGACACCTCGTCGAAGGTCGTGTGCAGGGCGTCGAACAGGAGCAGGCGGCCGGTCAGCGTCTGGCCGGCGTCGACGATGAGCTTCAGCGCCTCGCTCGCCTGGAGCGAGCCGATGATGCCAGGGAGGACGCCGAGCACGCCACCTTCCGCGCAGCTCGGCGCGAGCTCCGGCGGCGGCGGGGTGGGGTAGAGGCAGCGATAGCAGGGGCCGGCGTGCGGGTCGAAGACCGTCACCTGGCCCTCGAAGCGGTAGATCGAGCCGTGGACGACCGGAATGTCGTGCCAGACGGAGGCGTCGTTCACGAGGTAGCGCGTGGGGAAGTTGTCGGCACCGTCCACGATCACGTCCCAGCCGTCGGCGAAGATGCGCTCGACGTTCTCGGAGGTCAGCCGCTCCTGATACGCCAGGACGTTCACGTCGGGGTTGAGGGCCTCGATCGTGTGCTTTGCCGACAGCACCTTCGGCTCGCCGAGCGTGTTCATCGAGTGCACGATCTGACGCTGGAGGTTCGAGTCGTCGACCGTGTCGGCGTCGACGATGCCGAGCGTCCCCACTCCGGCCGCGGCGAGATAGAGCGACGCCGGCGAGCCGAGGCCACCGGCACCGATCAGGAGCACGCGGGCGTCGAGAAGCTTCTGCTGTCCCTTCTCGCCGACCTCGGGAATCAGGATGTGGCGGGAGTAGCGGGCACGCTGCTCGGGGCTGAGCGTGCGTGGTGTCTGAAAGTGGTAGCCGTTGCGCTTCCAGTCGGTGAAGCCGCCGGCCATCGAGACGACGTTGTCGTAGCCGAGCTCGGTGAGCGACTTGGCCGCGAAGGCGGAGCGCGCACCGACGGCGCAGTACACGACGATCTCGCGCGATCTGTCGGGAATGAGCGTCTCGACGCGCGACTCGAGATTGCTGCGGGGGATGTGCACCGCGCCCGGCAGGTGACCCTCCTGCCACTCGTCCTGCTCGCGGACGTCGAGGAGCAGGGGCCGCGGCGCGCCGTGAGGCGCGTCGGCGTCGTCGAGCCGCCCGAGAACGTCCGACGAGGACACCTCGTCGATCTCCGCCTTGACCTGCGCCAGAAGCTCTCTGTACGTCGCCATTACTTTCCAGAGTATAGCGTCCTGCTCGTAGTGGCCGACTCCCCGGGAGGAATCCCCTCTCACGCGAGCGAGACCGGCGTCACGGCTACCGTTCACTCGTGAGCGCCCGCACCCGAACGATCGTCGTCGTCGCCGCGTTGGCCCTCGTCGTCGGGGCCGCCGTTGCAGGCATCACCGCCGCGACGAGCAGCGACCCGGTCGGCGTCGTGGCAGAAAGGCCGAAGGTGCGCGCCGGAGCTCCGCCGCTCTCGCTCGATCTCGGCGTTCGGGTCGACCCCGAGGCGGTCGATCTGCGCGAGGGACAACGCCTGTACGAGGCCGGCAAGCGCGCCGCTGCCGAGAAGCTCTTCGCCCGGCACGACTCGCTCGAGGCGAGGATCGGCGCCTCGTTCAGCCGCTGGCCCGACGGAACGGTCGCGCGGCTGACTCAGCTGTCCGGGCTGCATCCGAAGAGCGCCGCCGTGCAGCTGAACCTCGGCATCGCGCAGTTCTGGGCGGGTGAGGGAGGCTCCACGGAGGCGTGGCAGGCGGCCGCCGATCTGGAGCCCGACACCGCGTACGCGGTCACGGCGGGCAACCTGCTCCACCCCGACTTCGCCCGCAACCTGCCGGCTTTCGTCCCCGTCGCGGAGGCACCGTCGGCCATTCGTCGGCTCGCGCCGCCCGCCCAGCTCGCAGCCCTCGAGCGCCGTGCCCGCCGCGGTACCACCGCCGATCGCCTCTTCTACGGTGTCGCCCTGCAGCGGCTCGGGCGGCAACGCTCCGCGGAGCGCGTCTACGCCGAGGCCGCGCGACTCGCGCCCGGCAACCCCGAGGCGCGGGTCGCAGCGGCTGTCGGCCTGTTCGACAAGGCCCAGCCGGCCCGCGCGTTCTCGCAGCTCGGGCCGCTCTCCCGCTCCTTTCCGAAGGCCGCCACGGTTCGGTTCCACCTCGGCCTGCTGTTGCTCTGGTCGGGGCAGGTGAAGGAGGCGCGGCGTCAGCTTCGCCTCGTCCAGACCGTCGATCCCCGCTCGCCGCTCGCCGGAGTGGCGAAGAAATACCTCGACGAGCTGCGCTCGGCAGGGATCTGATCTTGGCGGTATCTTTGACGTCGGGCGTGTGCACGGCTACGGTCACCCCAGTGCGACGACAAGGGGGCGGTTCTGAGCACAGCTGAGACGACGGGCACGACGCAGGCTCCCGTCAGCGCGGGAGTGCTCGACCTGCTCGAAGTGCGCACGCTGTTCGAGTCGGGCAAGGGCGCCGGCAAGCTCGATGCCGAGGAGATCGCGCTCGCACTCGACGAGCTCGATCTCGACGCAGCCCAGCTCGACGAGTTCTACACCGCCCTCGAGGAGGCGTCCGTCGACGTCGTCGGAGCGGAGCAGAGCGACGCCGACGCCGAGAAGGAGTGGGCCGCCGAGGCGGAGATCTCGACCGACACCCTGCAGCTCTTCCTCAAGGACATCGGCAAGGTGCCGCTCCTCACGGCAGCGCAGGAGGTCGAGCTCGCCAAGCGGATCGAGCTCGGCGAGCACGCAGCGAAGCAGGCCATGGTCGAGGCAAACCTGCGCCTCGTGGTCTCGATCGCGAAGCGGTACCGCAATCAGGGGCTTCCCTTCCTCGACCTGATCCAGGAGGGGACGATCGGCCTCGTGCGCGCCGCCGAGAAGTTCGACTACCGCAAGGGTTTCAAGTTCTCCACGTACGCCACCTGGTGGATCCGCCAGGCCGTCGCCCGCGCCATCGCCGACAAGGGCCGGACGATCCGGATGCCGGTGCACGTGGTCGAGAAGCTCAACAAGATCCATCGCTCGGAGCGCAAGCTTCGCGCCGAGCTCGCCCGGGAGCCGACGATCCCCGAGATCGCGCTCGACCTGGACTTCACCGTCGAGGAGGTCGAGCAGATCCGGCGGTCGGCGCAGACGCCCGTCTCGCTGGAGAAGCCTGTCGGCGACGACGACGAATCGGAGTTCGGTCACTTCCTCACCGACGTGACGGCGCTGCTGCCAGACGAGGCTGCCGAGGTGACGCTCCGTCGAGAGGCGCTGCGTGCGATCCTCGGCTCGCTGTCACCGCGCGAGCGCGCCGTGCTCGAGCTTCGCTACGGGCTGGACGGCCAGCAGCCGCGCACACTGGACGAGGTCGGGCGCACGTTCAACGTGACGCGCGAGCGCATCCGGCAGATCGAGCACCAGAGCCTGAAGAAGCTGCGTGCGCTGGCGGAGGCCAACAACGTCAGGGACGTTGCGTAGGGCGGAGAAGACCCCGCCGCGTAAAGCGGAGAAGACCCCGCGAGAGGAAGAGCGTATCGCGGATTCTTCTCCGCCTTACGCGACGCATACTCGTTGCCACGCTCCGCGTGGATCCTGAAGTAAAGGAACCTACGGTTCCCTTCGATCCCTCCTTCGGCCGTGGACGTGTCCTCTTGCAGGGCGTTCCAACCCCGACGCCCGGCTGAAGCCGGGCACCCCGCGTCCGTGTTCAGGGTTGCTCTGCTGGTGGGGATGCCTGGCTTCAGCCGGGCGTCAGGGTTGCGCACGAGGGATAGACTCTCGCGGCCGTGGAACTCCCCTCCTTCGAGTCGCTCGTCGCCGAACTCGCCGAGTTGATCGCAATCCCCTCGGTCAGTGCCGACCCGGCCCACCAGGCCGACGTCGCGGCGGCCGCGGAATGGGTCGCGGGTCGGGTTCGCCGGGCCGGCGGTACCGCGGAGGTGATCCCCTGGGGTGAGCGGCCGCTCGTCGTCGGCGAGGTGCGTGCCTCGCAGAGCCCCGAGACGGCGCCGACGATCCTCTGTTACGGGCACTTCGACGTCCAGCCCCCCGATCCGCTCGACCTCTGGGAGTCGGCGCCGTTCGAGCTCGTCGAGCGCGACGACTGGCTCTATGCCCGCGGTATCGCGGACGACAAGGGGCAGCTCTTCATGCTGCTAAAGGCGGCTGAGGTGCTCGCAGCGGCGGGTGCGCTGCCGGTCAACCTCCGCTTCGCGTGCGACGGCGAGGAGGAGATCGGCGGTCACTCGATCGTCGACTGGGTCGCTGCCGACGAGCGTGGTGCAGACGCCGCGATCGTCTTCGACAGCGGCATGGTCGAACGCGACGTTCCGGGGTTCAACATCGCCGTGCGCGGGCTCTGCTACTTCCACATCGAGCTGCGAACCGGCGGCCGCGACCTCCACTCGGGCATGTACGGCGGCGCATCGCTCAACGCGATGCACGCCCTGACGCAGACGCTCTCGGCCGTGCTTCCCCGCGACGGGCGGCTGCCGGAGCCGTTGCGTGCCGGAATCGTCGCGCCTTCCGACGCCGAGCTCGGCGCCTGGGCCCTGCTTCCCGCAGGCCCCGCCGAGATCGCGGCAGCGGGCTCGCGGCCGGCCGACCCGGCTGCGGGCGACGAGTTCTACATCCGCACCTGGGCCGAGCCGTCCGTCGACGTGCACGGGCTCGAGGGTGGCTCGCCGGTGCTCCAGAAGACGGTCATTCCCGTCGCTGCACGTGCGAACGTGTCGATCCGTCTCGTGGGCAACCAGGATCCTGCGGTGATCGCACCGGCCTTCGAGGCGCTGCTTCGCGCGGCCGCGCCCGAGGGCACCGAGCTCGAGATCACGATGCTCTCGGCCGCGCCCCCCGGACTGATCCCGGCCGACGCGCCCGCGGTGCTGCTCGGCCTCGATGCCTTCGAGGAGGTCCTGGGCGTCCGTCCGCTGCTCGTGCGCTCCGGCGGTGCGATCCCGCTCGTCTCAGAGCTCGCCGCGCGTGGCGTGGCGACGGTGCTGACGGGGTTTGCCCTCAACGAGTCCAATATCCATTCGCCGAACGAGCGCATTCCGGCCGCGTACCTGCCACTCGGGATCGAAGCCGCTGCCGCCCTCTACCGACATCTCGCCCGCCTTGGGTAGTGCCCCGTTCTCGTCGCCGCTCGCGGCCGAGTTGTCCGAGGCGGTACAGGAGCGCTTTCTCCGTTACGTCCGGATCGACACGCAGGCGGAGGAAGGCGCAGCTGCGTATCCCAGCACGGCGAAGCAAATCGATCTGTCGCGCATGCTCGCCGGCGAGTTGCGCGAGCTCGGCCTCGCCGACGTCGAGCTGACGGAGCACGGCTACGTGTTCGCGACGCTGCCGGGCACGCCGGGGGCGCCGGTGATCGGGCTGATCGCCCACGTCGACACGACACCCGAGACACCCGGCGGGGGCGTCGTCCCGATCGTTCACGAGGACTATGCCGGTGGCCCGATCGTGCTGCCCGGCGACCCGAGTCAGGTGATCGACCCCGCGGAGGAGGCGGCGCTCGCCGAGAGAGTCGGCCACGACATCGTCACGAGCGACGGGACGACGTTGCTCGGTGCGGACGACAAGGCCGGTGTGGCGGAGATCATGTCGGCCGTCGCCTACCTCCGTGAGACGAGGGAGCCACGGGCGACGGTGCGGGTCGCGTTCACGGTCGACGAGGAGGTCGGGCGCGGCACCGATCACTTCGACATCGAGGCGTTCGGCGCCGAGGCCGCCTACACGCTCGACGGCTCGGGCCTCGGCGAGCTCGAGATAGAGACCTTCTCGGCCCGCCAGGTGCGCGTTACGATCCGGGGCCGTGGTGCCCATCCTGGGACCGCGAAGGGCAAGCTCGTGAACGCCGTCAAGCTCGCCTCAGAGTTCGTGGCGTCGCTGCCGCAGGGCTCCCTCTCACCCGAGACGACCGAGGGGCGCGAGGGCTTCGTGCACCCCTCGCGCATGACCGCCTCGGTGGAGGACGCCGTCGTCACCCTGATCGTTCGTGACCACGACGACGTGCTGCTCGACCGGCACACCGAGCTCGTGCGGAGTCTGGCCGCCGCGATCGAGGTGCGAGAACCACGGGCCCGCGTCGAGGTCGAGGTGAAGGACACCTACCGCAACATGCGGGCCGTGATCGACGGGCATCCACGGGTCGTGGCAGCGGCGGAAGAGGCGATCCGCCGCGCCGGGCTCGAGCCCGTCCGCTCGCTCATCCGCGGAGGCACGGACGGCGCCCGGCTCTCGGAGATGGGGCTACCGACACCGAACGTCTTCACCGGGGGGCAGAACTACCACTCGCTGCGCGAGTGGGCGAGCGTGCAGGACATGGCCGCCGCAGCGGCGACGGTCGTCGAGTTGGTTCGGGTGTGGGGAGAGCGCGAGGGCGCCTGAGGATCCTGCGATGGAAGAGCGTATCGCAGGATCCTCAGGCGCATGCTTGCTGCCGCGCTGCGCGCGGATCCTGAAGGGCCCGCTTCGCGGGCAAACCCGGCAGACAGCTTGAAGCCTGTCACCGCGCCCCCGAGCTCTACGAGGGAGGGGTCGCAGGGAACCGTAGGTTCCCGACTTCAGGATCCACGCGCAGCGTGGCGGGAAGATAGAGGCGCGTGGGCGGACACGAATCCGCGATACGCTCTTCCCTCGCGGATTCGTGTCCGCCTACGCGCCGTGCACGCCGCAGCCGAGCCAGTCGTGGCCGAAGCGGCGCATCTCTGCGATCAGGGGAAGGAGCGCGATGCCCTTTTCGGTCAGCTCGTACTCGACCCGGGGCGGCGACTCGGAGTAGCTGCGGCGGATCACGATCTCCTCGGCCTCGAGCCCACGAAGGCGCTCTGCGAGGGTGCGCGGGCTGATCCCGGCGCACGAGTGCTCGATCTGGGTGAATCGCCGTGGCCCCTCGGAGAGCTCGTGGACGATCAGCACCGTCCACTTGGCGCCGACGATCTCCGCACAGGCCGCCACCGAGCAGGTCTCGGACTGGTGCACCTGGAGCATCGTGCGCGTAGCCACAACCGTGATCATACCGTCCACCGTGGCCGGTAGCGGTGCAGGAGACGGGCCGGAGCCTCTCGACCGCCTACTCCCACGGCGGCGGCTGGAAGACCCACCGGCCACCGACCATCGTCGAGACGATCTCGACCGACTCCAGCTCGTCCAGGGGGCACGTGAACGGGTCGCGGGAGAGCACCACCAGATCGGCCAGGAACCCCGGGAGGAGCCGGCCGCGGCGGCGCTCGTCGCCCGAGAGCCAGGCCGGCGTGACGGTCGATGCGACGATGGCCTGCTCGACGGTGAGCGCCTCGTCGAGGCGCCACCCGGGTCGTCCGTCGATCGTCCGCAGCACGCCGGCGCGGATCCCGGCCAGCGGATCGAGCTCCTCGACCGGCGCATCGGACCCGTTGACGACGACGGCGCCGGAATCCCAGAGGCTCCGGAACGCATAGGTGCCCGCCAGGTGATCGCCCCAGAACCGCTCGGCCAGATCCCGGTCCGACGGTGCGTGAGAGAGCTGGATCGAGCACGCGACGCCGAGCTCGGCGAACCGTGGGAGGTCGGCCGGGTCGAGGCACTGGGCATGCTCGATACGCTGCCGAAGACCGCGCGGCTGCCAGGCATCGCGGGTCGCTTCGAAGGCATCGAGTGCATCCCGATTGGCACGGTTGCCGATCGCGTGCACCGAGACGGGCCAGCCTGCCTCTGCGGCGCGCCGGACGATGTCCTCGAGCTCCTCGCGGCGCGTGATCTGCACCCCTGACCCGTCGAGCATGAGCGCCGTCTGCGAGCCGAGCGTGCCGTCCATGAAGGTCTTGAGGTAGCCGAGGCGGAGGAAGTCGTCGCCGATCCGCGATCGCAACGGGAGCGCGGCGAGCTCGGGGAGCCGCTCGGCGGGCAGCGATTGCCAGACCCGCAGCGACAGGCCCTCGTGCTCGTGGATCCGCCCGAAGATGGAGGCTGCGCCGAGCCACCCGTCCTTGTCGTGGATCGCTGCCACGCCGCGCGCGTTCGCCAGCTGGATCCCGTGGCGGGTTGCCTCGACCCACTCGTCCTCGGTGACCGTGACGAAGCGCTCGCGGAAGCGCCAGGCCGACTCCTCTCGCAGGATCCCGGTCGGCGAGCCGTCCGCGTCACGCTCGACGACCCCTCCCGGAACCTCGAGGTCGTCGCCGGCCCGGGCGAGGCCGGCGCTGTTGAGCCAGAGCGAGTGGTAGTCCTTCGACCACAGCGCCGTGGGGGTCGCCCCTGTCACGGCATCGAGGGCGGCGGCCGTCGGGGGTTCCTCCCAGGACGCGTCACGCCAGCCCGTACCGCGAATCCAGGTGCCGCCGGCGCGGGGATGTGCGGCCACGCGTTGGACTGCCGCTGCGACCGAGTCGGCCTCCTCGAGGTGAACGTCGCGCCGGGCGAGCGCCCAGGTCGGGAAGTGGACGTGCGAGTCGGTGAAGGCGGGCAGGACGCAACGGCCGGCCAGGTTGACTCGATCCGGTGTGGGAAGAGCCCATTCGTGCGTGCCGACACCGCCGGCGATCAACGGCCCTGCGATCGCGAGCGCGCCGCACGTCGGCAACGCCGGGTCGAGCGTGCGGATGACGCCGTTGTCGAGGATCACGGCCGGACGCCTACTGCCGGTAGTTCTCGACGATGTCCGGGTCGCGTACCTGCGCGGTGTCGGGGTCGAGCTGCGCCCGCCTCAGTGCCTTGCGCTGCCGGAGCAGATCCCACATCTGGTCGAGAGCGATCTGCAGCTCGCGCAGGCGTTGCCGCGTCTCGTCGTTCATGTCGCCCTCTGTCTCACGGTGCCAGAGCTCGTGCTCCTCGTCGACGAGCTGCTCGATTCGCTCGTGGATCGTCGCGTCGTCCATGGTTGCCTCCTGTCTGATTCGGCCTGCTGCTGGGAGTCTGCCCACGCGGCGAGCCTCGTGTGAGGGGAGGAGCCTCCGCCGGCCGCTCGGATCAACGCCACACGGTGCCGCCCGACCCGAGCGGCGGAGCGATCGGGTGCTCGGTCGGGAACTCGGCCGTCTCGGGGTGGAGGTCGAGGCGGAGGCCCGCGTGGCACTCGGCAGACGCGTAGCCGGATGGCTGCCCGGGCTCGAGCGCCTCCATCGCCCGGGCGAGCAGCTCCGCCTCGTCCACGGGTGCCCCCAGCTGCGTCGCCGTCCAGGCCATCGCCTGGATCGCGAAGCAGTTCGTCGTCGCCTCGTCCTGGACGCCGGCGGTGTGGTAGCTCTCGTGCGCCAGGATCAGGATTGCGTAAATCGTGTCAGCCGATTGCGCGTAGCACGCCGACGTGGTGGGCAGCGGGTCGGAGGCCGTCCAGTCGACGGCCCGGAGGCAGTCGAGCTCATGGTGGCTCGAGGCCTCCTGGAACTCACGCAACCGCTTGCAGGTCCGGCGGGTGAGGAACAGCCTGGCCTCGGGCCGCCCGGAGGCGTCGAAGTACACCTCGCCCTCGCGCCACTGGACGTCGAGAAGCTCGCCCCAGAAGCTCTGACAATCGACCTCGACGGTCCTGCCCGCGACACCGGCTGCGACCGGCTCCAGGCGCTGTTCGAGCGCGTGGTCGCTCCAGAGCGTCCAGCCGACCAGCAGGACGGGCAGCACAGTGAACCCTGCGAGAAACCGCATGCTTCCTTATCGGCTGCAACGCCCCGGTTCACGATGCTCTCGGCAGGTCGCCGACGG
>Ga0209254_10005633_pt1 | contig 11516 bp, 10 predicted proteins | sample FrelakmetDIP11DI_FD_187148 | JGI IMG/M metagenome (GOLD analysis project Ga0209254, IMG submission 187148) | Freshwater lake sediment microbial communities from the University of Notre Dame, USA, for methane emissions studies - DIP11 DI (SPAdes)... | ecosystem: Environmental > Aquatic >... | reverse complement strand
CCGTAGATATTTGGTATGCAGGTACACTCTTCTAGATGCAGAGCGGGGCCCTGTCCGCCCCACATGGGGTTGGAATAGACACTCTCGGCCCTCACTGCTGTTATAGTGCCGTCCTTCTTGGCCCCCACCTTATAGCGATGAACTCCCTCGTCCATTGACCCTCCATAGAAATCCTCCCTTCGAGTGAAAGCCCATTTCACCGGCCGCGTCGTGCGCTTGGCGATCACAGCGGCACAGTAATAGGGTCCAAGGCTCCACCCGAACTGGGTCCACCCTCCGAAGGTTGCTCCCTGATGGAGAATGTGAAGCTGGATTCGATTCATCGGAATGCCCCCGAACCACGCAGAAGCCGCTCGCTTTATCACGTGGGGCCGTTGGTGTTTTACCCATATCTCCGGATAGTCCCCATTCCAACGCCACACCCCACAGGGCCGCTCAGGGCTCACATAGGTGTGCTGGATGCGCCGCGATTTGAATTCAAGAACCTTGTCCGCCTCTGCAAAGCCTTTTTCGGTGTCTCCACGTCCTGACTCAAAGACCGCCTCCAAGTTCCCGTCAGGAAAGTCCTCAGGGTTGGTCAGAGGAGCCCCAGGTTTAAGAGCCTCTTCCGGGTCCAGGTTGTAGGGGCGCTCTTCCCATTCCACTTCGACGAGCTTGATCGCGTCTTCGGCGATCTCTTCCGTGTCGGCTGCGATGGTGACACCACATCCCTCCCCCTGGAAGTGCGCTACCCCCGGCAATGGATATCTCGGCGAAAGGCCGTGCCCGCCGCAGTCCTCTCTGATTTGCATGTCAGGGTCATCATATCTGAGAACTGCTCGAACCCCGGGTAGGCTTTCCGCTCTTGAGGTATCCATTCGGAGGATCTTCGCATGAGGAAAGGGGCATGTGAGGATTCGCATGTAAAGCATTCCTGGCAATTTCACGTCCATGGTGTAGTTCGCCAGTCCGCTCGCCTTTTCTCTGCCGTCCAGACGGCGCACATCACGGTTTCCTATAAATCGAAACTTCTCGTCAGGCAGAGGGTACTTATCGGCCCGCAGATTATCCAGAAGCTCCCTCGCTTTTGATTCTTCGTCGTTAGCCATGTCATCTGCCCTCCTCTGACGTTTTGAGTTTAGCGGCGGCTTCCCGAATCGCCTTTGGATGCTGGGGGTAGGTTCCACAGCGGCAAAGATTCCCACCCAGCGCTTCTCTGATCTCCTCGTCGGTGGGGTCGGGATTCTTATCCAGCAGAGCCTTCGCGGTCGTCACAAATCCCGGAGTACAATAGCCGCACTGCATGCAGTGGTGTTTCACATAGGAATCTATCAGCGGGTGATTGCCTTCAGCAATCCCTTCCGCGGTTTCGATCTTTGACCCATGGCAGTGGAGAGCCAGCTTCATGCATGAGAGGATAGGTCGACCATCCATGATGACCGTACAGGACCCACAGGCCCCTCGGTCACAAAACATCTTCACGCCTGTCAACCCCAGGATATCGTGGATCACATAGTACAGGGTCCATTGAGGTTCCACACTCAGGCTGTACTTTCGACCATTCACGGTGAAGGCCACCCGCCCTTCCGGTTCCGGGAGAGGCTCCGATGGATGCCCCATCACCACGTGCTCTTTCAATTGCTCAACCGAGGCGAACACCGTCGAGCAATATGGACAAATGTATTTCTTCATCCCTCATGACCTCCTTGTACGCTAGCCTTCTAACAAAACACGCTCACCTGCTGCCATGACCACACCCAAACGATTCTCTATCAGAACCCTCTCAAGCTCCTGATGAACTGCGATTGGTCGATGCGAGTCTCATAGTCCCCCCTGAAGTACTCCAGGCTGTCTTGCACGGGAATGGGGGTCCCCTGGCCAAGGCCACACAGAGAACTCCCTTTCATCACCTCCCCCAGATCCTTCAGCACCTTCAGGTCCTCTTTCACTCCATCTCCTCTTTTCAGTCGGCCCAGAATCTCAACCATCACCTCTGTCCCTTCACGACAGGGGGCACACTTCCCGCACGATTCCTCGGCAAGAAACTCCACGATGTGGTAAACCATCTCAATCACATCTCTCCTCCGATCAAACACAATCACTCCCCCAGAGCCCATCACCTCCTCAAAACAAAGCTTGGTGTCCATCATGGACTGGGGAAGTATCCTGCCCGTCGCTCCTCCCACTTGCACCATCTTGACATCCTTCGCCCCGGCTAAATCCATCACCAGCTCCTTCAAAGAACTCCCCATTTCCAGTTCATAAATGCCGGGCCTCTGCACATCTCCACTCACAGAAAAAACCTTCGTCCCCTTGCTCGTTTCCGTCCCCATGGAGCTAAACCACTCCGCCCCATTCAGCATGATCCCAGGGAGGTTGCACAGGGTCTCCACGTTGTTGATGATGGTCGGTCTATCCCATAACCCTTGGGTGGGCGGGTAGGGAGGCCTAAACCTCACTTCCCCGCGCTTGCCTTCAATCGAGTTCATCAAAGCGGATTCTTCCCCACAAACATACGCCCCGGCCCCTTCGCAGAGCTCTATCTCCAAACCCCTGAGCAGACCTTTCTCCTTCACCTGGGCAAGAGCATTCGTTAAACTCCCCAGAAGATAGCGATACTCTCCCCTAAGATAGATATAGACCTTACTCGCACCAATCCCATAAGCAGCAATCGCTATCCCTTCCATCAACATGAAAGGGTCATTCTCAATCATATACCGGTCCTTGAAAGTCCCCATCTCCCCTTCATCGGCATTGCAGATGAGAAAGCGTTCCTGCCCTTCACTCTTCCTGGCCAATTCCCACTTCACCCCACACGGAAACCCGGCTCCTCCACGGCCCCTTAACCCCGACCTCTTCACTTCCTCGATCACCGCCTCAGGCATCATCTCTCTCGCCTTCGCTAAACTCTTGAACCCATCCTTTTTCATGTAGGCGCTGATGTCACCTGGATCTATTGTCCCACAGTTCTTTAATACCATCCGCTTCTCAGGCATGATCCATCCTCCACTCAGATCTCCTAATGGTAGGATCCCAGAATCCCCGAAATCCTCTCAGGAGTTAGGTTCCCATGCACATCTTCGTTGACCAGCATCGCAGGCGCTTGATCGCAAGCCCCAATGCAGTTCGTCAGCTCAAAAGAAAACTTGCCGTCCCGGGTGCTCTCCCCGGGTCCGATCCCCAGCTCCTTCCCGACGCTCTCTATGATCATCCGCCCATCCCTCATATAACAGGGCAGGCTCTTGCATATCCGAATCACGTTTCGTCCCTCAGGGACCACCGAGATAAACGCATAGAAGGTCGCTACCCCATACACCTCACTCAAGGGCATACCCACTTTGCTCGCCATCTCCACCATCGCCCCCCGGGAAATAAACCCTCTTTTCCTTTGTTCCGCCTCCAGCATCCCCAAGAGCTTCCCCTTATCCCTGTTGACCGGCGCAACCTTTCCCTTCACTTTGCCGCTTACTCCCTCCCTGCCTTCTGCCCAGTTCAGCGCCGTGGTAGGGCAATACTCCACACAGATCCCGCAATCCTTGCAAACCTCTTTGTTCAGCGGTTCATCAAAATCCACCACCACCTTGCTCTTGAACCCTCGATACGCCGTGCTGTAAACCTCCTGCCCCGCAATTTCCCGGCAAGCCCTCACACATCTCCCGCACAAAATGCATTTCGACATGTCTCGCCATACGTAAGGACTTACATCTTCCAGCCGATAAAACCTCGGCGCTTTCACACTAAACCTCGGAGGCCCCGATTCTATCGCCGAGGCAAGATTGTGCAACTCACACCCCTCCGCCTTCCGATCCGTCACACAGGGACCCGTATGCCCTGCAAACAGCAACTCAAGCGTCCCTTTCCGCGACGCCATCACCTTCGAAGAGCAAGTGTGAATCACCATCCCCTCCTCGATCGGAGTGTGGCATGAACCCACCAACTGCTTCCGTCCCTCCACCTCCACCACACAGATCCGGCATCCTCCAAAAGGACTCAGCTCCTCCTTGTGGCAAAGCGTCGGAATCAGAACCCCCACCTGCTTCGCCACCTCCAGAATCGTCTTCCCCCTCTCCGCCTGCACATCCTTCCCATCTAACTTCACTCGTATCGATTCCATATCTCTCCCCGCCTTCATCCCTCCCTCATAGGATGGATTCGCTGACTCAAAAGCTCCAAAATAGAAAGAACCGTCGTTAGAGAGGACATTCTCAGAAGTTGATCTCTATTCCCGCAAAGGTTCCCCCATCGACCTGGATATTGCACCCGGAGATGTAGCTGGCACATTCGGAAGCTAAAAAGGCAACGACCTTCCCAACCTCGTCGGGTCTAGCAAATCGCTTGATGGCGCTCGCTTGGGCGGCTGCTGAATCCAGGACCTGCTGACCAGTTTTTCCAATCAGTTTCCCCACGTTCTCTGCGAACACATCCCATATGTCGGTGTGGATCAGTCCGGGACAAAGGGCCACAGCACAAACCCCCCCTTTGGAGTATTCCATGGCGAGGGATTGCGTGAAATTAATGACCGCTGCCTTGCAGGCATTGTAATTTGTAAGACCGCTCATAGGGGCGATACCGCATATAGAAGCCATATTGATGACGCGTCCCCATTTTTGTTCAAGCATCTTCGGAATAATCAATCGACAGGTCCTGACACAGGCCATCAGATGGATGTTCAAAAGGCTGTACCACTCCTGATCCGTGGTGGAGATCGGAGTTGTCGGATGAGAATACCCCGCATTGTTGAAGAGAATGTCTACACGGCCGAACTTGTCAAAAGCTGATGAAACGAGTCTCTCGACGTCTTCCGGTTTTTCCAGATCGGCGGGCACCGCAAGCGTTTTGACCCCGAGTGCTCCGATTTCTTTTTCTGCTTGCAGTAGATCCGCCTTCGTCCTGGCGGAAATCACAATATTGCACCCTTCTTTTGCCAATTCGAGGGCACTGGCTTTGCCGATTCCCTTGCTTCCCCCAGTCACCAACGCGACTTTCCCTCTAATCCCTAAATCCATGGCAGACCCTCCTTGTCTTGTTAAATCGATTCAAAATGAAACGTCACATACCCTATGCCTTGTTCGGCCACAGTGCTACTTTCTCATACGGCCAGATACTTGCAGACCAAGTCTTTGTCGCACCAGATGTCCTGCATGGGTGCACTGAAATGAATGTATCCTTTGTCGATGATATAGCCGAAATGAATAATCCTTCTGGCAAAGTTGACATTTTGGTCGGCCAGAAGAATCGTCACACCCTCGTGCCCGATCTTCAGAATGGTTTCTGCGAGAGAAACGACGACGAGGGGGGCTAGCCCCTCCGTGGGTTCGTCGAGCAAAAGGAGGCCAGGATCACACATGAGGGCGCGCCCTATGGCAAGCATCTTTTGCTCACCGCCGCTGATGTGAGTCCCTTTCTTAGAGGCCATTCTTTTCAAAACTGGAAACAGCTCGTACATTCTGTCAATGGTCCAACGGGGCGGGTTATTTTCCCTGCGTTTTGGAATTCCGATAATCAGGTTTTCATAGACCGTGAGAGGAGCAAAGATTTGCCGGTCATCAGGAACATAGGCAATGCCTTTTGCCGCTATGATATGGGGCTTCAGACTCCTGATCTCTTCGCCTTTAAAGGTGATACTCCCCATTGTTGGGGGGATGATCCCCATGATCGTTCGCAGGGTTGTCGTCTTGCCTGCGCCATTTCTGCCCAGAAGCCCGGTGATCGAGCCTTTGTTGACCTTCATACAGATGTCAAAAAGGATGTGACTCACTCCGACAAAGGTGTTCACCTGATCGAGTCTTAGGATGTCCATAAGTCCTCTCCTAAGTAGACTTTACGAACAAGAGAGTCATTCCGGATCTCTTCGGGCGTTCCATCGGCGATGATTCTTCCCCCGTGGAGCACAATAATCCGCTGAGAGACGGAGAAGACGACATCCATGTCATGTTCGACAATGACAAAGGTCGCCTTCCCTTCGTTGGCGAACCTGACGACATTCTGCATGATGCTTGCCTTTTCAACCTTGTTCATGCCTTGCGTCGGTTCATCCAGAAAGAGGATCTGAGGATGGGTCGCCAAGGCGATCCCAATTTCCAATTGCCGTTGTTCGCCATGGGAAAGGGCTGCCGCTTTCAAGCCCTTCTTCTCTATCAGCCCGATCTCTTCAAGGATCTGAAGAGTCTCCTCTGTGATCGTTTCATCCTGATCGAGTTTCACAAAGATCTGCAGGTTCCTTCTATGGTAATAGATCAAGGGAATTTGGATATTCTGGAACAGAGTCAGTTCAGGAAAGATATTGGTAATCTGAAAAGAACGGCAGATCCCTTTCTTGACCCTTTTCTCTATCGGCAAATGTTCGATGGACTCGCCATTGAAATAGATTTTCCCAAGATCGGGGTTTAAGCTGCCGCTGAGCAGATTGATCAAAGTGGTTTTTCCTGCGCCGTTGGGGCCAATGATCGAAGTCAGAACCCCCTTGTCGAATTGTGTGCTCACCCTGTCAATGGCCAGGAAGTCACCCCCAAATCTCTTGCACAGGTTTTCTGCTCGCATCAACATCTTGCTGTAAGACCTTTATTCCTCATGAAGGTAGGTTGCTCGAAAAACGGCGTTCAATAAACCGCGATACGCCTCCACGGAATCCAATGAGGAGAATGATTAGGATGATACCAAACACGAGGAGCCACTGTTGTGTAAACCGAACGATGAGCTCTTTGATAAGGATGAAAACGACCGAGCCGACGATGGGACCCATAAAGGACTCAACGCCTCCGACGAGGGTGACCATGATAGGCTCCGCAGAGCTCTGCCAGTCGCAGATGCTCGGAAACATCGTCGACTCTAGACTGGCGTAAAGTCCCCCTGCCAGTCCGGAGAAGAACCCCGCAATGGTAAACACGTAAAGGCGGTATCGTTTCACCATCACACCGGCAAATCGAATTCGGTTCTCATTATCTCGAATTCCCTGAATCAGCAGGCCAAAGGGTGACTTGGTGATGCGGTATATCACGTAGATGGCCAACGCAGTGACGATCAACACGAAAAAGTAGTACCGGCCAAGTGGAAACAGATCTACCAGTCCAAGTAATTTCCCGCGGGGGATTCCGCCGAGGCTTTCAGTACCCCCAGTCAGACTCTTCCACTTGTAGCAGACAACATAAATGAGCATCCCAAAGGCCAGGGTCAGCATGGAGAAATAGATTCTTGTCCTCTTGACACAGAAGTACCCGACCAGGAGGGCTGTCAAGCCGGCTACGGCAGCCCCCGCCACGATAGCCAAGATTAATTCCGATGTAAGGTGGATCAGGATAAGGCCGGAAGCATATCCACCCACACCATAGAATGCGGCGTGTCCAAAGGACAGAAGCCCGGTGTATCCCAGAAGGATGTTGAAGCTTAACGCAAAGAGGGCCATGATCGCGATTCTCATGCCCATGTAATTTAAGTAATCGCTACGGAAGACCGGCAAAATGGCAAATAGCCCGAAGACGATAAGCACAAGGATCGTTTGACGCCTTGAACTCATCCTTTCATTAGGCCTCCAGGTCTGCGACCTCTGTTCTGTCACCCTACCTCCTGCGAATCGTACCCGTGTGCAAATTTTTTCTCATGGGAAAAAATCCGAATGATCTCCCGGATTACTCCTCCGAAGCTCCAAACAACCCACTGGGCTTGGCCAGCAAAATGACTGCCATAGCCGCATAGGGAAGCGGCGCCGACATTTCACCTAGCCAGAGGATCCCGAAGGAGTTGACGAGTCCAATGATGATTGCTCCAAGAAAGGCCCCCAAAAGGCTGCCCAGCCCTCCAATCACGGCGACAATGAACGAGGTGATGATGATCGCCGTGCCCATTCCTGATGAAATGGTCTGGATAGGCGCCGTCATCGCCCCACCCAAAGCCGCCATGGCGCTGCCGAGTCCGAAGATAAATGTGAACAAACGGGGAACATTAATGCCAACGGCGCTGCTCATTTCTCGATTGTGGGCTGCTGCTCTGAGGTATCGTCCCAGTTTCGTCTTATTCAGTAGAATCCAGAGCAGCAAGGCGACCAGTATTCCGACAGCGATAATGAAGAAATAGTAAATCGGGACAAAACGACCCAACACACGAATCCCTCCCTGGATCGGCACGCCGACGGACATGTACAGAGATCCGTAGATGATCTTGAAAAGATTGTCTAGGACAAGCACCAACGCATAGGTGATTAGCAGTTGGTAGATGATGTCTAATCGGTAGACACGTTTGATGAGAAAGAACTCCAGAGTGGCACCGATCACCCCAACCGCAATTGGCCCGATGAGTAAACCCAGCCAGAAATTGTCGCCGCACAGTTTAGCAAAAGTGTAACCCAGAAACGCGCCCATCATGTATAGGCTGCCGTGGGCAAAATTCAGCACACCCATCATTCCAAAAATGAGGGTCAGGCCTGATGCAACCAACCAGACGTTCATTCCATAATAAAGCCCAACCAATAGGGTGTAGACATAAGTGTCCATGACACTCCTAATCCAAAAAGAGGATTTCAGCTCTTCTGCCTTCTCACCGGCAGAAAGGAAGATGGAGAACCCGGACCCCCGTTTCGATTAAGGAAGCTGGAGGTGCGGCGGTTATGTAAGAATGCCGCCGCACCCCTGCATACCATTTACTTCTTCCAAGGCACATCCGGGATCTTCGGAAGTTCTCCCGGTCCTGGAGGGAGACCATACTCCGGCGGAGGGCTCGCCCAATAAAATGGCCATGGCTTGATAATCCAGTCCGTCAGCACGGGCATCGGGTATTTCGGGTCATGCATAATTCGGCCCCACGGAACGGAATAGGCACATGCGTGATCCTCCGGGCGGATCCATCGCACACCTGCAGGACTCTCAAAAGCCAAGCCCTCCATAGCCGCTACGATCTTGTCTACATCATCTACCGTACCGGCCTTTTCACACGCCGCCTTGTACATCAACACTGCCGAGTAGTTACCTTCAGAGGAGTAATGGGGAAAGTGCCCGAACTTTCCAACGAAGGATTTAACAAACTCATAGTTCATTTTTGTGTTCGGATACTGGAACCAATACCGGCATGATCCCCAGCACTTCTCTGGATATTCTTTCCCTAGACCCTCAAGAACATCCATGCCCGCTCCCATGCCCGTCAGCCAGGCCTTGATCTGATCCATCATTCCCATCATCTTTGCTTGTTTGATACAGCTGACAAGTTCGCCGCCCCATTCTGTAGAGAAAATGCCATCAGGATTGGTGCTCATCGCCTTGCTGAGATAGGGCGTGAAGTCCGTTGTACCGTATGGTACCCAGACCTGCCCCACAAACTGGAAATCCTTACCGAACTTGCTCAAAAAGGCTTGGAACATCTCCCAGTTCTTGTATCCATACTCTTCGTCCGGGCCGATCATGAACCATTTCTTGGCCCCGATCGTGGCGGCCACTATGGCTCCCGCATAACTGTCTTGGTAGAAGGACTGCTCGCTTCTGAACAAGTACTTTATCTTCTTCTTATACACCAAGACCTCATGCAAGTCGTTTGTGGCCGCATGAGTAACGATGAAGACCTTTTTCAGTTCGGGAAGGACTTCGCCTATAGCCTTTGAAACGGGGCTTGAATCTACCCCCATGATGAAGTCCGCCCCCCAGTCCTGAATGAAATACCGCGCATTCTTAACCCCCACAGCAGGGTTCAGTTCGTCGTCACGGTAGTTCATTTCAATAGGGTGCCCCAGAATGCCGCCTGCCGCGTTAATGTGTTCCTTGGCAAGCTCGCAGCCTCGAACCTGGTATTCACCATACCCGGCCAACGGTCCTGAAAGAATAGCCATCATCCCGACCTTGATCGGCCGTTTGGCTTGGCCATAGGCCAGCCTTGTTGGCCCGGAAGCCGCCAGTCCAAAAGTCAAACCAGCAGCTGCCAATCCTGCCGTCTTGAGGAAATCCCTCCGGCCACTATTTTCGCCCTTTGACTTTTTCTTTTTCATGCGATCCTCCCATTCATTAGCAGTTGAAAGACACGGCAACCAATGCTACGCAATAAAATAACGGTCTTTTCTCACCCCCTTTCCATGGTCACGGTTCACACAATCGCTCCAGCACCCACCGTGGCTTACCTATTGTCACTTCTTCTTGAAACGACCCCTTTTGCAAAAAGAAAACTGCGTTCTTGACGCCAGGAAGAAAGAAGTAAGTCCGCAAAGCTAGTCACACAGGGACCCGTATGCCCTGAAAACAACATCTCAATCATCCCTTTCCGCATCTCTCCGCGCCTTCATCCCTCCCTCACTTTGCTTCGCGTCAGTCCCACGAAACCCTCGGTCTATGCACGACAGAAAGACAAAGCACTTTGATCAAAGCGCACGAGGGCTTACCAGGAAAGCCACCCGCCATCAACAGGCAGAACCACTCCGTGGAGGAAATCGGATGCCGGTGAGGCCAGGAACACGGCAGCTCCTCCAATATCCTCTGGCTGACCGAAGCGGCCTGCCGGGACTCTTCCTAAAATGAGTTTTGTCCGCTCGGGATTCTGCATGAGGGCGGCAATAAATTCAGTGGCAAAGTACCCAGGGGCAATGGCATTCACGTTGATGCCCTTGTTGGCCCAGTCGTTGGCAAATGCCTTGGTCAGACCCGCTATGGCATGCTTGCAGGAAGCATAGGCCGCGTTGTTGATGCCTCCCTGGAACCCAAGAATTGACGAAATATTAATGATTTTCCCTTTGCCCGCCTTGAGCATGAATTGACCTGCCGCCTGGGAAAGAAGGAAAGCGGCGGTCAGATCAATTTCCAGGACCTTGTCCCACTGGTCTTCAGGAAACTGCTCCGCAGGGAACCTTGGCCCGATGCCAGCACAATTGACGAGGATATCGACTCTCCCCATCGCCTGCAGGACAGAAGGGATGATTCCTTTTGTCTGCTCCCTTACGGAGAGATCCGCATAATGATACCGGTATCTCCGCCCCAGTCCGTGGACGCGGTCCTCGATATCCTTATCCTTGATCAAGCTCACTGCGAAAACATCGGCTCCAGCCTCGGCGAGAGCCAGAGCAATTCCCTTCCCGATCCCGGTGGTCCCACCCGTCACCACGGCAACCTTTCCGTCAACTCGAAACTGGTCCAGTATCATGCTGCTCTCCTTTCAGTCCCATTTTGGCCACGAGACCTCTCAGCTCTGACCGCAGACAAGGACTCCTGATGGACCATAGCGAATCACCAGGCCATCCATCCTCCGTCTACCGGTAAGGTGACGCCATGAACGAAGTCCGATGCAGAGGAAGCCAGGAAAAGCGCAGCCCCTGCGGCATCCTCGGGTGTGCCCCAGCGGCCAATCGGTGTCCTGGCGGTAATTGCGTTGAAACGGTCTGAGTCTCTCTGCAACGCGCTGGTCATATCTGTGGCAAAAAAACTGGGCGCAATCGCGTTGACGTTGATTCCTTTGGCACCCCAGTCATTAGCCAGAGCCTTTGTGAGACCTGCGACGCCATGTTTTGCCGCGGCATAAGCGGCCACGTTCATCCCGCCCTGAAAGGCCAGGACGGAGGCGATGTTGATGATTTT
>Ga0209254_10005632_pt1 | contig 11516 bp, 10 predicted proteins | sample FrelakmetDIP11DI_FD_187148 | JGI IMG/M metagenome (GOLD analysis project Ga0209254, IMG submission 187148) | Freshwater lake sediment microbial communities from the University of Notre Dame, USA, for methane emissions studies - DIP11 DI (SPAdes)... | ecosystem: Environmental > Aquatic >... | reverse complement strand
ATCGAGGATCAGTCCGACCCCGGCGTCCCGTGCGATGCGCGACTGCCAGCCGTCGAAGTTGTTCGCGACCGGCTTGCCCGCCGCCAGGGCGTCGAAGAACTTGTTCTGGACGGCGTCCTTCCAGATCACGCGCGGGCCCGTGAAAAGGGCCGTGACGATATCGGCCGCCTGCAGCCATCGGACCAGGTCCCGCTTCGGCACGGGGTCGAACATGAAGAACGTGCGCTCGAACAGGCCCGCGGCACGCGCGGCTGCGCGAATGGCGTCCTGCTCGGCACCCTCGCCGATGACCACGAACCGGACTTCGCCGTCGAGCTTCGCGACCTCGGTCGCGAGCCGCACGAGGTAGCTCACGCCGTTCGCGCGCCCGAGCGCCCCCGCGTACAGCACGAGCCGTCGGGAGCCGAGCCACGCGAACTCCTCGCGCGGAGACGGTGCCGTCGCGGGCGCCGTGAAGATATCCAGATCGCAGCCGTTCGGGATGACCGTCACCTTGTCGCGCGGAACGCCGGTCGCAACGATGTCGTCCGCCATGCCTGGCGACAGCGCGACGATGTGCGACGCGTAGCGGTAGGTGAACGTCTCGAGCCTTCTCGCCGCCCAGACCAGCAGCGGGCTGCGGATTGCGCCGACCGCGATCGGCACCTCGGGCCACATGTCGCGCACCTCGAACACCATCGGGATGCGACGACGCCAGGCCGCGTAGATGCCGGGCAGCGCGATCGTGAGCGGCGTGCTGGTCGCGAACACCAGATCGCCCCCGAGCGAGGCGGCCTTGCGGGCCGAGGCCCAGGCGAACCGCAGGAAGGCGCGGATGCGCTCCGGGTACGACATGCTGTTGGAGTACGGAACCGGCAGCCAATGCACGCGTATGCCGGCCTCCTCGGTCGTGAACCAGTCGCGCCGCTCGCCCTGCTCGCGCCAGGTCGTCACGAGGTCCACCTCGTGTCCGGCGGCCACCAGCCGCCGGGCCATCTCGTAGGAACGCGTTCCTCCGGCCATCGACGGGGTGTTGAAGTACTGGTGAAGGTAGACGACCTTCATCACGCCCCGAAGTCGCGGATCGCGTCGCAGACGATGTCGATTTCCATCTCGGACATCTCGGGGAACATCGGCAACGACAGGACCTCGCCCTGTGCCGCCCAGGCATTGGGGAAGTCGGCCGGCACGTGCCCGAGCCTCGCATAGGCGGGATAGAACGGCAGGGCCTTCGGGTAGTTGAGCATCGTCCCGATGCCAAGGCCCGACAGTCGCTCGCGCAGTGCGTCGCGGCGTTGCGCCCGGATCACGTAGAGGTGATAGACGTGCGTGCGACCGGCGGCCACGGTCGGCGTGCGCAGCCAGTCGAGCCCCGCGAGCGCCGCGTCGTAACGCGTCGCCACGCGCTGGCGCGCCGCCGTCCAGCGCCCGAGGTGCGGCAGCTTCGCGGACAGGATCGCCGCCTGCATGCCGTCCAGCCGGCTGTTGATGCCCTCGATGAGGTGCTCGCCCTTGCCGCCGTGCCTCGCGTAGAGCTCCGCCCAGTCCGCGAGCCGGTCGTCGTTCGTGACGAGACAGCCGGCATCGCCCATGGCACCGAGGTTCTTGCCCGGGTAGAACGAGAACGTCGCCATGACGCCCATCGTGCCGACCCTGCGCCCGTGGTATTCCGCCATGTGCGCCTGCGCACAGTCCTCGATCACCCACAGGCCGTGACGGCGCGCGATCTCGAGGATCGGGTCCATGTCCGCCGGCTGGCCGTAGAGGTGCACGGGAATGATGCCGACGGTGCGCTCGGTGATCCTCGCCTCGACGGAGCGCGGATCGATCGTGAAGGTCGTCGCGTCGGTGTCGGCGAACACGACGCTGCCGCCGGCCTGCGTGATCGTCTCCGACGTGGAGATCCACGAGTGCGCAGTCGTGATCACCTCGTCGCCCGGGGCCAGCTCGAGGGCACGCATCGCGATGTAGAGCGCGTCGGTGCCGTTCGCGCAGGACACGCAACGGCGCACACCGACCGCCGCCGCGAACTCCCGCTCGAAGTCGGTGACGAATCGCCCGCGGATGAAGGCGGACTCGGCGATTACGCTGCGCACGGCCTCGTCCACCTCGTGCTGGATCGACAGGTACTGGCGGTGCAGGTCGACGAATGGAACTGTCACGTCTGGCTTTCCTTCAATGCCCTCAACATGCGTGCCGGGTTGCCCGCGTAGATGCCTGGCCGCACGATGTCCCTGGTGACCACGGACCCGGCGCCGATCACGACGTGGTCGCAGATGTCGACCGGCAGGATCGTGGCATTCGATCCGATCGAGACGTGGTTGCCGACGCGGGTGGACTTCCACAGCTCGACCTTGCCGCGCGCGGGGCCGCCCGTGGCGAACAGGTCGTTCACGAACATCACCCCGTGCGCCACGACGCAGTCCTCGCCGATGGTCACCAGCTCGCACACGAAGGAATGGGACTGGATGCGCGTGCGCGCCCCGATGCTCACGCCCTTCTGCACCTCGACGAACGGCCCGATGAAGGCTCCTGCGCCGATGCGGCACCCGTAGAGATTGACCGGTTCCACGACCGTCACGCCGTCGCCGAACTCGACGTCGACGATCCGCGCCGTATGGATCCTCGGCTCAGCCACCGGGCCTCCCGAGCTTGCAGCGCCTGGGGTTGAACCGGAGCTGGACCGGCTGGCCGGTCTCGATCGACTCGTAAATCGCCGTGATCAGCTCAAGGCTGCGCCGGCCCTGGAGGCCGTCCACCAGCTTGCGTCCGTCGTGAAGGATCGCGTCGACGACGTGGTCGTAGTAGGCCTTGTGGCCGAAGCCGTAGACGCTGGGCGGGTTCACCGAGTACTTCGCCAGCACCTCGGCGTCCTCCGGGAGCGGGTCAGCGAAGGCCCAGGTCCGCATCTCATTGACGGCGAAGCCGGCGATCTCAACGGTGCCCTTCTCGCCGAGGACCGAGATGGAGCCCTCGAGGTCCTTCGGCCGCGTCGCGGTCGTCGCCTCGATCACGCCGAGCGCGCCGTTGCGGAACTGCAGCGTCACGACCGCGGTGTCCTCGGTCTCGATGTCGACGAGCCGCGTCGCGCTCACCGCGTAGACGCTGTCGACGTCACCCATCATCCACTCGAGCATGTCGATGTGATGGCTGGCCTGGTTCGTGAGCACGCCGCCGTCCATCGCCCAGGTACCCCGCCAGGTGTCGGCATCGTAATAGGACTGCGGCCGGCACCAGCGCACCCGCACCGTGCCGAGCACGAGCCTGCCGAAGCGCCCGGCCTCGAGGGCTTCCCGGAGCTTGACCACGGGAACATTGAAACGGTTCTGCTTGACCACGAACAGGTGGATGCCGGCTTCGTCGCAGGCCGAGATCATCCGGTCGGCGTCCAGCAGCGTGAGCGCCATCGGCTTCTCGACGACGATGTGCTTGCGGTAGGGCGCAAGCTCCAGCACGTGCGCCGCGTGCGAGCCGCTCTCCGTGAGCACCGCGACGACGTCCACCGGAGCCGACCGCATCATCTCGTGCATGTCCGCGTAGTGCGGGACTCCGAACTGCTCGCCGATCACCCGCGCGCGATCGGGCTTGACGTCGCAGACGGCCGACAGCCGCGCGTTGGCGATCTGCCCGTGGCCAAGCAGCTCCGAGTGCCGCTTGGCGATGCGGCCGCAGCCGACCAGTGCAATGTTCAGGGTTTTCACTTCGATTCGATCCGGGATTGGGCCGGTGATGGGGACGCGCCGGGTGGTGTCGTCGGGCCGGACTACTTGGGGTACAGGCCGCTCTGCCGCAGCCGGTTGACCATGCGGGGCATGAACTGGACCAGACGGAGAGACCCCGGAAGATGGGGAGTCATGATATCCAATTGCCATAGCGCCGCGCCCAGATCTGGATCGCCAGCGCCGTGAAGATCTCCCTGTGGAAGATGCGCCCGCGGCCGTGGGATTCGCCGCAGTATGCCCGGTACTTCTGCTGCAGCCGCTCGCGGTCGATGAGACCGCGGTCGTAGACTACGCTGTCGGCGCGGAACATCGCGGAGATCGCCGGCCGCAGCTCATCGCGCATCCACTCGGCTTCCGGGGTGATGAAGCCCTGCTTGTCCTTGCGCCAGGCGATGCCGGGGGGCAGCAACGGCTCGAGAGCTCGCCGGAACACGTGTTTGGTCCAGCCAGAATGCAGTTTCAGCGACGTGGGCAGCGGCGCGAGCATGTTGACCATGCGGTAGTCCATGAAGGGAACGCGGATCTCGCGCGCGAAGGCCATCGACATGCGGTCCTCGGTGTGCAGCAGCGCAGGCACCGACAACTTCTCGATGTCCTTGTACTGTCGTTCGCTCACCGTTCGGCAGCCTTCCATGCCCATGGACAAGGGACGGAAATCCTGCAGCGCCGGCCCGCGGATGTCCATTGCCCCGCTCCGAAGGAACGACGGCAGATAGCGAGCAGCGTCCTTCATCGAGAACTGGCTGAGGATGGTGCCGCGCGCGTGAAACTCGGCGTAGGTGCGGGCAGCATGCAGCCACCTGCCCTCTTTCACGAGCTCCTGAAGGTAGAACCCCAGGTACTTGCGGTATCCGCACAGCAATTCGTCCGCGCCCTGTCCACTCAGGATCACGGTGATGCCGAGCTCCCGCGCCTTCTGCATCAGCAGGTAGTGCGCGACGTTCGAGAAACTGGTGACCGGTTCATCGTTATGCCAGCAGACCTCGTCCAGCAGTTCGAAGGCGCGGCCTGGATCGAGCTGCAACGTGAACTTGGTCACCGGGGAATCGAGATGCCGGGCCATGAGATCGATGAACGGAGACTCATCGAAACGCGGATCGTTGCTGACCGCCGACAGCAGATTGGGACGGAATCCATCCCCGAGCACTTGCCGCATGGCCGCTGCGATCGAAGACGAATCGACACCGCCTGACAGCAGTACGCCCACCGGCACGTCACTGCGCAGGCGCAGGCGCACCGCGTCGATGAAAGTGTCCCGCACGCGCGAGACGAGCCCGGCCTCGTCGCCGTTATACGGCTCGCCGGGTCCTATCGACCAGAAGCGATGCAACTGAAGCCGCAATCTCGGTTCACCGAGATCGACGACCGCGTAGTGGCCTGCCGGGATCTTTCGGATGCCTTCGAACCAGGTCTCATCGCTGGCTTCTACCAGCGACTGGCACAGGTACTCGCCCACCACCTGGTGATTGAGCGCGAACCTGCGCTCCGTCATGCCCAGGATGGCCTTGAGCTCCGAAGCGAAATACAGCGCGCCATCCGCCAGACAGTAATGCAGCGGCTTCACGCCCACGCGGTCGCGGCCGAGTAGCAGCGTGTTCGTGCTCAAGTCGATCCAGGCGATGGCCCACATGCCATTGAACCGGTTGAACGCGGCCTGCGGCCCCCAGTGCTCCAGGGCCGTTAGCAGCACCTCGGTGTCTGAATCCGTGGCGAATTGGCATCCGGCTGCACGCAGCTCGTCGCGGATCTCGCAGTAGTTATAGATCTCGCCGTTGTAGATGAGCAGCGAGCAGCCGTCCCGGCTGCGCATCGGCTGGTGCCCACCGGGAGTCAGGTCGATGATGGCGAGCCGCTGGTGCGCCAAGCCGACGTGCCAACGGCCCACGGGCTCAATGGCCGTGCCCTGCGAATCCGGCCCGCGGTGCCGCTGCGCATGTTCCGCGCGTCGCAGCGCGTCCTGCAGATCCTCGCTTGCCGAGACGATGCCAGCGATGCCACACACGATCAGTTGAACCTTTCGTAGAGCGCGATGAGCTTCTCAAGCTCCGCGTCCCAGTTATATCGCGTGACCACGGCCTGCTGGCCACGTTTGCCCATGGCCTCGGCCTCCTCCGGATGCTGCATGATCCAGCGCAGCGCATTGGCGATCGCGCGCGAATCGCGCGGATCCACCAGCAGTCCATAACCTTCCGTGCGCACCAGCGGCTCCCAATGCGGGAAGTTGGAGGCGATGACCGGCAGTCCCGCGGACATGTACTCGAACAGCTTGGTAGGCTCACTCTCCAGGTGATTGGCCGCCGGCAGGAAGGTGACGATGCCGCAATGTGCCTTGCCAAGCAGCTTGGCCACCTCGGGGCGTTTCAGCCACCCCAGGTAGCGCACGCGCCGCCATCCGGGCAGCGCTTCGAGCTCGGCGAGAAAGGCCGGCGGCGCTATCTTGCCCGCGATATGCAGCTCGAACGGCATGTCGTCGGGCAGCAGCGCCAGCGCCTCGACGAGCTCGCGCAACCCACGCTCACGCGTGGCGCCACCGACGAAGGCGGCGATCGCGGGCCTCGCGGCGAAACTGCCGCTGCCAGGTGCGGCGAGCTCTCCGAGAATCGGATAGTTGTGCACCAGCACCGTCTTGCGCCTGTCGAAGTTCCTAAGCAATGAATGCCGCGTGACCACGATGCCGGCGTAGAAATACGACGCCATCCGCTCGAACGACCGCACCGTGCCCGCGACCAGGGGACGCAGGGGACGCCAGATATAGGGCTTATCCATGATGTCGTTGGCGAGCTCCTCGTGCACGTCGTACACGACCTTCTTGCCGCGAAAGGACAACAGGATGCCCACGGGCATGAGCTCCGGATCGTGGAAGTGGTAGATGTCGGCATCAAGCGCCAGCGCCTTGCGGAACACCGCCCACGTGGTACGCAGCATGCGATCGAAGCGGTTGCGCGGACTGGGCACAGGCTCGAGCACGACACCTTCGACGGTCTTGTGCTCTACGCCCGGAACAATGAGGTGCACCTCATGACCGGCCCGCGCGAGCGAGCGGCATTGCTTGCCGAATATCCGGACGTCGGTCGGCGGGTGAACCGACGTCATGTGCACCACCTTGCGCTTTCGAATCATGAGCACTTCTTCCAGCGCGCCCCTTCAAGCGCGCGCAGCGCTACGACGACCATGACTCGGCCGAAGATCCCATGCTCGAACAGGCGGGCCGCAATGCGCAGGATTCGCGCCTCGTGGCCAATTGCCGCAGGACACATGTGGACACAGGAGCAGGTCATGGCAAGGGATCACCTGGGGCGGTGCACGGGCACGCCGAACAGCGCGATCGACCAGTCGCGCGGCAGGTTGATATGGGCGACCAGCACGCCGATGAACAGGTACAAGCCACGGGCGCCGACGAATCCCCCGCTCTTCATGAAGTTCAGCATCAGGAACAGGACGAGCACGAAGTAGCCGGCCATGCGCGGATCGTGTCGCGCGCGCCAGCCGCTCACGAGCACGGATGCCATGGCGACGACGAACAGCACGAGGCCGACGACCCCCGTCTCGGCGAATGCCTCGAGGAGCAGGTTATGCGGATAGATATTCTCCTCCATCTCGTAGCCCGCCATCCCATAGCCACCGAGCCCGACGCCGAACACCGGGGCCTGGGCGATCACGTCGAGGGCGACCGAGAACTCACCGATGCGCATCGCGCCCTCAAAGGATGTGTCGTCGCTCAAGATCGCCGCGAGGCGGGTCACGGCTCCTTCCGCCCCCTGCCAGCGGAGGGCCAAGACCACAACGAGACTTAGCACCAGCACCGCGACTAGGGGGCCCGATCGCGCGCTGCGACCCCGCCCGCGAAGAAACAGGCTGCCCAGCACGACGAGCACGGTCGCGAACAGGAGGGGACCGCGCCCTGTCAGGATTAGCATCGCCGCGAACCCGGAGATCGCGAAGGCAACGCGCCACGGCGTCGGCACAGTAAGCGCGGAGAGCGTGCCCAGTCCGATCAGCGTGGCGAGCACGAGGTAGTCTGGGATCTTGAGTGTCTCCTTATCGAAGCCCTGGTAGATCAGGAAGTCAATGTTGCCGGTGAGGTAAAAGCCGAAGACGACCGTCATACAGCTTCCGGCCAGAATCCACAGGCACCGATCAAACCAGTCGAAATGCCGCTCGGTGCGCAGGCAAACGATCGGCGCGACGAGCGCCAGCATGTTGAGCACGAGCGACCCGGCTTTGAACGTCCAGAACGACGTGGATACGGTGTAAAAGGCGGTGAGCAGGTACCACGCGTTGAACACGATCGCGGTGGCGAGCACCAGGACAGCGGGTTGTCCGATCGGTACCGACCCACCGAGCACACGCCAGACGCAGCACGCGACCACCGCGGACCCGAACATCAGCGTCGGGTCGAGCGGCAGGCCCGGCACCCACTTCAGCATGCCCGAGAAAACGAACAGCAGCAGCAGGCCACTGACGAGCACCGGTCCCAGGGTGCGAGTGCTCATAGCCGCATCCCGCCGGACGCCGAGCGGGAAGTGAGTGAGCGCCATGCCGCTGGCGACAGCTTGAGGAACGCCGTGAGCGGCGTACCCGTGCCACGACAGTATGCCGCAACCATGAAGGCCAAGCCGAGCAGTCCCGCCGTCAGCTGTGCGGCCGCGGCCCCTTCCAGCCCATGATCCGGAATCCACCACCAGCCGAGGCCGGCCACGATTACGAGCGTGAGCAGCGTCAGGTAGCTACCATAGCGGTGCATGCCTTCGCCGGCCATCGCATTGAAGATCACGCTCGCGAGGCCGGCGAAGGCCATCGCGATCGACAGCAGGACGAGCGCAGCACCGATCCCGGCGAACTCCTCACCGAACAGCAGCAGCACGATCTCGTCGGCGAAGGCCGCCACGGGAACGAGTACCACGGCTGCCACTATTGCGAGCAGTTGCACGACCGCCACCACCGGCTCGACGCGCGGCTCATCACCCCGGCGACCCGCGACGTGCGAGTACAGGACCGTCGCAATCTGCTGCGGAACGTTGGCGAACAGCGACGGCACCGTTGCCGCGGCGGCATAGAGGCCCACGGCGCGGGCGCCGGCGTACGCATCCAGGAGGAAGTAGCTCACCCGCTGGACACCGAAGCTGCCGAGCCCCGAAACGAACAGGTGCATGCCGCGGCCGAGCGAGTCCGTGATGACACGCGGATGCAGGGCCGTGAACGATGGCTTGCTGCTGGCGCGAACCACGACCGTCGCCCACGCGAGTCCGGCCGCGATGCCCTGGGACACCGCGTACGCCCAGACCGCCCGCGGGATCGTCAGCTTACCGACGAGACCGCAACCGACGAGACCGGCCAGGTAGGCGAGCCCCTCGACGATCACCGAGATGCTGTACGCCCGGAACGCCTTGGAGCCCAGCAGCAGGTGACGGGCGTAGGTGGCCTGCATGCTCAGGCATCCGGCGACGACAAGGCCGGCACGCGTGACGCTATCCAGTTCCGTCCAGAATCGCAGTGCCACGAGCCCGACCGCTGCGGCCGAGACCGAGACCGCCAGCGAATAGGCGAGCACTGTGCTCACGATCTCGGACTCGCCGTGGAGCCGCGCACCCAGCACGTAGATCAGTGCCTCGGGCACTCCGAACTGAAGCACCAGCGTTACGAGGCTGAGCGACAGCACGAGGATCGCGAGTGTGCCGCGGTCTTCGGGTCCCAGCCAGCGAGCCAGCAGCACGGTCGTGACGAGGCCGACGCCGATTGCCGCCGCGCGCCACGCCAGCATTACCAGCGAGTCGCGGACGATCGACATCAGGTCGTCCCAGCCGGCTGCCCGAACGCCCGCAGCAGCGCGAGCACTTGGGCGTCGAAGGACATCGCGGACTCTGCGTAGCGTCGGGCGTTCGCGCCGATACGCTCACGGGCGCCGGGATCGCCGGCCAGCGCCACGACCGCAGCCGCCGCGCGCTCCAGGAACTGCTGCGGAGGCACGAGCACCGCGTGGTCACCCTGCATGAAGCGACGCTGGGTGCCACTCGCCCCATCGACGCTGAGGGCCACGCGGCCGCAGGCCATCGCCTCGCGCACGATGCTGCCGCCCTGCGGATCGGCCTCGAGCAGCGGTACGATGTCCATGGCGTTGATGTAACGGCACACCTGCTCCACCGGCACCCAGTCGGTGAACAGCGACCTGTCGGAGAGCCCGAGCTGGTCGATCATCGCGCGCAGGCCGTCCATCCACGGGCCGCCCCCCACGAGCAGCAGACGGATCCGGTCGAAACCCCGCCGGCGCAGCTTCGCGCAGAGCTGCACGGTATTGCCCACCTGCATGTCCGGCGCGATGCGCCCGACCCAGCCGATCACGAGTTCGTCCGGCGTGATGCCCAGCGTGCGCCGGAACTGCTCGCGCTCGGATGCAGGCAGGGGCCGGAACAACTCGGCATCGACCGCATCGTTCAGCTCGACGAACTTGCGTCGCGGGACACCACGCGTCGCCAGTTCTTCGAACACGGCTGGCCAGCCGAAATATCCGTCGATCAGCCGGTCGATGCCGCACCATCGATAGACGCGGTAGAGCGTCGGCTCCACCTGCCGCAGGCTGCACCCGACGAGCCGGAAGTGCCGGGCACGGACGCGGCGGGCCGCGAGGCCCGCGATCAGGCTGCCGATGCCGCTGCCGGACACGACCACGTCCGCACGCTCGGCCCGCAGCCAGGCCGCCAGTCCCCATGCGGCCGCGACTACGCGCCAAGGCCTGCGCCGGTAGTCCTTGCTGCCGATGCGCGCACCGACACGCTGGAGGCGCGCGTGCTCTTCGACCAGCGGTTTCATCGCGCTGCCCTGCGTGTAAGCCCAGCTCACGGAGTGGCCGCGTGCCGCGAGCCGCCGCACCAGCTGGTAGGTCTGCGTCTGCTGGCCGCCGAGGTCGAGGGACTCATAGAAAAAGACTATGTTCACAGCGTCCGCACCCACCCCGCCAGCCGGTCGGTGGGCACGCAGAACAGCGCGTCGATGATCGACAATCCGGGCACGAATTGCTCGGTGCGCAACTGGCGGTACACAGGATGCTCGAAGCGGTTGTACTGGAGCGCGATACCCGCCGCCGCGAACATCTCGTCCTGCTGGTAGCCGCCTGCGCCACCCCCGCACAGGTAGGTATCGGCGCCGATCGCATGCAGGATATCGACCAGCAGCCGGGTGCCGCGCGAGGTCACACCGAGCGACGAACTCGCGATCACCCTGGGCCTGAGACCGAGGCGGTCCAGCACCGCCTCGATGAAGCGCATGTTGCGCCCCATCAGCGACGGATCCTCGTCGGCGAAGTAGGACTCCACGAGGTCGCGGTGCCTCTCGAAGTACGGCGCAGCGGCATAGGCCATCTGCACCGTGCGCAGGCACTTCTGCAGCGCCTTCGGCTCGCGCAGGTTAATAGTCATGTCGCGGATGGGCACGCCGATCACTCCGGCGACGTCCGGCCGATTCAAGGGGATCGAGAGCCACGTCGGCTGGCCGTTCACCAGGATGCGCACCCGCCTCCCCCAGAAGGCCGCATCCCGCGGGTTGTTCTCCACGTGATCGAGCACGACCCACGTGTCGCACTTCGAGATCTTGTTGAAGAAACCGAACCAGGGCATGAAGTCCGGCTGGTGGATCGTCGCCTTCACAGCCGGTTCACCGTCCGGGCATATACCTTCGCGGCCACGCGACCGAACAGGCGTTCATAGACTCGCGCGGCGCGGCCCTCGTCGTCGGTCTTGACGATGACCCTGCGCACCTCGGGCCGCTGCGCCACCGACTCGAGGAACGTCGACACCATCGTTCGCGCCAGGCCTCGTCCCT
>Ga0209254_10005631_pt1 | contig 11518 bp, 10 predicted proteins | sample FrelakmetDIP11DI_FD_187148 | JGI IMG/M metagenome (GOLD analysis project Ga0209254, IMG submission 187148) | Freshwater lake sediment microbial communities from the University of Notre Dame, USA, for methane emissions studies - DIP11 DI (SPAdes)... | ecosystem: Environmental > Aquatic >... | reverse complement strand
CCACGTTCGCGACCGAAGCCGCTATCCTTTGTCCCGCCGGTGGGCGACTGGACCCCGCCCAGGTACCAGCCGTTGATCCAGACCGAGCCGGTCTTCAACCGTCGCGCCAGGCGCAACGCCCGGCTGATATCCCTTGTGTAGACTCCGGCCACCAGCCCATATGAAACACCATTTGCTATCTCGATCGCCTCTTCTTCATCTTCAAATTCGAGACCAACGATCACCGGACCAAAAATCTCTTTTTGGACAATATTCATCTCGGTGTCTACTCGTTCGAACACTGTCGGCTGGATGAAATACCCCTTATTTAAGTTGTCGGGCCGTTTTCCGCCGCTAACCAATTTTGCGCCTTCTTGGATGCCGGTTTCAATGTAGCCAGTTACTCGGTTATATTGATCGTAGGATACCAACGGTCCGAGATCCGGATTATTCATGCCGGGACCGACGGAAAGCGCTTTGGCTTTCTTAGCCAGGGCCTGTAAGAAATCCTTCTTGATGCTTTTATGCAAAATCAGGCGTGAAACAGACGAACACACCTGGCCACAATTACCAAAACCTCCATCAACTGCATCGACCAGGGCGCGTTCGAGATCGGCATCCTGGAAAACGATCATCGGGTTCTTACCGCCCAGCTCGAGTACGACCGGCTTGATCCCTTTTGCCGCTGCTTTCATTATTTCTCGACCGGTCTCGACCGAGCCAGTAAAAGTAATCCCGCGCACGCCAGGGTGTTGCGTCAGCGCCGCGCCGGCCTCTTCACCAAAGCCGGTTACTACATTGATGACTCCATCCGGAAATCCTACACTCTGTGCAATTTCGGCCATTTTCAATGCACTCAACGGTGACTCTTCAGCCGGTTTCAAAACCACCGTACACCCTGCTGCAAGCGCCGGGGCGATGGAGCGGATAGCCATGCCTAGCGGAAAATTCCAGGGCACAATATGGGCAGTCACGCCGAGTGGCTCGAGCCAGGTGAAATCAACAAATTGATTTCCCAGAGGGATGGTGTCTCCTTGGAGCTTGTCGGCTGCGCCAGCATTGTATTTCAATGTCTCAGCCACGCCATTGATATCGCCGAGCGAATCTCGTATTGGTTTCCCAACATCCATTGTCTCCAGTTCGGCCAGCTCTTGCCTGGCTGCCAGGATCGCTTCTGCCAACCTGTAAATCATCTGCCCGCGTTCCGCCGGTGTTATCTCGCTCCAGGCGCCTTCGTAAGCCGACTGGGCTGCCTGGACTGCCGAATCGATATCCGCCGCGTTTCCCCTGGGTACCCCAGTGATAATTTCTTCCGTTGAAGGATTTACATCCGGGATGCGTTGAGCCGAACGACTATCAACCCATTTACCATTGATAAACATTTTGTCTGGAATATTCATAGTTAGCCTTTAATGCCCGTTCGTGAAATGCCTTCGATAAAGAAGCGTTGGAAGATGAAGAATATCAACAGGCCTGGCAGACTTAATAATGTTATTCCTGCCATCGCGATCCCAAACCCCTCCAGCTGGGTATGGGTGCCTACAACAGGAGTGAACGCCGCAATGCCAACCGGCATGGTCTTCATTTTGTCTTCAAAAATGATCAATAACGGCCACAAGAAGGAATTCCAGTTCAGGGTAAATAGCAATATCGAGGCAGCAATTAATGGCGAGCGGGCTAACGGCATCGCAATGCGCCAAAATATCCCAAACCGGCTGGCGCCGTCGATCGTTGCAGCATCCTCCAACTCGACGGGTAACCCCATAAAGAATTGGCGGAAGATGTACACGCTGAACACATTGGCGATGGTTGGCAAGATCAGTGAGATGTAGCTGTTCGACAGCCCAACCTTCAGGAATCCGACATACATGGGAATGATGGTCATCTCCGTGGGTATCATCAAAGAAGCGATTAAGACAGCAAAAAAAACATTCTTTCCCGGGAAATTCAGCCGGGCCAGGGCGTAACCGGCCATAGCCCCAAACAACACGCCCAGGGTGGTTGAAACGGTGGCTACGACCAGGCTGTTCCAGGCCCAGCGCGCAACCGGGTATTCGAACACCTTCTTATAATTATCCAACACGACATGGCGCGGGAACCACTCGATTTCCTTGGTCATCACTTCCTTGGCGGGCTTGAATGAGGTGCTGACCATCCAGACGAAAGGGAGGATCCACAGAATGGCGATGAACAGACCCAGAATCCAGATGGGCAGATCGCGCGATTTCATGTTCCCGCGGCGGAGCGTATTCTTAAAACCGGTCGAGATGTTCATTGGACGCTCTCTCGGATTAAGCGTTGCTGGATAAAGGTCACGATCAAGATTACAACGAATAGCATCAGCGAGACTGCGGCGGCATAGCCCAGACGGAAGCGCACGATCGCCGTTTGGTAGATATAGTGGATCACCGAATCAGACGACCCGGCGGGACCGCCGTTGGTCATCATATAGACCTGGCTGAAGATTCTCATTGTGGCGATCAGCTGCAAGGTGACTATCATGCTGATGGTGGGTCGCAATATTGGCAGGCTGACATACCAGAAAGATTGCATGCCGCTGGCGCCATCGATCTCTGCCGCTTCCTGTAATTCCCTGGGTATTTCCTGCAGGGCGGCCAGGAACAATACAAAACTGAAACCTAGATCCCACCAAATGGATGCGATGCTGACGCCGATCAAAGACCATTGGGTGCTGGTCAGCCAGGGGATATTGGGTATGCCGATCATGTTCAGGTATTTATTCAACAGGCCGAACTGGGTATCCAGTATCCAGACCCAAACCAGGCCGATCACGGTGGCGGAAACAACATTCGGAGAATAAAACGCCGCCCGAACAAAACCGGAAAAGTACCAGCGCTTATTGACATATACAGCAAAAATTAACCCCAGAACGGTTACTCCAGGGACGATGATGAGGCCGTAGCGCAGGATATTGGTGAATGCCTTTACAACCCATTCGTCTGTAAACGCTTCTTTGAAATTAGCCAACCCCACAAATTGCGGCGCGCCCATGATCCCCCAGTCGTTGAATGCGATGTAAGAACCGAAAATGATAGCTACGACTGTGAATGTCAGGAAAGGGATGAAAAAAGGCAAGATGAATACATAGCCGGACCAGTCTATGCGCTGGTAATTCCAGGTAGCTTTTCTCATTCGCAATCTGGTTCTTTGCCAGAAAGGCAGGGTAGCGGGTGTGTTCATGGATTTTTTACCTGCTGGAATGATTGCCTCTCTCCAGAATAAGAGAGAGGCAATCACTTACAATCCAATTCTAGCCTTTATCCAGGTCACTCTGCCATTGTTTTTGGATTTCATCCATGGCCTGGTCGATGGTCTTTTCCCCGACCCAGACTGTTTCAAGAGTTTTGGCCAGGAAGTTGCCGCCTGAATAGATCGTGAAGTTGGGCGCCTCTAGCACTGGAATTTCGCCCTCGGTAGCAAAGCTCATTCCTTCAACGAAAGCGCCGCGCACTTCCCAGGGGGATCCAGCCGTCTTGTAGTCTGGCTGAGCCAGTACCGATTTACGGACGGCTGCGCCGCGCCCCTTGGTTGTCCACAGGAAACAGTTATCCGACAGCCATTTGAGCGCATACATGGTGGCCTCATAGCGGCCCGGGTCTTTTTGGGTGTACATTTCCAGGCCGCCCAGCTCGAAGTAGGTGTGCAGCTCGCCGCCGACATTGGGGAAGAATACGGTCATGAAATTCAATCCCTGTTCTATGTAGCCATTGAGCGTCCATGGCCCGGTCCAGAACATCGAACCTTCACCAGTCCCGAAAGCTTTGTAACGATCGGTTACATCGCGTGTGGATACTTTATGTGTATCGAACAGATCCAGCACCCACTGCATGGCCTTCTTGCCCGCCTCTGGATTGATGGCAGCCTGTTTTAGATCATCGCTGGCGCGCAAGAAGCCCATTTGCCGTGCGACAATGCCCCAGGTCACAGTGGGCTGTACGCCTGATCCGGTCATCATAATGCCGGAGCGTACGACCTTGTCGCCATCCATCTTCGTCATGGCCTTGGCCCAGGTCATTAGCTCTTCGGCAGTGGTGGGGGGCTTGGTCGCATCCAGACCGGCTTCTTTCACGTGGTCGAGATTGACTTGCATCTGCAGGCTCATTGCATCCATTGGGGTCATGTATAACTTATTGCCGAAGGATGGATAGCGTGAGGCTTTGAGAGATGAATCGGTGAAATCGGTCAGATCCAGCCCGACTTTGCTGGCATAGTCATCCTGCGGGACGACCACGCCATCCTTGATCATTTTGGCGCGCAGGCCGGCGGTGCCCCAACCGAAGTCGGGTGCCTGACCGGTTGCTGCTGCTCCCACCACTTTAGGCACAAATTGCTCTTCAGGTATCACCTCCATCTTGATACTGATATTCTTGTCCTTATGTGCCTCGTTGAAACTGTCAATCATTTGTTTCCAGACTTCGCCGTCCGAAGCTGCCAACCAGCTCCAATGGAGAATCTCGGTCGGCTTGCTTACCGCAGGCGCCTGGGTTATTGCTGCTGGGGCTTCAGTTGCTGCTGGCGCTGCGGGTGCTTCAGTTGGTGCTGCTGTCGGGGCGCAGGCTGCCAGAGCCGTCCCGGCAGCCGTCAATCCTGCTAGGCGAATAAATTCGCGTCGAGATATTTTCTTATGCATAGCCATTACTCCTCCATATCGCTCATATTAGGTTCGAATACTGTAATCGCAAAATCTGGGTTGTGCAATTCGTAATAGAGAGAAAAGATATGAATTGGACCTCCTTTCTTAGATTGAATCGAAAGGTTACTTGTGTCCCTGAAGAAAGACATTTTCTGGGAGATTGATCTGTGTGTCAAAATCGGATAATCTTTGCAGGATGTGAAAGCGTATCGCCTGGCTGCACTCTTCAGGATTTCTACTGCGGAGGATATCTAATAGTTCTTTATGATGGAGATAAATAATGTCCGAAAATCTGGCTTTTTCAATTGGGTATTCATTTCTCTCCGGTGACCAGATCAGGAATTGCAAGCCCGTCATTCGCCATACCCTGGATAAGTACCGGTTTTTAGCTGCATCGATTAATATCGTGTGCCATTCAATATCCAGCTCAGTTGCAGCGATTGTATTCCATCCCTCACCGACGTCTTTCATGCCGTTCAGGATATGGTTGAGCTTTTTGCATAGTCTTTCCCATTCCTTGGGTGATGATCTTTCTATCGCCTGGTGCAAAGCCAGCTCTTCCAACGCGATGCGCGTATATAAACTATCCTGCACTTCTTCCAGATCGACTTCGGCAACGAAGGTCCCGCTTTTGGGGACGATCACGACCAGCCCTTGTTGTTCGAGTATATGGATGGCTTCACGAATGGGGGTGCGGCTGACGCCGAGCTGTTCCGCCAGCTCTTGCTCCGGGATCTTCTCGCCGGGTCGAAATTTGCCCTCAATGATGGCATTGCGAATCGCAGTGATCACTTGCTCTTTGAGCGAGTTCTTGCGGATTTTGTGCAACCGGTGTTTCAAGGGGCACCACCTTTATTATAAAAGAAAGATGGACTTGTATCTTGTATACATGATACAGCATTTAAATCCGGTTGTCAATAATCAATTTTTATACCGTAGCCCTTTCGGTGGTCCTTTAGCTGTAGCTCTTATGGTGACTTCCGCCAAATTTCCTAAAACCACCTTTTTTTGTTCCAGTTTAATTTCCACATTTCGCGCCCCAGCTTGATAGGCCGCTTTGCGAGCAATTTCCACCGCCAGAGCCTCAGCGCGTTTTACTGCTCTTGCTAATGAATATTCCTCTTCTCTGCCTGATACGGAGTGAATTAAATATCTCACTGTGCCTGAGCCTTTAACCCAAGGCTGCACCAAGACTTCAACACTTTGACTGACAAGAGCTACGGTGACGCCAACTGCGTTACCAACTTCTGCGTGGGGGGGAATAATACAATTTGTATGAAGTTGCTGCGCGACTAAAGGCAGGAAGGCTCCTACTGGCGCCCCGATGGCGATAATCGGTTTATTGAGTATGAATTTAACATCGATGGCTTTCAGGCAGGAGTGGTTTAGAGCCTGGTCGATTAGATATTTCCAGGGCTGCATAGCTGGCAATAAGCTTTGGTGGGTTTCATCGTGCATCAATTTGTTGAAGATTTCGGTTGTTATAGTGTCAACCATCAAACCGACTACTCTTTCTCTTAACTCCATGACAGATATACCTAAATAATCTGCCATTAATCGCGAACCAGCTTTGGCAGCAGCAAAATTTCCTCCGATATCGCTCAGATCAGACCATAGGATATCTGTAGGTGTCAAGCTTGATCGTCGTAAAATTCCAGATGCCTCCAAATTCTTTGTATCTATAAGAACCGTGTTTAATTCCTTTTCTAAACTCGTCAGAGATTTCGGACCGTCCTCCAACGACCGAATAATATCGAGCTCAACCCCGCTTAGTTTTAGATCTTCCATTTTCCGTACTTTAACAAGAAATTCGATTGGATATATGTGTCGTTCACCGACACCAGCATGAAAGGCAGCCTCGATTTCATTATTAATATGAGGATAAGACTCGCCCAGACGGAAAAGAGGAATTGCCCGCTTCGGCCCAACAGTCAGATTTCTTCCACGATCAACAGAAATTCGGCTATCACCCCCCAAACCGATACTCCGCAGATCAGCCGCTCTTACGCTGGTCTGCCAACTCCCAATAATAGCTCCGGAAGGATTTGTCCAAGGTAATCCATCTTCCAGATTTGCTATGTCGGTGGTTGTGCCTCCCATATCGACAACGACTGCGTTATCTAGTTGTGAAAGAAAATGCGCGCCAATCGCGCTAGCGGCTGGCCCAGACAGAACAGTCTCGACAGGACGAAGACGTGCGTATTTTTCATCAACCAACGATCCATCACCCTTTAAAACCATAAGGGGGGCTTCGATACTCCGTTTTTGCAGCTCGTTTCTAACACCATCTAAAAGCTGACCGATAACCGGCAACAAGCGTGCATTAAGTACTACAGTGGCTACTCGCTTTATTGCATCAAGCTGGTTCGTTATTTCGTGCCCACATACCACCGGTTTTCCCCCATGGCGATTGATGATATCTCTTACTTTGATTTCATGTTCCGGATTCAACACGCTGAAATAACCAGAAACTGCAAATGCGTCGACGAGAGGATATAACTCCAGGACAGCTTGTTCGGCAGCTTGAATATCTAAAGGATTAACCACCTCGCCTTTTACATCGTGTCCGCCATTAATCAAATAGAATGCGCTGACAGGTAAACGCGTTTCCAGTGAGTTTCGTTTTATAAGATCGCCATCGTAACCGATTAATATCAATCCAACCCGGCCGCCATGCTCTTCAACAATTGAATTAGTTGCCAGCGTAGTCGATATTGAAACGAGGCTTATCTTAGTCTCTTCTCCGATAATCAGGAGGTCGAGAGCGTTTCCAATGCCTATAGATAAATCATAAGGTGTCGTGAGCGCCTTTGCCTTATGGCTGACCGTACCGTTTTGGGGGTTAATCAGTACGGCGTCAGTATATGTCCCGCCTGCATCGATTCCCAGCAACCGTACTGATTGTCCCATTTTCGTGACAGCTAAGATGTCAATTGTCTTGATCGATTAGCCGATTAATTCACGAACCTTAAGTACAGCTGAGGCTCCATCTGGAGCGTATCCATCTGCACCTATTGCATCGGCAAATTCTTGTGTTACAGGAGCGCCACCGATGATCACTTTTACTTCTGAACGAAGACCAGCCTCTTTCAATGAGTTAATTGTATCTAGCATATACGACAGGGTTGTCGTCAACAAAGTCGACAGGGCGATAAGATCTGGTTGTAAAGTCTTAACTGCTTCCACAAACTTTGTCGCGGATACATCCACGCCTAAATCGATTACCTCAAAGCCAGCGCCTTCGATCATCATTCCCACGAGACTCTTGCCAATATCATGTAAATCGCCCTGTACGGTGCCGATCACAACTTTCCCCCGCATGCTCGCCTCTGAGCTTGTCAATTGAGGTCGGATGAGAGCCATCCCGTTTTGCATAGCCTTTGCTGATAAGAGCACTTCTGGGATGAACATATTCCCAACTCGCCATTCTTCGCCAACGCGATCCATCGCCTCTACCAAAGCATGCAATACAATTTTCGCTTCTAGTCCATCCTCTAGCGCCGCCTGTACTCCACCGACAATACCCTCTGTATCCCCATTAATCACCAGTTGCATTAAAACTTCTGTTGAACTCATCTTTAATTCCTCCAAACAAAAGGATATTATGCTTTTCCGCCTGAGGAAACAACCTCCACCAAAGACCCTATCGAGCCACCTCCAAATGCATGGGTTAGTTTGCCGTCTTGGGCTGCTTGATCTGCTGCAGCGACGATCCTATCTAATTCCTTAGCCAGTTTTGGATCGAGCGGCTCGGCTTTATGTTCTGAAAGTACTTTTCTGGCACGCTCGCGCGCCCACTCGGTCGACTCTTTTGCTCCCTTTGATGCCCATATTCCTCGCACGAAACGATTGACAGTCTTTGGAGTATAGTATTCGCTCTTAAAATACTTCAATGTATGGGGGTCAATCAGATAATTACCGCCAGGACCAACTCGCATGATTGCATCGACGCCGAGTGTCTCATCACTTACCTCTATCCCCTTGAACAACCTGCGTACCATGCCAATGATGTCATCATCCATAACGAGAAGTACAGGATCGTATGTATAACAATGCTCCACGTGCCCGAGTCCTGCAATCACACTGGCGCCGCATAACGCAGGTATTAATGCATTAATCATGTGTTCCACGGCTGCCTGACCATCCGTTACCATCGCATCCGATACTGGGCCAAATAAGTTGGAGGGCATCGAGTAAAGGTCGCTGGCAATTTGCGCCATACCTCCGGCCATCATTGCAGCTTCCATCCGCCCCATTAGGGACAACCCGGTCCAGGGATCAAGGATCAAATTCCGCGCTGCATACATTAACGGCATGCCTGGGAAAGCGCTTTGAGCGATCGTAATGCCTGCCAACATCTCGATGTTTGCCTGGAGTAACAGTCCAGCGAGAGTGACGGGCGCGGTTGCACCAGCGATTGGCATGGTATTTAACTCAATGGGGATATGTAAAGGTCCAACTGTGAATAAAATATCTAAGGCATAGGGTAAAAACTGCAACGGCGCCAATGCAGAGGTGAGCACACTCAGTAAGGGACGTTTTCTAACTTCTTCAGCGCCGCCTTGAACAGCTTGAATCATCTCCACCATATACCCAACCCCTACTCCGGTATAAGGCTGAACCTCGACATGTTTAACACTATGCTCCAATAACAGGCGCAGTATATGGACATCTCTGGTGTCCAGATTCATATCATCTGGATAAATGGAAGTCACATAATCAACCTGCTCCAGCCCATCGGCGAGGGTGGTAAATTCAATGAGATCTTTGGTCAATACTTTGTGCCATTGACGTGTTTCCAGATCAATATATCCCTCCCCGCCGGTCATAGGGCGGGTATGAAAGTCCCCGCCAATTTCAGCCACCAAATCATTCTCGGGTTTGCGAGCACCGTAAACCAACTTGTTTGGTACGTGCTTGAGACATTCCTCAACCAGTGTTTTTGGGAACCGAACTCGCATTCCATCAATATGAGCTCCTGCATTCCCTAACACCTCAATGGATTGACGGTGATTGATATTCATTCCTGTGTTTTCAAGCACAAACAAGGACTTCTCATGTATTTTCAACATTCCCTCATGAGTTAACAATCTCATGCTTGGTTTTTGAACATTCGTTGACATCCGGTTACCTCCTGTATTTTTAATTGTGTGCTCTATGGCTCATTAATCTTTTCGCTCAAGCGATTGAACGTCATCCCGCATTCCCGGCAATTCCTTAAGCTTTGATTTGGCGCAGACGATAACAGGTAATGCACAAAGCCGCAATGAGGACAAACAACCTGCCACCATCCCCAATCATGACCTTCAATCTCATTCTTACTTGCTATTCCGAGGTATTCCCACTCATCGGCTCCAAACGGATAAATTTGGCTCGCTATTATTTGAAAAATATCCAACTCGCCTTCCTCTTCTCCAAAGTTTGGCAATTCACCGCTATAAATTTTGCAGTTGTGGAATCGAATAATTGGACCAAATTGCCCTATAGAAAGATCAATAATGATTTGCTCTCCATGTACGGGGTGCCTAAATTTCATCCCCACCTGTAGGCTCTTATGTTCCATATCTGCCAGGTAAATCATTGGATAAAATACTTCCTCGGATTATTGCTGCAAGTTAGCTGTTCGCCAATCTATCTCTTGCATGCGGGTAACTAAAGATTTCCCAGCATTTTCGATGTGATTTTTTAAAATGGTTTCCGCCTCGATTGGATTTCCCTGATGCACAACGTCGAGGACGATCCTGTGTGACAATTCTTCAGGTACTGGATCGGATTGATAGAGTCTCGTGTTTAGCATGAACAAAATATTCATGGATTGGATGTCATCCAAGATTTCATCGAATAAACCCAGACCACTCCGCTTGCACAGCAATAAATGAAAATCAACATCAGCTTTAATCATTTCAAAATAGTCCCCTTTTTGCTCGCGCTCACCCATTTCTCTAATTAATTTTTCTAACTCGAAATAATCCTCTTGGCGATAACATTTATTTTCGACCGCCACGCGCACAGCATATGGCTCAAGAAGCGCTCTCAGGGAATAGATCTCTTTCGCAAGTTGTGGTGTGAGCTTCCTAACAAACGCACCTCTATGGGGAATAAGATCAACAAGACCTTCCTCGTGGAGCTTTTGAAGCGCCTCACGGACTGTCATCCGGGACACTTTTAACAAATCACTCAGTCCTGATTCGCGGAGTGGCTCACCCGGTTGCAATGATCCCTTATAGATTTCGTCACGAATGGCGATAACAACTACTTCCAAGAGAGTAGGAGGTCGTTTCACTTGATCATCCACCTATATGAATTGTTATTCAATTTACCGAGGCTCATGTTGCTTATGCTGCTCCGCCAACTCCTGGCAGATTATTGCAAAACTGATCCGATCGAATGGTGGGTAGTTTTTTTTATGTTTGTCATTTTCTTGCTCTCACAAGATAAAGCTGCTTGATGAGTTTAAAATGAATTGTTATACAATATATTGTCTGATATTGTAGCACACATTCCCACTTTAAGCTAGAATAAAATCTGAATCAATGAATTTATAAAGTGCAAGGCGCTTTGATGAGGAAGCGCCTTGCTTGGTTGCTGCCGATCTTTCGTCGAGTAATTCGACTTTATTTATTCACCAGCCCGAACTTCGCTTCAGCCTGGCTGATCACGCTGTCGATGGTCTTGAGGGCGCGCTCGATCTCTGGCTTGGTGATCACCAGCGGCGGGGCAAAGCACAACCGATTATACATATAGCCCGAGTGCATGCAGATCACGCCCTGTTTCACCAGCTCGTTAACCATCCAGCCGGTCATATCCCCGGCTGGCGCCTTGGTCTTGCGGTCCAGGACGAATTCGATGCTCAGGTATAGCCCCAATCCGTTGTAATGTCCGATG
>Ga0209254_10005630_pt1 | contig 11519 bp, 12 predicted proteins | sample FrelakmetDIP11DI_FD_187148 | JGI IMG/M metagenome (GOLD analysis project Ga0209254, IMG submission 187148) | Freshwater lake sediment microbial communities from the University of Notre Dame, USA, for methane emissions studies - DIP11 DI (SPAdes)... | ecosystem: Environmental > Aquatic >... | reverse complement strand
CGCCGTACGCCACGCGCGCGAGCACGGCGTGCCCTACCTCGGCATCTGCCTCGGCATGCAGCTCGCGATCATCGAGTACGCGCGCCACGTCGCCGGGCTCGCCGGCGCGCACAGCACCGAGTTCAACCGCGCCACGCCCCACCCGGTGATCGCGCTGATCACCGAGTGGCAGGACCAGAAGGGCACGGTGGAGTCGCGCGACGAGTCCTCGCACCTCGGCGGCACCATGCGCCTCGGCGCCCAGGAGGTGCGGATCTCGCACGGCTCGCGGGCCCACGCCGTCTACGGTGCGGACGTGATCCGGGAGCGCCACCGCCACCGCTACGAATTCAACAACAACTACCTCCAGAAACTGATGAACGCGGGCCTGCGCTTCTCGGGCTTCTCCCGCGACGGCCTCGTGGAGATCGTCGAGCTGCCGCAGCACCCGTTCTTCGTGGCGAGCCAGTACCACCCGGAATTCCGCTCCACGCCGCGTGACGGACACCCGCTGTTCACGGGCTTCGTGAAGGCGGCCCGCGAGCACGCGGCGGCGCAGCTGCCGGCGGCGGCAGGCGCATGAGGCTCTGCGGCTTCGACGTCGGGCCGGAGCGACCGTTGTTCCTGATCGCGGGCCCCTGTGTCATCGAGAGCGAGACCCTGGTGATGGAGGTCGCGGGCCGCATGCGCGAGCTGACGCGCGAGCTCGGCATTCCCTACATCTTCAAGGCCTCCTACGACAAGGCCAATCGTTCCTCGAAGGGCAGCTTCCGCGGTCCCGGCATCGAGGAGGGGCTGCGAATCCTCAGTGAGGTGCGCGGGCAACTCGGGCTGCCGGTGCTGACGGACGTGCACGAGGACACGCCGCTCGCCGAGGTCGCCTCGGTCGTCGACGTGCTGCAGACCCCGGCGTTCCTGTGCCGGCAGACCAACTTCATCGTCAACACGGCGGCGCAGGGCAAGCCGGTCAACATCAAGAAGGGTCAGTTCCTTTCGCCCTGGGAGATGCGCCACGTCGTCGAGAAGGCGCGCTCCACGGGCAACGAGCAGATCATGGTCTGCGAGCGCGGCTTCAGCTTCGGCTACAACAACCTGGTGGCCGACATGCGCTCGCTCGCGGTGATGCGCGAGACCGGCTGCCCGGTGGTATTCGACGCCACCCATTCGGTGCAGCTGCCGGGCGGGCAGGGCGGCGCCTCGGGCGGCCAGCGGGAGTTCGTGCCGGTGCTGGCGCGCGCGGCGGTGGCGGCCGGCGTGTCGGGCGTGTTCATGGAAACCCATCCGGAGCCTGCGAAGGCGCTGTCGGACGGCCCGAATGCCTGGCCGCTCGACCGCATGCGCTCGCTGCTTGCGGTGATGAAACAAATCGACGCCGCGGCGAAATCGCGGCCCTACGAGGAATCAAGCCTATGACCCGGATCGTCGACATCAAGGCCCGCGAGATCATGGATTCCCGCGGCAATCCCACCGTGGAAGCCGACGTGCTCGTCGAGGGCGGCGTGCTGGGCCGCGCGGCGGTGCCGTCGGGCGCCTCCACCGGTTCCCGCGAGGCGGTCGAGCTGCGCGACGGCGACATGGGTCGCTACTTCGGCAAGGGCGTGCGCCGGGCCGTGGCCAACGCCAATGGCGAGGTCCGCGACGCGCTGCTCGGGCGCGACGTGCTCGACCAGGGCTCGCTCGATCGGCGCATGATCGAGCTCGACGGCACCGAGACCAAGTCGCGGCTCGGCGCGAATGCGATCCTCGCGGTATCGCTCGCGGCCGCCCACGCCGCGGCGCGCGCGACGGGGCGGGGGCTGTACCGCCGGCTCGGCGGCTCGGGACCGATGGTGATGCCGGTGCCCATGATGAACATCATCAACGGCGGCGCGCATGCCGACAACAGCGTGGACATCCAGGAATTCATGATCCTGCCGGTCGGCGCGCCGAGCTTCTCGGAGGCGCTGCGCTACGGGGCTGAGATCTTCCACACGCTCAAGAAGGTGCTGCACGAGCGCGGGCTCGCGACTGCGGTGGGCGACGAAGGCGGCTTCGCGCCCAACCTGCCGTCGAACGAGGCGGCGCTCGAGACCATCCTCGAGGCCGTCGGGCGCGCCGGCTTCAAGGCGGGCCAGGACGTCTTCCTCGGGCTCGACGTCGCGAGCTCGGAGTTCTTCAAGGGCGGCAGCTACGAGCTCGAGTCCGAGGGGCGCAGCTTCACGCCCCCGCAGTTCGTCGATTACCTCGCCGGACTGGTCGACAAGTACCCGATCGTCACGGTCGAGGACGGCATGGCCGAGGGCGACTGGGACGGCTGGGCGCTGCTCACGCAGCGGCTCGGGCGCAGGGTGCAGCTGGTGGGCGACGACCTGTTCGTCACCAACACGAAGATCCTGCGCGAGGGCATCGCGCGCGGCATCGCCAATTCGATCCTCATCAAGCCGAACCAGATCGGCACGCTGACCGAAACGCTGGCCGCGATCGACATGGCGGCGGAGGCCGGCTACAGCGCGGTCGTCTCGCACCGTTCGGGCGAGACCGAGGACAGCACCATCGCCGACATCGCGGTGGCGACCCGCGCCACGCAGATCAAGACCGGCTCGCTGTGCCGCTCGGACCGCATCGCGAAATACAACCAGCTGCTGCGCATCGAGGCCGAGCTCGGCGGGGATGCGAGTTACGCAGGGCGCGACGCGTTCCCGCTGCCGCTGCCCGCCGGCCGGTCCTGAGGACGCCCATGGCCGCGCGCATCGTCGCAGGCATCCTGATCGCCGCCCTGCTGGCGCTGCAGTACCGGCTGTGGATCTCCCCGAACGGCGTGCGGGACCTCTGGCGCACGGAGGCGGCCATCGAGGCGCAGACCGCCGAGAACGCCCGGCTCGCGGAACGCAACCGCAAGCTCGCCGCGGAAGTGCGGGACCTCAAGGAGGGCCGGGCGGCAATCGAGGAGCGCGCGCGCACCGACCTCGGCATGATCGGCGCCGACGAGACGTTTTTCCAGATCCTGCCTCCGGCGCCGGCGCCGACCCCTGCAGCCGCGCCCGGGGAGGAGTTGCGCACGGCCGAGGCCCCGGCGCGATGAAAACGGCGCGTCGCTGGGCGGTGCTCGTGGCGGCCGGGCGTGGCGAGCGCTTCGGCGGCCGGCAGCCCAAGCAGTACGCGCAGCTGCTGGGGCGCCCGGTGCTCGCGTGGTCGCTCGGTGCGCTGCTCGCCGAGCGGTCGCTCGCCGCCGTGGTGGTCGCGATCGCGGCCGGCGACCGGCGGTTCGCCCGTCTCGCGGAAGCGGACGACGCGCGGGTGCGTCCCTGCCGCGGCGGGGCACGCCGCGAACTTTCCGTCGTGAGCGCGCTGCGGGCGCTGGAGCCCGAGGCGCGCGACCAGGACTGGGTGCTCGTGCACGACGCGGCGCGGCCCTGCCTGCGGCGGTCGGACGTGCGCGCCCTGATCGATGGGGTCGGCGACGACCCGGTCGGCGGCCTGCTCGGCGTACCGCTCGGCGACACCCTGAAGGCCGTGGACGCCCGGGGTCGCAGCGAGCGGACCGTGCCGCGCGAAGGACTGTGGCGTGCGCTGACGCCACAGATGTTCCGCTACGGCGTGCTCAGGCGAGCGCTTGCGCTGTGCCTGGACCGCGAGCGCGCGGTGACCGACGAGGCCGCGGCAGTCGAACTGCTGGGGCTGCGGCCGCGGCTGGTGCGCGGGCGCGGCGACAACCTCAAGATCACCCATCCCGAGGATCTCGCGCTGGCGGCGGCGGTCCTGAGCGCAGCGGGGACCCGATGAGGATCGGGTCCGGCTTCGACGTGCACGCGTTCGAGGCGGGCGACCACGTCACGCTCGGTGGCGTGCGCATCCCCTACACGCACGGCGTTCGTGCGCACTCCGACGGCGACGTGCTGCTGCATGCCCTGTGCGACGCGCTGCTCGGGGCGATGGGACTCGGCGACATCGGGCAGCACTTCCCGGACACCGACCCGCGCTGGAAGGGCGCCGACAGCCGCACGTTCCTGCGCCACTGCGCACGCCTCGTGCGCGAGAACGGCTTCCGGCTCGTCAATGCCGACATCACGATGCTGGCCGAGGCGCCGCGCGTCGGCCCGCATCGCTCGCAGATCCGCGCCAACCTGGCCAGCGATCTGGAAACGACCCCGGACCGCATCAACCTGAAGGCGACCACGTGCGAGGGACTGGGCGCGATCGGCCGCGCCGAGGGCCTCGCCTGCCACGCGGTCGTTCTGCTCGCCCACCAGCTGGTACGCGCGAACCCGTGAGCGCGGCTGGCGCCGGTCCGTCGTCCGCCGGGCCATCGCCCGCCCCGCAGGCCCACGGTCTGCCGCCGGTCGCCGGCCGGCTGCGCGCGACGCCCGAGGATTTCCGCGTGGACGAGGTGCTGGGGTTCGAGCCCGACGGCGCCGGCGGGCACGCGCTGCTGGTCGTGGAGAAGCGGGGCGCGAACACCGCCTGGGTGGCCGCGCAGCTGGCCCGTGCGGCGGGCGCGTCGACCCGCGACGTCGGCTGGTCGGGCCACAAGGACCGCAACGCGGTTACCCGGCAGGCCTTCACGATCCCGTGGCCCGAGAAGCTGCCGCTCGATGCCTGCCTGGCGGCGGCAGGCGAGGGATACCGCGTCCTGCAGGTCGCGCGGCACGGCCGCAAGCTGCGGCCCGGCTCGCACCGGGCCAATCGTTTCGTGCTGCGCGTGCGGGACCTGGCGGGCGATCGCGATGCGCTGCAGGAACGTCTCGCGATGATCTCGCGTCACGGAGTGCCGAACTACTTCGGACCGCAGCGCTTCGGTCGCGGCGGCAGCAACCTCGCGCGCGCCGGGGCGTGGGCCGCCGGGGGCGCGCCGCCCCGGGAGCGCGCCGTGCGGGCGTTCGCGCTGTCGGCCGCCCGCAGCGCAATCTTCAATGCGGTCGTCGCGGAACGCGTGCGGCTCGGCAGCTGGGACCGGCTGCTGCGCGGCGAGGCCGTGATGCTCGACGGTCGCCGCAGTTTCTTCCGCGCGGCGGAGGTGGACGCCGCGCTCGAGATGCGCTGCGAGGCCATGGACGTGCACCCGAGCGGACCGCTGTGGGGTCGGGGCGAGTCGCCCGCCGCCGACGAGGCGCAGGCCGTCGAGTCGGCCGTGGCGACCGCCGAACCGGCGCTCTGCGCCCTGCTCGAAGCGCAGGGACTGGAGCAGGAACGGCGCAGTCTGCGGCTCCCGGTGCGTGATCTCGTCTGGTCGCTCGAGGGCCCGGACCTCGCGCTGTCGTTCGAGCTGCCGCGCGGCGCGTTCGCCACCGCCGTGCTGCACGAGATTCTCCGCGACTCCTGGGCGGACGTGGACGGCGCCGAGGACTAGCGTGAGGGGCCGCGGCGGCGACCGGACGCCGGGGCGAGCAGCACGTACACTGCCCCGGTCCCGCCGTCCACAGGCCGCGCCGAGGCGAAGGCGACGACGTCTTCCATGCGACGCAGCCAGTGATTGACGACGTGCTTGAGCACCGGCCCGCTCGGACCGGAGCCGCGCCCCTTGCCGTGGATCACGCGCACGCAAGCCGCGCCGCGGGCGACCGACTCGGCGACGAACTCCCGCAGGGCCGCGTGTGCGGCGTGGCGGCCGAGGCCGTGCAGGTCCGCTTCCGCCGTGAGCGCGAACTCGCCGCGGCGCAGTCGCCTGAGCACGTCCTCGCGGATCCACGGACGGCGGAAGGCGAGTTCCTCGCCCGTGTCGAGCACGGCCGGGTCCCCCGGCGGCAGCAGGCTCTCGCGCAGCGCCTGCTCTGCGTCCGCACGCGCGAACCGCGCGACGGCGCCTGGTGCGGGGCGCGACGGCACGCGCTCGCGCGGCGGCAGCGGACGCACGCCGCTCATCGCCTCGCGGAAGGCCCGTCGATCGTCGTCGGTCATGGCATCCACCCGATCCCGCTTTGTTTCCGGCTGGCCTGCGGATTCCAGTATAGTTCCGCGCGTTTCGCGGCGATCCCTCCCCAATTGAGAATCCTGGTCAGCAACGATGACGGCTACCGTGCCGAGGGCCTGCAGCGCCTCGTCGACGCGCTGCGGCCGCTCGCCGAAGTCACGGTCATGGCGCCGGACCGCAACCGCAGCGGCGCCAGCAACTCGCTCACGCTGGACGTGCCGCTGCGCGTCTGGCCGTACGGCGAGCGCATGTACTACGTCGGCGGCACGCCGACCGACTGCGTGCACCTCGCAATCTCGGGGTTCTTCGACTTCCAGCACGACATGGTCGTTTCCGGCATCAACGATGGAGCCAACCTCGGCGACGACGTGCTCTACTCGGGCACCGTGGCCGCCGCGGTCGAGGGCCGCTTCCTGGGCCTGCCCACCCTGGCGGTCTCGCTCGTGGTGCGCGACGGCCGGCATTTCGCCACGGCTGCGCGCGTGGCGAGCGAACTCGTGCTGCGCCTGATCCGCACACCGCTGCACTCCTCGATGATCCTGAACGTCAACGTGCCCGACCTCCCCTACGAGCGGCTGCGCGGCTTCCGGGTCACGCGGCTCGGGCACCGGCATCGGTCCGAGTCGGTGATCCGTGCGACGGACCCGCGCGGGCGCCCGGTGTACTGGGTCGGGCCGGCGGGCGAGGGCGCCGATGCCGGCGAGGGAACGGACTTCGCCGCGATTGCGGACGACTGCGTCTCCGTGACGCCCCTGCAGGTCGACCTCACGCGGCACGCCGCCCTCGTGGACGTCGGCGAGTGGCTGCGCGGCCGGGCGCCCTGAGTTCCCGGCAACCGCGTGCCCAATCAGCCCCTCACCGGCATCGGCATGACCTCGGCGCGCACCCGCGACCGGCTGGTCGCGCGGCTCCGCGAGCAGGGCATCGCCAGCGTCCCGGTACTGGAGCGCATCCGCAGCGTGCCGCGGCACGTGTTCGTGGACGAAGCGCTGGCAAGCCGCGCCTACGAGGACACGGCGCTGCCCATCGGACACGGCCAGACGATCTCGCAGCCCTACGTCGTGGCGCGCATGACTGAGGCGCTGCTCGATGGCGCCGCGCCGCGCAAGGTGCTCGAAGTGGGCACCGGCTGCGGCTACCAGACGGCGGTGCTCGCCCCGCTGGTGGCCACCGTGTACAGCGTGGAGCGCATCGCGGTGCTGCAGCAGCGGGCGAGGCGCGTGCTGCGCGACCTGCGGATCCGCAACGTATTCATGCGCCACGGCGACGGCTTCGAGGGCTGGCCGCCCTACGCACCCTATGACGGCATCCTGGTGGCGGCGGCCGCGATGGCCGTCCCGGCGGCACTGCTCGAGCAACTCGGCAACGGCGGGCGGCTCGTCATGCCGGTCGGGCCCGACCGCGAGCAGCAGCTGGTGCGTATTACCCGCCGCGGCGACGGATTCGAGCGCGAGGTGCTCGGACCTGCGACCTTCGTGCCGCTGCTGCAGGGACTGGCTTGAGGCGGTCGCCTACTCGATCAGCAGTGCCGCCGCCACGCGGCGGTCCTCGGCCACCAGCACGTTGTACGTCCGGCAGGCCGCGCCGGTGTCCATCACCTCGAAGCCGATGCGCGCCGCATGCAGTGCGGCGAAGACCTGTGGCCCGGGAAAGACCTGCCGGGCACCCGTGCCGATCAGCAGCACCTGCGGCCCGAGCGCGACCACCGGTTCGAGGTCGGCGGGCTCGAGCTCGTCGATGCGCCGTGGCCGCCAGGGCTCGATGAGCGTGGTCGCGGTGACGATGAGGCTCGTGGCGATGTCGCGGTCGCCGATGCGGATCTGTCCCGGGGAGTACGCCCGCACCAGGTGTGCGCCGCCGGGCCGATCGAGGGTGAACTTCATGCGGTTACCATACCCGATGCGCCGCCGTGCGGTCAGCGGCACGGCGCCGCGGGGAAGCGCGTGCTGAGGGCTGCGCACCGCCTGCGCGTCGCGCTGCCGTGGCTTGAGCAGGCGGCGCGCGAGGCGGGGCGGCAGCACGACGGACGCCTGCCCGCCGCCGAGTGGCTGCTGTCGCGCGCCGGGCGCCAGGCGACGGAGCAGAGCTGGCGCGAGTGGCTCGTTGGCGACGCCGGGCTCGGCGCGCAGTCGCTCGAGCGGTTCCCGGCCGGCCCCTGCGTGCGTGCCGCGTGGAGCGGCGAGCCACCGACCGGCAGCTGGGCCTGCGCGGCCCCCGTGCACCTGCTGACGGCGCTCGATCACCTGCGCCTCGCGGGGCCGGTGCCGCTGCCGCTCGAGACGGCGGAGGCCGCGATCCTGGTCGAGGACATCAACGCGCGGCTCGCTGGCGGGGGCTTCACGCTGCATGCCGTCGCAGGCCGCGGCTGGCTGTGCGAGTGCCCGGCCGGCCTCGCCTGCGAGGCCGTGGAGCCGGCGCTCGCCGTGGGCGGCAACCTGCGCGACCTGCTGCCCGCCGGCCGGGACGCGCGGCGAGTCCGCGCCTGGATGAACGAGCTGCAGATGGTGCTGCACGAGCACCCGGTGAACGAGCGCCGCAGCGCGCGCGGGCTGCCGGCGGTGAACTCCGTCTGGCTGTGGGGCTTCGGCACCGCCGGCGCCCCGCAGGGCGTGCCGGACGGCGTGCTGCTCGCGGACGACGACTGGCTCGCCGGCCTCTGGCAGCTGCACGGCGCGGCGGCGGGGACTCCGGACGGACTCGCCGCGGCGCTGGTCGGCGAGGCCCCGGAAGTCCGGCTGGGCGTCGCCGGACCGGGCGGATCCGCGGATCCGGCGACACTGCCGGCGCTGGAGCGACAGGTGTTCGCGCCGGTGCGCGCGGCACTCGCGAGCGGTGCGCCGTACGACGTGTCGTTCCACACCGGTACTGCGACCTATGCGCTGGACCGCGGCGCCCGCTGGCGATTCTGGCGGCCGGCGCGGCCGCTTGCGGAGGTACTGCAATGAGCGGCCCGCCGCGGCGCATCCTGCGGCGGCCGGTCGCGCCCGACACAGGCTCACTTCCTCCCGCGCTGCATCCGGTGCTGCGCCGCGTCTACGCGGCCCGCGGGGTGAGTCGCCCGGACGAACTGGAGTTCGGCCTCGAGCGCCTCCTGCCGGTGGGATCCCTCGGCGGCGTCGACGCCGCCGTGGACCTGCTGCTGCATTGCCGCCACTCCCGCAGCCGTGTGCTGGTCGTGGGCGACTTCGACGCCGACGGCGCCACCAGCACGGCGCTCGTCGTCCGACAGCTGCGCAGGCTCGGCTTCGAGGGGCCCGGCTTCCTCGTGCCGGACCGGTTCCGTTTCGGCTACGGGCTCACGCCCGAGATCGTGCGCGTCGCCGCAGGCCTGCGTCCTGACCTGATCGTCACCGTGGACAACGGCGTGTCGTCGCTGGAGGGGGTAGACGAGGCGCGCCGGCTCGGCATCGACGTGCTGGTCACGGATCACCACCTGCCCGGATCCTCCCTCCCCGCGGCGGCGGCGATCGTGAATCCGAACCTGCCGGGTGAGCGCTTCGGGTCGCGGGCCCTGGCGGGTGTCGGCGTCGCGTTCTACGTCATGGCCGCGCTCACGCACCGCCTGCGCGCGGCGGGCGAACTGCCGTCGGACGCCGGCGTGAATCCGGCGGACCTCCTCGACCTCGTGGCGCTCGGTACCGTCGCGGACGTGGTGCCGCTCGACTACAACAACCGCGTGCTCGTGACGCAGGGCCTGCGGCGCATCCGCGCCGGGCGCTGCGCGCCCGGCATCGCGGCGCTGCTCGAGGCGGCGGGCCGACAGCTCGAGGGAATCGTGGCGCAGGACCTCGGCTTCCAGGTGGGGCCACGCCTCAACGCGGCGGGGCGGCTCGAGGACATGACGCTTGGCGTCGAGTGCCTGCTCACCGGCGACCCGCGCGAGGCCCGCGAGCTCGCCGCACGGCTCTCGCAGCTGAACAGCGAGCGCCGCGACATCGAGGCCCGCATGCAGGACGAGGCGCTGGCCCAGCTTGAGGACCTGCTGGCGTCGCTCCAGGGCGAGTTGCCCGCCGGGCTGTGCCTGCACGACGCGGGCTGGCACCAGGGCGTCATCGGCCTCGTGGCGTCGCGCGTCAAGGAACGTGTGCAGCGACCGGTGATCGCCTTCGCGCCGGCCGGCGACGGCTGGCTCAAGGGCTCGGCCCGGTCGGTGCCCGGCCTGCACGTGCGCGACGTGCTGGACGCCGTGGCCGCGCACTACCCGGGGCTGCTCGTGCGGTTCGGCGGACACGCGATGGCCGCCGGGATGACGCTGCGCGCGGAGCGCCTCGAGGAGTTCCGGCAGGCCTTCGCCACGGAAACGGCGCGTGCGGCCGGCGACGACGTGCTGTCGGGCGACCTGCATACCGACGGCCCGCTCGAGGCGGGCGAGTTCAACGCCGGCACCGCCGTGGCGCTGCGCGAGGGCGGGCCGTGGGGATCGGGGTTCGCGGAGCCGTGCTTCGACGGGCGGTTCGGGGTGCTCGACACGCGCGTGGTCGGCGGGCGGCACCTGAAGCTCAGGCTGCGCGCTCCGTCCGGCGAACTTGCGGACGCCATCGCGTTCCGGTACTTGGACGATCCGCGCGCGTCGGCGGTGCTGCCGCAGCAGTCGGTGCAACTCGTCTACCGCGCGGCGCTCGACGAGTACGGGGGTGCGCGCCGGCTGCAGCTGGTATCGGAGTGGCTCTCGCCGCAGGTCGCGCCCTGACCCCGGCCGGGCCGCTCCGGCCGCGTGATAAACTCGCGCGCTCGTTCGCAGCCGGACCGACGCCGCATGGAAACGAACCCGATCCGCCGCTCCCTGGACGACCTCGCGCAGCGCTGCACGGCGCTCAGGGGGTTTCTTTGACTACGAGGGCCGCAGCGAGCGCCTGACCGAGGTGCTGCGGGAGCTCGAGGATCCGGGGATCTGGAACGACGCCGAGCGCGCCCAGGAACTCGGCCGGGAGCGCACACGCCTCGAGGGCGTCGTGGGCACGCTCGACCGGCTGCAGAGCGGGATCGGCGAGGCGGGCGAGCTGCTCGAACTCGCCGAGGCCGACGCCGACGCCGGCATGGTCGGCGCCGTGCAGCAGGACGTGGGCCGCCTCGAGAGCGAAGTGGCCAGCCTCGAGTTCCAGCGCATGTTCCCGGGCGAGATGGACTCGCACAACTGCTTCCTCGACATCCAGGCCGGCGCCGGCGGCACCGAGGCCCAGGACTGGGCCCAGATGCTGATGCGCATGTACCTCCGCTGGGCCGACCGGCACGGCTTCAGGACCGAGGTCACCGACAGCAGCGAGGGCGAGGTGGCGGGTATCAAGAGCTGCTCGATCCGCTTCGAGGGCGAGTTCGCCTACGGCTGGCTGCGCACCGAGACCGGTGTGCACCGCCTGGTGCGCAAGAGCCCGTTCGACTCGAACGCACGCCGCCACACCTCGTTCGCGTCGGTGTTCATCTCGCCCGAGGTGGACGACGACATCAGCATCGAGCTCAATCCGGCGGACATCGAGATGGACGTGTACCGCTCGAGCGGCGCGGGTGGCCAGCACGTCAACAAGACCGAGTCGGCGGTGCGACTGCGCCACCTGCCGTCGGGCATCGTGGTGGCCTGCCAGAGCGAGCGCAGCCAGCACAAGAACCGCTCGACCGCGATGAAGATGCTGAAGGCCAAGCTCTACGAGCTCGAGGT
>Ga0209254_10005629_pt1 | contig 11519 bp, 7 predicted proteins | sample FrelakmetDIP11DI_FD_187148 | JGI IMG/M metagenome (GOLD analysis project Ga0209254, IMG submission 187148) | Freshwater lake sediment microbial communities from the University of Notre Dame, USA, for methane emissions studies - DIP11 DI (SPAdes)... | ecosystem: Environmental > Aquatic >... | reverse complement strand
TCGAAGTCGCGCTCCTGCAGGCGCGTGGCCAGGTTGCGCTGCCCCGAGCTCTCGAGCTGGAAGAGGCCGACGGTGCGCGCCGAGCGGATGAGCCTGTAGACCTCGGGGTCGTCGCGCGGCAGCTCCCAGGCGCGCACCCGCTCGCCGGTACGCGCCTCGATGCGCCGCACCGCCTCGGCGATGGCGGAGTGCATCTTGAGGGCGAGGATGTCCATCTTCACGAGGCCCAGGGTCTCGATGTCGTCCTTGTCGAACTGGGCGACCACGACGCCCTTGGCGGCCCACTGCACCGGCACGCGGTCGGTGAGCGGGTCGCGCGAGAGGATGAAGCCGCCGAGATGAGTGCCGAGGTGCGCCGGAAAGCCGGAGAGGCGCTCGGCGACGTGCACCAGGCGGCGGTAGTGCGGATGCCGGAACTCGTGGTCGGCGAGCTCGGGGCGCTCGGCGAGCATCTCCCCGAGCTTGGCGGCGCTGCCCCAGGGTATGCGCTTGGACAGACCGTTGGTCTCCTCGGGCGTGAAGCCGAAGGCGCGGCTCACGATGCGCACCGCCGAGGGTGCGCGTACCGTGTTGACGGTGGCTACCATGGCGACCTTGTCGTGGCCGAAACGCTCGTAGATGTACTGGATGACCTCGTCGCGGCGCGCCGAGCAGAAGTCGATGTCGACGTCGGGCATCTCGCGGCGCGCCGGGTTGAGGAAGCGCTCGAAGAGCAGCCCGTGCGCGATGGGGTCGGCGTCGCAGATGCGCAGCACGTAGCTGACGATGCTGTTGCCGGCCGAGCCGCGGCCGGAGTAGGAGATGCGTCTTGCCCTGGCGAACTCGACGATGTCGTGCACGGCGAGGAAGTACTCGGCGAAGCCGAGTTCCTGGACGACCTTGAGCTCGCGCTCGAGGCGCGCCGTGACCTCGGCGGTGAGTGGCCGGTAGCGCTGTTCGGCGCCCCTGAAGCAACGCTTCCAGAGCAGCGAGAAGGCAGTCTCGCCGGGCGACAGCGGGTAGGCGGGGAAGAGGAGCCGCCCGAGGCCCAGGTCGAGGTTGCAGCGCTCCGCGATGTGGGCGGCGTTGGCGTACGCCTCCGGGTAGCGCTGGAAGAGGCGGCGCATCTGCGCCGGGCTCTTGAGGTAGAGCTCGGCGTTCTTGCGCCCCAGGGGATTGGGCAGCGGCTGGTTGGCGGCCTCGGCGGCGAGCACGTCGTGCAGGCCGGCGTCGGCCTTGACCGTGTAGTGCACGTCGTTGGTGGCCACGGTGGGGAGGCGCAGCTCGTGGGCCAGCAGGTCGAGGGCGCGCAAGGACTGGCCGGAATCGGGGAGCAGCTCGTGCTGCAGCTCGATGAAGAGCTCGCGGCCGAAGATCTCGTGGAACACGGAGGCCGCGGCGTGAGCCCCGACCTTGTCGCCGGCGAGGAGGCGCGACCAGATCTCGCCGCGGCGGCAGCCACTGAGCGCGACGAGGTGGCCGCCGTGCTCGGCGAGCGTGGCGAGCCGGGCGACGGGCGGCTCGCCGGGGTGCTCCAGATGCGCGGCGCTGATGATGCGGCAGAGGTTGCTCCAGCCCTTGTAGTCGCGGGCGAGGAGCACCAGGTGGTGGCCGCCGGCACCGGCGGCGCGCGCGGCGGCGGGCGGTACCGTGGCCGACCCCGTGAGGTGCCGGATGTGGCCGTCGGGGACGAAGGGGGCGGGTGCTGCAAGGACCCCCGGCGCTGCGGGCGGGTATGGGGCGTCGGGAGGGCGCTCCGCTCCTTTCGGGCCTGCCTTCGGCGGCCCTGCAGAGCCTCCCTCAACCCCATACCCGCCCTCCGCCCCTGCCGTCGGCATTGCCGCACCTGCCACCGAGCCCTCCCCGGCCCCAGCGGCGTCCGGCGCCCATGCCTGCCCGTCGCGGCCCACGGCCGGCTCGACGGTGAGCTCGACGCCGACGATGGGCTTGATGCCGGCCGCCTTGCAGGCCTGGTAGAAGCGCACGGCGCCGTAGAGCCCCTCGTGGTCGGTGGCCGCCAGGGCCGGCATGCCCATGCCGGCGGCGGCGGCCACCAGCTCGGGGATGCGGCAGGCGCCGTCGCCGAACGAGAAGTTCGTGTGCGCGTGCAGGTGGACGAAGCTCATCGTGATCCGCGCCCGGCGGGCGTTGAGCCGTCGCCTGCTATGCTGGCGAGACTGGTCGAGAAGGGGGCGCACGTCGTGGGCATAGGGTCTGAGGGAATGCTGCTCATCTTCGCCGCGGATGCGATCCTCGTGGTGGCGACTGCGCTGCTGGCGCGCCGCAAGGGACGCAGCGCCGTGCTCTGGGCCGTGGTGGCTCTCTTCCTGCCGCTGATCGCGCTCATCATCGTGCTCCTGCTGCCCGCCGGGACCGCGCCGGCAGGCGGCGGCTCCGTCTGATACGCCGGGCCGCGAGCGACCGGGCCGTGGCGCGGGAGTGGGCGCCGTTCAATTGAGCACCCGCTCGAGCGCCCACGCCTTGGTGAGGCGGTCGTAGCGCAGGTCGAGCACGCGGCCGTCGGCGCGCACCCGCCAGTACGAACGGCTGACGAGGCCGTCGTCCTTCCACCAGCCCGTCTCGACGACCCACGTCTCGAGCACGCGTTCGACGCGAAAGCGCCGGCGCCGCCACACGAAGGTCACCGGGCGGCGCTGCCGCTCGTCCCAGGTGACGGCGATGGGCACGGCTGCGCCGTTCGGGCCGGGACGGCCGGCGTGGCTGCGCCGGCCGTCCGCGCCGCCGCGAGGCCTGGCGTCGCCGCCCGGGTCGCCGTTGGTGCCGGGCTTGCCGCTGGAGGTGGCTCCGCCGCGAGACATATGGTGCTCCTGGTGAGGGCTGGTCGGTCAACGGGCGAGGGACCGTAACGGTAGCACGAACATATGTTCGTGTAAACGTCGGACAGAACGGCCGGCCAGCGGCGCGGAGACCGGGCGTATCGTCTATTGACCCCTGTCGTTCGTCGAGAGCTATGATGGAGGAGAGCGTTCGGCGGGGGATCGCTGCGCCGGATGTCGCCTTGACCTCGGAGGGCACCACGGAACAAGGGGGACACGTGACCAGCAGGGAACACACTCGTCCGGCACTCATCCTGATGGCCGCCGCCGCGGTGGTCCTCGCTCTCGGCCTCGCGTGGGGCCTCGGTAGCGCCGTGGCCGCCAGCGAGAGCCCGTCGCCGGCCTCCGGCAAGGTCATCTACAGAGTCGGGTGGACCCGAGAACCCGACAACCTGAACCCCTTCATCGGCTACGCCTCGCCGGCGTTCTCAGTCTGGTACCTGACGTACGACTCTCTCGTCGGCTATGACCCGGCGACGCTCGCCCCGATGAAGGGCGAGGGCTCGACCGGTCTCGCCACCGACTGGTCGACCAGCGAGGACGGCCTCACCTGGACGTTCACCATCCGCCAGAACGCGAAGTGGGACGACGGCCAGCCGCTGACGGCCAAGGACATCGCCTTCACCTACACCTACGTGATCGACAACGAGATGTCGAACTTCACCGCGTACACCAACCTGATCGAGAAGGCGACCGCGATCGACGACTACACGGTGGAGTTCCAGTGCTCGAAGCCCAAGCCGGACATGATCCGCAGCTGGGTGCCCATCCTGCCCGAGCACATCTGGTCCAAGGTCGACCCGAAGGACGCGACGAGCGGCGGGTACACCAACAAGCCGCCCTACGTGGGCTCCGGCCCCTTCAAGGCCGTCGAGTGGAAGAAGGGCTCGCACGTGCAGCTGGTGGCGAACCCCAACTGGTGGGGCCCGAAGCCCAAGATCGCCGAGATCTACTTCACGGCCTACACGAACAACGACACGCTGCTGCAGGACCTCAAGGCTGGCACCATCGATGGGGGTGTCGACCTGACGGCGACGCAGATGAAGCAGCTCAAGAGCGAACCTGGCATCACCGCCCGCGCCATCACCGTCGACGGCTTCAACGATCTCGGCTTCAACTGCTACAGCGGGCCCAGCAAAGGCCACCCGGTGCTCAGGGACTGGAAGTTCAGGCAGGCGCTCAACTGGGCCGTCGACCGCGACAAGATCGTGGACCTCGTCTGGGGAGGGACCACCACTGCGGGGACGACGATCATCCCCCCGAACTACTACAGCGACCCCGACTGGCACTGGGAGCCGCCGGCCGACGTCAAGTACACGTTCGACCCCGCGATCGCGAATCAGAAGCTCGACGAGGCGGGGTACCCCGACTCGGACGGCGACGGGGTGCGGGAGTACAAAGGCAAGCCCATCGAGCTGGGCCTGATCGCGCGTGAGGAGTCGGTGCAGAGCCAGATGACCGGGAAGCTCATCGTGGGCTGGTTCAAGGACGTGGGCATCAAGGTCAACCTCGAGGTGATGGACGAGGCCACTCTCGGCGAACGGGAGCTGAACTACGAGGGCGACGTCTTCACCCCGGATTTCGACATGTTCCTGTGGGGCTGGTACCTCGACTACGACCCCGGCTCCATGCTCAGCTACCTCACCAAAGGCCAGATCGAGAACTGGAACGAGACCTGCTGGTGGAACAAGGAGTACGAGCAGCTCTACGTGCAGCAGAGCGAGGAGCTCGACCCGGCCAAGCGCAAGCCGCTGATCGACCGCATGCAGCAGATCCTCTACGAGCAGACGCCCTACATCGTCACCGACAACGGGCCCGACTTCGAGGCGTACAACACCGCGAAGTGGGAGGGCTACATCCAGATCCCGCACCCGAACGGCAACACGCTCCTCCCGCCGTTCGGCAACGGCGGCTACGCGAACTTCATAAGCATCGGGCCGAAGACCGCCGCGACCGCGGAGGACGCCGGCTCGAACACCGGCCTGTGGGTCGCCATCGCGCTTGCTGCGGTGGCCGTGGCGATCGTCGTCCTTCTGGTCGTGCTCAGGCGCCGGCCGCGGGCGACGGAGGAGTAAGGCGCGGGATGACCGGGGTGGCGGGCGGCCGTGGGGCCGCCCGCCACCCCGCTATTCTTCGAACGCGACCTCGCCGAGGTCCTGCACGACGACGTCGGCGCCGTGCTCGTGGAGCGCCTCGGCCTGACCGAGACGGTCGACGCCGATGACGAGGTCGAAGTCGCCGCGGCGGCCGGCCTCGACGCCGGAGAGGGCGTCCTCGACGACCACCGCCCTCGCCGGCGCGACCCCCAGCCGCCGCGCCGTCTCGAGGTACATCGCGGGGTCGGGCTTGCCGGGCAGGCCCAGCTCCTCGCCGGCCACGCCGTCGACGCGCACCTCGAAGAGGTCGGTGAGGCCCGCTACGTCGAGGATCATGGCCGTGTTCTTGCTCGACGACATGAGCCCGACGCGCACGCCCGCGTCACGCAGGCGGTGGATGAGCGCGACGGTGGACGGATACGCCGCGATGCCGTGCTCCTTCACCGCGGCGTTGAAGAATACGTTCTTGCGGTTGCCGAGGCCGCACACGGTCTCCAGCTCGGGTGCGTCGGAGGGCCGGCCCTCGGGGAGCTCGATGCCGCGCGCGGCGAGGAAGTCGCGGACGCCGTCGTACCGCGGCTTGCCGTCGACGTAGAGACGGTAGTCGGTCTTCTCGTCGAAGGGCCGAAAGTCGCGGCCCTCGTGGGCGGCGCGTGTCCTGAGGTACGCGTCGAAGAGCGCCTTCCAGGCCGCGGCATGCACGATCGAAGTCTGCGTCACCACACCGTCGAGGTCGAACACGACGGCGTCGTGACGGGCGCGCGAGATGAGTGCCGGCGGGGTGTCCACGTGCCTCCTCGGGAAAGGACGATTGTCCTGCCCCATGATAGCCGCACTGTCGGCATCCGTGTCTGCTGCCCGGCCGTTCGCCCTAGCCAGCTGCGCGCGCCGGATGTAGCATCTCCTCACAGGAGAGAGGCCGTCTGACCGCGGTGAGGGAGCCACCGCGGCCGCCGGACGACTGTCCGTGCCGACGAGGGGGAGCCAATGAACCACGCATTCGGCCGCCGCCGATTCCGCGTGACCATCACGCTGTTCGCCCTGCTGCTGACCGCCGGCCTCTCGTGGGGGATCGGCAGCGCTCTGGCCGGCGGCTCGCCGTCGCCGGCCGCCTCCGTGGCAACGCTCACCGTGCAGTTCGGCACCACGTTCGACGCCGACAACCTCAACCCGTTCGTGGGCTACAGCGGCACCGCCTACGAGATCTTCCACCTCAACTACGACTTCCTCGTGGGCTACGACACCGACCTGTCGCCGCGGCCCGAGCTGGCGACCAGCTGGGAGACGTCGCCCGACGGCAAGGTCTGGACGTTCGACCTGCGTCAGGGGGTGACGTGGCAGGACGGCGAGCCCTTCACCGCCGCGGATGTCGTCTTCACCTACATGTACATCATCAAGAACGACCTCACCGCCTTCACGAGCTACACGAACAGCATCGAGAAGGTCGAGGCGCTCGACGATTTCACCGTCAAGATGACCTGCAGCCAGCCCAAGGCCAACATGCTGCGGCTGTGGATCCCCATCCTCCCCGAGCACATCTGGAGCAAGGTCCCGGGTAAGCGCGCCGGCAACGACTACGTCAACACGGTGCCGGTCGTGGGTACCGGTCCCTTCCAGACCGTCGAGGTGAAGAAGGGGAGCTACATCAAGCTCGTCAAGAACCAGGACTACTGGGTGGAGGGCAAGCCCACCATCGACGAGCTCGTCATCGCCATCTACCAGAACGCCGACACCATGACCCAGGACCTCAAGACCGGCACTCTGGATTACGCCCTGGGCATCCCGGCGGCGCAGTTCACGGCACTCGCCGCGGAGCCCTCGCTGACGACCAACGCTGCCGACCTGCGCTACTTCGACGAGCTGTGCATGAACTGCTACGACAGCCCGGATTCGCTGGGTGCCCCGGTGCTTCGCGACCCCAGGTTCCGCCAGGCGATCAGCTGGGCGGTCGACAAGCAGAAGATCGTCGATTTCGCCTACGGCGGCTACGCCACCGTCGGCCAGAGCATCATCACGCCCGACGTGCCTATCTACGCCTGGTCGCCGGCGCCGGAAGAGACCTTCGGCTTCGACCTTGACAAGGCCGGGGAGATGCTCGACGAGGCGGGCTACAAGGACTCCGACGGCGACGGCGTGCGCGAGCACAGGGGCAAGCCCATCGAGCTTCGACTGTGGGCGCGCTCAGACGATGTGGCCAGCCAGAACAGCGGCAAGCTGGTCGCCGGCTGGTTCACCGATATCGGCCTCAAGATCAACCTCCAGACGCTCGACTCGGGGGCGATCTACGACGCCCTCTACAATTACAGGGGGGACACCTACGCGCCCGACTACGACATCTACATCTGGGGCTGGGGCCAGTACGTCGACCCGGACTACATCCTCAACGTGTTCACCACGAGCCAGATCGAGGGCTGGAACGACCCCATCTGGTCGAACCCGGAGTACGACAAGCTCTACGAGCAGCAGGCGCAGACCATCGACCCGGCGCAGCGCAAGCCGCTGGTCGACCGCATGCAGCAGATCTTCTACGCCGAGGCGCCCTTTATCGTCACCAACTACGAGCAGCAGCTCGAGGCCTACAACATCGGCAAGTGGGAGGGCTGGACGCGGGTGCCCGAGGGCAGTGGCCCGGCGGCCTTCATCAACGACAACATCGACACGTACTTGAACCTGCGGCCCAAGGTCGCCGCCGCCGAAGCCGGCGGCGGCAGCAGCAACAACAGCCTGATCGCCTACGTGGTGATCGCCGTGGCCGTGGCGGCCGTGGCCGTCGTGGCGGTGCTTGTGCTGCGGCGCGGGCGCGGCAGGGCGCTGGAAGAGTAGGGCGCGCCGCCGGAGCCCGCGCCCGCCGACGCGGCGCACAGCCGTGCGCGGCCCACGAGGGCCGTCGCCGCCTCGGCGAGCGTCTGCCGGCCGGCGACCAGGGGGCGCAGGTCGAGCACGTTCACCGCTTCACGATGACTCTGCACCCAGGAGTGCACGAGCAGCATCTCGTCGAGCATGGTCGTCGGCAGGGGCGGCGTCGGGGGAGCGGCCGCGGCGAGCTCGGTGAGCAAGGCGCGCGCGGCTTGCTCACCGAAGGCTTCGCGGCCCACCACGCGCTCCACGGCGACGCGGCCGCCGCGCACGCCCCAGAGCGCGACCCAGCCGGCGCGCTTCGCGGGGTAGACGATGACGGCGTCGTCACGCCCCGCGGCGCGCAGGCGGCGCACGGTGCGCAGCGCGCGCTCCAGCGCCTCGCGCTGCTTCTGCAGGCGCGCCGCCTGCTCGAACGCCAAGGCCTGCACCATGCCCGCCTGGCGTTCCTGTAAGCGCTCGTCAAGGTCTTCGCCGTGCCCCTCGAGGACGCGGTGCACGGCGGCGACCGCGGCCGCGTACTCGCCGTTGAGTGGCCGGCTGCAGGGCGCCAGGCAGGCGCCGGTGCCGGCCCGCGGGCAGGCGTGGCCGGCGCGGCCGCGCCTGCCGGCCGCGTCCGTCGTCGCCGGCAGGTGCGCGCAGGTGCGCAGCGGGTAGGCGCCGTTGAGACACTCGACGAGGCGTCGGGCCACGCTGGCCTTGCGGAATGGCCCGGCGTAGTAGGAGCCGTCGTCGCGCAGGTTGGGCGTGGCGTACAGGCGCGGGTAGTCGTCGGCGCTCAGCTTGACGTAGTGATAGCTGCTCACGCGCGTGCCGTGGGAGTTGTAGGCGGGCTTGTGTCGGGCGATGAGCCGTTGTTCGAGCAGCAGAGCGGCGAACTCGGAGCCCGTCACGACGACATCCAGCGTGTGCAGCAGCTCGAGCGCCTGGCGGGCGTGGTAGGCCTGGCGCTGCAGAAAGTGGTCGCGCGTGCGGCGTCGCAGGTTCTCGGCTTTGCCGATGTACAGGGCGGCGCCCTTGTCGTCGCGCATGATGTAGACGCCGGACGTGGTGGGCAGCGTCTCCGTGAGCGAGATCTTGTGGTAGTTGCGCCGCGCCCCGGGCTCGCAGAAGCGCGCCACCTCCTCGAGGGTGCTCATGCCCTGCTCCTGCAGCCAGCTGAGAAAGAGGAGCAGGAGCTCGGCCGTGGCCTGGGCGTCCTGCAAGGCCCGGTGCACGGGCTTCACCCTCGTGTCGAAGCGGTAGCTGAGGGCGTTCAGCGAGCAGCGCTGCTGCGGGCAGAGCTTGCGCGCCAGGCGCAGCGTGTCGAGCGCCGGGCGCGGAAAGGTGCGGCGCTGCAGGCGGCCGAGCTCGTAGTCGAGGAAGCTGAGATCGAAGTGCGCGTTGTGGGCGACGAGCACGGAATCGGCGGCGAAGCCCACGAAGCGCGGCAGCACCACGTCGATGGGCGCCGCGTCGGCCACGGTGGCGTCGTCGATGCCGGTGATGCCGGTGATCATCGCGGGGATGCGGATGCCGGGGTTGACGAGCGCCGAGAAGGTGGCGACCTCGCGTCCGCCCTCGAGGCGCACGGCGCCGATCTCGGTGATCTTGGCGAAGCCCGGCGTGGCGCCGGTGGTCTCGAGGTCGACGACCGTGAACGCCACGTCTGCCAGGTCGCGGCGCGCGGCGTGCCACGCCGTGAGACCGACGTGCACGTCGCTCTCCCACGAAAAGCGCTCGTCGCCCCGCACGATGTCGGCGACCAGCTTGCGCATGAGCTCGGGAGGGCAGTTGGCGACGGGGAAGAGGCGCGGCCAGACTTCGCGGTAGTCGAGGGCTTCGCCCGCCTGCTCGAGCAGAGCGAAGAAGTCGTCGACCGTGGTGAAGGCAAGCTGCACGGTGTCATGGTAAACCCGGAAGGCGACGGATGCACGGGCCGTGGCCGCTCAGGCTGTCGCCTGAGCCCGACGGCCCGCTCTCCCGTCGTCCCGCTCGTTACGCCCGACTGAGGAGTGGGTAGGAGCTTCGCAGAGTACCGTGAACGTGCCTCTGCGGCCGCGTGAGCGCCGCCGCCGAGGCCCCGTGCAAGGAGTCACCCCGTGGATGTCGACAAGCTGCATAGCGAGGTGCTGCGCGCCTTCAACGATTCGTGCCTCATGGCGGTGCGGCAACCGTATCGAGGCCGCGGCTTCCGCCCGGCCGCCGACGCGTACTTCGAGGAGGACACCCGCGAGATCGTGGTGCGTTTCGAGCTCACCGGTCTGGCGATGGACGACATCGAGCTGCTCGTCGACCGGCGCGAGCTGGTGGTGCGCGGCGAGCGCGCCTTCCCCACGCGGGAGGGCCGCGTCTACCAGCAGGTGGAGATGGACTACGGTCCCTTCGAACGCCACGTGCGGCTCATGGTCGACGTCGACCCTGACGTCACGACCGCGACCTACGAGGCCGGCGTGCTCGAGGTGAGGCTCACGCTCACCGGGCGCGACGGAGCCCGCAAGATCGACATCCAGACGGGGGGCGGCGACCAATGAGCGACCCTCAGGACATCCAGGTCGACGCGGCGCAGGAGATACCGGGCACGCTACCGGTGCTGCCGCTGCGCGACACGGTGGTCTTCCCCGACACCATGATCCCGCTCACCATCGGTCAGGAGCGCTCCATCAAGCTCATCGACGACGTGCTCGCCGGCGACCGGTTGCTCACGCTCGTCACCAGTACGGACGCCGAGATCGAGGTGCCGGGCCCTGAGCTTCTGCACCCCGTCGGCACGGTGGGCCTCGCCCACAAGATGATCAAGCTGCCCGACGGCACCATGCGCATCCTCGTGCAGGGTCTGCAGCGCGTGCGCGTCGACAAGTACGTGCAGGAAGAGCCGTACCTGAAGGCCGAGATCTCCAAGGTCGAGGACGTCGTCGACGAGAGCAAGGAGATCGACGCCCTGCGCGCCAGCCTGCTCAACGTGTTCAGCAAGATCGTCGCGCTGGTGCCCTACCTGCCCGAGGAGCTCGAGATGGCGGCCGCCAATGTCGACGACCCCGGGCCGCTCGCCTTCCTCATCGCCAGCACGATGCGCATCAAGGCCGAGGACAAGCAGGCTTTGCTCGAGGAGAACGACGTCGAGAAACGCATGCGCAAGCTGATCGGCATCCTCACGCGCGAGCTCGACGTGCTCGAGCTGGGCTCCAAGATCCAGAGCGACGTGCGCAGCGAGATCGACAAAGGGCAGCGCGAGTACTTTCTGCGCCAGCAGATGCGCGCCATCCAGCAGGAGCTCGGCGAGACCAACGATCAGGAAGCCGAGATCACCGAGCTGCGCCAGAAGGTCGAGGAGCTCAAGCTCCCGGAAGAGGCCGACAAGGCCGCCCGCCGGGAGCTCGACCGGCTCGCCAACATCTCGCCGCAGAGCGCCGAGTACCCGGTGATCCGCACCTACCTCGACTGGATCGTCACGCTGCCCTGGACGGTGAGCAGCGACGACAACCTCGACGTGCCGCATGCCCGCGGGATCCTCGACCGCGACCACTACGACCTCGAGAAGGTCAAGGACCGCATCCTCGAGTTTCTCGCGGTGCGCAAGCTCAAGGCCGACCTGCACGGGCCGATCCTCTGCTTCGTCGGCCCGCCCGGCGTCGGCAAGACGAGCCTCGGCCACAGCATCGCCGAGGCCATGGGCCGCAAGTTCGAGCGCATCAGCGTCGGCGGCGTGCGCGACGAGGCCGAGATCCGCGGGCATCGCCGCACCTACGTGGGGGCGATGCCCGGCATCATC
>Ga0209254_10005628_pt1 | contig 11519 bp, 9 predicted proteins | sample FrelakmetDIP11DI_FD_187148 | JGI IMG/M metagenome (GOLD analysis project Ga0209254, IMG submission 187148) | Freshwater lake sediment microbial communities from the University of Notre Dame, USA, for methane emissions studies - DIP11 DI (SPAdes)... | ecosystem: Environmental > Aquatic >... | reverse complement strand
CTCCTTCGCTATCTTCCAGTTCCTGTGGGTGTGGAATGACTACCTGGTGGCGTTGATCTTCATTGGCGCTAAGCCGGATGTACAGGTACTCACCATGCGGATTGCCGAGCTGGTCGGCTCGCGCGGCAATGACTGGCACCTGCTTACCTCAGCCGCTTTCATTGCAATGGCTTTGCCGCTCTTGGTTTTCATTGCCCTGCAGCGCTACTTTGTGCGCGGCTTGATGGCGGGTTCGGTGAAAGGGTAGATTTTCTCATCGAAATGAAATATACCGTTCTCGGTCGTAGTGGTTTGCTGCTTTCGGGGATTGGGCTGGGCACAATGATCTTCGGCGAGCCCAGCGCCCGTAGCACAGATGAAGCTGAAGCTGTGCGCCTGATCCACGCTTTCTTGGATGCTGGTGGGAATCACATCGATACTGCGAATGTCTACGCCAAGGGGCGTGCTGAAGAGATCGTCGGCAATGCTATCAAGGATAGACGCCACCAGGTAGTGCTGGCGACCAAAGTGCGGTTTTCCATGGGCCCTGGACCCAATGACGCCGGACTCTCCCGCTATCACATCCTGCGTAGTGTTGAGGACAGCCTGCGCCGTTTGCAGACTGAAACGATCGATCTGCTCTATATGCATTGTTGGGATCCGCTATCCTCCTTGGAAGAGTCGCTGCGGGCGTTTAACGACCTCGTCACTTCTGGCAAGGTGCGCAATATTGGCGTCTCCAATTTCAAGGCCTGGCAATTAATGAAAGCTCTGGGCTTGAGCGATGCGTATAGCTGGGCTCGTTTTACGGCAGCGCAGTACCAATACAGCCTCGTAGAGCGTAACATCGAGTTCGAGTTTTCGGATATGTGCGCGGCTGAAGGAGTCGGTATTATCCCCTGGGGTCCGCTCGGAGGCGGTTTCTTGAGCGGGAAATACCAGCCGGACCAACGCCCCACCCGGCCCGAGGAGGGGCGCCTGGCAGTACAACCCGACCAGGACGAGGAAGCCTGGGTGCGCCGCGCTACAACGAAAAACTGGCGCATCCTAACTGCGATAAGCGAGATTGTTGGTCACCACCCTGGCAGTAGCCCGGCACAGGTTGCCCTTGCATGGATCCTCACCCAGCCGGCGGTATGCTCACCAGTTATCGGTGCGCGTACCCTAGAACAACTCAAAGACAACCTAGGCGCGCTAAGCCTGACTCTTTCGCAGGAAGAAATCAGTCAACTAGACGAAGCCAGCAAACCCGAGAAAGGCTACCCCTACCGCTTTATTGACCTTTACGGGTCACGATCAACCGATTAGACAAACCCTTGCGCTATTTGCCATTAATATCCCCGCGCGACACTTGCAGGGGGATGAGAAACATCTGAACAATCGCTTTATTATTGCTTGCGATGACTTAGCCAGATAACCTATGGCGAAGATTCTTGAATCCTTGTGGTGGCAACGCGGAGTGATCTACCAGGTCTACCCGCGCAGTTTTATGGATTCGAATGGTGATGGCGCCGGAGATCTGGCAGGCATCACCAGCCGCCTGGACTATCTTGCCGACACATTGGGCATCGACGCTGTGTGGCTTTCGCCCTTCTACCCTTCACCTATGGCGGATTTCGGGTACGATGTCATGGACTACACCGACGTCGATCCAATATTTGGAAACCTGGCAGATTTCGACGTACTGGTTCGCCAGATCCACCAACGCGATCTGAAAATCATCGTAGATTTCGTTCCCAACCACACCTCAGATCAGCACCCCTGGTTCGTGGAAGCACGCGCCTCGCGCAACAGTCCGAAGCGCGACTGGTACATTTGGGCTGAGGGAGGCGCAGATGGCGCGCTTCCCAACAACTGGCTGAGCATCTTCGGCGGTCCTGCCTGGGAATGGGATGCACTCAGCGGGCAGTATTACCTGCATAGCTTCTTAAGAGAACAGCCTGATCTGAACTGGCGCAATCCACAGCTTAAAGCAGCCATGCTCGATGTGCTGCGCACCTGGTTGGAGCGCGGCGTGGACGGTTTCCGGATTGATGTTGCGCATTACATCATGAAAGATCCCTTCCTGCGCGACAATCCGTTGAAGGCTAAGGCCGTTCAATCCCTGCATAAGTCTCTGGGGGAGTACGACACGCAGGACCATCGTTACGACAAAGGACATCCTGACGTGCATGCGATCTACAAGGAGATTCGCAAGCTATTGGATGATTACAGCACCCACCAGCCGCGCTTCTCGGTGGGCGAGGTGCACATCTTTGACTGGAATCAGTGGGCCAGATACTATGGTGCGAACCTGGATGAGCTGCATATGCCGTTCAATTTTCAACTACTAGGTGTTGAATGGCAGGCGCGCTCGATCCGTCGGCTGGTAGACTCCTTGGAAGCCGTGCTTCCACAAGGCGCCTGGCCTAATTACGTCCTGGGCAACCATGATGAGTCCCGGCTGACAAGCCGCCTTGGTCCCCAAGGAGCACGGCAGGCTGCTGTGCTGCTGCTGACCTTGCGTGGTACACCTACCTTATACTATGGGGATGAAATCGGCATGCTAGAGGCCCAGATCCCTCCGGAAAATCAGCAAGATCCTTGGGGCTTGCGCGTCCCTGGCCTGGGCAGGGATGGCTGCCGGACGCCTATGCAGTGGGAAGATAGCCCCAATGGGGGTTTCTCACCTCCGGGCGTGAGGACCTGGCTACCGCTTTGCCCAGATTACCTGGAGGTAAATGTAAAAAGCCAGCTATCCCACCCCGACTCCCTGCTCAACCTTTATCGCCAACTGCTGATGTTGCGAAAATCATTCCCCTCCCTACAATGGGGTGATTACCAGCCTCTGGATGCAACACCGGAAGATTGCTTCGCGTACCTGCGCACCATGGCAGGAGAAGCGCATATCCTGGTGGCGATTAATTTTTCGGCGCACGAGTTAGATCTGGAATATCCCGAACTGAGCGCGGGAGTGGTAATCCTTTCAAACTATATGGATCGCGACGAACCCGTGCATGAAGGCAGGCTTTCATTGCGCGCTCATGAAGGCGCCCTGGTCAAGCTCGCACATGTCTGAACGCCACAGATTCCGTCCCTTGAGGAATCATTATGACCGATCAAAATCTCTGGTATAAGAACGCAGTATTCTACGAAGTCTACGTTCGTGCTTTCTACGACAGCGACGGCGATGGACAGGGTGATCTGCATGGCTTGACGCAGAAATTGGATTACCTGCAGGAGCTGGGTGTAAATACCATCTGGCTCCTGCCGATCACCGACTCGCCACTTCGTGATGACGGCTATGACGTCAGCGACCATTTCAACCTCTACCCACCCTATGGCGATTTGCAGGATTTTCGCACTTTTGTTAAAGAGGCCCACCAACGAGGTCTGAAAATATTGGTCGAGCTAGTGCCGAACCACACCTCCGACCAGCACACCTGGTTCCGGGCTTCCAGTAACCCGGAACATCCCGAGCACGAACGCTACCGCGATTACTACGTCTGGTGCGAAACCGACCAGCCCTATGCCAGCGCGCGCATCATCTTCCTGGATTATGAGAAATCCAACTGGTCTCACCATCCGTTACGCAAAGCCTATTACTGGCACCGCTTTTTCTACCACCAGCCGGATCTGAACTTCGACAACCCCGAAGTGCAACGCGCTGTGCTGCGAGTGATCCAATTCTGGATCGACCAGGGAGCTGACGGAATTCGCGTGGATGCTCCGCCCTATCTGTATGAACGCGAAGGCACCAGCTGCGAAAATCTACCTGAGACGCACGCCTACCTGAAGCGGCTGCGGGCATTTGTGGATGCCTATGCTCCCGGCACGCTGCTGCTATCAGAAGCCAACCAGTGGCCTGAAGACGTGCTCCCCTATTTCGGTAATGGGGATGAGTTTCAAATGAATTTTCACTTCCCGCTCATGCCGCGCATCTTCATGGCGCTGGCGAAAGGCGATCGCTCGCCAATTGAACAAATCCTGGCTCGCACTCCTCAGCTGCCTGAAAACTGCCAATGGGGATCATTTCTGCGCAACCATGATGAGCTAACATTGGAGATGGTCACGCCGAATGAGCGAAAGTTCATGTGGGAGTTCTACGCCCCCGAGCCGCGCATGCGCCTGAACCTGGGAATCCGCCGGCGGCTGGCGCCACTGCTGGGCAACAACCCTGCCCTGATCCGGGTAGCAAACTCGATCCTGTACACCCTGATCGGCTCACCATTCCTCTACTACGGTGATGAAATTGGGATGGGTGAAAACATCTGGCTCGATGACCGGGTGGGTGTGCGCACGCCCATGCAGTGGGATGACTCGCCGAACGCCGGCTTTTCCCAGGCTGCCAATGGAGATCTCTATGCTCCAGTGATCGAAGGGGGGGAGTTCGATTATCGTAAGGTCAATGTACGCCATCAAGAAAGCGATCCCAACTCTCTGCTCAATTGGACCCGTAAAGCGCTGGGAATTCGAAGCCAGCATCCTGCTTTCAGCCAGGGCAGCTTGCAGATACTGCCGATTCCCAATCCGGCAATTCTCGGCTACATCCGCCAAACGGAGGGTGAAACCCTACTGGTTTTGAATAATCTGACGCCTGAACTCCAGCGGTTTGAGCTGCCAACCCTGGGATTGCAAATTGAGGCGGGGATCGAGCTGTTCAGCAGCACACACCAGGATCTTGTAATACCAACCAGCGGTGAAATAGAGCTGGAACCTTATGGGTTCCGTTGGTACCTCAGAGATTAATTAAATCGATAACTTTTGGAGATGAAATTTTCAAAAGAATTTGAGATGAAAGCTATGGATGATCATTGGTTGGAAAGACAGTCTCATGTCTCGCTAAGCCGTCTCCTTCCCAGGCTGAATGGGCATTTCAAGTCCTATGCAAAAATAGATCGTGAAGGATGGAATGCTTATTGCCAGCGGCTGGAGATCAACTTCTCACGGCTTTTCCGCTTGTTGTATTCCTTGTATGGCGACCAGTATGATTTCTTTTATCATCTTGAAGATCTGCTGATCAAGATGACATCATCCTGGATCGAACGCACACTTAACCTCAAGCAGCTAGATACCCGGCGAGAAGCACACCCGGACTGGTTCCAGTCGAACCAGATGCTGGGAGGGGTATGTTATGTAGATCTGTTTGCCGGTGATTTGAAAAAATTGTGCTTGAAAATCCCGTACTTCAAAGAATTGGGTTTGACCTACCTGCATCTCATGCCGCTCTTCAGGGTACCTGCTGATATGAATGACGGTGGATATGCAGTTAGCAGCTACCGCCAGGTAAATCCTTCCCTGGGTGTCACCGAAGACCTGGTCATCCTGGCCGACAGTCTGCGCCAGGAAGGTATCAGCCTGGTGCTAGACCTGGTATTCAACCACACCTCGGATGAACACGACTGGGCAGAACAGGCTCTGGCTGGCGGATTAGAATACCAGGAGTATTTCCTGATGTTCCCTGACCGGAAGATGCCAGATGCATACGAAAAGAATATGCGTGAGATCTTCCCGAACGAGCACCCGGGTGCATTCACCTACCGCAAAGAAATTGATCGCTGGGTGTGGACCACTTTCCATGCTTACCAGTGGGATCTGAATTACGCCAATCCAGCGGTTTTCAACCAGATGGCAGGAGAAATGCTATTCCTGGCAAACCTTGGGGTGGAGGTCTTGCGTCTGGATGCGGTGGCATTCATCTGGAAGGAGCTGGGAACGGGTAGCGAGAATCTGCCCCAGGCGCACCTGCTGATCCAGGCGTTCAATGCAGTTGCCCGCATTGTCTGCCCGGCTTTGCTCTTCAAATCGGAGGCTATTGTCCACCCGGACGAGGTGGTCAAGTATATTCGTCCGGGTGAGTGCCAGCTCTCGTATAACCCACTGTTAATGGCATTACTGTGGAACACCCTGGCTACCCGCCAGGTAAACCTGCTGGACCAGGCGCTGCGCCAACGTTTTAGACTGCCCGAAGGTACCACCTGGGTAAATTATGTGCGTTGCCACGATGATATTGGCTGGACATTTTCGGATGAAGATGCGGTAAAGCTCAATATTAATGGCTCCGATCACCGCTCCTTCTTGAACGCTTTTTACTCGGGGCGCTACCCAGGCAGTTTTGCGCGCGGTCTGCCGTTCCAGGAGAACCTGAAGACCGGCGATGTGCGCATCTCGGGGACCTGCGCGTCGCTGGCTGGCCTGGAAAAAGCGTTGAATGAGGAGACGGGTCGGGAGGTCGATTTAGCCATCCACCGCATCCTGCTCATTCACGGCGTTATTCTGACGGTAGGCGGGATCCCGCTCATTTACCTGGGAGATGAAGTTGGCATACTGAATGATTATTCTTACCGCCAAGATCCAGCAAAAGCCAGCGACAGCCGTTGGGTGCATCGCCCATTCTCCGATTGGCAAAAGATTGCACACCGCCTGGAGCCGGATACCCTGGAATGGAAGATCTACGCGGGCTTGCAGCGCTTGATCCGGCTGCGCACGGATAATCCCGTCTTCGCAGGCCAGGATATGCAAGTTATCAATACTGGTAACCCGCACGTGCTGGGCTTTGTCCGCCTGCATGACCACCAGCGGGCGCTTGTGTTTGCCAATTTCAGCGAAGAAGCGCAAACGCTGCCGGGGAATTTACTGCGCCTCTATGGGCTGGGCTACCAACTCTCGGATATGTTCACCGGCATGGATATCGCAATCCAGGATTGGACGATCCAGCCTCTCGAGCTGGTATGCTTGCTTGCCTGAACTAATCATTGGTGATTACCTGGCGTACGGCGCGCACCAACCCGCGAGCGCAATGATGCGATGGAATTATATAAATTTGAGGTACTTCTGCGTGGCTTTCTCCAGCTCGGCGTACTCGCCCCGGTACTCTTCGGGAAGCAGAGCGGCAATACGGTACATGATCTCGTCGGTGATCGCCTGGCGCACCAGGCGCGTCACCTTTTGCCCGCCGGGGTCGATGGTGAAAGGCTGCCCGACGTTGATATGGAAATCGGTGCGCCGCAGGCGCGAGACGTTATCGCGAAAGTTTTCTCCCCCGTAATAAGCCACGGGCAGCAGCGGTGCGCCGCTGTGCAGCGCCAGCACCACGATACCGGGATAGCCGCGCTTCAAGCGACCACTGCCGCTGCGCGTGCCCTCTGGCGCCACAGCGACGATCTTCCCGAGGCGCAATGCCTCCAGCGCCATCTCCAGGGCTGCCATGTCTGGCTCGCCGCGCTTGATGGGGATGCCTCCCCAAATATCGAAAAGCAAACCCATTACCGGGTTATCCCAGGTCTCGGCTTTGACGAAGGCGGTCAGCAGGCGCGGTTGTAAGTGCGTGTACATTACCGGCGCATCCAGAAAATTGACGTGGTTGGCGACCAGCAGCAGCGGTCCTTGCGCCGGCACCTGGGTCAGTTCGCTGGCGTCGATGCGGCACAGGATATGCGTCAGCCCTTTGATCGTCGTGTTGACCAGCGTGTTCGTAAGGCTCACAGCTGCACCTGCGGCGCCTGGCAGATCAGCTCGAGCTGCGCTGGTAGCAATTCGATGCTGAGCTGCTCGCCCGCCACGCACAGCGTCTCGCCGTCGGCGTGGGCGGGTAGCGCACCCGCCAGCGCTGTCACCTGCACGAGGCGTGCCCGGGCAGTGCGGATCGGGCCCTGCGTGGCCTGGTCGCCTTTGAGGAAGTGCGGGATCAAGGCGAAGATGCGCCCGCGGCTCACCTGCCGGGCAATGCACAGGTCCAGCAGTCCATCCGCCGGGCTGGCCTCCGGTGCCATCATGAAGCCGCCGCCCATGCGCCGCCCGTTCATGATCGAGACCATCAACGCCGGCATCTCAAGGGATTCGCCGTCATACTCGATGCGCACGGTTGGGGCATGATAATAAAGAAAGATCGTTTTCAACGCCGCGACGATATAGGAAAGAAAGCCCGTCAGGCGCGTCATTTTCAATGCCTCGAAGCCCACCACGGCGTCGAAGCCGATGCCCACGCCGTTGCCGAAATAGCGCCCCTGCGGATAATCGCCGCCGGTGGCGCGCCCGATATCGATTTTCTTGCGATAATTGCCGGTGAGAACCTTGAAACCCTCTTCTAACCCGGCGGGGATGCCCGCCCCGAAGGCGAAATCGTTGCCCCGCCCCACTGCCAGCATGCCCATGGCGGGCGCATGCCCGCCGCTTTGCCTGAGGCGCATCAGCCCGTTGATGATCTCGTTGGCGGTCCCATCGCCTCCCACGCCGATGACGGTCTCGTACCCGCCATCTGCCGACCCCTCCGCCAGCTCGATGGCATGCCCGGGACGCTCGGTTTGAAGCAGCTCGTAGGTTCGCTGTAAGCTCTCCATGTGCTGCCGGATAGCCGGGACCGATTTTTCGCCCGCGCCCCGGCCCGATATGGGATTGACGATGATGAGGGTTTTTGTCAATTAAGGCGACCTTCCCAGAGAAGCTATTCGGCTTATTTTACACGATTTATCGAATACACGCTTCTTTCGTGTGCCGCCCCTACAAATTAACCTACCTTTGCTTCCTGCGCGCCGTAGCCTGCCCCGCAAGCCATTAGCGGGGCGGTTCAATCTTTCTTCGCCGTTCAATCTTTTCCTGCCCGTAGCGGTTCAATCAATCCCTGCCCTCACCCCCCGGGTGAGAGCCCCTCCCCCGAAATTCACCCCAAAATTCACCCCATGAATCGCTTGGAATTTCAGATCTTTATGCTATATTATAAGCACAAATGTTCTGATAACCCCCTCATCCCGGGGAGTATTCCCGCACTTTAATAATCGAATATAGACTCTCCTGGCTGGATATTGGCGGCTACCAACACGCCGCCCACAACCGGACCGGCATTCGAATTGAATTGTTTTTCCAGGGCTTTTTTTAAGGATACGAATATGTCGCCTCTGCACCCCCAGATATCGTCCCCTTCGGGCATTATCCTGCCTTCTGCGGTTTTTTCGCACTTGGGTGCAGCTTGTGGGAATCGCCATTGGCGTTCAGGCCGAATATTTTGCGTCTCTACGTTCAGTGTTTTGAATGCGCGATAAAAAAAACGCTCTATGCCGGATTTCAATCCCGCTGCTCTTTGCGGGAGTGAAACCCCGCCGTTCGTTGCGGGAGTGAAACCCCGCCGTTCGTTGCGGGAGTGAAACCCCGCCGTTCGTTGCGGGGGGGCTACGAAAACCCCGTCAAAAAATCTGTTTGATCTGGGTAAATTCAATCCCGGACCTTAGCCCCGCTAATCCCTTGTAAACCGATTGGATTAGCGGGGGCTCCCGGAAATGCAGATGGGTTATAAAAAAATTGGGCGAAGCGGCCAGGCTCCCGTTCTTTGGGAGACTTCGCCCCTTGTAATTCCTTTGTGCGCTTCGTGTATCAAGTTCTGTTTTATTTCAGGATGCAAATTAAGCTGATTGAAATCTGGAAAAACCGGTGAGATTGAATCCCGTTTCTCTCGGGGTTGTGGATAACCCTTCAACCTATTGCTTCACAGTCGCTATCCGCGGTATGATTGGTGCTAATTCTGTTCGCCCTGGAGGTTATCATGTCCCCCGCCACCTGTCCCGTTCAACAGGTCGTCCATCCGCAAAACGTGCTGGAAGGCGCCGGCGTGCGCTTAAAACGCAGCTTCCCCACCTATCTACTCGATTTCCCCGATCCCTTTTTGCTTTTTGACCACTTCGGCTCGGATAACCCAGCCGATTACCTGAAGGGCTTCCCCACCCACCCGCATCGCGGTATCGAAACCGTTACCTATATGCTGGAGGGGACCGTCGCTCACCGCGATAGCCTTGGCAACGCCGGTGTGATCGGCGCTGGCGATGTGCAGTGGATGACCGCCGGGCGCGGCATCCTGCACGAGGAGATGCCCAAAGGCGTAAACGGGAAAATGGAAGGCTTCCAATTATGGGTCAACCTGCCCGGCTACCTGAAGATGACCCGCCCGGCTTACCAGGAGATCTCCGCCAGAAATATCCCGCTCGTGCGCCGCAAGGACGGTTCGACCGTGCGCCTGATTGCCGGGGAGCTGGATGGCATCGTCGGACCGGTTGTGGGCATCGCTGCTGACCCGACCTACCTGGATGTGGAGATGCCTGCGGAATCTGCTTTTTCATTGCCTGTGGAGCATGGGCAGACGATCCTGGCGTACCTTTTCCGCGGTCAAGCCTGCTTCGAAGAGCCGCCGCCCCCCGGCGATGAGATGCCCGCCAGCTCGCCGCTGCCGTCCGCCCCGCTGGCGTACGGCGTGCCCCCCGCCGAGCCACCCGACGAGGGCTGGCTGGCAGCTCCCAAGCTGCTTCTCTTCGGCGATGGCGAGCGGTTGCTGGCGCGCACGGCGTCTGATCCAGCGCGCTTCCTGGTTTTCCTGGGGCGCGCCTTGCACGAGCCCATTGTGCGCTATGGTCCGTTCGTCATGAACACACGCGAAGAGATCGAAGACACCCTGCGCGATCTGCGCAGCGGGCGCTTTATCGTAGCGGATTAAATGCTTTGCAGGTGACAGTCACTTCGCTGCAGAAAGGAGCACTCAATGACCCAACCATCCACCCACCAACCTGAAGAGCGCAAGCAGCCCAGCGCGGCGCGCGAATACCGCAACGATCAGATCGTCGTTTACTGGGAGCCGCGGCTGTGTGTCCACTCCGCCCGCTGCCTGGATGGGCTGCCGCAGGTTTTCGATACCGAGCGCCGCCCGTGGGTGGATGTCACCGCTGCCAGCGCCGACCAGATTGCCGACGTGGTCGCCCGTTGCCCCACCAGTGCCCTGCGCTTCGAGCGCCTGGATGGCGGCGCACAGGAGGAGGGCGTTGAGCCCACTGCCATCCACGTACGGCGCAACGGCCCTCTGTGGCTGCGCGGCAGGCTGCAAATCGTTGACCAGGATGGCAGCGTGCGCGAGCTCACCCGCGCCGTGCTCTGCCGCTGCGGTCACAGCGCCAACCGTCCCTTCTGCGACAACACCCACCGTAAGATCGGCTTCAACACCACCGAAGGAAAGTGACAGTTACTAGAAGTGATTGTCACCTGACAACAGGAGCATTTTATGAATAAAATCCTGGTCGCCTACACCACCAACTCTGGCTCGACGGAAGATGTTGCCCGCCTCATTGCTGAGGAGCTGGGCAAAGAAGGCACTTTGGTGGCTATGCTGCGCCTGGAAGACGTAACCAGCCTGGAGCCGTACAGCACGGTTATCATCGGCGCGCCGATGATCATGGGCTGGCACCGGGCTGCGCTTAAATTCGTCAAACAGCATAAAGAGGCGCTCAGCAGCAAGCGCGTGGTGTATTTTCTCATGGCTATGAGCCTGACGCAGACGGAAGATACGCAGGTGGACGGCGTACCGCTGTTTGTCGACCCTGCCCTACCCGTCGCCCCCAAACGCCCGGGACACCTGAGCTTTCGGGAGAACTACGCCACCCCGGCTAAGTATGTGCGCCCGGTTCTCAAAGCCGCGCCATCCGTCAAACCGGTGAGCGTGGCGATTTTTGGAGGCAGCCTGGCGCTTTTCCGCCTCAAGCTTTTGCAGATGCTCTTCGTAATGCTGGTGATCCGCGCCCAGGCGGGAG
>Ga0209254_10005626_pt1 | contig 11521 bp, 10 predicted proteins | sample FrelakmetDIP11DI_FD_187148 | JGI IMG/M metagenome (GOLD analysis project Ga0209254, IMG submission 187148) | Freshwater lake sediment microbial communities from the University of Notre Dame, USA, for methane emissions studies - DIP11 DI (SPAdes)... | ecosystem: Environmental > Aquatic >... | reverse complement strand
CACCTTCTATGGGCGATCGGACGCTGTGCTGAAACCCTCCGGAGTCCGAATCGGAACCGCTGAGATTTATAATGTTGTGGAAAAGATCGAGGACATTGCCGACAGCCTGGCCATCGGACAGAACTGGGAAGGGGAGCAGCGTATTATCCTCTTCGTTAAACTTGCCCAAGGGGCAAGTTTAACAGAAGAATTGCAGAACAGGATCAGGAAGACCCTTCGGGAAAAGGCTTCTCCACGTCATGTTCCATCCATCATCATGGAGATGCCGGATGCTCCCTATACGATGAATATGAAAAAAGTGGAGAGTGCGGTGACCAATATCATCCACGGGAGGCCGGTTTTAAATAGGGATGCATTGAGCAATCCGCAGGTTCTGGATTACTTCGAGAAGATCGTCCCGGAACTGCAAAAGTAATTGATAAAGGAACGAATGATAGCGAATGACTCGAATAAGGCGCCAAACAGGATTCGTGAAATTCGTTGTCATTCGAACAATTCGTTTTCCTTATAAATGAAATTGACTCGGAAAGAATTTGAGGAGGTCGTGGTTTCAGCCCTGAGGGGGCTACCCAAGTCCTTAAAAAATAGGATGGAGAATGTCGATGTGGTGATCGAGAATCGAGCCTCTCCAGATCTCCTTTCGGAGATGGGCCTTCGTTTCCCCTATGATCTATTAGGGCTTTATCAGGGCATTCCATTAGATCAGAGGGGGTTTTACTATGGCAATGTCCTGCCGGATAAGATCACACTTTTTCAAGATCCCATCGAATCAACCTGTAAGACAAAAGAAGAAATTGAAGAGAAAGTCAGGGAAGTGGTGATCCATGAGGTGGGTCATTACTTCGGCCTGGACGAGGAGCGATTGGAAGAACTGGAGAAGGAGTGAATTGATGTTGGAGGATGGAGGCTTGAGGTTAGAGGCAAATCCTTCAAACCTCAAATGGCTTGCTATTGAATTGGCCAAAGTGTTAAGGTTGACCCAATTATTTTGTCGAGATGGTTTATAAATAGACTTGGAGAGAGATTTGAAAACGGATATACGCTCTTTATGTTTTGTATCTGTGTCATCATCTCCCAATCGTTGTAATCAGAAATTTCGAGGCGTGTAAAGAAATCTCTTGGAGGAGGACCAATGATGGAAAAGTGGATGGGCGGAGATATGCACCCGAGCTACCGAATTCTGATGGGCCCCGGGCCGAGCAATGTCCATTACCGGGTTTATCAAGCCATGTCTAACCCGGTCATTGGTTATCTCGATCCCCAGATTCTGGCCTGTATGGACGAAATCAGCGAAATGTTAAGAGGTGTCTTCCAGACGAAGAACCAGGTCACGTTGGCCATTTCCGCAACCGGAAGTGCAGGAATGGAGACTGCGTATGTCAATTTCGTTGAGCCTGGAGATGTTGTTGTCATTGGAGTCAATGGTTTCTTTGCAGATCGGATGACGCAGGTGGCTTCCCGATCTGGCGCAAAAGTGGTTCGGGTCGAAGAAGAATGGGGAAAGATGATTGAACCGGGGAAAATGATCAAGGCCTTAAAAGAACATCCCGAAGCCAAGATCTGCGGCGTTGTTCATGGGGAGACCTCCACCGGAGTGAGACAGCCGCTTGAAGAGATCGGGGCTTACTGTAAACGAACGAATACCCTTCTTGTGGTGGATGCTGTGACCACCGTGGGAGGATATGATGTGAAGGTAGATGAATGGGGAATCGATGTCTGCTATGGGAGTTCCCAAAAATGCCTTGGTGTTCCACCGGGGCTTTCTCCCATCACCGTGAGCTCCAAAGCGATGGATGTTCTTCATTCCCGCAAGACAAAAGTACAGAGTTTTTACCTTGATCTCGGTTTGCTCGAAAAATATTGGGGACAGGAAAGGGTTTATCACCACACGGCTCCTGCTTCCATGTTCTACGCTTTGAGAGAAGGGCTGAAGATTATCTTTGAAGAAGGGCTTGAGGCAAGATTCGGGCGCCATCAGACCCTGGGAGATCGTTTGAAGATGGAACTGGAAGGTCTTGGATTCAAACTTTTTGCCCAGGAAGGATATCGTCTGCCCATGTTGACCTCAGTGATTCTTCCTGATCGGGTAGAGGATGCCAAGATACGGTCGAGGCTTTTAAATGAGTATAATATTGAGGTGGGAGGAGGGTTAGGCTACCTGAAAGGCAAAATATGGAGAGTCGGTCTCATGGGAGAAACCTGCAAGCTCCGATATATCCATTGCCTGATGGGAGCGTTGAAGGATATCCTGGCCTGATTGCGGAATTCGGCCTCCGGCTCAGAGAGCCCTCTGGCTCGGAGAGATTGCGGAGTGTGGATTCAAATTTAATGTGAGAAAGGACTTTGTTATCTAATGGGATATGATGGATAGCAATCGATGATATTCTCGCGCATGTATGATCCAATCGATTCTGATTTTAATAACTCTTGATATACCTTTTTCGGAACCTCTTCGTACACCCATGTCTTTCCGCCTCTGAAAACTACTTCCAAGGTTTTCGACTTGGAGGCATACCCTATTGCGTATACCATGCTGGAATTGACTTTCTTCAGGTTCATTATATTCACTGCAAAAGAATCATGTCATTTCCTTTTTTCTATTCTTGTCCGAAGTTCCTCAAGAGATAAAAGGGTTCCGGAAGGAGATCCATACCGTCGAACATCTGAAATCACCGGTGGCTGTAAAGCATTCGCTGGAGAGATTTGTTCGGCTCAGTCATCCTCTTCTTCTGACGAACGAAGAACATCCATTGCCCCGTGAATGACGGCCAGAACGTCAATCTGATCTGGCTTAATGTGGTAGATGATACGGTAGGGACCTTCGATTACTTCACGAATCTGGTCAATATCGTATTCAGGAACTCTGCGGCCTGAGAATGGGAAGTCGGCAATCTGCCGAGATCTTCGGGTAAGCCGATCCACCATTCGCTTGGCATACTCGGGCGAATCCTGAGCAATGTAAGCGTAAATGGCGTCGAGATGTCTCTCCGCTGTATCTGTCCAGTGGACTTTCATTCCGGTAAGCCGTACTTCGCCCGAACCTCTTTCACGTCTTTGGTTCGGCCTGTCTTGCTGTCGGCCAACCCACGTTCAATCGCCTCGCGGACGTATATTTCGCGCATCAGATCATCCCATGTGGCGTTTGGGGGCATTCGATCAATGAGTTTGTGGGCTTCCTCTTTTTCCATCATCGTTGACATAGTATTGCCTCCTGTTTTTCGCTTGATAGAATAGCACGGAATGAACCAGACATCAATTCCCCCTAAGACCTAAATCAGCGGCGTTTATCAGCTATCCGCTGAATTAGGTTGCTATGTGCTATTGCCAATTCATGTTGCTTGATCCGTTCACATCACAGCCTCACTTCGAGCAGGGTCGTTTCAACTTCTGCGAATAGATCGCCAAGAGACCGTTGTATACTGATTGTCTCTGCGATGGCTGTTATTACCCTCGTATAGTGGGCTACTTCTTCGGATGAAAGCTGCCTGCCTTTGCGGTCCTTGAGCCATTTCTCCGCAACCTGATAGCCGCCGATGTGATATTCCCAGACCTCGGGAGGAATGCCCTCAAACCATTTCTCAGGATTAATGTGGACACGGGCTTTATTGGGATCGTAGGTCACTTTTTCAACACGCAGGTTGCCGGAACCTTCACATTTGGCAATGGGTTTAATAAGCTTCCTGGACTTGAGCAGGTGGAGTTCAACAAGATCCTCACCCTTTTCGGCGAGTTTCTTAAATAGCATGTAATCTTTTGTGAACGGGACGCGGGGAAAATCGGTCTTCAAAAACTCTGCATATTTTTTTCGGTAAGCGTTTGAATAGAGGAGGGCATAGATATAATGGAAAATTTGTTCGGGCGAAGGCTGTTTTCTGTAAGCATTTGATAAGGATTTAAACAAATCGGGACTGATGTTCGGGTGCCGAACCGAATATGCTGCTGCCGGTTCAAAAACGAACATGGTTTGGTATTTAGAGAATCCACTCCTCCGACCAGAACCGCCGGAGTCAGAGGGTTTGTACAGATAGAGTGGGAATAAGTAGTTAATATCGAAGACACTTACGGTCTTATGACCCGCAATGCTGGTAGTTGCGAATGCACCGGATTGCTCCTTAATTTGGCGCGGAGTAATCAGCGCGAGATTTGGCTGTAGCATATGCCGCATGACTTCCCCACGGGGCATACAATGAAAACCCTTCGACCTACCAGTATAGTATGTGTAACGAATGTCGAAGGGCCTGTAAAGGATGGGAACAATATTCTCCTTGGTTGGACCACTTTTCTTCAAATCCTCTTGGGCTAACTTTACCTTCCAGTCTCGAACATCATTGCCAAGCTGGTAAGCATGACGGGCGATTTCTGGGTCGAGCGAGACGAAATTCATTACAGTTGTCCACACTTGATGAGAAGTCCAATGGATCGTTAGATGATCCCTTGCCGTTACAATTCCCACACTGTTTACAGGGAAAATCGTTGGAATGCTCGGATAGGATTGGAATCGTTTATTTAGCCTTTCGTCCCTTGGAACGAATAGGTAGAGAGGTGAAGTGGGTTTAAGCTCGTTCCATTTTGTCTTTTTCAACTCGTGTTTTGTCAACCATTCGTATTTCTGTTCTCGGTTACCCCAAATCTCACTGTGTCTTATGATTTTCAAAGTAGCGATCTTCTTTCTTTTCACAAAAAGGCCAATGGCAACACCTTGCTGAATATCGAAAACATTCTCGTCTTTGGAACCATCAGGAGCTTTTTCTTTTTTGAGGGAGTTACCATGTAGGTCAAGGATATATATTTCATCAAAAGAGTTCATCAGCGATTGCCGCATTCCTCGAAACGTAGGATTATCGAGATAGCTGTGATTCGTGATGAACCCGAGGACGCCTTCGCCGATCTGGTCAATCTTCCATTGAGCGAACCGGATAAATTTGACGTAGTCATCCTGAAGCCACTTGGGATTCTTCTCACCAAGGGGTTTCCCATCCACCGTCTTATAGGTCTCAATCTGGTCTTTAATCCAATTGCCCTTATTGGCTGAGTGTCCGGAGTAGGGCGGATTGCCGAGAATTACAAGAATGGGTTTTTCTTTCTTTACTTTTGCAGCAAGGTGGGATTCTTCTGAAAGGGAGGCCATTCCCGGGAGCGATGTCTGGGCAAGCTCCTCCATTTCAAGCGTATTTGTCAGATAGAACTGGAATCGTTCATCGCCTGAGAGCTTGTGGCCCAACTCTTCCAGGAGGTAACCCATCTTCAAGTGGCCTGCTGCGTATGGAGCCATCATTAACTCGAAGGCGAAAAAGTGCTTGAGGATGTGGTCCTCAAGAAATTTTCCCTTTGAGCCATCACCGTACTTGCTGACAAATTCTTCCACGGCAAGCCTTGCCGCCTCAGCGAGGAAGGTGAGCGTTCCGCCGGCAGGATCGAGCACTGTAACGGATTGCGTGGCAAACCCGTCCCGCCGTCCAAACTTCTCCTTAAGAATATTATTAAGAGAGCGGACAATGTAAGAAACAACAGGCTCGGGCGTATAATAGACACCCCGTCGCTCACGTTCTTGAGGGTTGTATTCAGTAAGGAACGTCTCGTAGAAATGAAAAATCGGATCACTTCCCTTACCTTCGCTGAAATACTGATGAAGGATATTTCTGACATCTGCGACGGCAAGGACTTCCGCAATGTCATCAACAGTTGCCTGGAGTTGCTCAGGTGGGTCAAATGAAATGAAGTGGAAGATGTCGCGCAAGATACCGATCGTCTTGGGAATCAGATTGTAAGCCAGGATTCGATTGAATGCTCCATTGGCTCGGGTTCTCGCGGCAAAAAGACCATAGGTTATGGTCTGGGCATACAGGTCGGCAAACTCATCCTGCTTAAGGTTGAAAATGAGATGTTTCTGGAAAGCTTCATAGAAGCCAAGAATCTTCTTTGCGCCGGAGGTTGAAGCTTCGCGCAATTCCTCCTTAATGATCTGGTCTCTGAGAAAACGGGTTCGCGTGGCAAGTTCTTTTGCGAGAGTTTCTGCTGTGAACTTTGAGGGTAGTGAGAACTGAAAGAATTTTTCCAGTAGAGCGAAAAACTCTTCAGTATGCTCCGCCGGAGGAATGGTCTTGAGTTTTGTGGGGATAAACTGGCGCGCGAGCAAGACATTGCTCACACGCTGCCCATTCCGGTAAAGCCGGAACTCATAGAAGTTTGTCAGGATGAGATTAGGAAAAGTGGAAATGTAGCGCTTCAATTGCTCGGAGGTCTCGATTACATCGAGGTTAACTGTGGGCGGCTTTGCTTCAACGTAGCCGACTTGAGAGTGCTTGCCGTCCCAAACTCGAAAGTCTGGATTGCCTGCTTCGGTTTTCTTTGGCAGTACGGTGACGTGGGCTTTCTTTTTTCGCTTGGTTTCGGAGAACTCTTCGAGAAGGGCCGCAAGGGCCGAATAGTAGGATTCCTCGCGGGCATCTCCTCGCTTGGTGATCGATGCGATTTTGTTGATGTAAGTGTCTATCATGGTCTATCCCCAAAACCACCTGCAATCAATTGAAATAGACATTTGGATGCCAGGCCCTAACTAACATGATGTTGGAAAGCGGTAGTTAATTGTAGTGACTTATCTGATATTAAGCGGCTTTATGTTTGGCAATCAGCTCGCGTATTGCTGGCACTATCTCTGTTGGAACCTCCATAACCGTTTGCCCCAATGCTTCGAATGCCGCCTCATCCTCAGCAACCGCTTCTTCTTCCGACTGTGATTCATAATGGGCTAACACCCTTTTCACACGTTCGGCGTCCCATCCTGGTGGAAATTCACTTTGTTTCATTTTTTCTTTCTCCTCCTGCGTCGGCGATATGCCATTAATGGTTTGCCTTGTATATCATAAGCTGTGATTACAAAAACACTATTCGGAGTCGGGTCGGGAACATAGATTACTCTAAGATAACGTCCCTTTGACGTTTGTCCTATTGCAACCCTTGATCCTTCTCGACCCGGTCTATCTTCACCTGGGCTCGACAGAACATCTTCCACCTCTGCTTCTTCAACATCGTGTCTGTAGATGTGAGGCAATTCTGTTTCCGGATCGATATAATAACGAATATTCAATGTCCTTCCTTTTGCGTTGTCATTCTATCAGATCAGTTCTTGCTAAATCTTACCATGTAACATGACGATGTCAAGGAAAACCAGAAGCGGAATTCACTATAATTATGGCTTAAGGTTCAGGTTTTTAGTATCAGCATTTGGGTCAGGATAAGTAAACTGGATAATGGATAGAAGGCCCAATGAACATTAAGCCGCTTCTTTGGTGGAAGAAACTTTTCCCTGGTAGAGTTTGGCGAGGAATTCGGTGAGGTTGTAGATTTCGATCTTCTGTTTTTGTCTTTTGGCGTTTCTGAAGTTGTGAAGGCAGGAGGGACATTCGGTCAGCAGGATTTCAGCTCCTGTATCTTCGATGATTTGACTTAAACGATTTCTTGCAATCTTGACGGACTCTTTAGCAAAAGCCCCCCTAAATCCGCCTCCGGCACCGCAGCACATCGCATTTTCTCGGGTCCGTCTTGGTTCCACAAAATTGGGCGCAATCTTGCGGATGATCTCCCTCGGTTCCTCATAGATTCCAGCATGGCGACCCAGATCACAGGGATCGTGGTAAGTAACTTTCTTCTGTGTTTTTACGTGAAAGTCAAAATCCTTCAGAAACTGCGTGATATGTTTAACATCCAATCCTAAATCTTTATAAGAAGGATGATCTTTGAAAACACGGTAACAGTAAGGACAGGTTGTAATCAGTGTTTTGGCTCCGGTTTTTTGGATCTCCTGGATATTTTGCCGGGCTAAATCTTCCTTAATCTTATACCCCACATCTTCAAGCACGCCGCTGCAACAGACCTCATCGACCATCGTATAGTCAACCTTCAGAATGTCAAGGAGCCGAATCGTCTCCTTAACGCTTTCTTCTTCACGATAAGTTCCGACACAGCCAAAGAATAAAGCATAAGGGGCTTTCCCTTTTTTGTGGCCCCAGTCATGGCGCTCTGTTTCGCCATAGATGTTTCCATACTTCTCAATGGTTTCACCCATTGCCTTGAAGAGGTTGTCGAAACCTGCGCCCACCATATCCTTCCTCGCCGTTTTGACCATTTCCTGAGGATCAACACCGGAGGGACAATTGGTCGTGCAGTTCATACAGGTAGTGCAGCGGAGGAAAGCCTGAGCCACGGCTTCTGTCACGGGGAGTTTTTCCTCCATCATCTCTTTGAGGAGGATCATCTTACCCCGTGCATTGGTGATGGGCCTTTTGGTCAGATCGAAGATAGGGCAGACCGCCCGGCAGAACCCACACCGGGAACACTGGGAGATTGCCTTGCGTTGTTTTTCATCAAATTGGAGTTGAGTGGACATAGGTTTCATTAATACAAGGAATGGTGGAGTGTTGGAATACTGGAATGATGGGTAAATCAAAAAAAATCAAATTCTTTTCCTTTACCCAATATTCCAATTTTCCAATATTCCACTATTCCGTTCTCAGTCGTCGAGAGCTCTTTTCCCAGGATTCATGATGTTATTCGGATCCAGTGTCTTTTTAACCCTTCTCATCAAATCCATTTCAACCGGGTCGTGTTCCAGAGTCATATAATGTGCCTTGGAGAGGCCGATGCCATGTTCTCCGCTCAGGGTGCCCTTGAGAGAAATGGCAAGACGGAAAATCTCCTCCTCCACCTTCTCTGTTTTCTCCACCTGATCGGGATCATATTCATCGTAAAGAATCTGAGGATGGAGGTTTCCGTCACCGGCGTGGCCAAAAGTGGCAACGACGATACCGTATTTTTGAGAAATTTCCTGGATTCCTACTAATAACTCCGGAATCCTTGAGATGGGCACGGTGACGTCATCCAGCACGAAACTGCAACTGACCCGAGCAAGAGTGGCATAGGCAGACTTTCGGGCCTTCCAAAGTGCGAGTCGGTCCTTTTCATCCCTGGCAGTCTTGACCTCAATGGGATGATTCTTTTTCAAGATACTGAGGACCACCTCCATCTGAGCCTCGACCTCTTCCCAGGTGAAGCCATCGGCCTCTGTCAGGATCATGGCCTCCGCATCCGGCAGGGCAATGTCGGTATTCTCCCTGATCGATTTAAGAGTCACCTTGTCCATGATCTCCATCACGCTGGGGATGACTCCGCTGGTCATCGTCTGAAAGATCGCCTTTCCCGCATCCTCCAGCCTGGCATAGGTGGCGACAGCGGTCATGGCATGGCGGGGAAGGGGATTGACCTTTAAGGTGACCTCCGTGATCACTCCGAGGGTTCCTTCTGCTCCGATAAAGAGTTTGGCCAGATCATAGCCCGAGACGCATTTCATCGTATAAGAGCCTGTCCGCATCAACTCTCCGGTAGGCAGAACGACCTGAAGGCCCAGAACATAATCGCGGGTTGTGCCATATTTAGCGCCCTTAATTCCTCCTGCATTGGTGGCCACATTTCCTCCGATTGTTGAAACCGTGCTGCTTGCTGGGTCCGGTGGAAATACGAAGCCATGTTTTGCGAGTTCTCTGTTAAGGTCGTCACAGACGACACCTGCCTCCACGCGGGCATAGCGGTTTTCAATGCTTACCTCAAGAATCCTGTTCATTTTAGAGAGATCGATAATCACTCCGCCTTTGATCGGCACCACGCCTCCGCTGAGGCTGGTTCCTGCCCCCCGGGGGATGACCGGTATCTTATGCTCATTGGCAAATTTGACAATGGCCAATACCTGTTCTGTTGATTCGGGCCAGACCGCTGCGTCAGGGCGATGGACATTCATCGAAGCGTCGTAACTGTATGGCACTAATTCTTCTAATTGATCGGTGAAATTGTCCTGACCCACAATCTCGATCAGTTTTTTAATCATCTAAAAAAACTCCCTTACTGGCCGGTCGCTTTTTTGACCTCGGACTCCACATAATTCAGGTGTTCAAGGGTCTTCTCCCTGGCTTTATCAGGAGAGTGATTCTTAATCGCATTGAATATTCTATAATGTTGATCAAGCAATTTTTTTATTTTTACACGATCCCTAAAAACTCTTCCTACCGATTCTCTGAGAAGATCATAAATCCCTGACATGATATGCATATGGATGGTATTGTGGGTAGCTTTGGCGATGGCAAGGTGGAAGTCGGCATCCTGTTTTTCCCAGGACCGGCCTTCCTCAAAAGCCCTTTTCATCTCGCTGATGATTGTGCCGAGTTGCTCAATATCCTCGCTGGAAGCTTTCTGCGCTGCATGGTAGGCGGCCCAGGTCTCAATGGCCTTTCTCACCTCGATGAGGTCAAAAATCTTCTGATCATCCGCCTTAATGAGCAGGGAGAGAGGATCCCCGATCAGTTTCGAAGTGACGGATTTTACAAACGTCCTCTTGGCCTGCCTGACATCCAGAAATCCCATCGCCGCCAGAGCATTCAGAGCCTCCCTGAGAGAGGGCCGGCTTACACCCAGCTGTTTGATGAGTTCCCGTTCAGGGGGAAGCTGGTCGCCGGGTTTTAACTTCCCATCGGTGATGAGGCGTTTGATCTGATTGGCAATGTCCTCAGAGATTTTGGTGTGCTTGATGGAATTAAACATATCAATGCTCCAATGGTCTTACCTTTTTTAAATGATAACGGTTTTTTTGTCAAGGCGGTTAAGGTTAAGGTGACGAAGCCCATTGGGTTTCAAGTCAATCGGTAAAGGTTAAGGCTACGAAGCCCCTGCCTTCGCCGAAGCGGCTTCGCGCAGGCAGGCGTTTCGGTTATCGGTTACGGTTACGTGTCAACCCTATTAAAAATCCAAGTTGTTGCGATTCGAAACCGAATTAGGCATTCTTTCTAACAGGGTAAAGAATGAAGAGACGCTAAACGTAACCTTTTATTGACGATACGGGCCTCGTTACCTTTACCGTTCGACTTTTATTTCCGACGGGGTTTCAAACAGGGTTCAGGAGATTTGGCGGATTTCCAGTGGTGAGGGCGGCTACCAGGTTCTCGGCGGCAAGCATGGCCATTTTGTGACGTGTTGCCTTTGACGAACTGGCGATGTGGGGCGCGAGAACGACATTTTTTAATTCAAGAAATTTAGGGTTGAATTTCGGCTCATTTTCAAAAACATCGAGGCCTGCGCCGGCAATCGTTCCTGAACGAAGCGCCTCAATCAGCGCGGCATCATCCACCACACCGCCTCGTGAGGCGTTGATTAGAATCGCTGTGGGTTTCATCTGCTTCAATTCGGCTTTGCCGATCAGGTGGTGGGTGGTTGGAGAGTAGGGGACGTGAATCGTCACAATATCTGCCAGTGAGAGCAATTCTTCCTTGCTCACAAACCTTGCCCGGGATGGTTCTTCGATCTCTGGGGCAGCTCGACGGACATCATGATAGATCACCTTCATCTCAAAGCCAGTCGCACGGCGTGCCACCACCTGACCTATCCGTCCCAGGCCAAAGATTCCTAATGTGGCGTGATGGACATCCAGGCCAAGAAACTGCTTCAGTTTCCACCTGTCCCACTGCCCTGCACGAAGGTA
>Ga0209254_10005625_pt1 | contig 11521 bp, 8 predicted proteins | sample FrelakmetDIP11DI_FD_187148 | JGI IMG/M metagenome (GOLD analysis project Ga0209254, IMG submission 187148) | Freshwater lake sediment microbial communities from the University of Notre Dame, USA, for methane emissions studies - DIP11 DI (SPAdes)... | ecosystem: Environmental > Aquatic >... | reverse complement strand
ATACCGAAGGTAGCGGACGAGCAGGCCACATTCATGTCAAACCCATAGCCCTTGATACCCAGGGCATCCTGGATTTCGATGGCCATGGCCGGGTAGGGGCGCTGCAAATTGGATGCGGCAACAATGACTGCATCGATATCCGCGGCAGTCTTGCCAGCCTGCTGCATGGCTTCGCGGGCAGCGGCTACAGCCATCTCACACTGGATAGACTGCACCTCGTTGGGTCGTTCGGGGAGATTTGGTATCAACCTTCCGGGATCCAGGATTCCACCCTTGTTCATGACATAGCGCGATTTGATTCCCGAGGCCTTTTCCACAAACTCTGCTGAGGAAGGCTGCATAGGCGCCATCACCCCCGCCGCGATCTGATCGGCGTGTTCGGCGTTATAGATTTCGACGTAGGCATTGAACGATTCGACCAGTTCCTCATTGCTGACCGACTCAGGAGGGGTGTAAAGGCCAGTTCCGCTGATGACGATGTTAGACATGGTGGATCATTCCAGTAAATAACCAAGGCAGGCCGTGTGCGCCAGGCATAAAAAGGTCTACCCTGACGCCCTACTTAAGCAAGCACACTATTACCTAACGCTGGTCCAGCGGCACGAAGTCGCGCTGCGCGTATCCTGTATAAAGTTGTCGGGGTCGCCCGATCTTGTAGCTGCCGCTGATCATCTCGTTCCAGTGCGCAATCCAGCCCACTGTGCGGCCCACAGCGAAGATCACCGTGAACATGCTGGTCGGGATACCAATTGCCTTGAGAATGATGCCGGAGTAGAAGTCGACATTGGGGTACAGTTTCTTCTCGATGAAATAGGCATCAGACAGGGCGATCTCCTCCAGGCGTTGCGCAATCTCCAGCATCGGATCATGTTTGATACCCAACTCAGCCAGCACCTCGTCTGCGGCTTGCTTCAGCACTCTGGCGCGAGGGTCGAAGTTTTTATACACCCGGTGGCCGAAACCCATTAGTCGGAAAGGATCATTCTTATCCTTGGCGCGCGCCACAAACTCGTCGATCCTGGATACATTGCCAATTTGTTCCAGCATCTGCAGTACGGCTTCATTGGCACCTCCGTGCGAGGGGCCCCACAGCGCAGCAATACCGGCGGCGATGCAGGCGAAGGGATTGGCGCCGGAGGAGCCAGCGAGGCGCACGGTTGAAGTGGATGCATTCTGCTCATGGTCAGCATGTAGCAGAAAGATACGATCCATGGCTTTGGCCAGCACCGGACTGATCTTGCTCGGTTCACAGGGATTGCCAAACATCATATGCAGGAAGTTCTCGGCGTAGCTGAGGCTATTGTCCGGGTACATAAACGGTTGACCGGTGGAATACTTATAGCTCATGGCCGCCAGAGTGGGCATCTTGGCGATCAGTCGAAAGGCGGCAATCTGTCGGTGATGTTCGTCGGATATTTCCAGGGAGTCGTGGTAGAAGGCAGAAAGGGCGCCCACTACGCCGCACATGATAGCCATTGGATGGGCATCGCGGCGAAAACCGTTGAAGAAAGTACGGATTTGCTCATGGACCATAGTATGCCTGTGAACCGTACTCACAAACTTCTGCTTTTGCGCCGCGGTGGGCAGCTCACCATACAGCAGCAGATAGCAGGTCTCCAGATAGTCGGATCGCTCGGCCAATTGGTCGATGCGGTAACCTCTGTGCAGGAGAATGCCTTTGTCACCATCGATGAAGGTAATCCGGGACTCACAGGAGGCGGTGGAAACAAATCCGGGGTCGTAGGTAAACAGCCCTTTCTCTGTCAATCCTCCTACATCTACGACATCCGGACCGAGAGTTCCGGAGTAAACGGGAAGCGCGATGGGATCGTCAATTCCGTCGATTTTGATAGTGGCTTTTCTGTCGCTCATGGGGGTCCCGGGAGGAGTCTGCAGGCGGACGACCACTATAAAGTCCCGGAGATTTTTGTCAATTGAACCTGCTTCTATTGCCGCGAAAAACAAACAATTGAATGGACATTCGGTAATCCGGAGCGACCGAAGTCATGCCTGCGCGGGTATCGAAGAGGTTCGCTGTGGCAGTTTGTATTTGTTATCGTAAATGCCTATAATCGCGAGCGTTTTATTTGTCTGCCCATAGCTTGCGGTCGACGCAATATCTGGCTCCTCGCCAACCCGATTAATCGCCCGCTGGGCGTCAAAAAGACGGTACCTTATAGTGAAAGATAAACGCCCTGTAAACTTGGACATGTTGTCCATACGGCAGCCCATTACCGCATGGGCATCCATCACCCATCGCGCCACTGGCGTATTCCTGTTTGCCGGTATCGCCCTGTTGCTGTGGGCGTTTGATGCCAGCCTCGCCAGCCCCGAGAGCTTTGCCTCACTGCAGGAGAGCCTCAACAATCCCCTGCTCAAGTTGATCATCTGGGCGGTGATGGCGGCCGTGATCTACCACTCCCTGGCTGGCATCAAGCACCTGATTATGGATATGGGGGTAGGCGAGACAATGGCGGGAGGTATCCTCGGGGTGCGTATTGTGGTTGCTCTCTCGGTAGTGCTCATCTTGTTGGCGGGGATCTGGATATGGTAACTGCAGTAACTAGTATGGGCCGTTCCGGCCTCTATGATTGGCTGATACAGCGAGTCAGCGCTGTGATCCTGTTGGCCTACTTTCTCTATGTGGGCGGAGTTCTGGCCTGCGGAGTCGACTACGGCGCATGGAAAGAATTGTTCTCCCAGACCTGGATGCGGGTCTTTAGCATGCTGGCGCTGGTGTCGCTGGGCGTTCATGCCTGGGTCGGCCTGTGGGCAGTGTTTACCGACTACCTCACGGAACGCATGATGGGCAGTGCCGGAAACGTGCTGCGCCTGATGGCACAGTTCATATGTGGGATCACTATGTTTACGTATGTTGTCTGGGGCATCCAGATTTTGTGGGGTTTGTAGAAATGGCTACTCTTCGTACTATTTCATTCGATGGTGTCATTGTAGGTGGCGGAGGAGCGGGCATGCGCGCGGCCCTGCAACTGGCGCAATCCGGATTCAAGACCGCGGTGATCTCTAAAGTATTTCCCACGCGCTCTCACACGGTATCGGCACAGGGTGGTATCACCTGCGCTATTGCCTCTGCCGATCCGAACGACGATTGGCGCTGGCACATGTATGACACCGTCAAGGGCTCAGATTACATAGGTGACCAGGACGCCATCGAGTACATGTGCAGCGTGGGACCAGAGGCAGTGTTTGAACTGGAACATATGGGCTTGCCCTTCTCCCGCACCGAGGAGGGGCGTATCTACCAGCGCCCCTTTGGCGGCCAGTCCAAGGATTACGGCAAGGGCGGCCAGGCGGCACGCACTTGCGCTGCGGCAGACCGCACCGGCCACGCGCTGCTGCATACGCTTTACCAGGGCAATATGAAGAACAAGACGGTGTTCTTCAATGAGTGGTTCGCGACCGACCTGGTCAAAAACCAGGACGGTTCGGTGGTGGGTGTCATGGCGATCTGCATAGAAACCGGCGAAGTCGTCTACATCAAGTCAAAGGCGACGGTGTTCGCCACCGGTGGGGCGGGAAGAATCTACGCCTCTACCACCAATGCCCATATCAACACGGGAGATGGCATCGGCATGGCCCTGCGCGCCGGGTTCCCGGTCCAGGACATCGAGATGTGGCAGTTTCACCCCACAGGTATCGCCGGGGCCGGGACGCTGGTCACAGAGGGTTGTCGCGGGGAGGGCGGCTATCTGATCAACAAGGATGGCGAGCGTTTTATGGAGCGTTACGCGCCCAATGCCAAGGACCTCGCGGGTCGCGACGTGGTGGCCCGTTCGATGGTTCTCGAGATCATCGAGGGTCGTGGTTGCGGGCCGCATGGCGACCATGTACTGCTCAAACTTGATCATCTGGGCGAGGAAGTGCTGGAAAGTCGATTGCCGGGAATCTGTGAGCTCTCCCGGACCTTCGCCCATGTGGATCCGGTTAAGGAGCCCATCCCTGTCGTGCCTACCTGCCATTACATGATGGGCGGTATTCCCACTAATATTCACGGCCAGGCCCTGACGATTGACGCCAGTGGCAAGGACGTGGTCATTCCGGGGCTCTATGCCTGCGGTGAGGTGGCCTGCGTATCCGTGCACGGAGCTAACCGCCTCGGCGGCAATTCACTGCTCGACCTGGTAGTCTTCGGTCGAGCTTCGGGCCTATATATTGAGAAAGCGCTGCGAGCGGGCATCGAGATGAGAGAAGCGTCCGAGAGCGATATCCAGCAGGCCACCGCACGACTCGACAAGCTCAACAGCTCCAGCGGCGGCGAGCCTGTGGCTGCCCTGCGCAAGGAGTTGCAGAATACCATGCAGAACTATTTCGGTGTGTTCCGTAACGGCGAGTTCATGCAAAAAGGAATAGATCAACTGGCCCAATTGCGCGGGCGCATCGAGAGTGCACGGCTGGACGACAAGAGTAACGCCTACAACACCGCGAGAATCGAGGCGCTTGAACTGCAGAACCTGTTGGAAGTAGCAGAGGCGACTGCCATAACAGCAGAAGGACGCAAGGAAAGTCGGGGAGCGCATGCGCGCGAGGATTTTGATTCCCGCGATGATGAGAACTGGCTGTGTCACTCGCTGTATTTCCCCGTTGACAAGCGGGTGGCCAAGCGCGCGGTGAATTTTGAGCCGAAAACGGTCGAAACTTTCCAGCCGAAAGCGCGTACGTATTAAGGGGCACTGACTATGTTGCAAGTAAGTATCTACCGCTATAACCCCGAGACCGATGCCGAGCCGCATATGCAGGACGTGCAGGTGGACACCGGCGGTAAGGACCTCATGGTGCTGGACGTAATGGAGCTCATCAAGGCCCAGGACACATCGGTGGCTTATCGCCGCTCCTGCCGGGAGGGCGTGTGCGGATCCGATGGGGTCAATATGAACGGCAAGAACGGTCTCGCCTGCATCACGCCCCTGTCGGAGACCGTGCGCAACAACAAACTGGTGTTGCGCCCGCTCCCAGGCCTCCCTGTAATCCGCGACCTGGTGGTGGACATGAGCATGTTTTATGCCCAGTACGAGAAAGTACAGCCCTACCTGCAGAATGACTCACCTGCGCCGGCTATCGAGCGCTTGCAGTCACCGGAAGACCGGGCCAAGCTCGACGGCCTGTATGAGTGTATTCTCTGCGCCTGCTGTTCCACGGCCTGTCCTTCTTTCTGGTGGAATCCTGACCGCTTTATCGGGCCCGCCGGATTGTTGCAAGCGTATCGCTTTCTGGCGGACTCACGTGACACGGCTACCGAAGAACGCCTGGATCGGTTGGATGATCCCTTCAGCGTTTTTCGCTGTCACGGCATTCAGAACTGTGTCAACGTGTGCCCCAAGGGACTTAACCCCACCCGGGCGATTGGCCATATCCGCAACATGCTCTTATCACGCGCGACCTGACTTTAGATTATTTTTGTAACATATTGAATATAAAGTATTAAATAGTGTTTTCGGGTGTTCAGTCCGGCTGTATGGCGTGGTTCCGGTAGCGAAACGCCTGGCCTGCGAGCGCTGCCTGACTCACCGTGCTTCCAAGCACCGGCCTCGTGTCTGGGGGAAGCGCAGGATTTGTCGATTGAGTCCCGGGAGGGGTCCTGATGCAACATAGCTCCATGGAATCGCTGTGGCAAAGCTCCCATATTGCTGGCGGCAATGCCACCTATGTGGAAAATTTGTACGAGACCTACCTGAAAGACCCCAACGCGGTACCGGAGCAGTGGCGCGATTATTTTGACAAGCTTCCTCTGGTGGCGTCCGACATAGTCCAGATCGAGGATGTACCCCACTCGGTGCTTCGCGAACGCTTCGCCCAGATCAGCAAAATGCGCGTGCGCACGGATGCGACCGTGCGGCACGACTCCCAGGCAACCGAATACGAACGTAAGCAGGTTCGTGTCGTGCAATTGATTTCCGCCTACCGCCAGCGCGGGCACCAGAAGGCACAACTGGACCCATTGGGTCTGGCCGAGCGCAAGCCAGTAGCCGACCTTGACCTGGGGTTCCACCAGCTTTCATCTGCCGATTTTGACACGGTCTTCCAGACGGGCACTCTTCATATCGGCAAGGCGGATGCCACCCTTGGTGAAATCTACAAGGCGCTCGAAAGTACCTATTGCAGCTCGATTGGCGCTGAGTTCATGCATATCGTCGATACCACCGAACGGCACTGGATCATGCAGCGGATGGAAGCGGTACGCGCAGCACCAGACTACGGGAAGGATGTCCGGCTGCACTTGCTGAACCAGCTGATCAATGCCGAGGGACTGGAAAAATCCCTGGCGTCCAAATATCCAGGAACCAAGCGTTTCGGGCTGGAGGGAGGAGAGAGCCTTATTCCCATGTTGTCGGAGATGGTGCAGCGCTGCGGATCTTATCGGACCAAGGAAATCGTTATGGGTATGGCGCACCGGGGCCGCCTCAATGTGTTGATCAATATTCTGGGAAAAAATCCCTCCGAGTTATTTGCTGAGTTCGAGGGCACGGCCCAGTATGAAAGCTCCGGCGACGTAAAATACCATCAGGGCTTTTCCTCCAATGTAATGACCGCAGGTGGAGAAGTGCATCTGGCCCTGTCTTTTAACCCATCTCATCTGGAGATTGTGGCTCCGGTGGTGGAGGGGTCTGTGCGCGCGCGGCAGGAGCGACGCCAGGATCAAAAGGGCGACCTGGTGGTGCCTATTGTGTTGCACGGTGATGCGGCGTTTGCCGGCCAGGGCGTGGTGATGGAGACGTTCCAGATGTCTCAGACCCGCGCCTATAAAACCGGTGGCACCATTCACATAGTGCTGAACAACCAGGTGGGCTTCACTACCAGTAAGCGAGAGGATGCCCGCTCAACCGAGTATTGCACTGATGTAGCGAAGATGGTGCAGGCACCAATATTTCATGTTAACGCGGATGACCCGGAGGCTGTACTTTTTGTCACACAGTTGGCTGTTGATTACCGTACTGAGTTCAAAAAAGACGTGGTAATAGACCTGATCTGTTATCGGCGTCGTGGCCACAACGAAGCGGATGAACCGACCGTGACACAACCGGTGATGTACAAAAAAATCGCCAAACATAAGACCACCCAGGAGCTGTATGCTGAAAAACTTGTCAGCGAAGGGCTGATTAGCGAGAGTGAGGTTCAGAATCTGGTAGATCGCTACAGGGCAGCGCTTGACCGCAATGCCCCATTGGTCAGCAGTCTGGTATCCGAGCCTAATAAATCCCTGTTTGTGGATTGGACACCGTATCTGGGGCACCACTGGACGCTGCAGTGTGATACGCGCATGGATCTGCACTCGCTGCAGGCACTGGCCCACACTACCAATATGCCTCCGGACAGTTTTCCATTGCAGCGTCAGGTAGCAAAAATTCTGGAGGACCGCCGCAAGATGGCGGCTGGTGCTATGCCACTAAATTGGGGTTTCGCCGAAAATCTGGCCTATGCATCCCTGTTGCACGCCGGGTTCCCCATTCGCCTGACCGGCCAGGATGTTGGACGAGGGACGTTCTCCCACCGGCATGCTGTGTTGCACAACCAGAAGGATGGCAGTGATTATATTCCCTTGCAGCATATCGCGGATGGACAGGCAAAATTTGGCATTTACGATTCCCTCTTGTCTGAGGAAGCGGTGTTGGCGTTCGAGTACGGTTATTCCACTACGATGCCTCAGGGGCTGGTCATCTGGGAGGCCCAGTTTGGCGATTTCGCCAACGGCGCTCAGGTGGTCATTGATCAATTCATCACCAGCGGCGAACATAAATGGTCACGCTTGTGCGGATTAACGATGCTGCTTCCTCACGGCTATGAAGGGCAGGGACCAGAGCATTCGTCCGCACGGCTCGAACGGTTCCTGCAGTTGTCTGCGGAGCACAACATCCAGGTCTGCGTACCCACAACCCCGGCCCAGATATTCCACTTACTCCGGCGTCAGGCCATCCGTCCCCTGCGTAAGCCATTAGTGGTGATGTCGCCCAAAAGTTTACTGCGCCATAAGGAAGCTACGTCTACTGTAGAGGAGCTTGCCGAGGGCCACTTTTACAATGTTCTGGATGAAACAGATGATCTGGACAAGTCAAAAGTGCAGCGCATCATTATTTGTAGTGGCAAGGTGTTTTACGACCTGCGTGCTGCGCGACGCGAACGCGGACTGGAGCATATCGCCATTCTGCGCCTGGAGCAGCTGTACCCCTTTCCCGAGGCTGAACTCGAGGAAATACTGACCCGCTCATACCCCAATATAGTCGACGCGGTATGGTGCCAGGAGTGTCCCATGAACCAGGGTGCCTGGTATGGTAGTCAGCACCATATAAGACGCGTGATCCAGCGTCACAAGGTGGATGTGTATCTGCGTTACGTGGGGCGCGACTCGTCCGCAGCTCCGGCTGCAGGCTATATGGCGCTGCATGTTGCGCAGATGCAAAAATTTATTGATGAAGCCCTTGGCGAAATGCCCTGGGGTAGTTAGGGATGACCAGATTTTTTAAGGAATTAAAATGGATATTGAAATAAAGGCACCTGCCTTTCCCGAATCCATCGCTGATGGTGAGGTGGCCGCCTGGCACAAGTCCGAGGGTGAGGCAGTAGCTCGTGATGAACTGATAGTCGAGATCGAAACTGACAAGGTTGTTTTAGAAGTGGTGGCGCCTGCAGATGGCGTCATTACCAGGATCCATGCCCGGCAAGGGGACACCGTACAAAGTGAACAATTGCTAGCCGTAATGGAGCAGGGTCCGGTGGCAGCTGCAACTTTGGCATCCAAGGCTGCTACGATAGCAACTGCTACGACAGTGAAAGACACCGCGACGGCTGAACTGATGGGGCCCGCCGCCCGGCAATTGGTTGAAAAGCACAAGCTGGATATCAGCGCAATCAAGGGTAGCGGAAAGGGCGGACGCATTAGCAAGGAAGATGTTCTCAACTATATGAATGCGCGTGATGTGTCGCCCACTACAGTCCCGATGCCGCTATCCGTCGGTACAGCCGTTGTCGAGAAAATGCCGGTTGGTCCATCCAGCGAGCGGGTGGAGAGACGTGTCCCCATGACACGCATGCGCGCCAAAATCGCTGAGCGACTGCTCAACGCAACGCACGAAACGGCCATGCTCAGCACCTTTAACGAAGTCAATATGGCGCCTGTGATGGCGCTGCGCAGCAAGTATAAGGACCAGTTTGAAAAGACACATAATGGCACTCGGCTTGGATTCATGGGATTTTTTGTCAAGGCTGCGTGTGAGGCCCTGAAGCGATTTCCCGCGGTAAACGCTTCCATTGACGGCAACGATGTCGTCTACCATGGCTATCAGGATATCGGCGTTGCGGTTTCTACTGAGGGAGGTCTCGTGGTTCCCGTATTGCGCGATGCAGACTTTATGAGCCTGGCAGATATTGAGGCGGCTATCAGGGACATGGGACTACGGGCCAAAGACAATAAATTGAGTATTGAGGATATGACCGGCGGTACCTTTACCGTGACCAATGGAGGTGTATTCGGCTCGCTGTTATCTACACCCATCCTCAATCCGCCGCAGACTGGTATTCTTGGTATGCACAAGATCCAGGACCGTCCCATGGCCGTTGATGGTCAGGTGGTGGTTTTACCCATGATGTATCTGGCGCTGACCTATGATCACCGCCTGATTGACGGAAAGACAGCGGTACAGTTTCTGGTGGCGATCAAAGATCTGATTGAGGATCCCGCCCGGATACTTTTGCAACTGTAGGCACATACAATGCTGGCAAAGCTACATGCTGCGCTACTGCAGCGCTTCTATTGTGAAGCAAACTTTATTTAGGAATGACGATGGCTGACAAATATGATGTAGTGGTAATTGGATCGGGTCCCGCCGGTTATGTTGCAGCGATCAAGGCCGCGCAACTCGGTTTCAAGACGGCCTGTGTAGAGCAGTGGCTGGATGACAAGGACAAGGTTCAGTTAGGTGGCACCTGCCTGAACGTCGGTTGTATTCCCTCCAAGGCACTCCTCGATAGCAGTTACAAATTTGCCGAGGCTCGGGACAGTTTGGCCGTTCATGGGATATCGGTAAAAGATGCCCAGATCAATGTGCCCGCCATGTTGGCTCGTAAGGACAAGATAATCCAGCAATTGACCGGCGGTATTGCCGGCCTGTTCAAACACAATGGTGTTACCGCCATTTCGGGCAAGGGCAAGGTATTGGTTGGAGCGAAAGTTGAAGTGACCGACCACAAAGGCACTATACAGTTGCTGGAGGCGGGGAATGTCATCATCGCCGCTGGTTCATTGCCCGTTAACATTCCCCCCGCACCCATAGACAACGAATACATTATCGACTCCACCGGCGCTCTTACACTGGCTGAAGTGCCCCGTCGATTGGGGGTCATTGGTGCCGGTGTTATTGGTCTGGAGTTGGGCAGTGTGTGGCGCCGTCTTGGGTCAGAGGTTGTGATGCTAGAGGCGTTAGACGAGTTCTTGCCGATGATTGACGTCCAGATCGCAAAAGAGGCGGGCAATATTTTCAGGAAGCAGGGACTGGATATTCGCCTCGGTGCCCGAGTAACCAGGGCGGTAGTCCACAATGGCAGTGTGCAAGTGACGTACTCAAGCGCCGACGGGGAACACTCGGAGTCCTTCGACAGGTTGATCGTGGCAGTGGGCCGCAGACCGAACTCCCAGGGTTTGTTTGCATCCGACAGCGGCGTAACGCTGGATGAGCGCGGCTTCATCTATGTCAACGATAATTGTGAAACTGAAGCACCCCATGTATATGCGGTAGGTGATATAGTGCGCGGCCCGATGTTGGCACACAAGGGCTCGGAGGAAGGTATCATGGTAGTCGAGCGGATTGCGGGTAAGCAGGCCCAGTTGAATTATGATTGTATCCCTTCTGTTATCTATACCCATCCGGAAATTGCGGCCGTGGGGAAAACGGAGCAGGAACTCAAAGCAGATGGCGTTGAATACAAGACCGGGGTGTTCCCGTTCGCAGCCAGTGGCAGGGCGCTGGCAGCCAATGATCCTGATGGGATGGTAAAACTGATTGTCGATGCGGAGACGGACCGCATTCTGGGCTGTCATGTTGTCGGTGCCTCGGCAGCCGATTTGGTCCAACAAGTGGTGATTGCCATGGAATTTGGATCTAGCGCTGAGGACCTCGCCTTGACGGTATTCAGTCATCCAACCTTGTCCGAGGCAGTGCACGAAGCAGCATTGGCGGTGGATGGTCATGCTATCCATATCGCCAATCGGAAAAAAAGATAGCAACATTCTTCCGCAGGCGTACAACAGAATAAATTGCCGACGCGTGTGGATATTCACGGGCTTATTTGGTGTTGCAGTAGATGCTAGATAGCCTTAATTAATGGCAGTCAGGAAATGACAACAGGATAGAACATGAACCTTCATGAGTATCAGGGCAAGCAGTTGTTTGCCGAATATGGTTTGCCGGTGTCCAAAGGATTTGCTGTGGATACCCCGGAGGAGGCAGCTGCCGCTGCTGACAAGATTGGCGGCGATATGTGGGTGGTCAAGGCCCAGGTACACGCGGGCGGA
>Ga0209254_10005624_pt1 | contig 11522 bp, 12 predicted proteins | sample FrelakmetDIP11DI_FD_187148 | JGI IMG/M metagenome (GOLD analysis project Ga0209254, IMG submission 187148) | Freshwater lake sediment microbial communities from the University of Notre Dame, USA, for methane emissions studies - DIP11 DI (SPAdes)... | ecosystem: Environmental > Aquatic >... | reverse complement strand
GTGCGCTTTCGCGGCAGTCTCGAAACCTGCTACCGGGCCAACCTCGAAAGCCGTATCGCGACCCGGGTGCTCTTGCGGATCGCCGACGCGCCCTACCGGAGCGAGCAGGACGTCTACGAGCTTGTCCGGTCGATCCGGTGGCGCGACTGGTTCGATGTCCGGCAAACGATTCGCGTCGAGACGACTGCGATTCGCTCGCCGCTGCGGAGCCTCGACTTCGCGACGCTGCGCGTCAAAGACGCGGTATGCGATCGATTCCGCCTCGATTGCGGCGCGCGACCGAACGTCGACACGCGCGCCCCCGACGTGCGCATCCATGCTTTCCTCGACGAGCGGACCGCAACGCTTTACATCGACACATCGGGTGAGCCGCTCTTCAAGCGCGGCATCCGCGGCCGCGCGGGCGAAGCACCGCTGAAGGAGAACCTCGCAGCGGGCATCATCCGCCTGACCGGCTGGGACGGCGCCGAGCCGTTTCTCGATCCCATGTGCGGTAGCGGCACGTTCCTGGCGGAAGCGGCGCAGCTCGCACTCGGGATCGCGCCCGGGAGCCGCCGCGATTTCGGCTTTGAGCGACTTCAGAACTTCGACGGCGGGCTCTGGCGGCGTATCCGCGAGACCGCCGAGACACGCGTGCACGTCCGCCGGCCTCTGCCGATTTTCGGCGCCGACAAGTCGGGCCATGCTGTGGCCGCGGCACGCGAATCGCTCGCCACCGCAGGGCTTGCCGACTTCGTCGAGCTCAAGCAATGCGACATCCTCGATCTCCCCGCACCTGCACGCTGGGGGGTCATGGTCGCGAACCCGCCCTATGGGGTGCGGCTCGACGAAAAGGAGGCGCTCGCCGCACTCTATCCGCGGCTCGGCAACGCGCTCAAGGCGAGGTTCGCCGGTTGGCGGTGCTACTTCTTCACCGCGGATTTCGACCTGGCGAAGGGAATCGGATTGAAGCCGTCGCGACGGACACCGCTCTTCAACGGACCGCTCGAGTGCCGGCTGTTCGAGTTCAAGATGGTATCGGGGCCGATGCGCGAGCGGCGGCAGGGCGGAGAGGGGTCTTGAAGCAAGGAAGTGTTCGCGGAAACGAAACGGCGGCCCGAAGACCGCCGTTGACAACGCTCGCGCCCGGCTTGCCGCCGGGCCGATCGATCGGTGCTCAGGCCGCCTTGAGGTTGGCCGCGGCGGGCTTGCCGCGCTCCACTTTCACCTCGAAGCTCACGCGCTGGCCCTCGGTGAGGGTGTCCATGCCGGAGCGCTCGACGGCGCTGATGTGTACGAAAACGTCCTTGGCGCCGTCATCGCGCTGGATGAAGCCGAAGCCCTTGGTCGTGTTGAACCATTTAACGGTGCCGGTGGTGGTTGACATGTCTGGCCTCCTCGCAACTTAAGTGCAACTAACTAAGTAAATTGACGTATGTACTCGGGCGCGCTGATGCGGCGCCGAACAACGCGATGGGTGGGATGTCTCGAGCGCTTGACCGCAGGACGCGGTTTCGCGCGGTCTCGAAAAGCAGGCCAGACCGTCGATTGTCGACGGGACGATACGCGACCGGAAGAAGCGTGTCAAACAACAACCGCCTCTGCGAGCCCGTGGAAAACGAGGGGGACCCCGCGGGCCCGTTGCCCGGCCGCGGGCGCGAGCGCCTCCACCGGGCCGCCTCCGACACCGTTACACGATATTGAGGTGGTCGATCCCCTTGGTGATGTCCCGGTTTTTCGACTCGGTCGAGTGCAGCTTGATCGAAAGCCGGAGGTCATTCACCGAGTCGGCGTTGCGGAGTGCGTCCTCGTAGGTGATCGCGCCCGAATCGTAGAGTTCGAAGAGGTGCTGGTCGAACGTCTGCATGCCGAGCTCGCGCGACTTCTTCATGATCTCTTTGATCTCGTGCACCTCGCCCTTGAAGATCAGATCGGCGATGAGCGGCGAGTTGAGCATGATCTCGATCGCCGCGACCCGGCCCTTCCCTTCCTTCTTGGGCACCAGGCGCTGCGAGATCATGCCCTTGAGGTTGAGCGAGAGGTCCATGAGGAGCTGCGGCCGGCGCTCCTCGGGGAAGAAGTTGATGACCCGGTCGATCGCCTGGTTCGCACTGTTCGCGTGCAGCGTCGCGAGACACAGGTGGCCGGTCTCGGCGAATGCGACCGCGTAGTCCATCGTCTCGCGGTCGCGAATCTCCCCCATCATGATGACGTCGGGCGCCTGCCGCAGGGTGTTCTTGAGCGCGGCTTCCCAGGATTCCGTATCGACACCCACCTCGCGTTGCGTGACGAGACAGTTCCGATGCGGATGAACGTACTCCACGGGGTCTTCGATGGTGATGATGTGGCCGTAGGTGTTCTCGTTCCGGTGACCGATCATCGCCGCGAGCGAGGTCGATTTCCCCGAACCGGTGGCGCCGACCATGATGACGAGCCCCCGCTTGGTCATGGCCACGTCCTTGAGGACCGGAGGCAGGCCGAGCTCCTCGAGCGTCGGGATCTTGGAGTTGATCGTCCGCAGCACCATGCCGACGTTGCCCTGCTGCACGAAGGCGCTGACGCGAAAGCGCCCGATCCCCGACGGGCTGATGGCGAAGTTGCACTCCTTGCTCGCCTCGAACTCGGCCGCCTGCTTGTCGTTCATGATCGAGCGCACCAGCTCCGCCGTGTGTGCGGGCGAAAGCGGCTGCTGCGAAACGGGCGTCATCCGCCCGTCCAGCTTGATCGCGGGCGGAAAGCCCACGGTGATGAACAGGTCCGAGGCCTTCTTGCTCACCATCAGGCGCAAGAGGTCGTTGATGAATCGTGTTGCCTGGTCGCGTTCCATGCTGCCCCTCCCGACGGGCCGTGGCGTGTTCGGGTGATTTGGCTGGTCGCCGGCTAGCCGGCGAAGAGGTCCTTGTTCGCCGCCTTCGACCGCGCCTCGGCGGCGGAAACGACGTTGCGCTTCACCAGCTCCTGCAGGCACTGGTCGAGGGTCTGCATGCCGACCTGCTGGCCGGTCTGGATCGCCGAGTACATCTGCGCGACCTTGTTCTCGCGGATAAGGTTCCGGATCGCCGGCGTGCCGATCATGATCTCGTGCGCAGCAACCCGGCCGTTGCCGTCCTTCGTCTTGAGCAGCGTCTGGGAGATCACGGCGCGGAGCGACTCGGAGAGCATCGCCCGCACCATCTCCTTCTCCGCGGCCGGGAAGACGTCGACGATCCGGTCGATGGTCTTCGCGGCGGAGCTCGTGTGGAGCGTGCCGAAGACCAGGTGGCCGGTCTCGGCGCCGGTGAGCGCGAGGCGGATCGTCTCCAGGTCGCGCATCTCGCCGACGAGGATGACGTCGGGGTCCTCCCGTAAAGCGGAGCGCAGCGCGTTGGCGAACGACAATGTGTGCGGTCCCACCTCGCGCTGGTTGATCAGGCACTTCTTCGATTCGTGCACGAACTCGATCGGGTCCTCGATGGTGAGGATGTGGCCGTATTCGTTCTCGTTGATGTGGTTGATCATGCCGGCGAGCGTGGTCGATTTGCCCGAGCCGGTGGGGCCGGTCACGAGCACGATGCCGCGCGGCGTCTCCGAGATGTCCTTGAAGATCTTGGGCGCGTTCAGATCCTCCAGCGAGAGCACCTTCGACGGAATGGTCCGCATGACGGCGGCGGCACCGCGGTTCTGGACGAACGCGTTGACGCGGAAGCGCGCGAGGCCGGGGATCGCGAACGAGAAGTCGCACTCGAGGTGTTCCTCGTACTGCTTCCTCTGCGCGTCGTTCATGATGTCGTAGATCATGCCGTGCACGTCCTTGTGCTCCATCGGCGGCAGGTTGATGCGCCGAACGTCGCCGTGCACGCGGATCATCGGGGGCAGGCCCGAGGACAGGTGGAGGTCGGACGCCTTGTTCTTGACGACGAAGGCGAGGAGTTCCGAGATATCCATTTACAATAGGCCTGTGAGGTCAATGGCGGGAGTGCGAAAAGCGCTTTTTCGTGAGCGGCTTGCGCCCTGAAATTCACGCGGATTATGGGCACGATCGAAAACCGCCTGCAAGCCGTAAAGTTCCGCATCGAGCAAGCGGCGCGGCGCGCCGGACGCGATCCTCGTGACATAGTTCTCGTGGCCATCTCCAAGAGCTTCCCCACCGACGACATCCGCGCTGCGCACGCCGTCGGTCAGCGCCATTTCGGCGAGAGCTACGCGCAGGAAGCGATCGCCAAGATGGACATGCTCGCCGACCTGGATCTCGTCTGGCATTTCGTCGGGCCGCTGCAGTCGAACAAGACCCGGTCGATCGCGGAACGCTTCGCTTGGGTTCATTCGGTCGATCGGTTGAAGATCGCCGAGCGGCTCTCGGCACAGCGCCCCGAGTCGCTGCCCCCGCTCGCGGTCTGCGTGCAGGTGAACGTCTCGGGCGAGACGACCAAGCGCGGTGCTCCGCCGGACGAGGTGGTGTCCCTCGCCCATTCGGTGGCGAGGTTGCCACGCCTTTCGCTGCGGGGCCTGATGGCGATCCCAGAGCCCACTGCCGACATCGAGCTGCAGAAAGCGCGCTTCGCTTCGCTCGCCTCAATGAACGCGAGGCTCCGCGCCGACGGGCTCGACCTCGATACGCTCTCGATGGGGATGTCGGACGATCTGGAAGCGGCAATCGAGGCCGGTTCGACACTCGTGCGGGTCGGGACGGCGATCTTTGGTGCACGGCCACAGTCAGCGACGGACGTCTCGGATGAACGCGGATCGCCTTCGCTATCGTGAAGCCGGACGGGACGGTCCGGACCGCAGGTCGAGCGAGCCGCACGGCGGTGCGCTGAGGGTCGGTCGCGTGCATCCGCAACCTCCCTGTGCGCCGTGATGCCGGACTTTCCCATGCAGATCACGTTCATCGGCGGCGGCAACATGGCCGGCGCACTCATCGGCGGGCTGCTTGCAAAGGGCGTGCCGGCCGACGCCATCCAGGTCGTCGAGGTCCTGCACGAGACTCGCTCCCGGCTCGCCGAAACTTTCGGGATAGGCTGTTTCGAGCGCGCGGGCGACGCAACGTCGCTCGGGGATCTTGTCGTGCTTGCGGTGAAGCCGCAACAAATGCGCGCGGTCGCTCGGGACCTCGGGCGCCATGTCGGTTCGGCCCTTGTGCTTTCGATCGCCGCCGGAATCCGCCTCGCCGACCTGGAGCGATGGCTGGGCGGCAGCCCCGTGCTCGCGCGCTGCATGCCGAACACGCCGGCGCTCATCGGTGTCGGCGCGACCGCCGCCTACGCGCAGCCGCGGGCAAACGCTTCGCAGCGCGCCGCCATCCAGTCAGTACTCGAAGCGGTCGGCGCGATGGTCTGGGTGGAAGAGGAAGCGCTGCTCGACCCCGTGACCGCGCTCTCGGGAAGCGGTCCCGCGTATTTCTTCTACTTCATCGAGGCGCTCGAGCAGGCGGGCCGGGAGATGGGATTGCCTGCCGAGACCGCCCGGGTGCTTGCGGTGGCCACTGCTCGCGGCGCCGGCGAGCTGGCGGCGCGCTCCAGCGAGGCGCCCACCGTGCTCCGCGAGCGTGTCACGTCGAAAGGTGGCACCACCGAGCGCGCACTCGCGTCGATGAGCGCGGCCGGCGTGAAAGATGCGATCGTGCGCGCGGTACACGCTGCCAACAGCCGGGCCCATGAGCTGGGCGACGAGTTCGGGCGCGACTAACATTGGTGGCCTGTAGACATCGATTCGTGAGCGAAGGACGCCCGATTGAGCGTGCGGGGCAAGGCGCGAAGCGCGGCGAGTGCCTGAGCTGCTGCGAGCGATCGCAACGCCGCCCCGCGCGGCACGCGTGTGGCAGCACGTGCAATTCGGCTGTTAGAGGCCCCCGAGCCCCAAACTGAGGACGATCATGTTCGGCGAAATCGCGCAGCTCCTCATCCGGACGGTGTTTGGATTGCTGGTATTCGGCTTCTTGCTCCGGTTCTGGATGCAGGCCGTTCGCGCGCCCTTTCGGAACCCCATCGGACAGTTCGTGATCTCGCTCACCGATTGGGCGGTCTTGCCGGCACGCAAGATCGTGCCCGGCTATCGCGGCCACGACCTTGCGACGCTCGTCCTCGCCTGGGTGGCCGAAGGCCTGATGCTGACGCTGCTCTACGTCACCGCAGGACGCGGCTGGCCGATGGGCGGGCCCTTCCTGCAAGCGATTCTCAGCCTGATCCGGGACGGCCTCCAGCTCCTCATTTTCGTCACACTCATCCAGGTCGTGATGAGTTGGATCGCCCCCTACAACGCGCTCGCGCCGGTCTTCGAATCGCTGACCCGGCCGTTCTACGGCTTCTTTCGCCGCTTCATCCCGACCATCGGCAATATCGACCTTTCACCGCTGTTCGTGATCCTGGCCGCGCAGATCTTGATGATCGTACTCGACAACTTGCCTCGCATCGTGGCGCACGCCTTCTAGCTAGTGGCGACGTGGGCGACGCGGACGCGCGCGGGTTGGCTTCTCGCGGTACACGCACAACCGGGGGCAAAGCGCTCCGAGATCGCCGGGTTGCATGGCGAGGCACTCAAGGTCCGCATCGCCGCGCCCGCGATCGCGGGTCGCGCGAACGCAGCGCTCGAGGCGTTCCTTGCCGAGCGGCTCGGCATGCCGAAGTCGAAAGTGAAGGTAGTGAGGGGCGAGCTCGCGCGCGCGAAGCGCGTTGAAGTCTCCGATCCAGCGGCGCCCCTCGACCGGCTGCTCGACGAGCCCAGCTAGCTAGGCCCGCGCACTGCGAGGCCAAGGGAGCTTAGCGCGCCGGCCTTTCGTAGACGAGGTGCCCGGAGACCAGCGTGAAGTGCACCACGCCCGGCAACTCGTACCCGAGGAACGGCGTGTTCTTCCCCTGGCTCTTCAGCGTCTCGCGCGTCACGGTGACATGCGACGCCGGGTCAAACACGCACATGTCGGCAGGCTGACCCACGCCGAGGTGTCCGCAGTCGAGGCCGAGTACACGCGCCGGGTCGGCCGTCACTCGGGCAAGCGCTTCCTTCAGCGCCACCCGCGACTCGACCGCCCACTTGAGCGCGAGCGGAAGAAGGATCTCGAGGCCCGTCGCGCCGGGGTCGGACTCGGCGAAGGGGATCTGCTTCGCGTCCTCATCGAGCGGCGCATGGTCCGAACACGCTGCGTCCACCGTGCCGTCCGCAAGCCCGGCCCGCAGCGCGTCGCGATCGCGCAAGGCCCGCAACGGCGGCACGAGGTGGCAGTGCGAGTCGAACCAGCCGAGATCCATTTCGGACAGATGCAGGTGATGGACGCCGACATCGCAGGTGACGGGGAGCCGCTCGCGCTTCGCGGCCGCAATCAACGCGACGCCTTCGGCCGTCGAGAGCCTGCAGAAGTGGACCCGCGTGCCCGTCACGCGCACGAGCGCAAGTATGGTCGCGATCGCGATCGTCTCGGCAAACGGCGGAATCCCGGCGAGGCCGAGGCGCGAGGCCACCTCGCCATCGTGCGCAACGCCGTTCTTCCCGAGGAACGCATCCTGCGGCCGCAGCCACACCGAAAAGCCGAAGGTAGCCGCGTATTGCAACGCCCGCCACAGCACCTGCGTGTCGGCGATCGGCGCATCGGCCTGGCTGAACGCAACGCAGCCGGCTTCGGCGAGTTCGTCCATCTCCGCGAGCCGCTCGCCTTCCAGGCGCGCCGTGAGCGCACCGAGCGGCAAGACGTGTGCAAGGTTGAGCCCTCTCGCCCGGTGCTTGAGCATCGCAACCAGTCCCGGCTCATCGAGCGGCGGATCGGTGTCGGGCGGGCAGACGAGCGTCGTCACGCCGCCGGCGACCGCAGCGAGCATTTCCGACTCGAGCGTCGCCTTGTGCTCGAAGCCAGGCTCGCGCAGCCGTGCCGCAAGATCGACCAGGCCCGGCGCCACGACAAGCCCGCGGGCCTCGATCGTACGGTTGGCGTGGAAGCCGTCGGGCGGCGCGCCGACACCGACGACCTTGCCCGCGGCGACGAAGAGATCCCGCTCGGCGTCGATCCCGTGCTTCGGATCGACAAGGCGGCCACCCCGGATGTGGATCTTCACGGCGACACCCGCTCCGCCAAGACGCAAAGACGCCGAGAAGGACAGGAATCGCCCGGCTTCACCCCGGGGAAACGCTCGCAGTGGCCAAGGAGCGCTTGTCTCCGCAACAGGGAGTCCCGGCAGCTCATGCCGACGTTCCCGCAAGGATGGACATCACCGCCATCCGGACGGCGATGCCGAACGTGACCTGCGGCAGGATCACCGCCTGCTCGCCGTCGGCCACCGCGGAGTCGATCTCGACACCGCGATTCATCGGCCCCGGGTGCATGACGATCGCATCGGGCTTGGCGAACGCGAGCTTCTCGGGCGTCAGTCCATACGATTTGAAGTATTCGGCCGCGGAAGGGAGCAGTGGCCCGCGCATGCGCTCGCTCTGGAGGCGGAGCATCACGACCACGTCGGCGTCGCGCAAACCTTTCGCCATGTCGTGATGCACGCTCACGCCGAGCTTCTCGACCCCTGCCGGAAGCAGCGTTTGCGGCCCTATCACCCTGACGTCCGGGGTGCCCAGCGTCGTAAGTGCGTGGATGAGCGAGCGCGCGACCCGCGAGTGCAGGATGTCGCCGACGATCGCGACCGAAAGCCGGCCGAAATCCCGCTTGTAGTGGCGGATCGTGTAGGCGTCGAGCAGCCCCTGCGTCGGATGCGCGTGGCGGCCGTCCCCAGCGTTCACCACGTGCACGTGAGGCTTCATGTGCCGGGCGATCAGAAACGGCGCGCCACTCGAGGCGTGACGGACGACGAACATATCGGCATGCATCGCCGCAAGGTTGTCGACCGTATCGAGCAGGGTCTCGCCCTTGGTCTGCGAGGAGGTCGAGATCGCGAGGTTCACGACATCGGCGGAGAGCCGCTTCGCGGCGATCTCGAAGGTGGTTCGGGTGCGCGTGGAAGGCTCGAAGAAGAGATTGAAGACGCTCTTGCCGCGCAGGAGCGGCACCTTCTTCACCTCGCGCTCGGTGACGCCAAGGAAGGACTTCGCCGTGTCGAGAATGTGTACGAGGACCTCCCGCGGGAGGCCCTCGATGGTAAGCAAGTGCCGCAGCTCGCCTCGGGCGTTGAGCTGCGGGTTACGCATTTTTCTCCAGCTGGAGCGTCAGCACACCGCCGTCGCTGCGGGAGAGTGCGAGCATCGCGCTCTCGGGCACGGTCACGGACGCGCCCACGTACTGCGCGCAGATCGGCAACTCGCGCCCGCCCCGGTCGACGAGCACCACAAGCGAGATCGACGCCGGCCTGCCATAGTCGAAGATCTCGTTCATCGCCCCGCGCACGGTGCGGCCGGTGAAGAGCACGTCGTCCACGACCAGCACGTGCCGGCCCGAGACGTCGAAAGGGATATTGGAGGGCTTCACCTGGGGATGCAGGCCGGCCTTGGCGTAGTCGTCGCGGTAGAACGAGATGTCGATCGATCCCATCGGCTGCTCGATGCCGAGTTCCCGGTGCAGCCGCTCGGCGATCCAGACGCCGCCGGTGTAGATCCCAATAATCCCGGTGTCGCGCGAAATCTGCGGTCGAAGCTTGCGCACGAGCTCCGCGAGCAGTCCCTCGGCGTCAGGCAGTTCGATTGCGCTCATCCAGATACCCTTGCAGGATCAGTTGTGCCGCGACTGGGTGGACCAGTCCCTTGTGCTTGCGGCCGCCCCGACCGAGCGCGCGCAGGCTCGCCGCGGCGTCGGCGGAGGAAAGCCGCTCGTCGACGAGATCGACGGTTAGCCGGAAGCGTCTCTGGAGCTCGTGCGCAAACGCACGCGCCCTGCGCGTGAGCCCGTGGGCCTCGCCCTCGAGCGACAGCGGCAGCCCGACGACCAGTCGGTCCGGCTGCCACTCGGCGACCAAGCGCGCAATCGCGGCGAGGCGCGTCTCCGAGGTGCGCGCCTCGATGGTCCCGAGCGGATGGGCCATGCCGGCCCCGGTGTCGCCGACCGCGACGCCGGTGTAGCGCTCGCCGTAGTCGAAGCCGATCACGGTGGTTCCGCGAGGCACGGCCAGCGAGCGAGGCGCAGCGCCGGGCGCAGCCATGCCTTCAGTACTCGTCCCTTCTTGCACGTTGCGATTCAGGCGTGCCCCGCCTCGTCCTGCAGCGTGGCGAAATTGATACCGAGGCGCTCCATCGCTGCGCTGAGCCGGTGCTCGGGAGGCACCTCGAAAAGGATCGCTTTGTCGGCCTCGACCGTAAGCCAGGCGTTCTGCGCAATCTCCTGCTCGAGTTGGCCTGCCGCCCAGCCGGCATACCCGAGCGTCACGAGAATGCTCTCCGGGCCGGTGCCGCCCGATACGGCCTCCAGGATATCCCTCGAGGTGGTGAGGCCGATATGATCGCGCACGGCAAGCGTCGAACCCCAGGTGCCGATGGGCGTGTGCAGCACGAATCCGCGGTCGGTCTGGACCGGTCCGCCGAAATAGACGGGTTCTGTCGCGAGCGCCGGCGTGAGCAGCTTCAGGTCGAGCCGCTCGAACAGCCCCTGGAGCGTCATCTCGATCGGACGGTTCACCACCAAACCGAGCGCGCCCTGGTCGTTGTGCTCGCAGACGAAAGTGAGCGTCTTCGCGAAATAGGGATCGACCATGTTGGGCATGGCGATCAGGAAGTGATGGGTGAGATCGACGCTCGTCACGCACCGCATTTTACACTTCGCCTGCGCCGCAGTCCGCGCAAACCTCGGGCGTTACGGTCATGCCACTGCAATACGACGACGCGCTGGTCTGGTTCCGCCGCGACCTGCGCGTGGACGACCACGCGGCGCTCTACCATGCGTTGAAGCGCGCGCGCCGCGTCCACTGCGCGTTCTGCTACGACACCGAGATCCTCGACCGGCTGCCCGCGCGCGCCGATCGCCGGGTGGAGTTCATCTGGCACGCGCTGGCCGAGCTCGACGCCGCGCTGGCGCGGCACGGCGGCCACCTTCGGGTCGTGCACGGCCGGGCGCGCGACGAGATTCCTGCGCTGGCGCGCGCGCTCCGCGCCGGCGCGGTGTTTTCGAACCGCGACTACGAGCCGGCAGCGATCGACCGCGACGCCGCGGTCGAGCACGCGCTCGCCATCGACGCGATCGCTTTCCAGGCTCACAAGGACCAGGTCATCTTCGAGCGCGACGAGATCATGACCCAGGCCGGCATGCCGTTCTCCGTGTACACGCCCTACAAGAACGCGTGGCTGAAGAAGGTGACACCATTTTCCCTTTCGAGTTATCCGGTGGAGCGATACCTGGGCGCCCTCGCAAAGGAGCCGCGGCGCGCGCCGCTCCCTTCGCTTGCCGACATCGGCTTCGAGCCGACCAACCTCCTTGAGCTCGGCATCCCGGTCGGGGCGTCCGGCGCCTCCGCCCTGTTCGGTGACTTCGCCGCGCGCATCAGTGCATACCGCGCGCGGCGCGACTATCCTGCGGTCAGGGGTTCATCTTACCTTTCGGTCCATCTGCGCTTCGGGACCATCTCGATCCGACGACTCGCCGCGAAAGCCTACGCCCTCGGGGATGAAGGCGCCCAGACGTGGCTCTCTGAGCTCATCTGGCGCGACTCCTA
>Ga0209254_10005623_pt1 | contig 11522 bp, 11 predicted proteins | sample FrelakmetDIP11DI_FD_187148 | JGI IMG/M metagenome (GOLD analysis project Ga0209254, IMG submission 187148) | Freshwater lake sediment microbial communities from the University of Notre Dame, USA, for methane emissions studies - DIP11 DI (SPAdes)... | ecosystem: Environmental > Aquatic >... | reverse complement strand
CTTCAACATGACCGGGTACCGGTTGGGGTACGCCGTCGGGGACGCGAACCTCATCTCCGGGCTCAAGCGCGTCAAGTCCCAGATCGACTCCGGCGCACCCAAGTTCGTGCAGAAGGCGGCCGCCTTCGCCCTGGACCACTACAAGGGCAGGGAGAAGCCGAAGATGGTCCGCGACAATATCAGGATCTTCGAGGAACGGCGCGACATCATGGTCAAGGGGCTGAGGGAGCTGGGCTTCGACATCACCTTGCCCAAGGGCACCTTCTACCTCTGGTTCCGCGTGGACGGCAGCTCGATGGGCTTCGCCGACCGCATGCTGAACGAGGCGGGGGTGGTGATCACGCCGGGCATCGGCTTCGGCCCGAACGGCGAGGGGTTCGTGCGCATGGCCCTGACCCAGGACTCGAAGCGCATCGTCGAGGCGCTGGAGCGCATGGGCAAGGTCCTTGAGGCCTGAGCAATCGGGTCCAATGGTCCGTGGTTCATTCCACGCCCTATTCCGCTCTGCTCACTTCGGGGGGCACTTCCGGTTCTTCGCCGCTTTGAGCGCCTCCACCACAGGCAGCGGCTTGCCCAATAGATAGGTCTCGAGCGCCCCTCCGCCCGTGCTCACATAGGAGAACTTGTGGAACAGCCCGAACTTCTCCGCCGCGGACGCGGTGTGCCCTCCGCCTATGACCGTGAAGGCCTTGGAATGCGTGGCGGCAAGCATCAGGTCCTTGGTGCCCAGGGTGAACGGTTCCTTCTCGATCATGCCCGCTGGCCCGCTCATGAAGACCGTTCCCGCTCCAGCAATGATCCGCGAGAACTTCTCGATGCTCCCCCTGCCGATGTCCAGCACCGGATGGTCCTGGGGCAGATCGCCTACCAAGATGTCGCGTCGACGGCAGTCGACCTCGATGGCCACGTCGAAAGGCAATATCACCTTCTCCCCCTTCTCCAGTAGCAGCTTCTTCGCCGCCTCCAGGTCCTCAGGGGTCATCTCCTTGGCGAGGAGCTCCTCGCTGGGGGCCCCTAGCTTCACGCCCCTGGCCTTGAGGAAGGCGTTCCCGGTCACGCCCACGATTATCACCCAGTCGGCGATCTTCTTGCCCAGGACCCGGTCCACCACCTTCACCGACTCGCCGAACTTGGCGCCCCCGAGGATGAAGACGCTCGGCCTGGCCGGGCTGCTGAACACCTGCCCTAGCGCCTTTAGCTCCTTCTCCATCAGGCGACCGGCGGCGGAAGGGAGGACGGCCTGGAAGCCGACCAACGAGCACTGGGAACGGTGCGAGGCGCCGAAAGCGTCGTTGACGTAGATGTCGAACAGGGGGGAGAGGGTGGTCACGAGCTCCATCTTGGCGTGCTCCTCCATGGTCTTCTTGTCCTGCTCGTAGGGGAGGGCGCGCACGTTCTTGAGGACGATAACCTCGCCCGATGAGATGGAGCGGATGGCGTCCAACGCTGCCTTCCCCAACAGGTCGTCCACGTACTTGACGTCCTTCCCCAGGAGCCCTGAGAGCACCTTGGTGTGGCGGTCCAAAGGAATGAAGTCCCAGTCCCCGGGGCGGCCTTGGTGCGCCAGGATGGCCACCCTGGCTCCCTTTTGCAGCAGCTCCTTCAGGGTGGGCATGATCTGCAGGATGCGATTGTCGTCCTCGATCTCCAGGGAGCCCTGGTGCAGAGGGCAGTTGATGTCCACGCGCAGAAGAACGGTCTTGCCCCTGAGATCGAAGTCGTCCAGAGTGTTGAACTCGAGCATGTTTCTTCCTCCACTCATTAAGTCATTCGCCCCTGGCCAATATTAGCTTTTCTTCGATGTCACCAGTCCATGCGATCGCTCGCGGATGACCAGCGATCATCTACTTGTTAATGCCCATGGCCCTGTCGGTCTTGCGGATGGAGCGCAGCGGGTCGTTCTCCAGCTTCATCATGGAGCGGATGCAGTCCACTATCTCGGGGACGATATCGCTCTCCTGATGGATGGCTTGATAGTAATAGAGGGTGTGCCCCTCCACCTTGACCCCATCCTGCCAGACGATGATCTCCATGAAGTCGCCTCTCGGGCGCCCCAGGTCCCTGGCCAGCTCCATGACCTGCGCCGAGGACTTGATTCCGTGCTTACCGCTGACGAATCGGATCCTCGGCACATTGTCCCAGACGCTTAGCACCTCGTTCTCCGTGGCCTTCTTCTTCAGGTCACAGGTGACGCAATGAACGTGCATCATGGTGGTGGGCGTGACCACGGCCATGGTCCTGATGTTAAGCCAGGGCATGATGGTCTGGACGTCCGGGCCGTGATGGGTCGGCAGCTTGAGGGAGGGCTCGATGGCGTTGAGGGAGAACCCCTTCTTGTCGCCCGGGTCCGCGCCGCGGCGGACTAGGGCTGCGAAGCATTTCTCGATCCCGAACACCCGGTCGATGGGGTAGAGGGTGCGCACCAATCCAGTGGTATTGCAGCTCACCACGCGCACGAACTGCGCTCCCCAGGCCTCATGGAAGTTGGCCATGGCATTGAAGCTGATCCCGGCCACGCCGTGGTCCTCGCCCCCCTGAAAAATCGCCTTTACTCCCGCCTTCTCATACACGGCCTTGTATACCTTTCCCACGCCTCCTGGTGTGGCGTCGACCACGATGTCGCACTTGGGGAGGAGGTCCTCAAGCGTGCCAGCGACCTTGATTTCCTCCTTCTCGAACTCCGCCACGTTCTCCTTGGACGCGGCGTAAAGAGGCAATCCTTCCTTCATGGCCAGGCGAGCTTCGTAGGACGGTTTGGTCTTGGTGACCCCCACCACCTCCATGTCGTCCATGTGCTGGATGGCGAAAGCAGCCCTCTTGCCGATGGTGCCATAACCGTTGATGCCTACCTTGACCTTGGTCATCCGATCCCTTTCCTCGCTTGTTAATACGAGTGGATGGATATGTCCCTTACGGTATTTCCAAAAGGAAATTAGCTCGAGACCCGCTCGGCCAGTGCCCATTAAATTGAGACGCTAGACTGTTATTTGTTGTCATGGTCCCCGAGATGTTGTGAGCTAGCGAGCGTGAATCGATAAATGAGATTTCCCAACGAAAAACAAGAAGGTAAGGGGTTTTTGATGGCTCGGCCTACTTCTTCTCAGAAGCCAACGAAGCCTTGGCCTTGCCCAAAATACGAGCTATGATGACGGTCATCACAACTGCGAGAATGGTGATGATTATGGCATAGATGAAGAACCCGATGCCCGCATCAGCGGTACCCAGGGCTTCGACGACCGCCCACCTTATCGCTTCATTCCAGGCCAGTGCAGCCAACAAACCGAAGGCCGCGGTCATGAGGGCAGCTATCGTTTCAAGTACCTGTATTTTCAATGGTGTTGCCATTTCCTTTCTCCTCCTTATTATCATCCCTGAAATGGGATAAGGCCAAATCTTAGACCATGATACTTAAGAGTTATCCTTTTTCGGGCGCGATGTATCGTTTGTACAAGGCGCCCATTCACCTGAACGGCAATCTTATCACAGTTTTCAATTTCTCAGGAGGCACCCGCCTTGGATCGCTCATGTAGATTTCGTGATGCCTTCCGCTCAGGACGCCCCCCTTGCCCTCGATGAAGGCCTTGACCTTGTTGATGTTCTCCGTCTCCGCGTCCCAAGGGCCGATGTGGGTTATCTGGGCGCTCCTCCCTTCTTCGAACGCCTCGAGCCTCACCTTGCTCAGGCTGGGATTGTCCTTCTTCCTTATCGCATCCTTCCTGGCCATTTCCATGGCCTCCTCCTCTGTAAAGGATGGTTGGAGTATCATCGCCTTCCAGCTCCAATCCTCCTTCTTACCCAGCACAAGACCGCCATCCTTGTCGTTCCACCACAGCCCCTCCAATGGGCCCACCTTGAAGTCCTTCGATGCGTCCTGTTTCTTGAAGGAGAATTTCAGGGTGTAGGAAAGGGTATAGAGCGCCTCCACCGCCTTCTGGAAATCTAGGCTGGTATTCGGGTTCCCCCGCCCCTCGACGCTCAAGAACTTCAGCTCAGGCACGACCAACTCGACGACCTTGCTCGTGGGCGGGAAATAGAGTTCCTTCAGGTCCTTCCTCCAGTCTGATGGCATCAATATCTCCGAGGTGGGTTTCGATTCCAGCAGATATAATGATTGCCCTGGGTTGACCGAAGGCACATCGGGCCTCGCTCATACCATATAAATAGCTCGTGCCCGTTCCTAGGCCGATGAGCGAGCTCTTGAGCGCTGGCCAGATGGGCTACTACGCTGGATGGTTCCTCAAGTCCAAGGTAGGCAGCAAGAAGCCTTTGGTCAACACCATGCTCATCAACTTCAACTGCAACCTCAGGTGCAAGCATTGCTCGATCTCAGGGAACGCCGAGAAGCTCCCCTCCCCTAGCCAGATAGGATGGGACGACGCCTTGCGGGAGATGCGCGACCTCTATGAGAAAGGCGCGCGCATACTGTTCTTCGAAGGGGGCGAGCCCACCCTCTGGAGGTCTGGGGATAAGAACCTCGGCGACCTCATCAGGGCGGGGCGCGATGTCGGCTACTTCGTCATCGGATACACCACCAACGGCACCACTCATTTCTTCGAGGAGAGCGACGTGATCTCGGTCAGCCTGGACGGCCCCAAAGAAATACATGACGGCATTCGCGAGCCTGGGGTGTTCGACAAACTAATGTCCAACCTGGAGGGCACTAGCCATCCCAACATCTTCGCCAATATGACGATCATGCAACAGAACAAGGGTGCAGTAAGGGCGACGGCGGAGATAGTCAAGAGCCACGGGCACATTCGCGGCCTGATGCTGAACTTCATCACCCCTCCCCCGCAGGAGATCGCGCTGAATTTGCAGGATAAGGGCAATGTGGTGGAAGAGGCGCTCCAGCTGAAGAAGGAAGGTTATCCCATCCTCAACACCACTAGAGCGCTCAAAGAGCTGCTCAAAGAAGACTATGGGGGGGAGTGCCCTCATTGGGTCTCGGCCTTCGTGCTTCCGGACTGCTCCCACTACCATGGATGCCCCATGGAGAACACCGCGGCGTGCAAGCAGTGCGGCTTCGACGCGGTGCGCGAGTATAGGCTGATCACAAAGGGAAACGTCAGCGCCATCAGAGAGATGTCCAAGCGATTCGCATACTCAAAATGATGATGACGATGACCGCGTGGACGATGGCCATTTTGAACACGTCCAGGACCGGGCGCATCACCCGGAGCCTGTCGCCCCTGTCCCTCAGCTTCCTCTGCGCCCTCACCGCCAGTGGCAGGGTGAGGAAGAGCGCCAGGAACCACGGGTCGTAGAAGCACAGGGCGGCGCAAAGGCAGTACATGGCCACCATCGCAGCCAGCATGATGTTGGCGGCCCCGTCCACGCCGAAGATGACCACCAGGTCCTTCTCCCCGGTGCGCTGGTGCGCCTCCAGCCCCGACATCTCGTCCACGATGCGCATGTTCATCGCATTCAGGCCGACCGTCAGAGCGATGAGCACGGGCGCCAGAAAGAGCGCCTGCGCGATCACGTAGTAGCTGAAGAAGGAGATGAGGGCGAAGGAGAGCATCACGTCCAGCTCGCCCAATCCCCTCGCCCCCAAGTTCAGGGGAGGGGCGGTGTAGAAGAAGGCCAGGAAGAAGGCGATCAAACCCAGGACGATGACCAGCCAGCCCCCGAAGAGGATGATGGGGATGGAAAGGGCGACGGCCATCAGCGCCAAGGAGGCGATAAGGACCAAGCCCGTCCTTTCGGTGATAAGGCCCCGGTCGAAGGAGTTCCCCTGCCAGAAGACTCTGTCGGTGAGGCTCTTGTTGGCCGGGTCGGACATGGCCGCGTCCATGACCTCGAACCTGGCCTTGTCCACGCCGCTGCGGTAATCGAAATAATCGTTGGAAAGGTTCACGAACATGGCCAGGACGAATACGTCCAGCGGGATGAGCAAGGCCATGAGCCACTCCTGCTCCAGCGTGAGGGCGAAAGCCACGCCGGTGATGGAGGCCAGGACGAAGGGCAGCGTGTAGGCTATCCTGAGCACGTTCCTGATTTTGTACCCGAGCGAGTGCCCATTCCTCATCATCGGCCCTCCTTGGCCGGGTTAGCACCACTATCCATTAAATGGTTCGCCCTCAGCCCAGGTAGCCGTTCTCCCTGTACCAGGCGACGGTTTCCTCGAGCCCTTGAGGGAGCGGGTGCTGCGGCTCGTAACCAAGTTCCCTCCTCGCCCTCTCGATGCTGTAGTTGCGGTCCACCTTGAAGGTGTCCATGGAGTTCACCCTCCAGATGAAATTTGGCTTGCGCCGCATCCAATTCACCAGCTGCACTGGCGCCACCATAACCTTGGCCAGCGCCACCGGGATATGGATGTGGGGAGGTTTCTTGCCGAATATCTTGGCCATGATCCCGTAGATCTCCTCGTAGCTGTACGCCCTGGAGTCGGTGATAATATATGTCTTGCCTTTAGCCTCTTCGAACTTCGCCAATGCCAGTAGGAAGCCTTGCACGACGTCGGAGACGTGAACGAACTGGAGCACTCTCTTGCCATCCCCGATGATGAGCTTCGAGGCCACGGACTTGGCGAAGGTGATGATGAACCAATATGAGACGTCGTCCAGGTTCCTGGGGCCGTAAATCCCTGAAGGCCGCAGGATCACATGCTCGACGCCTTTTACTTTTACATCTCTAACCAACCCCTCGGCCCTGAGCTTGGACCGCCCATACTCATAGTATGGATGGCACTCGGCGCCCTCGTCGGCGATGCCGTTTGGGGTGGGTCCCATGGCCTCGGTGCTGGAACAATAGACTATCCTCCCCACCTCGGCCCTTGCCATGGCGTCCAGCAGGTTCTGCGTCCCCTGAACGTTGATCTTATCGTACATCTCCTTCTTCCCACTGAAGGTGTAGTACGCGGCCAGGTGGACAACGGCGTCCACCCCCTTCATCGCCTCCTGCAATGACCCCACGTCATTCAGGTCGGCACGACGGACCTCGACCCCCAGCTGCTCCAAGAGCTTGGTGTCGCTCCCCTGGCGGGCCATGGCCACCGCTTCGTGCCCTTGGCCGATCAGCGCTTCGACCAAATGACCTCCGAGAAAGCCAGTAGCGCCGGTGACCAGTACTTTCAAAAAATGCCCTCCAAGGGGAGGGGGCGGTTCCGCTCGTAGACGGCGTAGGTGAAAAGGGACGCTAGAGCGATCCCATCGTAGGGCTCGACGGCCGAGCGCATGAACATGTCCTCGACAGGTACGATGCGATAGGCGCCGGTCGAAGCCAAGGCCCAGAGCGCCTCCTCCCTCTGGTCTAGGGGAACGGCCAGCCCGATGGTCTGTACCTTGTCGATGCCTTTGTACGCTGCCATTCCTGGCACGCGCTCCACGGTGGCGGCCGCCGCCTCGACGCTACCCACCACCACCAGCTCCAGGAAGCGACGGCGACCATGCACGTTGAAGGAGGGGAAGGAGGCGACCACCGAGTCCAGGTTGCTGGACCCCTTGGAGATCGCGAGGGTCCAGGGGTTCTGGGTGCTGTCGGATTGGAGCACCTTCGAGCCCTTGAGGACGAGGACCCTCCTAGCGCTGTTGGTGACAAAAAGCGCATCATCGGAGGGGTCGACGGGATAGCTGGAACCTATGGACTCGAGATGGCTCCGCACCATAGAGGCGAAGGCCAGCGCCTGCTCGTAGTTACCGATGTAAATGCCCATGGTGGGCGATGAGCAGAGCTGTTGCTCGTAGAGGACCATGTTGAGGGCCAGACCCCTAGCGACCTTCTCATCGTCACCAGTTGCGCCAACGATCGCCACCCCAGTGAGCGGCCCGTTGACGAAGAAGCGGGGATGGGCCGGGTTCTGCGCCAGCTTAGCGGCGACCGATCCCCTTCCAGGTTCCCCGCCCCAGAAGTTCACCACGCCGAATGGGGCCCTGGACAAGGCGGCGTCCAGGCCAGGCGAATCATGCCCGAAATAGCTGATGCAGAGGGATCTGGCCATGAGGTGAGCCGCGGGGGATTTGGCCGTCAGCTCCCTAAGCCCGGCGAAGACCTCCGCCACGGCGCGGAAGTTCGAGATAGAGGGCTTGAGCACGGTGAAGTTGCCTGTCACCAAGGAGATGGTGGTCGGGATCAAGGTGGGGATGACGGAGTTACCGGACGATATGATGAAGGAGGGGCCAGCTGGCATGTGCCTGAACGCCTCGCTCCCATCGATGCTGAGGAACCGTTCCAGCGACCTTTTACCTCCCACCAGGGAGGAGTCGAGGTTGCGCTGTATCTCCTCGCCGCTTAGGACCTTAGGTACCAGGGCGAACTCTAGGTCGATCAGCTTGGCGGGATAGCCTGTCGCTCGCCCAAGCTCCTCCTTGGCGCCCGCTAGCTCGCCAGCCTGGATGCGCTCACTCCAGACCTCGCCCAGCCAATCTATCACTTGGAGCCTTTCGTCCAGTGGCAGGTCGCACAGCTCGGCCTGGAGCGCCTTCCCTTCCTTCAGGAGCTGCATCAGGTTGGCCTCCGAGACCTCCCTGACCTTCTCATCGCCCAGGTCCCTCTCGACACTCTCGATACTCCCTCCGAAGTAAATGGGCTCGATCATGCTCCTCCTCCCCTCGTGCGCATCATCTCCTCCAGCGAACCTCCGCAAGCGCGCTGGAGCTCCCAACCTTCCTTGATGGTGAGCCTCCGTCGGAACATGAACTCCTTGCCGTAGAACCGGTCCGAAGCCTTGGAGGACATCATGTCCCCTGGATAGAAGCATTCCAACCAGGAGGTGGTGAAGGGATTGAAGACGCAGAGCAGGCCCTCCTTGCCCTCACCTTGCAAAGGCTTGAAGGTCCTCGGGTCGAGGAGGAAGACCTCCGACAGCGGATGTGGGACCTTCTCCATGACGCCGTAATGGTCGATGAGGGCGGTCAGGGTCTCGGTCATGCCCAGCACGTCCATGAAAGGCGCGGGCCTCGGCTCCCCTGTCTTGGTGGAGGCGGTGAAGTGCTTCCTCGAAAGGCTGACGATCTGATCGTAGGGCGGGAGGTCGACGAAGCCTTTGGTCCCACCGCCAGTGACGATGGCGCCTCCTTTACCGAGTTTCACGGGGGGTGATCCGGTGGCGAGCTTCTGGACGATGTACTTGGACCAGGTCAGCTCCTGATTGCGCTTGGCGAGCATGTACACGCCCGCCGGGGCGGTGAAGAAAAGCTTGGGCTCGGCTTTGCTCTTCAGGAAGTGCATGATCCGTTTCCGGTTCGGCTCCAGCTTCTGCCAGGGCTTGTCGCCTTCCATGCCCTCTTGCAGATCCATGCCGTAGATCAACTCGATGCCTTTGGACTCGAGCGCAAGCTCCACGAAGGCCACGAAGCTCAGCCGATGGCGCAGCTCGGGGGCGGCCATGAAGAGGGCCAGTCCCTTCCCCTGATCCAGGACGTCACCGTACACATATTCGAACAGGGATGCGTTGGCCTTCACCATGATGGCCAGGTCGAGCGGCGAGCGGTAGAGCTTGACCGGGGCCCGCCCGGTCGTCCCGGACGATTGGAAGCTCTCTCCCTCTGGCTCGACCTCGGGTATGAGGAAGGGGCTGTGGCCCTCACCCCGGAGCATGTCGGATGGCACCGCCAGCTTGGCCAGGTCCTCGATCTCCGCGAACTTGGGATCGATGTCAAGGCGGTCGAAGAGCTCTGAGTAGTAATTGCTGTGATGCTTGAAGAACAGCAGGCTCTCCCTGGTCATCTGCCTGCGTAGGTCGCGAAGCTGATCTGGTGATTGATGGAACAGACCATCGCTCTGGACCATCTCCCATACCTTTGCGGCGAATGGGTCCTGCAGAAGTCGGCTCCTCGATGCCTTCGCGAATATCTCCCCAACAGTCATAGTTTGATGACCGCATGGGAGTGGGGAATAATAACACTGAGCCGCAAGTGGCCTTTTTTATTTTGTTATCCTAATGTAATGAAAACGTTCATTAATCACTCCAGTCATGCCCCGTCACGCGGTGAGAAGTTTGGTGGATAGGGGTGTCCTGGTCCGTACCATTGAGAGCTCTGACCCAAGGGCTAGCATGAAAAGAACGGTCCTCCGGATTGAATGGATTGCCTTGATCATCGTCGCGATCGTTTTCTTTGGGGTCTTATTCTATATGGGAACGGACGGTGACGGGTCCTTGTATGTCATTCTGTTCGTTCTCCTGGGCGTCCTGATTTTGGACTCCATTACCATGTTGTTTATATCCCATCATTTTCGCGCCTATACCGAGCCCATCAACATCTACTCCAATGGGATCGAGGCCTATTCGAGTTTCATTAATAAGGTTAGGGGAGTGGACGGCTACCTTCAGAATTCCGAATTGATTGGCATTCAGCTCAAGGATGTTTCAGTCAATGCTCAGGGCGAGAGGGATTACGACCGTTCCATTACCTTGCAGTTGGCCAGTGGCAGGAACCGTTTGATCGGGATTCGAAGCAGGGAGATGGCCATGAATCTAGCCAAGACCATGAGCATAATGTGGGCGTTGCCCATCGAGGACTTCCCAGCCAGACCGAGAAGGAGCTGAGTGCCTCAAATCAATTTGGAGGGGTCGAAGCCCAGCTCAAGGGCGATGGGGGACTTGTACTCCATTACGCCCAGGCGCATGGCGGTGTGGAGGTATTCGCTCTTGGTGAACTTCGCGAAAGCCTCGCAGTATTGGCAGCCTTTCCCTCCTAAAAGAGACCTGAACTCGTTGAGACCGCGGACCATTCGTGGATAGTCCATCACCGCCACTTGAGAGCGGTGAATGGCGATCGCATCCAACTTATCCTCGATGACATCGCTGATATCCATGACCATGGTTGGCACTAATGTCTGCCAAACCTCGTAATTATAAATCGTGACGTCCTCATCATACTCCATCAGGGCGTAGGCTAGTATCTTGCTGGTGTTAAAATGGTCCGGGGGCCCATCTGCGAAATTGGGTACAAAAATGGCCGTGGGGTGGAAGTCCCGGAGGACGGCGTTGAGGCGATACACGTTCGAGGAGTCGCAGACCAGTCCCATATCCGGGTTCTTAAAGAACTGGATATCATCGCATCCCAAGAAGGCAAGTGATTCGGTTGCCTCTTTCCGACGTATCTCCGCAAGCTCCTTGGGCTCGACCTCTGTGTTCCCGTAGCGGCCATCGGTCATGAAGACCACCTTCACAGTTGCCCCGGCTTGGCGATGCTTCTTTATCGTGCCACCACAGCCGATGACATCGTCGTCCTGGTGGGGCGAGAGTATCAGGATGCGGGCTTCGGGGTCGATGGGCATGTGCGGTATGGTTGGGTAGACGTTACGACCGGTCTTGGGGTCTTGTTCTACGTCATAGACAGAGAGAACGAACTCCAGCACATCGGCCAAGGTGATATCCGACCTTGTTGGGGGGGCCATATGTGATCCAACTCAAGACTTCATGGCAGAGATGGGGTAATATACTTTTGTATAAATTAGAAAATAATATCCTATTTGTACAAATTTGTATCAATTCCAGGATTTTCTTCCATAAGAAATTGTCAGCCTTGGCTCGAATAATGTGGTCCTTAAGGGTTCGCGCATATGGATATGAGGAGGTG
>Ga0209254_10005622_pt1 | contig 11523 bp, 9 predicted proteins | sample FrelakmetDIP11DI_FD_187148 | JGI IMG/M metagenome (GOLD analysis project Ga0209254, IMG submission 187148) | Freshwater lake sediment microbial communities from the University of Notre Dame, USA, for methane emissions studies - DIP11 DI (SPAdes)... | ecosystem: Environmental > Aquatic >... | reverse complement strand
GGCTGAGGCCCGCCGCTGGCGTCACCCGTTGACCGCGAGCTTCGAGATGCGCTGCGGCGAGGCGATGCCGTAACCCTGCGCGTAGTCCACGCCGAGGTTGCGCAGCATGTTGATGATCTCGGCATTCTCGGCGAACTCGGCGATGGTGAGCTTGCCGGTGAGGTGGCCGATCTCGTTGATCGAGCGGACCATCTCCCGGTCGATCGGGTCGTGGAGGATCTCCTTCACGAAACTGCCGTCGATCTTGAGGAAGTCGACGGGGAAGTGCTTCAGGTAGCCGAATGACGACAGGCCGGTGCCGAAGTCGTCCAGCGCGAAGCGGCAGCCCAGCTCCTTCAGCGCCTGGATGAAGCGGTTGGCCTGGGCGAAGCTGGCGATCGCCGCCGTCTCGGTGATCTCGAAGCAGATCTTCGACGCGTCGATGCCGCTGCGGTGGAACTGGTCGATGACGAACGGCAGGAACTTGTCGTCGCCCAGGCTCTGGCCGGAGAGGTTGATCGAGCACATCGCGAGGCGCTCGCGCTCGTCGGCCTCCGACACCAGCCAGCGCAGCGCGTTCTCGATCACCCATCGGTCGATGGCGGGCGTCAGCCCGTAACGCTCGGCGGCGGCGATGAAGTTGTCCGGCGAGACGATCTTCCCCGCCTCGTCACGCATGCGCAGCAGCAGCTCGAAGTGCGCGCCGGGGTCGGGCTGCTGCAGCGGCTGGATGGTCATGCGATAGAGCTCGAAGCGCGACTCCTCGAGTGCATTGTTGATGCGCGCGGCCCACTGCATCTCGCGGCGGCGACGCATCAGGTCGATGTCGTTCTCCTGGAAGCTGTATACCCGGTTGCGGCCGGCTTCCTTCGCCGCGGCGCAGGCGCTGTCGGCGGCCGACAGCAATGCGGCGACATCGTCGGTGTCGCCCGTGATCGGCACCACGCCGACGCTGCAGCCGAGGCGGAACGTGCGCTCTTCCCAGACAAACTTGTAGTTGCGGATGGTCTCGCGCAACAGGTCGGCCATGCGCATGGCTTCTTCGAGTGAGCAGCTCTCGAGCAGCACGGCGAACTCGTCGCCGCCGAGGCGCGCCAGCGTATCGCGCCAGCGGATCTTGGTCTTGAGCAGCGCGCCCACCTGCCCGAGCAGCGCGTCGCCTGCGCTGTGACCGCAGGTGTCGTTGATGATCTTGAACTGGTCGACGTCGAGGTGGCAAAGGGCGTAGGCGGTCTCGCGCGCCCGCGCGCTGCGCAACGATCGCTCGAGTCGCGCCTCGAACTCGCGCCGGTTGACGAGGCCGGTGAGGATGTCGTGGCTCGCGTGGTAGGAGAGCTTGCGGTTCAGTTCGCGGCTCTCGCTCACGTCGTGGAACACGAGAACACCGCCCGACACCGCGCCCGAGCCGTCGCGGATCGGCGAGGCCGTGCTCTCGATGTACATCTCGTTGCCGTCGCGCTTGATGAGCAGAGTCGGGCGCACCGACTTGATCGCCCGGCTGCGGCGGATCGCCACGGACAGCGGGTTCTCCAGTGGCTCGCAGGTCTCTTCGTGGAAGCCGCGGAAGATGTCGTCGATGTTCTTTCCCTGGGCCTCCTCGAAGCGCCAGCCGGTGAGTTCCTCTGCGACAGGATTGAGGTACTCGATCGTGAGGTGCGCGTCGGTGGTGATCACGCCGTCGCCGATCGACTGCAGCGTGATCTGCGCGCTCTCCTTCTCCTTGAACAGCGCGTCCTCGTACAGCTTGCGCTCCGTGATGTCGAACTCGACACCGACCAGCCGTCGCAGCCGCCCGCTCGAGTCGACACGGGCCCGCGCGCGGCTCACCACCCAGCGCCATTCGCCGTTCGTGTGGCGCATGCGATGCACGCTCTCGAACATCGGGGTCTTGCCGGCGATGTGGTCGCGGATCGCGGCCTGCACTCTTGCGAGATCGTCGCGATGCACCAGCCGTCGCCAGTCGGGCGTGATGTTCGGATCGTGCTCGTCGTAGCCGAACATCTTGCGCCAGCGTGGCGAGAACCAGACCGTGTTGTTCTCGACGTCGAAGTCCCACATGCCGTCGTTCGCGCCAGGCAGCGAGAGCTCGTTGCGCTCCTCCAGGCGCCCCAGGTGGCGCCGCACGCGCAGCCGCTCGAGGCCGGTCGCGAAGCTCGAGCCCACGAGTTTCAGCAGCAGGTGCAGGTTCGCGTCCCAGCCCTCGCGCGGCTGTGCGGACAGCAGACCCATGAATCCGTGCACGCGCCCCTGGAGCGCGAAGCCGCAGATCAGCATCGAGCGGACGCCAAGCTCCGCGAAGCGCGCCGCATCGGCCGAAAGCTCGCGCCGCGGCGCAAGTGTGTCGCGGATCTCGACGATCCGCAGATGCTCGAGCCCCGAGGCGAGCACCGGCATTCGTTCGAGCGACTCGCCCTTCAGTACCTGGGGATCGAACGGCGCCAGCAGCGCCGTCGCACCGGCAACGCGCTCGATGGTCTGGTGTGCCGCGTCGAACAGCGCAATGCAGATTGCATCGACACCCGTGGCGTCACGTAATGCGTCGAGGTTGCGCTTGATGCAGCTGTCCGCGCCTTCGCTGGTCAGCGCCTGAAAATCCACCGAGACCTTGGTGACGAGGACATCCAGCCCGACCCCGGCAGGTTGGCCGCTCCCGAAGACGACCAGGGTCGACAGCAGGTCGGCGCTCTCAAGTTCCCTACCGCCCTCTGGCTGGGTGATGGCCATCGACTTCTTTGAAACCCCTTGCCGGTTGTCGTGAGTGTGTCAGTCCGCCGCACCCCGCAACGGAACCACCGCACACTTCCGTAACGCTTTCCGGCCAAGCGCTTGGCCCGCATTCTGTCACAGGAGTTCAGAAACTCAAGCTAACCCCCTGTATCCAAACGAGCATCCGGCGGCGAGTAGAGAATTGCCCGTGAGCGGTCGCCGCGCGCGACACAGGCAGCGTCGGGCGCGCCGGACACCAGCGTCCATTGCGCGCGGTTGGCCCGGCCGAGTTCCACTGCCGGCGCCGCACCGAAGCACGCGTCGCGCGCCTCGCTTTCGACGAGCAACGCCCTGCCCGGTCGCGCAGCCAGCCACGCGGCCGCGTCGGCTGCTTCGGTGGCGCGCTCCCGCCAGCGTGCATGGCCAAAATTCACGCTCGGGCGGCGCAGCTGCAGGAGATACTGCTCGCGGAAACCCACGAGACCGAGTTCTGTCACGTCGCGGCTGGCCTGCTCCACCCGTGACATGAATGCGCGCCCCGAGCGTATCGAGTCGATCCGCGGATTGATCAGGGTCCCGATGGTCACCAGCATCGCGACGAGCGCACCGGCGTAGGCCAGCCACCCATCGCGCGGGCGCAGCCACGCCACCGGAATCGCAGCCGCGACGGCCGCTACGACGAGCGGCAGCACGGGATGGATGCCGAAATCGCGCACGATGCGCTCGGCGGCACCGGCATCGAACGCAAAGTAGGCGGCTCCAAGCGCGGCCAGCGCTGCCAGCAGCACCGCCAGGCCGAAGGCGAGACGTCTCGGGCCGCGGGCCCGCAGCAGTTCGGGTAGCCACGGCGCTGCGGCCATCGCAAGCGCCGGCACTGCGGGCAGCACATACACGCCGCGCTTGCCCGAACTCGCGCTGAAGAACACGAGCACGAGCACCACCCAGGCGAGCAGCACCGCGACGAACGTGTCGCGACCGCGCAGCGCGGCCCGCCAGCGAGGCCACAGCCACGGCACGAGCGCGATGAGCGGCAGCCACAGCACCGGGATCACGCGGGTCAGGTAGTACCACGGCGGCTCGCGGTGGTGCCAGGCGCCTGCGTAACGCGACACCGTCTGCTCGAACAGGATCTCGTTGCGATATGCAAGCAGGTCCCCGCCTGCGGCGGTGGCGAGCATCATGGGCACGAACCACAGGCCGATGGCGAGCAGCATGGCCGCCGCTCCCGGCAGCCACAGGCTGCCGATGCCCGCGCCCGGAGAGGGCCAGCCACGCGGGGCCAGCATGGCGCACGGCAGCAGCACGAGCAGCGGCAGGAAGCCAACGCCCTTGGTGATCACGCCGAGCCCGGCTGCGGCCCATCCGGCGACGAACCAGCCTGGGGCCGGACCGAGCAGCAGGTGCCGCAGCAGACCATAGAGGCTCAGCGTCGAGAGGAAGCAAAGCACGCCGTCGATCTGCGCTTGCCTCGCCTGCCAGGTGAACTGGAAGGTCAGCAGCAGCACGAACGCGCCCGCCAGCGCAACCTCGCGCCCGCGGGCGCGGCGCAGCAGGTCGTACACCAGCAGTACCGTTCCAAGGCCCGCCACCAGCGAGGGCAGCAGGAAGCCGAGCCGCAGCGAACCGGTCAACGCCATGGCCGAGGCCAGCAGCCAGAAATAGAAGGGCGGCTTGTCCGCGTACAGGTCGCCGCCGATGCGCGGGATCAGCCAGTCGCCGCTCCTGAGCATGTCCTGCGCGATCAGCGCAAAGCGCGGCTCGTCGGCCGGCCACGGGTCGCGCAGTCCGAGGCCCGCGCCCATCAGCAGCAACGCGAGCGCGACGAGCCCGGCTACGTCCAGCAGCACGTCGCGAGAGGAGGCCCTCCCCGGCCGGAGCAGCCGCTCGAGCACGGAGGGTGCGCCGGCACCCGCGGCATCCACTCAGGATTCCTCGTCGATCGGAACCCGCGGCGAGGCACGGCGAATCAGCCACATCATTCCGAACAGATCCACGATCCCGACCCAGAGGCGGTTGTGGAGTCCGTACTTCGATCTCCCGCGGAGCCGCTCGCGGTGGTTCACCGGCACCGAGATCACGTCGCAGCCCTCGCGCTGGAACAGGGCCGGCATGAAGCGGTGCATGTGGTCGAAGCGCGGCATGTCCATGAACACGGCGCGGTCGAACACCTTGATGCCGCAGCCGGTGTCGGGCGTACCGTCGCGAAGCAGGCCGCCGCGCACGCCGTTTGCGACCCGCGACGAGAGGCGTCGCAGCCAGGTGTCCCGGCGCGTCGTACGATTTCCCATCACGAGCCTGAGGCGCGGCGAGGGCGGGTTGCGCGCCGCTTCCAGCAGCCTGGGAATGTCCGCCGGATCGTTCTGGCCGTCGCCGTCGAGCGTGGCGATCCACGGCGCGCGAGCTTCGCGCACGCCGGTCGCCACGGCGGCGCTCTGCCCCGAGCGCCGTGCGTGCCGCAGCAGCCGGATCTCGGGCATGCCCGAGCCACGCGCGGCACGCACGGCGGCGGCCGTATCGTCGGTGCTGCCGTCGTCCACGAAGATCGTCTCGTGACGATAGCGTCCCGCCAGCGCGTCGTGGATCTCCCGGGCCAGTGGCAGGACGTTGTCCTGCTCGTTGCAGACCGGCACCACGACGGAAACGTGGAGGTCGGCGCCGGCCACTCCGTTGCTTGAAGTTGTCAAGATGAGCGCTCGACTGCGGGGACGTTAGTATAGGTGCTGACGAGCACACGCACGCGCTGAAGAGGTTGCCACCCCGGCGCCGTCGCTCCGCACTCAAGGGACCCGAACGCTTGCACGACTCCCCCGGCCACCTGTCCTCAAGCACGACCGACGCGCGGCGTCTCGGCTGGGCGCTGCTCATCACGGCGGCGTTCATGGTGCTCGAGGTGGTGGGCGGCGTGCTGTCGGGTTCGCTCGCGCTGCTGGCAGATGGTGGCCACATGCTCACGGACACGGCATCGCTGGCGCTGGCGTGGCTTGCCGCGAGGTTCTCGCTTCGACCGGGCACCGCGCGACACGGTCATCGTGCGCAGCTGTGGGCCGCGTTCACCAACGCGCTCGCCCTGCTCTTCGTGGTGGCGTGGATTCTCTGGGAAGCGGCGCAGCGCCTGACCGAACCGCGCGTAATCGCCGCCGGACCGATGCTCGGCATCGCAGTCGCCGGGCTGATCGCCAATCTCGTGGTGCTGCGGGTACTCGGTCGCGGCCACGACGCGAACCTTAACGTCGCAGCCGCGCGACTGCACGTGCTCGGCGACCTGCTGGGCTCGGTCGCCGCATGCACGGCGGCGATCGTGATACTGACGAGCGGCTGGACTCCGATCGATCCGCTGCTGTCGGTGCTCGTCGCGCTGTTGATCCTGCGCAGCGCGGCGATGCTGCTCGCACAGTCCACACGTGCGCTGTTGACGCATTCGCCGTCGCCTGGGGAACTGGCTGCCAGGACGTCGAGCCCGTCCGCCTCCCGGATTGCAGAACGCACGCCCATCGGCCGCGACGAACGACGATGAGCGATCCTCCTGCGACACCCGAGGGGCCGCGCAACACGCTCTACCGCAAGGAGACCCGCGGACGTCGTCGACTGTCGCGCGGGAGGCTGCTGGTCTATCGCGTGGCTGTCGCCATCACCTGGTGGCTTGCACGGTTCTTCTGGTCGACGTGCCGCGTCCAGGCGCGGCCGGGGCTGGAGGCGGCACGCGCGGCGCTGCGCGAGTCGCACGCGGTCATACCCGTGTACTGGCATCAGCACCTGGCGTTCGGCGTGCGCGCGCTGTTCGAGCTCAAGGAGGACGGCCTGAAGCCCGGGTTCCTCATCAGCCCCTCCGTAGACGGCACCGCCCCCGCGATGCTGGTCGAAAAGCTCGGCGGACACGTCATCCGCGGCTCGTCCTCGCACACGGGAGCGCGCGCGCTGCGCGATTTCTACGAGACCATCGTCAGGCAGCAGATCTCACCGGCGATCACGCCGGATGGTCCGAAGGGACCGGCGCATGAATTCAAGCCCGGCGCGGTCATGCTCGCGCAGCTCAGCGGCAAGCCGATACTGCCCGTGAGCGTGGCCGCCTCGCCTGCGATCCGCTTCCGCACCTGGGACCGCTTCGAGCTGCCACTGCCCTTCAGTCGCGTCGTGATCGCCTATGGCGAGCCGGTCAGGATGCCGCGTGGCATCGATGCCTCGGCGCTGGAGCAGCGGTGCCGGGAGATGGCGGACCGCCTGCACGCGCTGCAGCTCGAGGCCCGCGCCGCGCTCGACGGCCGGCGCTGAATGCAGCGCGAATCGGCCGTCACACCGGCCACTCGATCTCCCGGACCTTAACGGCGGAAACCGGGTCCGCCGAGGCCAGGCAGGCCACGCATCCGTCGGCGAGGGTCACCGGGCGCAGGTGCAGCCGCGTCGCGCCGAATCGTGCGCCGCGAAGGTCGTCGTCGAGGCGTACCGCGCGCAGCTCGCGGAGCCCGGCACCCATCGCCTTCAGAGCAGCCTCGGTCGCGGTCCAGCACTCGATCTCACGCAGCGTCCGGCCACCGGAGCCGAGGTCCTCGACGTCGAGACCCAATTCGCCGCGCTCGCCTATCGCGACCGCCACCCGCGCCGCGGAGTGCGCGATGCTGAACGGTGGACCGCTCTCGAGCATCGGTTTTCCGCCCGCCGGCGCGCGCAGACTCCGAAGATCGGGGGGTTCCCCCCTGGTCCACCGCACGGCCTCGAGCAGCAACGCGATGCCGGCGAGGCTCGCGAGCCGGGCGTCTTCGTCGCGGCGCCCGATTGCAAGCCGATACGCATAGGGCAGGGCCTCGAGCAGCCTCGTCACGGCCTGCACGGATGCGATTCCGCTCAGGGCGGCGTGCAGCACCAGCACTTCGTTCATCACCCGCGATTCTCCGCCTCCGAAGCTCCGCGCCGCCAGAGCGCCACGTGACCGGCACCGGCCCTTCTGGGAGAATCATCCGTCCGCATGAGCCGCCCGCTGACCGCGGCCGTGATTCCGCCTCGAACCTGCGAGCCTCGTCGATGACCAAGTACCAGACGCTCACCGAGATGCTCGACCACCACAGCCGAGGCCAGCTCGCCATCGGCTACCTCGAGGGCGAGAACGCGGAAAAGACGCTGCCGCTGTCGCAGCTGCGGCGTCGCGCGCTCGGCATCCTGCATCACCTGCAGCGCCTGGGTGCGCAGCCGGGCGACCTGCTGATCCTGCACGTCGCGGGCAACGAGCCGTTCCTCGACGCCTACTGGGCCTGCATCTATGGCGGGATCGTGCCGGTGCCCGTGGCGGTCGGAATCAGCGACGAGCACAAGCACAAGCTGCTGCGCATTGCCCGCCAGCTCGGTGAACCTCTGCTCTACACCGAACGCAAGCTGCGCGACCGCCTCGCGGCGTTCGCTGCCGAGCAGGGAGAGTCCGGGCTGTGGGCCGCTGTCGAGAAGCGCGCGTTCCTCATCGACCAGCTGGACGACATTTCGCGTGAAGGCACGCCCGCGCGCCTCTCGCCGGACCAGACCGCTTTCGTCCAGTTCTCCTCCGGCTCGACCAGCGAGCCCAAGGGCGTGGTGCTCACCCACCGGAACCTGCTGACCAACATGGATGGCGTCGTGCAGGCAGCCGCAGTGAATGAGCAGGACACAACGCTGAGCTGGATGCCGCTCACGCACGACATGGGGCTGATCGGCTTTCATCTCATGGCCATGTACGGCGGCGCGCGATCGTACCTGATGCCGACCGACCTGTTCGTGCGTCGCGCGCTGCTGTGGGCGAAGTTTGCGAGTGAGAAGCGTGCGACGATCACCTGCTCGCCGAACTTCGGCTATCGCCATTTCCTGCGGGCGCTGGGCGACAGGAGACTCGAGGGAGTGGATCTCTCCCCGGTGAGGCTCGTGTTCAACGGTGCGGAACCGATCTCGGTCGACCTCGCCGACGAATTCCTCGAGCGCATGGCACCGTACGGGCTACGACGGGAATCGATGTTCCCCGTCTACGGGCTGGCGGAGGCTTCGCTCGCGGTCGCTTTTCCGCCGCCGGGCAGCGGCTCGCGCTACCTGACCGTCGACCGGCGCTCGCTCGGGGTCGGATCGGAAGCGAGGCACGTCGCGGCGGATGAGCCAGGCGCGGTCAAGCTGATGTGCGAGGGCAAGCCGATCGCCCATACCAGCGTGAAGCTCGTCGACGATGCCGGCGCCGAGGTGGCGCCGGACCGGGTTGGTCATGTACTGATCCGCGGCGATAACGTCACGCGCGGATATTTCCGCAATCCGGAGGCCACTGCCGCGGCGATCGACACGGAGGGCTGGTTGCGCACCGGCGACCTCGGGCTGTGGCACGACGGCGATCTCTACATCACCGGCCGGTCGAAGGAGATCATCTTCGTAAACGGCCAGAACTACTATCCGCATGACCTCGAGGCCGTGCTGCAGCGCGAGCCGGGTCTCGAACTCGGCAAGGTCGCCGTCGCCGGCGTGCGCAACCCGCACTCTCCCACCGATGACCTGGTGCTGTTCATCACGCACCGCGGCGAGATGTCCGGGTTCGTGCCGCTCGCGACGCGCGCCATCCACCTCATCAATGAGCACGCAGGCGTCGAGGTTGCACGGGTCGTCCCCGTAGCTCGCGTGCCGAAGACCACCAGCGGCAAGCTCCAGCGCACCGCCCTCGCGCAGGCCTATGAGGAAGGAGAGTTCGCTGCGGAGCTCGCGGCCTTCGATGCGGCCTGGTCCGCCTCCCACGGCCACGGGCGCGCGGCGGCGAGCCGGCTCGAGCAGCAGCTCAAGGCCATCGTGGACGACGCTCTGCCGGGCAAGCACGTGGACGTGGACGAGAACCTGTTCGAGGTCGGCGCCAGCTCGCTCACGCTGCTCCAGATCCACGAGAAGATCGACGAGCTGTATCCCGGCGTCGTGGAGCTCACGGACCTCTTCGATTTCCCGACCATCAGCCAGTTCGCGCAACACCTCGAGCGGAAGCTCGCCGCCGGTTGAGCTGACGTGATACTCAGTAGACGGAGCGCTTGAGCTTCCAGCGCTTGTGCGACCACCACCAGCCTGCAGGGTCGTCGCGGATCCAGTCCTCGAGCGCGCGCGCGTAGCGCTCCGTGAGTTCCCCGGGCGGCAGGCGCTCGCCCGATCCGTTCAGCGGTACGAACTCCAGCGCGTAGCGACCGCGGGCCAGTCGTTGCATGCGGGCCAGGAACGCCTGGCCGCGGAGCGCACGGCCCAGCAGCTCGGGCCCCATGTAGAACGCGCTGTCCTGCCCGAGAAAAGTCGTCCAGTGCTTGTCGGGACTGGTCGTTGGCGCCTGGTCGGCGATCAGTCCGATGCACGCCGCGTCGCGCCGGCGCGCGAGCTCCATCAGCACGGACTTCGCGGGAATCAGCCTGGACCCGAACCGCGAACGCAGGCTGCAGAACCATGCGTCCACGCGCGGGTTGCGGATCGGCTTGTAGAGGCCGACCAGTCGCTCGCCGAACTCGAGGGACAACCGCTGCATCCCCCACTCGCTGTTGCAGTGGTGGGCACCGATGACGATCGCCGGCCGCGACGGCGTGGCGGCCGCGAGCGCATCGGGATTGGCGACCAGCACGCGCGCGCGCATCGCCTCGGCATCGAGGCGCGGCGTGTAGAGCAGCTCGGCGAGGAACTCGCTCTGCCGGCGCACGAACTCGCGTTCCACCTCAAGGCGCCGGGCACGCGTCCAGTCCGGGAACGATCGCTCCAGATTGCCGCGGATCACCTCGCGTCGCAGCCCCAGGACTCTGAACGCGAGCCAGGCCGCCGCAGATGCGAGCGCGTACATGACACGCAGCGGGAACGGGTCCCTGGCTTCAGTTGCTGGCTGGTGCATCCGGCGGCTTCGCTCGTTTCCAGCGGTTGTACGCCCAGAAATAATGCGCGGGATGCTGGCGGATCTGCTGCTCGAGCGCGCGCACGTAGGCCGTGAGGACCTGCTCCGCATCGAGCCGCGCCTCGGGCGCCGCCAGAGGGCGGAACCGCACCACATAGCGACCACGGTCCATCGGACTCATGTCAGCGAAGACCGGCTCGAAACGCAGCTTCTCGCCGATCCAGCCGGGTCCCTGGAAGAACGAAGTGTCCCGGCCGAAGAACGGCAGCCACACCTGCTTCTCGCTCTTCGCCGAAGGCGACTGGTCGGCCAGCATCGCGATCAGCCGTACCTGGCGGCGCCGCGACACGAGGTACGGGCCGAGCTCCTTCGCGGGCACCATGATGGCGCCGAAGCGCTTACGCGTCCCGAGCAGCCAGCGATCCGGGCCGTCACGCGACAGCGGCTTGTACGGCGCGACGACCTGCTCGCCGAATCGGCGCGAGATCTCGAGGTGCAGCCACTCCCAGTTGCATTGATGACCCGCGACCATCAGCACGCGCCGTCCGCCGGCCAGCGCCTCGCGCACCACGTCGTCGTTCTCGAAGCGCACCCGTTCCTCGAACTCCGTCGTCGTCATGCGGGCGCCGTACAGGAACTCGGCGACGATCCGCCCGAGGCCGGCATAGAACTCCCGCGCCTGGTTGCGCAGCTCGGCGGGGTCGCGACCGGGCTGGCAGAGCGCGAGCCCGTCCATCACCAGGGTCTTGCGCCAGCCGGCGACGCGCGCGAGCCACGCGAGCCCGCCGCACAGCACGTAGAGCACCGGCAGAGGCAACAGCGACAGAAGACGCAGCAGCACCATCCGTTCAGGCCTTCGGGCCAGCGCGGCAATCGGTGTCGGGTCTGGGGAGAGTGGTGCCGGAGGAGGGACTCGAACCCCCGACCCGCGCATTACGAATGCGCTGCTCTACCAGCTGAGCTACTCCGGCGGGAGGGGCGCGCAGTATACGGACTCG
>Ga0209254_10005621_pt1 | contig 11525 bp, 13 predicted proteins | sample FrelakmetDIP11DI_FD_187148 | JGI IMG/M metagenome (GOLD analysis project Ga0209254, IMG submission 187148) | Freshwater lake sediment microbial communities from the University of Notre Dame, USA, for methane emissions studies - DIP11 DI (SPAdes)... | ecosystem: Environmental > Aquatic >... | reverse complement strand
CGCCGAGCCCTCGCGGACCGACCGGGCCATGATGGAGAGGTGGGCGGGCCAATTCGATTCCTGGGACGTCTGCGACCAGGTCTGCGGGCATCTGTTCTCCAGGGCGGGGCCCGCCTATGAGGTCATCCCCGGATGGACCGCCCGCGAGGAGGAGTTCGTCAGGCGCGCTGGCTTCGTGATGATGGCAGCTTTGGCCGTACACGATAAGAAGGCCGGGGACGACGTTTTCCTCGGGTTCTTCCCCTTGATCGAGCGCGGAGCTTGCGATGGCCGCAATTACGTCAAGAAGGCGGTTAGCTGGGCCATTCGGCAGATGGGCAAGAGGGACCTTCGCTTGAGGCTGGAGTGCGTCGCGCTCGCCGAGCGCCTGAAGGCCCAAGGCACGACAAGCGCGAGATGGATCGCTGCCGACGCGATCAGGGAGCTCAATTCCCCCGCAGTTCTGGCGAGGCTCGAGGCCAAGCAATGCAGGCTTCGAGAGGGAGCGAAGGTGCCGGGGAGCGACAGGGCGACAAATGAATGAAAGAAAGCTCGCACGATGAATTCATATCGGGGTGTTCATCGACACTTTGCTAATTGATTGGCATATATTCGCTATTATGGCGATTGCACTTGGATTAACATCACGGGCACGGGTTGTTCGATGGCATCACTGCCGCGGTGCGATGGCCTTGAACGCTCTCCCCTGGTCCTGGCACATCATATGTACCGCATGCTTCCCGGTGAAGAGGCAGCCGAGGGCTCCCAGGGCGGGCACGGCCCAGGGACCGGCCATGTAAAAGCCCTTCAGTCCTGGCAAGGTTCTCGTGGGTCGAGCGGACAAGGCATCGGACGTGATGGACCAGCCGCTGGGCGCGCCCTCGCGGGTTTGGCCGGTCTTCCAGGTGGTGAAGGGGGTTGACACCTCGATCAGTTCCACGTCCATGGATATGCTCGGGTAGAGGCCCTCCATATGACTGACGACCTCCCCGCCTACCCTCACCTTCTCCTCCTCGTACATCCCGCGGTCAAGGGCGCGAAGCTTGTACCAGAACTGCCAATCGCTATCCAGTGTCACGACCATCAAGGCCTTGCCTGGCGGCGCGTAGCCGTCTTTGGAGGCGAAGCTCCTCACGGTCATTCTGAGATTGGGAGTGGTCCCCACGACGAGCGGCTTGTCCAGCAGGATGGTCTGCAAGGGCACCTGACCCTCGAACGGCTTCCTCGTCCCGATGGAGATCGAGACCCGAGGGCAGGATGGCTTCCATACCCTGTACCTGCGTTCGATCTCCTCATCCAAGAACTTCCCATCTAGCATCCCATAGATTACCTCCTTTCCGTCAGATGCCGAGATGACCACGTCCGCCGGTTCTTGGCGGCCATCGCTCAGCCTCACGCCCTTGACCTCATCGCCCTCGACCACGATCTTGCTCACCAATGATCTGAACTCGACGTCCCCTCCCAGTTTTCGGAACCGGTCCAAGAGGTCGTGGACCAGGCCGTCGGAGCCCTCGTCCAACCTGCCGAGCCCGCCCTTGGCGGCCAATGAAAGCGTCGAGATGCCGAGCCATGCCGGGGCTTCGGGCTGGGTAAGCGAGGATATGATCTGTTGCAGGAAGGGATCGTGGAATCTTTCTGACCATTGCACGATCGGGGCGGACCAAGGTCCACGGAGGTAGCGCAGGTACTTTCTCGTCCTCCATCGCTCGGACAGGGATGAGGTTAGCCCGCCCAGGTCCGATGGCATCGACTCCAGCGAATCAAGCAGCTCCACCGGGTCTATGGTCGATGCGGCATCGATCAAGTCCTCGATGAGGTCGTTGTCCTCGGGCGAGATGCTCTTGAACTGTGATTCCAGCTCTTCCAGGGGGGCGGTGAGGTTCACCCGGCGAGACCCTTTCTCGTCGACGAACTCCCATCGATCTAGCGGGGAGATGCCCCTTCGCGGAAGAACGCCGAGCTCCCTCAATAGGTCATGAGTCGAGGTGCCTGGTCCATACCCCCAGATAAGGTCGGGTCCCGGGTCCATGCGGAACCCATCCCGATCCCAAGAACGGGCAAGACCTCCCGGCCAGCCAAGCTGTTCGAGGATGGTGGCGTGATGATCGTTCATCCTCGCATAACATCCGGCGGCTAGGCCAGATAGCCCTGCGCCGATGATCACCACCTTGCCAAGAGTCATTGCCCGCTGCCCCGACCTGCCTTCCTCTCTAGGCTGAATCCATAGGAGCCACGGGAAAAAAAGGTTGGCATAAGAAGAGGTGGCGGGGAAGCGCAACCGTAATATGCCAATCCCCTCTTCCGGGTTGCATGCCGAACCTAACCGTGGCAGTCATCGCCCCCATCGACTTCGCCAAGGAGATGGCGAAGAAGGGCACCTCCACTGACATCACCCTCTACGATGTGAAGAGGGGCGAGGACACGGTGAGCTTCATCGAGCCCACGATGTATCCGGAGCGCCTAGCCCCTCTTTTCTATGCCTGCTCCATCGCGGACAGCGCGCTGGTGGTGGTGGAGGAGGTCAATGCCCAGTTCGGTGAATGCGTTCTGATGCTGGACGCGCTCGGCATCCGTAATGGACGCATAATCCTGAAGAACTTCATAAGTCCGGAGAAGTTCGCCCCGTTGATCAAAGGAACGGTGCTGGAGGGCTACTCCTACGAGCAGGAGGACTTCGTGGCCTTGCGGGAGTCCTTCCTCGACGAGGCGTCAGGAATGACCGCCAACGATCCCTCCGTCACTGGCTCCGTGCCCATCGACCACTACTTCAACGTCAAAGGCGTGGGAACGGTCATACTTGGACATGTGGTTAGGGGCACGATCCATAAATATGATGACCTTCGCGTGCTTCCGGGGAAGAAGACGGCGCTGCTACGGTCCATCCAGAAGCATGACGACGAATTCGACTTCGCCACCGTGGGGGACAGAGTGGGCTTGGCGCTCAAAGGGATCGACGCCGAGGAGCTGGACCGGGGGTTCGTCCTCAGCAGCCAGGACGATTTGAAATGCGAGAGCAGGATGATCGTCGACGCCTCCTTGTTCAAATATTGGCCCTCGGCGCTCAAGGAGGGGATGGTGGTCCACGTGGGGCATTGGATGCAGTTCCTGCCCGCTCGCGTGGCCATGGTGGACAATGGAAGCGATTGGCGCAGGTCCAGATTGGAGCTGGTGCTGGAGAAGGAGCTGGTCCATCCTCCGGGAGCGCGCGCTGCGCTCTGCTACCTGGATGGCGGGAAGCTGCGGGTGGCAGGCACCGTGGTCTTGCCGTGATCAGAAGGGGACGACCTGAGGCGGGCACCTCCCTTAGCCAAGCCTTCCCTCACTGGATATTGTTCCAAGTGAACGGCCTATGAAAATCTTTGAAAGCAGCCAAGAGGTAGGAACAAAGTGCCCTTAGGAATGGTTATCTACGTTTTTGTCGTTCCCATATCCACCAGGTCGGTTACGTGGACTTTGCGAGGTTCGAGATAGATCTCAATGCCAAGTGCACCTGCGGATGCATGGAGGGCAAGCGCATCCATAAGATTTACCGCTTCCCCAACGAGGTGGGCGCTTCCGTGGTGGCGACCCCGAAGTCAGAGGGGTTCGAGGAGGGAGGGTTCCGCATCCTGGTCATCCATTTCGATAATCCTCCCCCGGACAATTCCTATGGCGTCGACGACGAGGTCATCGAGTGCAAGGATTGGCGGATGGTCGAGGACCGGCTCCTGCAACTTGAGACTCGCTCTATGGACAGACACTGAATCGGACCTCATCCTTATTTCTCGAGCGAAAGTAATTATATCGTAATACCCGAATGTACAAGCTAGAATGGCCTTTGCCAATTCAAAGGCCAAGGGGAGTGAGGGGTCCCGATGGTGGGAGAGAAGGGCGCGGACACGGAGATCCAGAAACAGATCCTCAAGAGCTTGAGGGAGTTCTATCCGATCAAGGTAGACGATATCGTTCTGATCGCGGCGGTACAGAAGGTCATCAAGGACGCCATGGTCGATCAGATAACCAAGGATATCGTCGTGCTGAGGGACGGCGGCCTGGTCGAGGAGACGATAATCAAGGCGCCCTTCGGCAAGACCGAGACCAAGAGGTTGAAGATCACCTCGACCGGTATCGAGCGCCTACAAGGCTTAGAGGAGAAGGAGGTCAAAGGCGTCGTCTCCGCCAAGGAGATCGAGTCCCGGCTGATCGAGACCTATGACCGTATCAAGGGCGACCTCGAGACCATGCGTCAGAACCTGGAAGCGAGCCAGAAGGCCCTCGAGAGCGAGATGAACGAGGTACGCAAGCGCATAGCAGACCATGACAACGTCATCAGGACCTATTTCGTCAGGGTCATCGAGACCTTCGGGGTCTTCGTCGGCATATTCGCGGTCGTGGTGGTCTCGATGCAGGCGAGCATCTCTGGGGCCATCGCCGCCATATCGACCACTGGGAACCCCCTCACCTTCTTCCTGGCCATGGCGGGGATAGCTTTGACCCTCGGCGTGGTCATCATAGCCATGTTATATGGAATTCGCAAGCTGGTCCTTATTCCACCGAAGACGCAGTGAGGCGAGATGAACGGGAAGGAGCGGCTCATAGAGGTCCTCCGCCTAGGTAGGGTCGACAGACCTCCTTGCGTCTGCCCCATGCAGACCGCCACCATCGACTTGATGAAAGTCTCAGGCGCTTTCTGGCCCGAGGCCCATGAGGACCCCGAGCTCATGGGCCGATTGGCTTTGGCCGCCCACGAATTGACAGGGCTGGAAAGCATCAGGGTGCCCTTCGAGGTCTCGGTGGACGCGTCGGCCTTCGGAGCCGTCACTACCGACCGCAAGCTGCGGCGCGGGCCGATGATCCTGAGCAACCGGGTCCCCAAGCGCGAGGACTTCGAGGCCATGGAGGTACCTGACCCCACGACCTCGGGCAAAGTCCCCATCGTCCTCAAGGCCATCAGCTCTTTGAAGAGCAAGGTAAGTGACATCCCGATCATCTGCGGCCTGGTCTCGCCGCACATGCTCGCTTTCCAGCTGATCGGCGATCAGACCGCGATGATGGACATGTACCAAGACCCGGTCTTCCTCAAGGCGGTCATGCACAAGGCCAAGAGCTTCGCCATCTCTTTCGCCGTGGCCGCAAGCGAAGCCGGCGCTGACGTCGTCGCCATGGTCGATGCCTTCGCCAGCGGGGACTTCCTCTCGCCCCCGCAATACAGCGAGTTCGCCTTACCCTACCAGGCCAAGGTATGCAAGGAGGTGGAGAAGCTGGGCATCCCCCTCATCCTTCACATCTGCGGAAACACCACGGCCAACCTCCCCTTGATGGTAGGCACGGGGGCCAACGGGATTAGCATCGACCACGAGGTGGAGATAACCTATGCCAAAATGGTCTGCCACGGCAAGGCCGCGGTGCTAGGCAACCTCTGCCCGAGCACCACCCTCCTCAGAGGCTCGCCGCAGGAGGTCACCTCAGCCACCATGCGCTGCCTGGAGGCTGGGACGGACGCCGTCGCTCCGGGATGTGGCCTGGCCTTGGAGACCCCCTCGGCCAATCTCGTGGCCATGGTGGAGGCCACGAAGCGGTTCAGCATCAAAGGGAGGTAGCCTCGTGGAGGGACCTACGCAGGACCGGAGGGTCATAGGGGTCATCGGCTGCCAGGTCTTGGAGGACGAGGTGGTCCATGTCCTATGCCATGATCATGACCTGGGCGCAGTCCTGGTGATCGATTCTCCCAAGGCCAAGGGAGTGGCCTCCAAGCTGCGCCAGGGCGGGAAAGCCGACGTCCTGGAGGTGGGCATTGGCGAGCTGGCCTCACACCTGCCGAGGCAGGGGATGTCCGCGATAGTCTGGGAAAAGCCCATCGAGCTGCACCAGAGCCCTTCCCATCTGCGCGAGGAGGTGGTGGCCAATGCCAAGGAGATCGCCTCCTTATGCAATTCCATTCTCATCTTCTACGGCATCTGTGGCAATGCCTTCCGCGCCATCGACAAGATAGCCGAGGAATTCAGCGTGCCCGTGATAATCCTCAGGGACTCCAGAGGGATGATAGTCGATGATTGCATCGGTGCGGTCCTGGGAGGGGCGGAGGAATATCGCAACTTCCTGCTCCGGGACAAGGGAGGCTACACCCTGAACACTATGTGGGCGGCCAATTGGCGCGAGTTCATGGTCGAAACCCAATTTCTGCATTATCCCATCGACCCGGAGGAGGCCAGGATGGTCTTCCAGTGCATGGACTACAAGAAGGTGGTCATGCTCGTCACTGGGCTGGGGGACGAATATCTCTTCCACCAACAGGCACAGGAGTTCGCGAGCACCTTCGACCTGGGCAACTCAGAGGAGCGCTGCACCTTGGACGTGGTGGAAGACAGCTACCGTGTAGCCAAATCGAAGATGAAATAGGAATGCTTGAAAGTGTTTGTAATGTCCCGAAAGAACAGCGTTGATTGGAGCTAGGCCCTCTTCGCGTCCCCAAGGGCTTGGATCCGGGCGCCATAAGCCAAGGCCCAGAATATCCCTGCATAGAAGACCATTCTCTCCATTCCTCCTGGCCCGAGCCCAAGATAAACGCCCATCCCCAGAAGAACGAGCGCGGCCAGCCCCATCAGGCCAAGGAAGAGGGAGATATAGGAGAAAGTCGGCTTGGTGATGGTGAAAGCATATACTGCAGCCAGATTCCCGAAGAGGAAGGCCAGGAATGCGAAGATCACGTGGGGAATCCCCGTGTCCTCGTTGAAAACGGCGACGCCGACTGCTCCGATCCCAGAGAGGGTGAAGAAGAGCCATAGGTGGGAATCCCTCCGCCCATACAACCTGGATGCGGCAAGGAGTATGAGCAGCCCGAATGTCAAGATCCCGAGGGTGAAGATCTCCTTAGAAGGCGAGGGCCCGACCCCTAGGTCGCTGATGTAGTTCAAGGAGACGCTGTATCCTGGATAAAGGAACTCGGCGATGTGGACCAATAGCAGCAATTGCACGCAGGCCACAATGATGATCGTGCCTGTGTTGACCGACCTGGCCATGGCCGCGAGAGCCGCTCGGGGAGTATTAAAACAATCGGTCGGCGGGTCCTAGCATCGTCGATTTACTCCCCTCTAACAAGAACCATTATTTCTGGGAGGGTGGAATCTTACCCTCGGTGGTCCGATGAAGGCGATTTGGAACGGCTCCCTCTCTTTCGGCCTGGTGAACATCCCGGTGAAGTTGTACGCTGCCATAGAACGTAGGCCAGTAAGCTTCAAATTGCTGCATGAGAAGGACAACTCCCCCATCGAATATCGTCGCTGGTGCTCTCAGCATGGTCACGAGGTGCCTTGGAACGAAGTGGTGAAAGGGGTAGACCTGGGCGAAGGGACGTTCTATGTTCTCTCGAAGCAGGAGCTAGGCTCATTGAGGCCGAAGAGATCGGAAAGCATTGATGTGCAGGAGTTCGTGGCCGAAGACCGATTGGACCGTATCTGGGTGGACCAACATTACTTTCTGGGGCCGGACAAAGGCGGCCAAAAGGCCTTCTTCCTGCTCCGCGAGGTATTGGTGCGAGGAAAGAAGCTGGCCATAGCGACCTTCGTGATGAGGGAGCGCGAGTACGTCGCTGCCATCGGACCTTATGGACCTGGGATGCTCTTGACCACCTTGAACTACCTCGACGAGGTCAGGTCGATGGAGGGCTTGGAGGGTATGGCAGAGAAGCCCCCCACCAAACGCAACGAACTGGAGTTGGCGCAACAGCTCATCGACAAACTGACCATGGATAAGCTGAACCTTTCCAAGTTCAAGGACAATTATCGTGAGAGGCTCAAGCAGGCCATCGAGGCCAGGGACGCCAAGCACCTGGTCCAGGTGGAGCAGGAGGTCAAGCCCACCCCCGAGGCGAACCTCCTTGACGCCTTGAAGGCCAGCCTGGAGAGCTAGGATGCACCAGCCCATGCTCGCCCAGACGGGCAGATTAGAGGACCTCTCGAGGCCAGGCTATCTGTACGAGCCCAAGCTCGACGGAACCAGGGCGATGTGCTACAAGGATTCACGGTTGATCTTCGTCAATCGGCGAGAAAGGGACATAACCGAACGTTACCCCGAGTTCGATCTCCTCCAAGACATAAAAGCTGGACGCTGCGTCCTGGATGGGGAGATAGTGGTCTTCGATTCCAAGGGCAACCCTGACTTCCGCCTGCTGCAGAAGCGGGAGCAATCATCCTCTACCATGCGGAAGGCGCTTAGCGTCCGGCATCCAGCGACATACGTCGTCTTTGATGTCCTCATGAAGGACGGGGCGGACCTCACCTCCACCCCCCTCATTGAGCGACGAAGGAAGCTCCAGATGATCATAACCGAGAGCAAGTTCCTCAGGACCATCGTCTCCTCGACCGATGGGATGAAGCTTTGGGAGCTGGCCAAGAGGAGAGGCATCGAAGGGGTGATGGCCAAGCGAATCGATTCGATCTATGAGGAGGGCCGTCGCTCATCATCCTGGCTAAAGTTCAAGACCACGAGCACCCTCGATTGCATAATAGTCGGCTACACCTCGGAGCTTAGACCCCTATCGTCCTTGGCTCTAGGACTTATCGATGCCAGCTCGATTATCTTCATCGGGAAGGTGGGGACTGGGTTCACGGACGCTTTCATGGGGTCGTTGAAGACTAGGCTTGACGAGATCAAGGTCGAGGATCCCCCGGTCATCAATCCTCCGGAGCAGCCGGTGATTTGGACCAAGCCGCAATTGGTTTGCGAGGTCGAATATCTGGAGATAACCCCACAGCTGCATCTTCGAGCGCCTTCCTTCAAGAGACTGCGCGAGGACAGGCTTCCGGGGGATTGCACCCTCGATCAAATCAAAGGCTCTTGATTAGCAACCTTGCAGGTCACCAGAGACTTGAAAAGGAAGCCATCTTCCTTATTTGTCTGTGGTCCTTAGCAGCCTGTTTCACCGTTTGACTTTGGCCTTGAGCTTGTTCTTGTCTTCCTTCAGCTTGTTCTCAGCCTTTTTCAAGCCCGTTTTTAATTTGACATTCTCCTCGTGCATTTTCACCTTGATCTTCTCTTTGTCCTTCTTGAAACCTTCCTCAAGCTTCTTTGTGGAACTCTTGCCAACGGCTTTCTTCTCGACTTCCTTCTGGCCCTTTACCTTCTCTTTTTCGAATTTGGCAGCCTTCTTTTCCGCCTTTACTTCCTGGCGGGCGTCCTTTCTGCCCTTTATTTTGGCTTCCTCGTCCTTCACCATAGTCTTGAGTTTCTCCATCACTGGCATCTACGACACCTCCTCTTGTTTCATTTACAATCAACAGGATTGATTACTGTAAATATAGGTCTTCTAGGAAATCCAATTTTCCCTGCTAGCTTCCAGACACACAGGACACGAATTCGCCATCACAACCGTTGTAGTATTGGGTGGAAATGTACTCATCCAGTAGTACCAATGGAAAAGTCTGGGTCGTCATATTTCGCTTGCAGACATCTCAGAAATTGCGGTCCCCTTGAAGAAACGTACCAGCAAGGGAGGTTCCAGAAATCTCGGAACGATGCCCTCCTAAGCCGCTATCGGCTTGATAATCCGACCTAAAGAGGATGAGCCGGGCAGGGGGGCGCGAAAGTGAGGGATATTGTGGATTGGGGGAATGTATTATTAACCTCATGATTAGAATCATTTCATGACGATTCTATGTCGACCAAAGAGATGGATGGTAGGTTCTTAATTATCATGATAGTCGTCGTATGGGGAATCTTGATAGTTGGTGGTATTCTGGCCTACTTACTACTTTGATGATAGAAAGTGGGCAGAGGGACTTGAAAGTGTGAAAGTTAGAGGCTTGAACCTCGAGGATCAGGACCAACCGATGAAGAAGCAGGATGAGTTTGTAAGCTCAATCCTCGGATATCCTAAAAAGGATATTTCTGAGGGCGAGCCAGATAAGAGTGGTGGGCCCAAAGAGATTTGGACTCAAGAAAAGATACTGGCGTAAATTATTTTTTGCCCTGATAAATATCGATTCCTTGAGGAGCGAGGACAAGAACCTAAACCTTTTACCATTTCCTTTTTCCAGATAGGGATGCCGTAAGGTCCGGCCTCTGCCGGGTATGCTCCAATCATCATCAATGCGCCCTCGCTCGGGGGAGCCCGCACATCATGTTGCGCTAGGGCTCTCAGAAGTGGAGTTTGGGCTCATGTTAAAATTGTAATTTGTGCTCGGGTTATGTTTAGCAGAAGATTTTGAAGAGCAACGCTTCAATACATGGTTCGATCATTCTAAATAGGACGGTTGGAAGAAGTGATTGATGAAAAGAACTTGGATGCTCCAATAAGATAAAACGAAAGAAATGGGGGGCGAACTCTGCCAAAGAATATCTATCATAAGTGTCCCAAGTGTGGTTTGTGTTATGAAAAAACCGAAACATGCCCATTATGCAAATGGCCAATTGGGAAGCCTTATGGTCCAAGACAAGAACCCGAAGATCCCCATATCAACGATGCGTTCTCTTTGATAAAACTCGACCTACCACAGGAAATGTTAGGCGACCTTGAAATAATGAACGATGAAGTGCCTTATGTCCATTTCATTTGTGGTTTTTTTAATCCATTAATCCAAGAAAAAGAGGACTTAGAACAACACATAGCTATGACGAGTTCAATAATTGTTGGCTTGTTAGCTTTATCTAGAAAAAGCGAAGCTCGAGATTGGTTCTATGGAATTTTAACTGATTATCGAATAATATTGTATGAGAAACATAATTTAGTACAGAAAAAGGGGGAAACAAAAGAAGTCATTGAAATAAAATATAAGAAAAAATTCTCAATTGATTATTCACAGATTAGGGAAATTGGACTTAGAAATGATAAACAGATAGTCGAAATAATCCTGAATACGAGTTTTTCGGGAGAGAAGCTCCAGATATTTGGATTCCAGGATGCTAAAACAAAAAAAAGCATCCTTTCAATAAAAATGCATAACACCATTTTAAAATTAATGAAGAACAGAGAGGTAATGATTTCAAATGAAAAGGATTTATTAAAATTGAAGGAGCTTGATTTTAAGGAATTGAAAAAGATATTAAATGAAGGTGGAATAGCTATCCAGGCAACTAAGTGCAAAAATTGTGGGGCGAACATTAAGTTACCGGAGAATGGAAGTTATGTCCAATGTGAATATTGTAATAGCCATCTCTACGCATATGATTTTATGAAAAAAATCAAAGACATGATTTAGGGGCCATGCAATTATTTTGAGTGAGTTCATAGGATATCGGATGCCGTGAGGTTCGGGGTAGCTATGGGAGGTGGGCGTGAAGCTCGAGACCATAAGCGCAATCTTGGGGCACGAGAACACCTCTACGACAATTGACTATCTAGGCCTCAATTATGACGACATGAATGAGGGAATGAAGAAGCTCGCCCAGTATCAAAATGCCGTTATTTGCCCTCAGAACGGCATTTTGCGGGTCGAGCCAGATAAGAGTGGTGGGCCCAAAGAGATTTGGACTCTTGACCTCCCGGTTATCAGCCGGGCGCTCCAACCAGGCTAAGCTATGGGCCCGAGTGAATCGACCAAATAGCTCGTTCCATTTTAAACCTTTCCATG